>Ga0302316_10000719_pt1 | contig 28178 bp, 16 predicted proteins | sample III_Palsa_N3_2_FD_200456 | JGI IMG/M metagenome (GOLD analysis project Ga0302316, IMG submission 200456) | Peat permafrost microbial communities from Stordalen Mire near Abisko, Sweden - III_Palsa_N3_2 | ecosystem: Environmental > Terrestrial > Soil > Palsa > Peat permafrost | place: Sweden...
GATTGCGCCGCGTCGTCGGCCTTGCGGCTGGCTTCGTTGACGGCAGCGAGGATCAGGTCTTCGAGCATGGTGATGTCGCCCGCCGCGGCGGAAGCCGCAGAGGGGTCAATGGTGACCTTGAGCAGCAGCTTCTTGCCGCTCATGCGGACGGTGACCGCACCGCCGCCAGAGCTTGCTTCGACGGTAGTGTCGGCCAGGCGCGCGTCCATCTGATCTTTCATCGCCTGCGCCTGGGAGAGCATCTCGCCCATCTTGCTGAAGTCCATTGGTAACCTTTCGTGGTGCGTTGTGGCTAGTCTTTGCCGCGGAGGTCGTCCACGCGGATTACCTCAGCGGAGAAGAGCTGGCGAGCCTGTTGCACGATCGGATGTTTTGACGCGAGCTCTTCCGCACTGCCCGCTGCGGCTGGCCTATTGGCTCTTTCCTTGGGCGCAACCGGCGCGGTGCCGGGCAGGAATTTCAGCTTGAGCGCACCGAGGTTTTGCGCGCGCAGAACGGTCTTCATCACGCGATCCGCCTCGGCGTTGATCATGATCGGAATCATCTTCGCAGAGACGGTGGTCTGCACCTCAAGCGTATCGCCGTTGAGCGCAAAGGTGGACTCTTCGATCTGGTGCGAAGCTGTGTCCTGCCCCTTCGTCGAAGCCAGCGCCTCGACAAACGCCTGCTGCAGCGCGCGTGGGTCGATGTCGGAGATGGCGCCGGCGGAAGCATCGGGCGTCGCGATGGGCTCAGCCTGAATAGCGACCGGTGTTGGGGCGATTGGCTGGGGCGCGACCAGATGCGGACGCGGGCTTGGCGCAACGACCGGCTCAGGCTTGTCCGCCAACGCCAGCGCGCCTTCGGTACTGGCAACGCTCATCGGCGCAGCAGACGACGAAGCAGTCGGTGTCTTGCGGCTGCGGTCGGTGTCGAAGGGCGAGGGCTTAGCCGCCGCGCTGCTCCCCCACATATCAGCCGCAGGTTCCGCGGCCCTCGCAGCAGCAACCGGCGGTGGTACAGGCTTCGACGCTGCAGCCGAGATCGCCGGCAAACTGCCGGGAGCGTTAGCGGTCTTCGGTGCAGGCGCGCCAAGCTGGCTGAGCAGGTCTTCGACGGGGATAAGCCGCTGCACATGCACCAGCTTCAGCAGACCCAGCTCGAGATGGAAGCGCTGCTCCTGCCTGTATCCCAGGTCGTCGAACGTACGCAGCATGATCGAAAGAAAACGCGAGAGCTCTTCCTCAGTGAACAGCGCAGCCGATCGCGCGGCACGGCGGCGTTCTTCTGGCGAGATCTGCAGCAGGTCGGCGGCGATGCCTGTGGCATCGGCTTCGGGCGCAAGGTTCGTAATCTTCGCGACGATCGTATTCCGCAGGTATCGCACAAACTGCCGTGCAAGCTGCGGCGCTCCATTGCCGGCGTCGAGCAGCCGGTTGACGATGGCGAGCACGTCGGCGGAAGAGTTATTGTTGATCGCCTCAAGGATCTGCTCGTAGATAACGTTCGAGACCGTCCCCATCAACTCGCGAACCTGCGTCGCTTCGAGGACAGGCCGGCCGTCGACCAGCGGCGCGCTGGCGATGGCCTGATCCATGATGGACAGGGCATCGCGCATGGAGCCGTCGCCGGCTTCGGCGAGCACCGAAAGCGCGGCATCGTCGATGGTGATGTTTTCCTTGACGGAGATCATGCGGAGCTGCGCGATGATGTCGTCAAGCTTTACGGCGTGGAAGCTGAAGTGCTGGCAGCGCGAGCGGATGGTTTGCGGAATGTCCTCGGGCTGCGTGGTGGCAAACATGAATACCGCCCACTCCGGCGGCTCCTCGAGCGTCTTGAGCAGGGCATTCCAGGCAGCGTCGGTAATCTGGTGCGCCTCGTCGAGGATGATGATCTTGTACTTCGACTTGTTCGTGGGCCGCGTCTGAATCTTCGTAGTGAGGAGGCGGGCGTCGTCGATGCCACGGTTGGTAGCGGCGTCGATCTCTTCCACATCAAAGGAGTGCGACTCCTCGAAGATGGACGACTCCTGCCGCGAGGCGGAGGAGATCTCGCGGCAGTTCACGCAGATCTGGCATGGCTCTTCGGTGGGGCGTTCAGCCGAGCCGACGACCGTGGTGCAGTTGAGAGCCGCGGCAAGAATGCGCGCGATGGTCGTCTTGCCGATGCCTCGATGGCCGCTGAAGATGTAGCCGTGGGCGATGCGGTTTTGGCTCAGCGCATTCAGCAGCGTGCGGGTGACATGGTCTTGCCCGACGACATCCGAGAAGCGCTGCGGGCGATACTTGCGGGCTAAAACTTGATAGGCCATCTGCGAACTTGATTGTATCGGTTGTGGCGGGGAGGAAAAGCCCGGTTCCGGCGGGAAGAACCAGGTGCCGGAAAAGATGCGGAAATACTTCGCGCAGGCAACCAAATTCGGGGCTATTTAAGAAGCTGAACTTTGTGGATAACCGCAACAACTGCCGGACAAGGAGAGACATCTGACGTAACAAGAGGTGAGGTATATGAAGAAATTCGCGCTTAGCTTACTCGCTCTGTTGTTCCTTGCACCGCTGGTTCCTGCGGCGAGTGCGCAAGTGGTTGTCGCAATCGGACACCCTCATCGTTACTACCACAACCATCACTACTATCATCATCATGATCATGGCCGCTACTACTAGACCGTAGCTAGTTCTGCCTGACTGGTAGAACATCTTTGAATCGCTCAACCCGAGGAAGTCTCTCGGGTTGAACCTTTTAAAGCGTCGCCACAGACTTCGATTTTGCGGTGCTTCTTCGTGCGAAGGCGCGTGCCCGACGCTTCACTTCCAGGTCAGAGAACATGGTGCCGCGGCACTGCGGGGCGCCGCAGTAGCAGTCACAGGCATCGTCCAGATCGGAGTCATACAGGTTGTACTCGTAGACCAGCTCTTCTCCGGCGGCGATATCGCGCGTTGCGATTACAAAGATGCGGTCGCCGCGGTTCTCAGATTCGCAGTTCGGATCGCAGGAGTGGTTGAGAAACATCCCCGTGCCGAAGCCGTCGATGACCATATTGCCTTCCCCGATACCGAAGAGATAGGTCACAATCCGCTCGGCGTAGCGGACATCGGCCATGTTTTTAGCAAGCCGTGGGCCGTCGTACTCCAGGATGCGCTGGCCGCGGCGAACGGGGTCCAGCGTAACGCACCCGGCGGCGTGGATCGCCGACGAGCGGATCAAAAGGCGGGGCAGTGAGAGTGGCTTCGCGGTGCGGGGCATTGGCTGGAGTATAGCAAGGGAACAAGTTGTGGAGGGGGCTTTATCGAGACGCGCGATCTGTCGTCTAATAGAGAAGTATGCAAAGTACGAAAATAACGGTAGCTCTGGCAGCAGGCGCACTCGCGCTCTCGATAATGGCGCACGCCCAAAGCAAGCAGGATAACTGCGCGACAGTGCCGCAGGGTGGCGTGATCGACCCAAAGTGCATGCAGACGCCGACGCAGGCCGCTCCCACCAAGGCGCCGCCGCCAGCTACGGCGCAGAACTTCCCGTTTCCCGGCGAGGCCTCCGTACCCGATGTAAGCCAGCCCGGAACCACCCCGGAAGCGCCCCAGCCCTCCACCAGCACCCCACCGCCGGCTCCCACCCCGGCCGATAGCACCGGCTTCCACGACGCCGGCAGCTCTGGCAGCTCCAGCTCGAGCAGCTCCAGTTCAAGTTCCAGCAGCAGTGGAGATGACACACCCCCCAGCGACACCACACCGCCCGCCGACACCGCTCCTGCGCCCAAGCGCGGACGCCGCAAGCTGCCCCCCGTCCCGCGGCAGACCCCCGATGAGCGCGAGACCGAAGATCTCACAGTTGGCAAGTTCTACATGAACGACAAGAACTACCGTGCAGCCTATCTGCGCGCCCAGGACGCCGTCTCGCTCACCGACAGCGATTGGGAGGCCCACCTGCTCCTGGCCGACTCCGCCCGCAAGCTAGGCAAGCTGGACGAGGCCGCGAAGGAATACAAACGCACCCTCGCGCTCGACCCCATTCCCAAGGGCAGAAAAGACGCCGAGACCGCACTCAAAGAGATGGGCGGCTCCGGCCCGGATTCACTGATGCCGTAGCACTTCAGCGATAGGGCCGTTTCAGAAAGTCCGGCAGCCCTGTGGGCATCGGCTTCGGCTGCCGCTTCTGCGTCGCCGTCTTCTTCGCGGCAGCCTTCGCCGGCTTAGGCGCAGGCGCGGCTGTCCCCGGCGCAACCCCCGCGTCATCGTCGTCGAGGTCTTCCTCCACCGCCAGATACTTCCGCATATAGCGCAGCGGCTCCTCCGCCAGCGCCATCTCCCGCAGATGATAACGCCACGCATCGCGCCGTCCAGACCGCCGCGTAAACGGCTTGCGCGTCACGGTCGCACTGCCCCCGCCCGGCAGCACTCGCTCAAAGCTCTGCGCCGCAACCTGGAAGGTAATATCCGCACCCTCTTTCCAGAACGCGGAGGCAAACTCATGCGAGAACAGCAGCGCATAGTAGCGGCGCTGCGCATCGAGCAGCGTAAAGGCCGCGTCGGCGCTGATCCACGGCACGCCCAGGCGCGTCGTATACCAGCGGCGAAACTCAAAGCCGTTCGTGCGGGCCTGGCCAACGAGAATCTTTAGCAGATCGAGACGAGTCATGAGAAGACACTCAACAGAGCTAGTTTATGCGTCGTCGTCCGTATCGTGGCGGATGCGGTCACGCATCTCGTTATCGGTGTCATCCGGAGGAGGCAGCGGCAAAGCCGGATGCAGCCGCCCATAGCGCCTTCGCCAGTACACGATCAGAAACCCAACCCCCAGCGTTCCCAGCGCCAGCGTCGCATACGGCACAATCCACGCCACATCATCAAAGCCCCCGCGAATCGGCGCCGCCAGCACGATCGGCCCATACTTCGCGATGAACGTCTGCAGAATCGCGCCTTCCGAGTGGCCAGCCGCAAGCTGCGCCTTCAACTCTTCAATCATCGGCCCCGAAACCGGGCAGCCCACGTGGTTGCACTCCATCAGGATCTGTCCGCAGCCGCACTGGCACACCAGCAGGTGCCCCACCTTATCCAGCTTCGTGGTGGAGTTGTTATCCGCGCCCAGCATCGTAAACGCCAGCGCACACACAAACACCAACTGCAGCAGCCGCTTAGACATTGCGCGCCTCGGCCACAGCCACCGCGCCGCCCAACGGCACATGCTGGGACTCCGTTACCGGTTCAATCCGCCGAACAGGCTTCAGCGGTGGCACCAGCGCGATGAACGTGCCAAAAACGATGATCCCGACCCCGATCCAGATCCAGTTCACCAGCGGGTTCAGAAACACCTTGATGATCGGCTTGTCGGTCTGGCGGTCGCGTCCCTCGAAGACCACGTAGACGTCCTCCGACAGCGTAGAGTGAATCGCAACGATGGTCGAAGGCTGCTGGCTCGCCGTATAGAACCGCTTCTCCGGCGCAAGCTGCGTAATCTTCTTGCCGTTATGGAAGAGGTCGAGCAGCGCGTAGTCAGTGTCGTAGTTCGGGTTGGAGTCCTGCGTAAAGCTCTGGCAGACCAGCTTGTACCCGTTCAGTTGTATCGAGTCGCCCAGCCCCATCTCCAGCTCTTTCGACTGGTTGAACGCCGACCCCGCCAACCCAACGAACAGCACGATCACGCCAAAGTGAATCAGGTAGCCGCCATACCGCCGCGTGTTCCGTCGCACCAGCATGAAGCCTGAAGTGAAGAGATCCTTTCCCGTCTGTGTACGAACCACACCCGCACCGCGCAGGAACTCCGAGAAGATCGACGTAATCACGCCGGCGCTCAGTGAAAAGCACACTAGCGCATAGATGCTGCTCGTGGCATCATCGTCCTTCCACGGACGAACGCCGCTAATCATCAGCGCAGCGGCTGTAACGACGATGGCGATACACGGCAGAATAAAGTTCCGCCGAATCGCCCGCAGGGAAGTGGAACGCCACGGCAGCAGTGGCCCAATGCCCGTCAGAAAGATAAGCGCCAGCCCCACCGGCACCGCAACCCGGTTGAAGAACGGCGGCCCCATCGTCACCTTGGACCCCTGCACAAACTCGCTCAGCACCGGGAACAGCGTCCCCCAAAGCACCGTAAAGCAGGCCGTCAGCAGGATCAGGTTGTTGAACAAAAAGCTCGACTCGCGCGACACCAGCGACTCAAGCTGATTCTCCGCCCGCAGGTGGTCACGCTGATAGAAGAACGTAAACAGGCACACCACAAACGTCAGCACCAGGAAGCTCGTAAACCAGCTTCCAATGGAGCTCTGCGCGAACGCATGAACGCTGCTCACCACACCCGACCGCGTCAGCAGCGTGCCCAGAATGGTGAGCATGAAGGTGGAGAAGATCAGCCAGACGTTCCAGCCCTTCATCATGCCGCGCTTCTCCTGCATCATCACCGAGTGCAGAAACGCCGTGCCGGTAAGCCACGGCAGAAAGCTCGCATTCTCCACCGGGTCCCAACCCCAGTAGCCGCCCCAGCCAAGCACGGCATACGCCCAGTGCATGCCGAGCGATATGCCCACTGTGAGCAACAGCCAGGCGATCATCGTCCAGCGGCGCGTGATATGGATCCAATTCTCGCCGGGGTAGCGCATCATCAAGGCGCCTAAGGCAAAGGCGAACGGGACCGAGAAGCCGACATAGCCGAGGTACAGCATCGGCGGGTGGATGATCATCTCGGGGTATTGGAGGAGTGGGTTGAGCCCGAAGCCGTCAGCCGGCGCTACGCCGCCCGGAACGATCGCGAACGGCGGTGCCGCGAAGACGAGCAGCAGCAGGAAAAATATCTGGATGGCAGCGAGGATGGTCGAGGCGTACGCGCTGAGGGTGATATCGACCTTGTGGCGGAGACGCAGCACAAAGCCATAAGCGCTGAGCAGCCATGCCCAGAGTACAAGCGAGCCTTCCTGGCCGGACCACAGCGCGGCGAACTTGTAGGTCGAATTGAGAGCGCGGTTGGTGTGGTGCAGGATGTAGTCGACCGAGTAGTCGTTTGTGAACGAAGCGTAGATTAGCGCGAAGGCTGCGCAGCACATGCAGATAAAGCTGGCCATGCCGGCCCGCCGCGAGGTCTCCCGCAGGTGCTCGGGCGAGATAGCAAGCTGCCGACCGTTAGCAATCGCCCAAAGCGCAAGCGCGCCGGAGAACAGCGTGTAGGCAGACAGCACCAGAGCCAGGAGTAGAGAAAAGCTGCCAAACGACGGCATAGGGTGAGGCATTTGCGAGGGCGTCCTTCACCACTTATTCTCTCAAACTTTAGCGCTAGCGGTTGCCCCGCCGGACGATGATCGCCTCAGGCCGCCGACTCCGCCCCACTCACCAGCCGATGCACGCTCGCCAGCAGATTATCCGGCAGCAGCGGCTTCAGCCGGAAGTGGACATCCAGCCCCACATACTCATCCTCGGCCTCAGCCATCCCGCTGATCACCAGCACCGGCACCTTGGGCGCAAACGTTCGCACCTCACGGACAAACTCGCACCCATTCATCCCAGGCATAATATGGTCGGTAATAATCAGGTCAATCGGGGCAGGGAACTCATTGCTGCGAAACTGCTCCAGCGCTCTCTCTGGATTGAGCGCCGCGATTACAAAATATCCAGCTCGTTTAAGAATGGTCTGGCGTGTGGCAGCCTGAACAGCATTATCGTCAATCAGCAGTATTGTTCCAGGCATGCGTACCTAACCAATCTTTATTTTTCCCACGAATGCGCCATCAAACAGGCAGCCGCCTGCACAGATTTCCCGCTTCGTGAGTTTCGATGCGAGGTCAATACTAAAGGCTGCCTGACACCGAACAAGTTATCAGACAAACCCTTAACTCATCCGTTAACCGGCACGTTCGACCAATAGTTACGAAACCTTAACGGAAATCCCCACGCCTCAACGCGGCTTCCACACAAGCCCTGTCTGACATCCTGCGATAATGGAGCTATATGAAGCGCCGGGTCATCAGGCAGTACGAATTTATCCGCAAGATCGGCGCCGGCGGCAGCGGCGTTGTATTTCTGGCCAACGACACCCTCCTGCAGCGCCCCGTCGTCCTCAAGCTCCTCAAGCGCGGCTCCCAGACCGCCGAGCAGGTCCGCGCCACCCAACTCCGTGAAGCCCGTCTCGCCTCCGCCATCGACCACCCCAACGTCTGCGCCATCTACGAGGTCGGCGAGTCCGACGACGAAGCCTACATCGTCATGCAGTACATCCCCGGCAAGAGCCTCGACAAGGTCATCGCCGAAGGCCCCGCCAACACGCAACTGGTGCTATCAAGCGGGATGCAGATCTCCGACGGCCTCTCCGCCGCGCACAATCTCGGTATCTTCCATCGCGATCTCAAGCCCGCTAACGTCATGCTCACCGACGGCGGCCTCATCAAAATCCTCGACTTCGGCCTCGCCCGCCAGCTAAAGCGCGGCAACCGCGACTACATCGACTCCGACCCCGACGACCCCAAATCCGCCCCCATCGCCGCTCTCGCCGGCGAAACCTACACCGCTCGCGGCGGCACCATCGCCTACATGGCCCCCGAGCAGTTCGTCACCGGCCAAAGCAGCATCCAGAGCGACATCTTCGCCCTCGGCCTCATCCTTTACGAGATGGTCAGTGGCCGCCACCCATTCCACCGCCCCGACGCGCAGGAGCTCCAAAGCATCCGCGCAATCCAGTTCGCCGAACCGCCATCCCTCCGCGAGATCGTCCCCGACATCTCCGTTGAGCTCGAAAGCGTCATCCTCCGCTGCCTCGCCAAGCAGCCCTCCGAGCGCTACGCCTCCGCCGGCGAGGTCCGCGAAGGCCTCAAGACCATCGTCAAGGCCATGCACCTCGACACCGACATGATGCCTGGCGAAGGCGCCATCAACATGCCCGCCCAGCAGCGCCTCGACATGGAAACCCCCGAGGAAGAGAAGCGCACCACCGGCATCCTCTCCATGCTCGCCGAGCGCTTCCGCGACAGCACCGTCAGCACCGAAAACAAGGGCACCAGCATCGTCGTCCTCCCCTTTGTCAACCTCGGCACCACCGACGCAACCCCCTTCTACGGTTATGCCCTCGCCGACGCCCTCGCCGCCCGCCTCGCCAAGGTCCCGCAGCTAGTCGTGCGACCCTCCAGCGCGCTCATGAACGTCTCCACCCAACAACTCGACCCACTCAGCGTAGGTCGCAAGCTGCTCGTCAACTTCGTACTCGCCGGCAGCTTCCTCCGCTCCGAGAGCGGCTTCGACCTCAACTGGCAGCTTCTCGACGTCGCCGGCCAGAGCGTCCGCACCGGCGGCGCCATCAGCGTGCAGTCCTTCGATCTCATCGCCGTCCAAACCGAAATCTGCGACGAAGTCTTTGGCGAACTCCACGGCTTCGGCGACCTACAAGGCGGCCAGGGCGAACCACCTCGCAAAGACTCCCTCGGCTTCGACGTCTCCGAAGAGTATCTCCAGGCTCGAGCCCTGCTCTCCTCCTTCATGTCCCGCACCGGCAGCCGCGACGAACTCGATCACGCCCGCGAGCTCTTCGAGCACGTAGTCGCCCGCGATGCCACCTACGCTCCCGGCTGGTCCGGCCTCGGCATCACGCACCTCCAATACGCCCGCATGGGCCTCGGCGGACAGATGCACGTCCTCGAAGCCCGCCGCTCCTTCGATAGCGCCCTCGAGCTCGATCCCGGCTCGGTCGAAGCCAATCTCTACCGTGTCTACATGCTCCTCTCCCGTGGTGAAAAAGAAAGCGCCCGCCACGGCATCGAGCACCTCCTCCAGCAGGCAGGCAACGACTGGAACGTCCATCTCGTCGCCGGAATCACCCTCCGCATCGACGGCATGTACGAAGAGGCCCTCGAGCAGTTCAACATCTCGCTCCGCCTCAACCCCTCCAACGCCGCCGTGGTCTACAACCACCGCGCCCGCGTCTACCAGTACCAGAACCAGCTCGAACTAGCCGCCGACGAAATCCAGAAAGGCCTCACCCTCGAACCCCGCCAGCCGCTCCTACGCATCTCGCAGGGCTACCAGCAGATGCGCGAAGGCCAGCTCCAGCGCGCCGTCGACACCCTCGAAAACGTCATTCGCGACGACGCTTCCCTCCGCATCGTCTTCCCAACCATCGCCATGTGCTACGTCCAGCTCGGCGACCGCAAAAAAGCCCAGGAGTTCATCCTCGAAGAGACCCTCACCGCCGCCGAAGCCGACAGCGAGATGGCTTACCGTCTCGCCACCTACTTCGCCGTAGAAGGCGACGCCGCAGAAGCTCTCCACTGGCTCCGCCGCGCCATCTATCTTGGCAACGAGAACTATCCCTGGTTCAGCAAGAACCCCGCCTGGCGCGGCATGGCCGACAACAACGACTTCCAGCGCGCACTCGAAGATCTGAAGAAGAGCTACCGCCGCAACCAGAAAAACTGGAAGCGTCTCCTCTCCCAGGTCATGAACTAGCCGTTGTAGCTACTCAGCAATCCGCAGCATCACCGGTTGGCTCACCATAAACACGATCCCCGTACCGGGAGCCAGCGTCTCCGTGGTGTCCTGCTTCGCCCAGACAGTCGTACTCACTCCCGCGCCAATTCCTGCACCCACCACCGCGCCAACACCACCGCCAAGCACCGCCCCTGTCACTGCTCCCGCACCGGTCGCAATCCCGATCGCAGCATTGGTCCCCGGCGTAGGATCGTTACCCACGATCGTCCCCTCCGACGTAACCCGTGAGCGCCGCGCTTGCACCAGATCAATAACCTGCGCACTGAGCTTATAGCTGCTTCCATCCGGCAGTGTAATCGAATCGGTCTCCAGATGAATGGCCGCATTCTTGCGCAGATGGTGGCCCGACTGCACGTCCGTTACCACGCCGCTCAGCACCGTGCCAATAGGCAGCAGCACCACGCCCTTGCGCTCCACCGGAGCAGTCAGCAGCGCATCGAATCGGTCATTCCGCTGGTTAATCTGCGTGGATATCTCGTGGTTCAGCCGCACCTTAAGCAGCGTTCCACGAGGAACCTCATTCGGTGCCGAAGCAACCTCCATCGGCACGCCACTATTAGGATCGTCCGTTACCGCAAAGTGGTCGCTCTCCGGGCTCTGTGCCGTCTGCGCAGGAGTCTGCCTCACAACTACGGCAGGAGCCGCTATCGACTCATCGCTCTCATGAACATGCAACGCGGGCGCGGGCGCTGCCATGGGCACAGCCGGTGAGGGTTTCGCAGCCACCGGAGCCGACGCCGTAATGTTGTCATCCAGGCTCTCCGGATGCGAGGTGCCGGTACTCTGCGCGGGCATCTGCGCCGCAACAAGCAACAAACCCGCGGCGGACAAAATCGAAAATGAGGTCTTCATGGCAACGCCTTCCGTAAGGCGCAAGGAGCGCCCTCCTATTTGACGATAGGGCGGCACAGAGGTGCGCAGCAAAGATCGTCGCACAGGGCATCCGGCGGGTTAACAGCCTCAGATCAGGCCTTTGGCCCGGCCGCAACAACCTTCTCGTAATAAGCCTCATACTGCGGAATAATCCGCGTAGCGCAGAACTTATCCTGTGCCGTCTTTCGAGCCGCGCACGACATCGTCTCCAGCCGCTCAGGATCGGTCAGCAACGACAACGCCCCCGCCGCCATGCCGTCGATATCGCCCACCTCATAAAGCAGTCCATTATGCTGATGCTCAATCAGCTCCGGCACGCCACCCACCCGCGTAGCAATCGCCGGAACGCAGCACGCCATCGCCTCCAGCGCTGCTAACCCAAACGACTCCATCTCGCTCGGCATCACCATCACATCGGCCAGCGCCAGCAGCTCATTCACATTCTCCTGCTTGCCCAGAAAATCCACACGGTCGGCAACGCCCAGCTTCAGCGCAAGAAACTCCGCAGCAGAACGATCCGGCCCATCGCCGATCAACAGCAACCGTGAAGGTACAACCGGCGCCACGCGCGCAAAGACCTCGATCACATCCGTAACCCGCTTCACAGGCCGGAAGTTCGAGAGGTGAACCAGAATCTTCTCATCGGCAGCCGCATACCGCGGTCTCTGCTGTGCCACCAGCTCCGGATTGCGGACATAGAAGTCGCAGTTCACAAAGTTCCGAATCACCTCAATCTCACTGGTGATGTCGAACGCCTCATAGGTCCGGTCGCGCAGGTAGCTCGAAATAGCCGTAACGCCATCGGACTCCGCAATCCCAAACTTCGTAATCGGCAGATACGAGCGATCAAGCCCAACCAGCGTAATGTCCGTCCCATGCAGCGTCGTAATAAACGGCAGATGCCGTCCCCGCGTCGCCAGCATCTGCCGCGCCAGCAGCGCCGAAACCGAGTGCGGAATCGCATAGTGAACATGCAACAGATCAAGCGAATAAAACTCCGCAACCTCAGCCATACGAGTAGCCAGCGCCAGATCATAAGGCGGGTACTCAAACAGCGGATAGTTCGAGACCGGAACCTCGTGATACCGGATATTCGCCTCACGTCCGGTCAGCCGAAACGGCTGCGAGTACGTAATGAAATGAATCTCATGCCCGCGCGCCGCCAGCTCGATACCAAGCTCGGTAGCAACAACGCCGGAACCGCCGTAAGTGGGATAGCAGGTAATACCGATCTTCATAAGCAGAGACTAGGGTACAGCGATCAGGTTAGGGAATCTCTATCCGCAAGACTCCGTTTTGAAGGGGCGGGACTTCAGTCCCGCCATAAGTCCAATCGCCACAACGCGGCTTTAGCCGCTGAGGGAATGTCGAACCTTGCATAGAGCCTCTCGTAAACCGTTCAAAGAATGTGTTCGTGGCCGGTGCTCATCTGATACTGGCCAAGTTCGCGCAGCCTTCCCGCAGTTCCAAGGCTCCCATAGTGGATGAGTTCCGGCCCATTTGGATGCACGGAATCGTCGCCCAAAGCCCCCAGCAGGGCACCACGTTCAATCTCCCGTGTAACCCGAAGCCGTGTCGTCACAGCATCCAGGTCACGGTCGTTATACCCGGGATGGCACACCAGCTCCCACAACCCCTTCGGCATGGCAGCAAGAATCGAGTCGAGCATCGGCCGATCCAGCCGCCCTGTAGCCGAGATCCCAATCGTGCCATCAGTCGTAAGCACTTGCCGGTCACGAATCTGCGGCAGAGCCTCAAAACGCTTGCGCAACGGATGCACCAGCCGCACCTGCAACCGCCGCACAGGATCGCTATGCCCCAGCGCCAGCGACCAGTTGTCCTCAAACGGATTGCGGATCGCCCCAACGCCAGTCCGCTCACAAACATAAAGCAATGGCCTCGCCACACGCGGAAGAATGTGCGTGTGCTTATGCGTATCCACATGCGTAACATCGATCCCCGCCCGCTGAAGCTGCTGCACCTGCGCAAGAGCCTCAATAGCAATCTCATCCTCATTAACTTTGCCCAGCAGAACAGCGCCAAGAAAGTCCATCAGCGACGGCCGAAAGTTCTTCCCATCCGCACCCAGCAAGGTAGGAATGCGCTGCGGATGCGAAAGCGGCGTCCCATCGGTAAGAACAACATGGCAGCCAACGCCGAGCGACGGATTAGCCAGCGCTATCGCAACAGCATCCTCAAACGCCGGCCCATTAGCCATCAACGTAGCCGAGGTAACAGCCCCCGCCTGATGCAGTTCCAGAATGGCGCGATTGATCCCGCAAGTCAGGCCAAAATCGTCAGCATTAGTAATAAGTCGAGCGGCCATCAAACGATTGTAGGCGGCCAGAGGCTGTGAGCATCATCGCGAAGCGACTAGTCCTTCCACTCCACCCCCAATACTGTCATTTCGACCGAAGCGCAGCGCAGTGGAGAAACCCCCGTATTGGCTCTCTTCTATAGCTGCACAATCAGGTGCCCCGAGGCTTCAGCCTCTGGTCTCACAGGCCCACCAACGAATGGGTTTTAGCCCCTGGGGTACGCCTTCTTGTCCGGCAGCCCTCCCTTTATAGGGAACCGATTCGTCAGGTATGACGCAGCTTTGAGCCCTACGCCGACCTCTCAATAACCGCCTCAGGCCTCTGCGCATACTCCGCCCACGAGCCATCGTAGAGACTAACCTCCGAAGCCCCCGCAATCTCCAACCCAAGCGCCAACACCGCCGCCGTAACCCCCGACCCACAAGTAGTCGTAACCGGCCGAGCAATATCAATCCCCTTAGCCACGAAGATCTCCCGCAACTCCTCAGCCGACCTCAACCGCCCATCAGCCGCCAGCTCTGTAAACGGAAGACTAGTGGCCCCCGGCATATGCCCGGAGCTAAGCCCCGCCCGCGGCTCCGGCGCAGCCCCCGAAAACCGCCCGGCCGACCGCGCATCCAGAATCTGCGCATGGTCTGCAATCTTTTCCTGAAGCTGAGCAAAGTCCTTCACCGCCGCCGAATCGAAGCTGGCCTTGAACTCGGCTGCCGCACGCCGCACTTCACCCGACTCCGTAGGCAGTCCAGCCTCAACCCACGCCGACAACCCACCATCAAGCAGAAAAACATTCGCCGCCCCAAAAGTCCGAAGCATCCACCACGCCCTCGGAGCAGAGAACACCCCCACCTGCTCATAGATCACGATAGTGTTGCCACTCCCAACTCCCAGCCCAGCCATGCTCTTCGAGAACTCCTCAGCCGAAGGCAGCATATGCGGCAGGGAAGTAGAGTGATCCGACAGTCGCTCAATATCAAAGAACATCGCCCTCGGAATATGCCGACCAACGTAACGCCCATAAGTATCCACCGGCGGCGTAACCCCAACCGGCGGCAGCGTCGCATCCAGCACGACAGTATCAGGATCATTAAGCCGTTCAGCCAGCCAGGAGGGAGAGACAAGGGTGTGCATAAGCCTATGCTCCCGCACCCGAATGAGAGCGTCAAGTTCGGGATATTCCAGAAGCTTCTTACCGTCTCACCGTCACGGTAAAATTCCACCGTAATCACCATCCGCAGCACCGTAAAAAGTCACCGTCTCCTCCGTATTTTTCACCGTCAAAAACAGCGAAAACCTACGTCATTCCTGCCGATTTCAAATTGTTCCACGTGGAACAATTTGCCTCCCACCATCCGTACCGTGCGGTCACGATAGGATGCTTGGTAGAGGACGCGATGAAGCTAGCATTTGCAGGTCTTGTAGTTGCAGCAATAGTAGGAGCACAGGCATGTGCGGCCCAGACAGTCTGTACAGCCCAGGACTACGGCGCCAAGGGCGACGGAAAGACGCTGGATACAGCAGCCATCCAGAAGGCCATCGACGACTGCGCAGCCAAAGGCGGCGGAACAGTAAAGCTCGCCGGCGCAGCCAAATTCGTCAGCGCCCCGCTCGTCCTCAAGAGCCACATAACATTGGACATAGCCGCCGGAACCACCCTGGAAGCCAGCACCAATCATGCTGACTTCCCAGAGATCGAGCAGTTCCACGACAAAGGCCGCCAAAGCCTCCTAAGTGCGACAAATGCAGAGGATATAACGATCCGCGGCGGCGGCACCATCGACGGCCGCGGCGAAAGCTGGTGGGAAAATCGCGGCCCCGGATCCACCCGTCCAAGGCTCATCGTATTCGACCACTGCAGGCACATCCTGATGGAAAACGTAACAGTCCAGAACTCGCCGATGTGGCAAATTGTCCCCTATTACTCAGAAGATTTGACCTTCCGAAACATGAAAGTCCTCGCCCCAGAACCCGAAGGCCACAACACAGACGGCATCGACCCCTTCAGCTCAAAGCACATCCTCATCGACCACGTAACCATCGACACCGGCGACGACAACGTAGCCATCAAGAGCGGCCAACCAGGCTCACCCGGCCCCGACGACCCCACAACCGACATCACTATCACCGACTGCATCTTTCTGAAAGGACATGGCTTATCCGTAGGCAGCGAAGTCTCCGGCGGCGTAACCCACCTCCGCGTAGAACGTGTGACCTTCAAAGGAACAACGCAGGGAATCCGCGTAAAAAGTGGCCGCGACCGCGGCAATGACATCGGAGACTTCATCTACAAAGACATAACGATGGAAGATGTCGGCACAGCAATCCAGATCACCGACTATTACACCGCCGGTGGCTCAAAAGAAGGCGCAGCCGCAGTCTCACCAGCCCCAGTAACCCGGCTAACTCCACACATCCACGACATCACCATCGAAAACCTCAAGGTTTCCGGGGCAAAAGTGGCAATGGACATCGAAGGCCTACCCGAAGCGCCGATTCAGGGACTGCACCTGAAGAACGTAGAAATCAACTCAGCGAAGGGCGCAAAGCTCTTTTATGTAGAGATTGTGGCCGAGCATCTGGTAATCAAGCCGCAAAGCGGCGCGCCAATTATGACCGGAGCAGGTGTAAAAGGGAGTTTGAAGTAGAGAAGTGGTGGGCAGAGAGGGACTCGAACCCCCGACATCCTGCTTGTAAGGCAGGCGCTCTAACCAACTGAGCTATCCGCCCACTCAATTTGCGACTTATCCAGTGTAAGGCACTTGGCCCGATGCACCAAATGCCAGCGCCTATACCTTGGGCGCCCAGCCCTTTTCGTACTCGCGGTGAGTCATCTTTTCGGCCTCTGGATCGCCCAGAACATGGCCATTTGTGGGATCAAGCTTGAGCGTGCGATTGAGGTCCCAGGCATAGTTAGCGAGTTGCAGCATGGTCACAGCAACATTACCCTGCTCGATAGGGGAGTGCAGCGCTTCGCCGGTCTGGATGGCAGCGATCAGGTTCGCAAAGTGAGCATCCGTCATGCTGTCCGCGCCACGAGTGTCAGCCGATGAAGTGTGCTGGTTGCGAACGTTGAATTCGTCGATTTTCTTGCCAGAGAGGTCGTAAACCTCGTAGCCGTCGCGATCGACGATGACAGAGCCTTTGGTCCCACGAATGAGAGCGCCACGATCCCGGCCATAGCGCCCCAGAGGGTTGCAGCAGAGACCTTCCCACGTGATCGTCTTGTCGGGATACTTCCAGTTGACTTCGAGAGTGTCGTAGTACTGCCAATCGTCCTTGAAGGCATAGCGGCCGCCAGTAGCAGAAACACTATTCGGAAACGCAACGCCAAGAGCCCAGCGGCAGACATCGACTTCATGTGTCCCGTTATTCAGGGTTTCACCCGTGCCCCAGCGCTTGAACCAATGCCAGTTATAGGGCTGATAGTTGTCGTGGTAAGCCGTGCGGGGTGCAGGGCCCTGCCAGAGGTCCCAGTCAAGCGTCGCAGGCACGGGAGCGGGCTTGCCAACGCCGATAGAGCCGCGCTTGTTGGCATACCAGGCCGACGCAAGGTACGCGTCGCCGATCAGCCCATCGTGGATCTGGCCGATGATTTTGATGGAGTGCGGTGAGGAACGTTGCTGATTGCCCATCTGCACGAGTTTCTTGTACTTGTCGCGCGCGGCGACGAGCATCTCGCCCTCATGAGGATCGTAGCTACAGGGCTTTTCCACATAGACGTGCTTGCCAGCTTCGACACCGAGAATGGCCATGGGAGCGTGCCAGTGGTCGGGAGTGGCGATGCTAATGACGTCGATGTCCTTGGAGGCGAGGACTTTGCGGAAGTCCTTTTCAGTCGCAGGAGCATAACCGAGCTCTTTTTGCACCGCACCGGCAAACTTCTCGAGGATATTGCTCTCGACATCGCAGACCTGGGCGATGCGGGAGGTCTTTTGATTAGCTTTCAGCGCGGAGAGATGAGCGTAGCCGCGACCATTGAGGCCGATCACTGCGAAGTTGAGGCGTTCGTTGGCGCCTGCAATCTGGGAGTAGCTTTTGGCCGTGGCGCCGATGGCGAGGCTTGCGGTTCCGGCAGCAAGCGTTCCGTTGAATTCGCGTCTTGAGATCACAAGGACTCCTTGAGCCGGAGGGGCAGGCCCATAGCAGCGACCGCGTTCCGCACGGGCTGCAGGACCTCATTCCAGCGCAACCACGGTACACGAGCCGGAGATTGGATGCAAAGGCTGGATGGATATTCAAGCGGTTGTCATGCGGAATCGCGGACGGAGCCGGAGGTTGTTGTTTTGTGACAGAATGCATGCGTCGGCATTCATTGGTGATTGCCGCGGAGGAAGACATGGCTATTTCACGACGGGCGTTTGTTGCGGGTGCAGCGGCGGTGGCCGCCTCTACGAGATTGAAGGCGCAGGGCAGCGCGGCATGCCCCTTTCATCTTTCGGTTATCAACGACGAAATCTCGCCGGACTTCGATCATGCCTGCTATGTGGCATCCCATGACTTTGGGCTGAGCTATATCGAGCTGCGCAGCTTGTGGAATACGACCTTGGCGTCGTTGAGCGAGGACCAGATCAAAGATGCCCTGAAGATACTGGCCAAGTACAAGCTGAAGGTCACCGATCTGGCGAGCCCACTGTATAAAGTAAATCTGCCTGGAGCGCCGCGGTCGAAGGAGAGCCCGGAGCAGGACAACTTTAAGGCGGATTTCACTTATAAAGAGCAGGATGAGCTGCTGGAGAAGCTGATCGTTCTTACGAAGACCTTTGGTACGGACAGGATTCGCTGCTTTGACTTCTGGCGGCTTGAAGATCAGAAACCTTACCGCGCTGAGATCAATCACAAGCTGGTTGAAGCTGCGGAAAAGTGCGAGAAGCATGGGCTTATCTTATTGCTGGAGAATGAGATGGCCTGCAATACGGGTTCTGGCATGGAGGCGGTGGAGGTGTTGAAGGCGATTCCGAACAAAAACTTTATGTTGAACTGGGATCCGGGGAATTCGGGGACTTTTGAGGGGGATGTGCCTTTTCCGCAGGATTATGAGGCGTTGCCTAAGGGAAGGATTGGGCATGTGCATTGCAAGAATGTGCAGCGGACTCCCGGGGGTAAAAGGGCGTTTGAGTGGGAGCCTGTGGATGTGGGATTGGTGGATTGGGTGGGGCAGTTCAAAGCATTGAAAAGAGATGGGTTCCATCATGCGGTGAGCCTGGAGACGCACTGGCATAGCGGGCCGGGAACGACGCCGGCGGAGATCTCTGAGTCGTCGACGCGTATCAGTATGAAGGGATTGAAGGAGTGCCTGATGAAGGCGGGGATCAACTGCTAGGTGCGAGCAAGTGAACAGGCAGTAATGACGCAGGTTTTCGCTGTTTTTTCACGGTGAAAAATACGGAGGAGACGGTGACTTTTTACGGTGCTACGGACGGTGACTACGGTGGAATTTCACCGTGACGGTGACCGCTCGGCACGGATGGGCCTATAAAGGGAAGATGTGGACATCAGACTGCGAACTTCTGATAAACTCGGTTATGTTGTTGGCAAGGCGCTTGTGATCGTGAAGAGCCCGAACCTGGACCCTGCGCCGACGACGAGATAGAAGGTGAAAAGGCTGAAATTAGCCGATCACTTCTAGTGACGTAATATCCGGGTTGCAAGTCAATCTGGGGACGTAGCTCAGTTGGTTAGAGCGCTGCCCTGTCACGGCAGAGGTCGCGGGTTCGAGCCCCGTCGTCCCCGCCATAAACCGCTCACGAGGAATGGTTTATGGCCTATCTCTCTGACCTATCCTGATAACTCACAGTCGACAATCCTTCAATATGACTGCTTCGCCTGAGGCTAATTTACGGTTGCCGTAATCTGCTGGAGCGACGATGGTGTGCTGAAGCCTGCGGGCGGGGCGCCTACGGTGATGTTCGTCGTGCCCGAGCCTACGGGATGGAAGGTGAATGTCTCAACGGTATCTCCGGGCTGGAAGGTGAGCGGGCTAACCAAGACTGTGCCGGCTGCCGTATTGGAGCTGGTGAGCGCCATGCTGAGAGTCGAGCTCTGTGGGTTGATCTGTGCACTGGTGATGTAGTTGAGTCCACTGTCCAATACGGCCGGGTACATGGCGATCAGGGTGTCGGGACTTGTGGTTGTGGTGGAGAAGCTGGTCGCCTGGATGATGAAGCCGGAGGGCGAGACGGTAATGGGCAGGATGGCGCTGGTATAGCCGGGGGCGGATATGGTCAGGTTGGCGTTGCCTTGCGCGATTCCCTGGATGTAGACCTGCTGCTGCGTGGTTCCGGTAACGCCGGGGATCGTGACGAAGGTGGTGCCGGTGGTTGTCGGGCTGTTCGACACTAAGGCGATGGCGGGATTGCTGCTGGTGATTGTGATGGTCAGGCCGGCTGCGGGGGCAACCGAGAGGCTAAGCTTCTGCGGGACTTCAAGATCGTAGCCGGTAGCGACTGCCGTGCCGACGGTGGTGATAGACGGTGCGGTAACGGTCGCCGTAATGGAGGTAACGCTGGGGTTGTTGGCTGCGCCGGTAAAGCCTGTTGGCTGCGTGGGGATGGAAAGAGTTGTGGCTCCGGCCCCAAGCGGGGTGAAGGTGGCGTTTCCGCCGTACGAGCCTGCTGGGAAGGCCATCGGGGTTGTGATCGTTCCGATACCGGGGAGGGAGCTGCTGAGGGCGATGCTCTGTGCGTTACCTGGGTTTAGATAGCAGCTGATGCTGAGTCCGCAGTAGTAGAGAACATTGAGTGTGGTGGGATTGAGGACTGCCAGATAGACGCCAACCGGGGTTGTCGCGGATTGAGTTGTGGTGCTGAAGCTGGCGGTGCTGAAGACGAACCCGGATGGGTCTACGGTGATGAGACCGGTGGTGCTGGAGGTAAAGCCCGGAGCGGATACGGTGACGGTGGTAGAGCCTGCGGCAAGGCCCTGGATGTAGAACGCTGGAACGGAGCCGGTGATGCTGTTGAAGACGAGAGTGCCGCTGGAGCCCAGTACGGAGCTGTTCGTAGAGAGCACGGCAACGGATGGGTTGGAGAGGGTGATGGTGACAGCGACAGGGCTGGGCGGCGTCTGCGGCAGGCTGAAGCTGGAGGAGACATAGACGCCTGCGCCGGTGGTTGCTGTAAGAGCGGCGAGTTGTGGTGCGGTGACCGTCGCCGTAATGGGAGCGTTGTTCGGTGGAGCGGGGTTGGTGAAGCCGGCAGGCTCAGTTCCCAGGGTGATCGTGGTTGTGCCCGCCCCGGTTGGGGTGAAGGTGGAGTTTGCAACGAAGCTTCCGGCTGTGAAGGTCAGCGGGCTGGTGAGGGTGCCCACGGCCGTATTCGAGCTTGTTAGCGAGATGCTGGTGCTTGTTCCCGGATTGAAGTAGCAACTGATGCTGAGACCGCAGTAGTAGAGGGGATTGAGCGTGCTGGGATTCAACACGACGAGATACACCCCGACATTGGTGGTGGAGGAGAATGTCGTGGTGCTGAAGTTTGCGGTATAGAGTTCGAGAGTCACGGGATCCACGGTGACGACGCCGGTGGTGTTGGAGGTAAAGCCCGGAGCAGAGACGGTGACGGTTGTGGAACCCGCGGTCAGGCCCTGGATGTAGAACGTTGGAACGGAGCCGGTGACGTTGTTGAAGACCAGTGTGCCGCCGGTGCCGAGAACCGAGGCGTTTGTGGATAGGACGGCAACCGATGGGTTAGAGAGGGTGACAGTAACGGCGACGGGGCTGGGCGGCGTCTGCGGCAGGCTGAAGTTGGAAGAGACATAGACTCCCGCGCCCGTAGTTGCGCTGATGGCAGCGAGTTGCGGCGCGGTGACCGTGGCCGTGATGGGAGCGTTGGTGGTGCCAGCAGGAGTGGTGAAGCCCGCAGGTTGGGCTCCCAGGGTGAGCGTGGTTGTGCCTGCCCCGGTTGGAGTGAAGGTGGAGTTTGCAACGAAGCTTCCGGCTGCAAAGGTCAGTGGGCTGGTGACAGTACCCACGGCCGTATTCGAGCTTGTCAGCGAGATGCTGGTGCTCGTTCCTGGGTTCAGGTAGCAACTGATGCTGAGGCCGCAGTAGTAGAGAGGATTGAGCGTAGTGGGGTTCAATATCACCAGGTACACGCCGACGTTCGTGGTGGAAGAGAACGTCGTGGTGCTGAAGTTTGCGGTATAGAGCACCAGGGACACAGGATCTACGGTGATGGTGCCGGTGCTGTTGATATAGCCGGGGGCGGAGACGGTGATGGTTGTAGAACCGGCAGTAAGGCCCTGGATGTAGAACGTTGGCACCGAGCCGGTGATGTTGGTGAAGGTCAAGGTTCCATTGGAGCCAAGAACGCCCGATCCGGTAGAGAAGACCGCGACGGCGGGGTTGGCGATGGTGACGGTGACGGTAACGGGGTTAGGTGGCGTCTGCGGCAGGCTGAAGCCCGAAGAGATGATATAGACCCCGGCCCCGGTGGTTGCGTTGATGGCAGCAAGTTGCGGCGCAGTCACCGTTGCAGAGAGGGTCCCCGTTGAATTTGCGGCGGCGGTAAAGCCTGACGGTTGTGCTCCCAGGGTAATCGTGGCTGTTCCCGCTCCGACCGGTGTGAACGTGGAGCTGGCTGTGAAGCTGCCGGCGGTGAAGGTGATAGGACTGGTGACAGTGCCTACGGTCGTGTTGGAACTGGTAAGAGCGATGTTGAACGGGCCAGTTCCTGGATTGAGGTAGCAACTGATGCTGAGGCCGCAGTAGTAGAGGGGATTGAGCGTGCTGGGATTCAATATGACCAGGTACACCGAGATGCCGGTGGTGGCGGAGAACGTCGTCGTACTGAAGTTGGCGGTATAGAGTGTGAGGCCAACCGGATCGACAGTGATGACGCCCGTAGTGCTGGAGGTAAAGCCCGGAGCGGAGACGGTGACGGTTGTGGAACCTGCTGTCAGACCCTGGATATAGAACGTAGGAACGGCGCCGCTGATGTTGTTGAAGACGAGTGTCCCGCTGGTGCCAAGGACCGCGGCGTTTGTGGATAGGACAGCCACTGCGGGATTGGAGAGGGTAATCGTGACGGTGACAGGACTTGGCGGCGTTAGCGGCAGGCTGAAGTTGGCAGGAATATAAACGCCTGTCCCGGTGGTTCCACTGATGGCGGAAAGCTGGGGAGCAGATACGGTTGCCGTGATGGGGGCATTCGTCGTGCCGGCGGTGGGAGTGGTGAAGCCTGCGGGTTGCGCGCCGAGAGTGAGCGTCGTTGTCCCGGTGCCGGTTGGAGTAAATGTTGAGTTCGCTGTGAAGCTTCCGGCGGCAAAGGTCAGTGGGCTGGTGACGGTGCCTACGGCCGTATTCGAGCTTGTCAGCGGAATGCTGGTGTTTATGCCCGGATTCAGATAGCAGCTAATGCTGAGGCCGCAGTAGTAAAGGGGATTGAGCGTAGTGGGATTCAATATCACCAGGTACACGCCGACGTTTGTGGTGGAAGAGAATGTCGTGGTGCTGAAGTTTGCGGTGTAGAGCACCAGAGACACAGGATCCACGGTAATGACGCCAGTAGTGCTGGAGGTAAAGCCTGGAGCAGATACGGTGACGGTTGTAGAGCCCGCAGTCAGGCCCTGGATGTAGAAGGTCGGAACCGAGCTGCTGATGGTGTTGAAGACGAGCGTCCCGCTGGTGCCAAGCACCGCAGCGCTTGTGGAGAGGACAGCCACCGCAGGATTGGATACGGTGACGGTGACGGTAACGGGATTGGGTGGCGTTTGCGGCAGACTAAAGTTGGTGGACACATAGACGCCGGCTCCGGTCGTTGCGCTGATGGCAGCGAGTTGTGGCGCGGTGACGGTTGCGGTGATTGGGGTATTCACGGCGCCGGCCGGAGTGGTGAAGCCCGCAGGCTGGGCTCCTAGAGTGAGCGTGGTTGAGCCTGGTCCGGTGGGGGTGAAAGTCGAGCTCGCAGTGAAAGCCCCTGAGGGAACGACGATGGGGCTGGTGACTGTTCCCACGGTTGTGGTGGCACTCGTCAGCGAAATGCTGGCGCTTGCTCCCGGGTTCATATAGCAACTGATGCTGAGACCGCAGTACGAGGACACAGTGAACGCGACTGGATCGAGCAACACGAGGTAAACCGAAACGGGGGTGGTGGCGGAGAACGTCGTGGTACTGAAGCTCGCGGTATTGAGCACGAGGCCCACTGGATCAACCGTGACGGCGCCGGTAGTCGTTGTATATCCGGTGGCAGCGACGGAGATGGTGGTCGATCCGGCGGCCTGACCCTGTATATAAAACGTCGGAATCGTAGTGGTCACGTTCGAGAAGCTGATGGAAGGTGTGCCTGCTGTGGCCGCGTTGGTGGAGAGCAATGCGACTGCGGGATTGTTGCTCGTGATCGTGACGGTGACAGGATTGGGTGGCGTTGAGCTGAGGCTTACGCTCTTGGATACGTACACGCCTGCGCCGGTAGTTGTCGCTCCGACGTTGATGGTGCCAGCCACAGTGACGGCAACCGTTGCTTCTGCGACGCCGGGATAGTCGGCTCGGATTGTTGTTGTTCCACCACTGACTCCGGTGATAGGAACGCTGGCCGTGTTCGAGTTCGCGGCGACCGTGACCGATGTGGGCACAGTGGCGATTGCGGGGCTATCGGAGCTTAGCGTGAACGTGAGGCCGCCGGCTGGTGCGGGCGCGCTGAGGGTGAGCGTAACGGGTGTCGGTGTTGTGAGCGGAATGCTGGCCGTGGCGGGGAAGCTGGCTGTCAGCGAGACGCTGATGTTGCGAATGTCCGAGGCAAAGCCGGGGGCGCTCGCGGTAACGGTAGTCGATCCAAAACTCACGCCTGTAATCTGTGGGTTCTCGACGGGGATTTGGAAGCCGGCGGGAATGAAGACGCTTGGCGTAACCGTGGCGACCGAGGGGTTGCTGCTGGCAAAGCTGACGGTCAAACCGCCGGATGGCGCAGCGACTCCAAGGCTGAGAGCCAGACTGGTGCTTTGGCCGAGCGAGACAGTCGGAATCTGGCCCATGCTGATCAGTGAACTGGTTGCGGTAACGCTGGCGGAGCCGGCCAGATAGCCGCCCCCGCTTGCTGTAAGCGAAGCGGTGCCGCTCTTGACGCCGACATAGGTGAAGCTACCCGTCGTTCCACCCGCGGCGACGTTAACACTGGAAGGCGAGATCGTAACGATGGTGGTATCAGAGCTGGCGAGGTTGACCGTCAATCCGCCGGTCGGCGCTGCATGGCTGAGCGTGAAGGTGCCGGGCAGGGTAGAACCAACGCCGACGAGCGGACCGGAGGCGTTCAGCGTAATCGGATACGGAGTGATGCCGAAGGTGGCGCTTGTGGTCGGCGTAAGCGGCGCGCTGGACGCGACCAGCGTATAACCACTGGCAATCGTGTCGATCTGCAGATTCGAGAACGTAGCAATCCCGTTGGTCGGCGTCTGCACAAGAGTGCCGCTGAGATTGCCGGCAGCGGGGTTTGTGCCGATGGCGATTGTCACCGGATTGGTAGCGTTGGTGACGATGTTTCCATGGATATCTTCCACCGCAACCTGCACGGAGGGGTTGATGTCCGTGCTGATAGCTGTGTTAACGGGTGGGGTAATGAAGGCAAGCTGTGCGGCATTGCCCGCTGCCGTGAGACTAAGCGTTGAAGTGGCAATCCCGCTTGTCGCATACCCGGCGGCGATTGCAATCGCCTGGACTGTGGTGGTGGAGCTCACCTGGAACGCAGCGGAATAGACTGAAGACGAAGTCGTCGGAGTCGTGCCGTTGGTCGTGTAGTAGATGGTCGAACTCGCCGTCGAGTCAGTGATGGTTACATTTTGTGTGCCGACGTAGTTGCCGGTTGCAGGAGCGATGACCGGAGTTGCAGCCTGCGGAACGATAGGAAGATTCCAGGTCGTCGGGCAACTCTGAAGTGTCGGCTGATACGGCCCGGTTGCACTGGCGAGGCCGAAGATGGAGCACGTATTCAACGTTGGGTACTTGAGGATATTGAGCATTGCGCCAATGGTGTCTGTCGGCGCGGTTCCGCCCGAAGGCGTGGTCAGGGTAAAGAGGTGGCCGCAAAAGCTGCCGTCTCCCGCGACACCTCCGGCAGAGTTGATGCAGCCTGCGAGGACATCGCCCAGTGTCTGTATCTCTATGCTTGAGGCATAGTATCCGGCAGGTAGAGCCGGTCCCGGGACAGTGCCCACTGCGGTATTGGTGTACTCATTTACCTCCGCGAGTGCCGCGACGAACTCCGTGGCATCTGCCGATGCGGAACCAAGCGCAGAGTAGGAGCTCATGTAGCTGGCAAGCGGAGCGAGCGAAGCCACTGTCGTGAGCTCATCCACGAAGACATAGGTTGAGGCGGTGAGATTGCCGCATTGGCCCAGCACGGCCATCATCGAAAGAGCGGAGTTATTGGTCCCGGCTACGAGACCGGGATTGCCTCCAACCGAAGTGAGATAGACCTCCGTTGTAGCAGAAGGGCAGTGGTAATCGTTAGAGATGGTGAAACCACCTGCTGGAAATGAGTTAAATCCATTCCCGGCATTCGCATTGCTGTTGGTTGCATTGCCACTGCCATCGCTGGTTGTCACCGTTGCGGTGATGAGAGCTGTGGAGGTGGAACCATCTCCAGACGCACCGACAGCATAAAGCTGAATCAAAGATCCTGTCACAGGCTGCTGACCACCGTGAACCAGGCCCGAAATCTCCCCGATATGAACTTCTTCGGAAGGGCTGACGCTACCGCACCCGCATGCGACGAATGAAAGTATCGTCAGGGCCAAAAAGCAGGGCCAGGTTGACGGGGAGCAGAACGACAACGCGTTCGCGGTTTGAGGGAACTGTCCATGAAGATTCTTCATGAAATAAGACTCCTGTAGCAGGCACCGGCTCAAAGTGGCTCATAGGTGATGGCTCACTTGGCGTTGTGCCTGGATGTGTGGGGGGCCCATATTTCAGAATCTTGATCTTGGGAGGACGGACTACGGGGAGATTAAAGACTAAGGTGCAATCGGCTCTGCATAGGAGCGACGCTGCTTGCGATCAAATAAGCGGTCGATTTGTCATAATACGCCCATTGGACTCTATGGCAAGCTAATTTTGTCTAAAGATTGTTTTTGCCCATAAGTATGCCATCCGCGAGAAGCGCCCCTGCCGCCCTACTTTGCAGGCGGAGCGCCGGGCATTTCGAGGGCGAGGTAGTCATACATGACGTACGCGTCGTCCGGTTTGTAGTTCGTCTCCAGCAGCTCGATGGTGTTGCTTCCCGCATGGAGGCGCGACAGCGGAATAGCGACGTTTTTTACGGAGTACTTGTCATGGGATCCCTGGCGGAGGAGCGAGTTGCCCTCTTCCAGATCGGGCGAAACGGTGGTCACGACCGTGCCGTTCACGGAGACCTGAACCTGCGCGCGGTGACCGGCCCCGGCGAAGGCAAGGATGAGGTTCGCATCGCCGCTGGGCGGGGTGTTCGAAGGAAGATTGAACTTGATCTGCCACGGCCAGGGTTCGGGGTCTTTGCCCTGCGGGTGATAGCTGGATTGGGCGTAGTTCCAATCTTTGGCGGGAGTGCTGACGCCGACGGTATAGACGAGCGGGTTGGGGAACTCAAGCGGAAAACCCTTGTAGAGGTACGGCATGAAGAAGTCCTTGCCGTGGTGAAACTCCGTGGTATCGCGGTCGGGCGTGCCGATCTCCCACGCGAGCCAGTTGCCGGTGCGGGGAACTGTCCACTGGACGTCGCCGAGGCTGACATCTTTGCCTGCGGTGACGGTGACGTTGGCCTGCGAGTACTGGCCGGCTTCGCCGTCGACAAACGCATAGAGGGTATAAGCGCCGGGACGTGCGTTGGGAATCTTGAACGAGCCATCGGGCGCCACGCGAGACCAGTACTGGTAGTTCTTCGTCTCGGACTGGAAGTCGAGACCGGGAGGCGGCTGCGTAAGGCCGACCCAGCCGCCGGCACCGGTCTGGCTGGGCTTCAGCTTGTCAGACACAGTGAACTTGCCGGAGACAGAGCCTCGCTCCGCGGCTGAGGCGTACTCGGGAATGCCGGTGAGCCAGGCGTAGGGCCATGCCGCTTGCTCGGTAGCGGCCTGCTGCTGGGCATCGCGCCACAGGCTGTCACCGTCGCCGCCGGCGTTGAGATAGAGCAGGAAGGGGCCAAAGACCTTGGACCAGGAATCCCCGGCTGCGACAGAGATGCCCGTGTCGCCGTAGTGATTGCGGCCGAAGTGGTGCGTCATGCCGGCGTCAAGAGCGGTGAGGTCCTGCTTGCGCGGGCCGTCGTTGTAGTACTCGAAGCTGCCGATGACGGTCCACGCGCCGAGCTTGTGGATGTCGCTGGCGAAGCCGAAGGTGCCGATGTCCTCGTAGGTGGCGCTGTAGCTGTACTTGCTCTCGCCCTGCTTGGCCCAGGGACCGGAGCGAAAGAACGAGATCTCCTTGATAGGCGTGGGGATTCGCTGGGCGAGCTCGGCGGGTGTGGGCATCAGCCAGTGGCGCGTCTTGTCGACGTAGATCTTTTCGAGCAGCCACTTATCGCCGACCTGCGGTGTCTGCCAGACGATGCGCCACTCACCGACGCTGGTGGCGGGATAGCTTGCTGGATGGCTG
>Ga0302316_10000720_pt1 | contig 28147 bp, 23 predicted proteins | sample III_Palsa_N3_2_FD_200456 | JGI IMG/M metagenome (GOLD analysis project Ga0302316, IMG submission 200456) | Peat permafrost microbial communities from Stordalen Mire near Abisko, Sweden - III_Palsa_N3_2 | ecosystem: Environmental > Terrestrial > Soil > Palsa > Peat permafrost | place: Sweden...
CCAGGTCACCGACCGCCGCGACCAGCTTCAGGTCCAGCCCCTCGTCCTCGGCCTGCTCCGTCACCACCCGCGCCGCCTTCAGCGCCAGCGCCTCGACCACCTCCAGCAGCACCAGCCCGACCTCGCCAGCCCGAGCCACCCCCCGCACCCGCGCCTCAACCCGCCCGATCCCCTCATCGAGGGGTTCGGCGTCCAGGTCAGCGATGTCGGTCATCGTGTTCATCAAGAGAACAAAATAGGAACATCGTGACCCGGTGTCAAGCGGACCGACGCCGCTTTGGACGGGAGAAATAGAGCGCTGATCGTGGCGGCTAGGGCGGAAGTTCGCCAAGCGGCTCTGATCGGATCTCGGGCCTTAACGCTCATTTCATCGCGGCTTGGCACAATCTTCGCGCGATGAGGATTGGCGGTATGCAGGAGAATTCGGCCGGACCGCCCTATGGGCTCGCGGCGGCGGCGCCGGCATTCCAGCGGGCGACGCGGCTTGCCGAGGCCCTGTTCGCCGGCGCCGAAGCCAGCATGGTCTTGATCGATGGCGACCGGGTCTGGCGCAGCGGCGGCAGCCTGGTCGGCACCCAAACGCCGGCCACCGGCGTCTTGCACGTGATCGAGCAGGGCAAGGCCGCCTGGATCGCCGATCGCGAACCGGCGGGCGAACGCGAGGCCGACCAGCCGTTCAAGCGCTTCTGGGCCGGCGCGCCCGTGCGGCTTGCCGACGGCGCGACCATCGGCGTGCTGACCGTGCGCGGTCCCGCGCCGCGCCCCTATGACAAGACCCTGGCCGCGCGGCTGCAGGACCTGGCTGACAGCGTCGCGGATGAGTGCGAGCGCGCCCGCTCGGCCGAGATCATCGAGAAGCGCGACGCCGAGCTGCGCCGGGCGCGAAAGGTGCTGGCCTCCTTCGTCGGCTCGGCGCCGATTGAATCGGTGATGACGGATCGCGAACTGCGCGTGCTGACCGCAACGCCCCGTTGGCTGGCGACCGTGGGCGTCACCGAGCAGGCGATCGTCGGCCGCAGGCTCCAGGACATCGCGCCGGACGCCTTCGAGTTTTTCAAAAGCCACTTCGAGCGCTGCCTGGCCGGCGAGACGGTGAAGGATCCCCAGGTTCCCGTCGTGACCGGCGATGGCCGGACCGCCTGGATGAGCCTGGAAATCACCCCCTGGCGCGACGAAGCCGGGAAGATCGCCGGCGTGGTCAGCGCCGCCCACGACATCACCGAAACCGTCACCGCCATGCGCAGCCTCAAGCGCACACAGCAGACGCTGCAGCTGGCCGCCGAGATGGCCAATCTGGAGGTCTACGACATCGACTATCGCAGCCGCTCGGTGCACCGGGCCGGCAAGGCGCTGTTCTCGATCAGCCAAGGCAACGGCGAGGCCGTGACCGAGGCCTATTTCGCCGGCGATCTCAATCGCTTCATCGACCCCCGCGACCTCGGCCGCGTCACCGAGGCCTGGAGCCGCTTCCAGGCGGACGACACGCCCTATGAGATCGAGTACCGGGTGAACCCGGCCGCCGGCGAGGAAGTCTGGATCGCCGAAGTCACCCAGGCGACCCGGGACGACGAAGGCAAGATTCGCCGGGTCATCGGCGCCATGCAGGACATCACCGCGCGCAAGGCCGCCGAGCAGGCGCTGACCGAGGCCAAGGATGAGGCCGAGGCCGCCACCCGGGCCAAGAGCGCCTTCCTCGCCAACATGAGCCATGAGATCCGCACACCCATGAACGGCGTGCTCGGCATGGCCCAGGCCATGGCCAGCGAGGCCCTGTCACCGCGCCAGCGCGAGCAGCTGCAGGTGATCCGCCAGTCCGGCCACGGCCTGCTGGCCATCCTCAACGACGTGCTCGACATGGCCAAGATCGAGTCCGGTAAGTTCGAGCTGGAGGACATCGCCTTCGACCTGAACGAGGTGGTCGGCGCGGCCTATTCCACCTTCAACACCCTGATCGAGGAGAAGGGGCTGGCCTTCGAGATCGACATGGCCGAGACCGCGCGCGGCCGCTATCGCGGTGATCCCACGCGCCTGCGCCAGATTCTCTACAACCTGATCTCCAACGCCTCTAAGTTCACGGGGTGCGGCGAGGTCGCTGTCCATGTGACCCGGGCCGAGGACGAGCTCTGCATCGCCGTCAGCGACAGCGGCATCGGCATGACGCCCGAGCAGCTGTCCCACCTGTTCAGCCAGTTCTCCCAGGCCGACGCGGCCATAACCCGCCGCTTCGGCGGCACGGGCCTGGGCCTGTCCATCTCCCGCGACCTGGCGGTCATGATGGGCGGCTCGCTTGAGGTCGCCAGCCAGCCCGGCCGTGGCTCGGTCTTCACCCTGAAGGTCCCGCTGGCCTATCTGGGCGAGGCGGAGGCTGCCGACGCGGAGGCGCCGGCCCAGGCCGAGACGAGCGAGGACGGCCGGGAGATCAGAATCCTCGCGGCTGAGGACAACAGCGTCAACCGCCTGGTCCTCTCCACCCTGCTGGAACAGTTCGGCGCCGCCCCGGTCATGGTCGAGAACGGCGTCCTGGCGCTCGAGGCCTGGCGGACCGGGGCCTGGGACGTGATCTTGATGGACATCCAGATGCCGGTCATGGATGGCCTGACCGCCGCCAGGGCCATCCGCGCCGAGGAAGCCCAATCGGGCCGCCCCCGCACCCCGATCATCGCCCTGACCGCCAACGCCATGGCCCACCAGGTCGCCGAATACCGCGCCGCCGGCATGGACGGCCACATTAGCAAGCCGATCGTGGTGGAGGAGCTGATGGAGGCGCTGAAGGGGTTGGGCGCGGCGGAGGCGCGGGGCGGGGTGGCGGCCTAGCGGGCCGTCACACCACCCGTCCGGCCTTCGCGATCTGGCCGAGGTAGTGGGCGCTGGGTTTGGGGGTGCGGGCGAAGGTTTGGCGATCCACCGCGACCAGGCCGAACTTGGGCCGATAGCCGCTGAACCATTCCCAGTTGTCCAGCAGCGACCAGTGCAGATAGCCGCGCACGTCCAACCCATCGGCCAGGCAGTTCATCACCCCCTGGACGGCGCCCTTGATGAAAGTGATGCGCTGGGCGTCACCCTCGGTGGCGACGCCGTTTTCGGTGACATAGATCGGCCGCTTGGTCTGGGTGGCGACCATGCGGATCACCTTTTCCAGCGCATCGGGCGCGAAGGGATAGCCCATCTGGGTGGTGGCGACGCCGGTCTCGGGGATGTTGGCGTCCGGCCCGACGATGGAACGGGTGTAGTTCTGGATGCCGACGAAGTCGCCCGGTGCGCTGATCCAGGGCGTCAGCACCTGGGCCCGCTTGGCCAGGACGCCGGTCATGTCGCCCCCCGCCGGCGGCTCGTCGTCGTTCAGCGACAGGGTCACGCCCACCGGGAAGCTTGCCTTGGAGGCGGCCTTGATCGCGTCATAGGCCCGGGCATGGGCCTCGATCATGATCGGCTGCTGGATGCGGAAGTCGGACAGCAGGGGGCTGGCCCATTTGGGATTGCCCAGCTGGGCCGCCACGTTTTTGCGCATGGCTTCGAGTTGCGGCCCGAGGTTGCGCATCGACGGCTCCCAGCTCAGCAGGGCGTTGATGTTGGGCTCGTTGAAGGTGGCCGAGGCGGTGATCAGGTCGCCCATATGCTGGGTGACCAGCTCGCAATAGGCCACGAAGGGGGCGATCCCGTCGGCGGTGGTGAAGCCGCCATTGGCCGCGAACCAGCGCGGGACGGTGGTGTGGATGAAGGTCACCATGGGGGACAGGCCGTGCTTGTGCAGCCCCTCCAGCACGCGGCGGTAATAGGCCAGGCTCGCATAGGAAATCTGGCCCTGTTCCGGCTCGATCCGCGACCATTCGATGGAGAGGCGGTGGGCGTTGAAGCCGAACGAGGCCGCCAGGGCGATGTCCTCGTCGATGCGGTTATAGGTGTCGTCGGCGTCGCCGGAGGGGGTGGCGAAGATGCTGGGTTTCATATGCTCCAGCACCCACAGGTCGCTGGCGAAATTGCCGCCCTCGATCTGATAGGCCGCGCCGGCGCTGCCCCACAGAAAGCCGTGCGGCGCGCGGGTCGCCGCGGCGGCCATGGCCTTGCCCGTTGTGCTTGTGGCCACGGCAGCCAGCGCGCCTGTCGAAATCAAACTACGCCTATCGATCATTGATTTTGCGAGCCTTTTTGAATCTGTCTTCTATGGTGACGCTAGGTAGGCGCTTGATTGCGTCAACCCTGATTGTAAGGGAAGTCAAAAGGGCAGGGGGGTCCGGCATGGAGCGATGGATGGTCAAGGCGGCCGCGCTCGCGGTGCTGGCGGCGGGCCTGACCGCCACGCCGGCGTCGGCCCAATCCACGGCGGCGACGGTCGGCGTCCTGGCCAAGCCCTGCGATGCGCTCGCGCCGATGCCGCCCGAGGTGGCCGACTATATGGCCCGACTGAAGCAGTCGCAGGCCGATCATAAGCCCATGCCCCTGCCGACCCCCGCCGCCATGGGGCTCTACACAGCCTGGCAGGCCGCGCGTCAGAAATCCGATTTCGGCGATCTCTGCCATTACGCCGCCGACAATGCGGCGCTTGGCCCTGCTACGCCCGAGCGCGTGATCTTCTTCGGCGATTCCATCACCGAGCTTTGGAAGATGCAGGATCCCGGCGCCTTCACCGGCGAGGTGCTGGACCGGGGCGTCAGCGGCCAGACCACCGCCCAGATGCTGATCCGCTACCGCGAGGACGTGATCAACCTGCATCCGCGCGTGGTGCACATCATGGCCGGCACCAACGACATCGCCGGCAACACCGGCCCGACCTCCATCGCCTGGATCGAGAACAACATCCGCACCATGGTGGAGCAGGCCAAGGCCAACCACATCCGCGTGGTCCTGGCCTCGATCCCGCCGGCGGCCAGGTTCACCTGGGCGCCCGCGCTGAAACCGACCCCGTCTATCCGCACGGTCAACGCCTGGCTGGCCGCCTATGCCAGCGAACAGGGGCTGGTCTATGTCGACTACTATGCCGCGCTGAACGACGGCCAGGACGGGTTCAAGCCGGCCTGGACGGTCGACGGCGTGCATCCCAATGCGGCCGGCTATGCGGTCATGGACCCGCTGGCGAAGAAGGCCGTCGAGCAGGCGATGTCCGGACGATAGCGGCTATTCCGGCAGGGCGAAGGCCACCACCTGGTCGGCCGCCTTGGCGCCCGACTTCGAATGTCGCCCGCTGGCGATGAGCACATACTGGCGGCCCTTCCAGACATAGGTCATCGGCGTGGCCTGCGCCCCGCCGGGCAGGCGGCCGCGCCAGAGCACCCTGCCGGTCGCCGCGTCATAGGCATGCAGATAATTGTCCAGGGTCGCGCCGAGGAAGACCAGGCCGGAGGCGGTGGCCATCGGCCCGCCAAAGTTGGGCGTGCCCACATGCGGCAGCAGGAACTGCGTGCCGGGCGCCAGGTCGGCGGTGGTCCCCACCGGAACCTCCCACAGAATCCTGCCCGTGGTCATGTCGATGGCGCGCAATTGTCCCCAGGGCGGCGGGTTGCAGGGCAGGCCGAGCTTGGAGGTCAGCAGCGCCCGGCGCATGCCGAACGGCGCCCCGGCTTGCGGCGAAATCTCCAGGTTTGGCTCCGCCTTCTTGGCCGCCGCCACCTTGTCCGCCGGGATCAGGGTCACGAGGTGCAGGGCGTTGGGATGGCCAGCCTCTCGACGGGACGAGCGGCGCGGATTCCGGGGCCAGCGGCGGCGGATCGATTCAGCGCGAGCCCGGCAGGCTTAACCGGCCGCGGCCTTATCGCGGTCTTCGCCAGCCCCATCCAGCGCCTGTTCCATCGCCGCGAACAGCTGGCCGACTTCGATCGGCTTGGCGATGAAGCCATCCATGTCGGCGGCCAGATATTCGGCCACATGATGGGTCATGGCGTTGGCGGTCAGGGCCAGGATCGGCGTGCGGGCAAGGCCCAGGGCCGCTTCCTTCGCCCTGATGGCGTGGGTGGCGGCGATGCCGTCCATCACCGGCATCTGCACATCCATCAGCACCAGGTCCCAGGCCTGGGATTCCCAGGCCCGCACCGCCGCCTCGCCATCGGCGACGATCACGGGGGTGATGCCCGCCTGCTCGAGCAGGGTCTTCAGCACCAGCTGGTTCACCGCATTGTCCTCGGCGGCGAGGACGCGAAGGATGGTCTGTTCCGTCTTCGGGGCCATGTCGGCGGTCCGCGCGACCGGTCGGCTGGTTTCATCCTTCATCCGGCTCGCCACGCGCGGCAGGGGCAGGGTGACGGTAAAGGTCGCGCCGTCGCCCAGGCGGCTCTCGACCGTGATCGATCCGCCCATCAGATCGACCAGGTCGCGGCAGATGGCCAGGCCCAGGCCCGTGCCGCCGAACTTGCGGGTGGTCGAGGTGTCGGCCTGCTCGAACTTTTCGAACAGCTGGTCCAGCCGGTCCGGCGGAATGCCGACGCCGCTGTCGTGTACGGCCACGACCAGACCCGGGTGGCCCGCCGTCACGGTGACGTCCACGCCGCCGGTCTCGGTGAACTTCAGGGCGTTGGAGATCAGGTTGTAGAGGATCTGCCGCACCCGGGTGCTATCGCCGCGATAGACGCCCCGGGCCTCCGGCGCGATCTGCATCTGGAACCGCAAGTCCTTCTGCTCGGCGATGGCGCTGAAGGCGCCGTGGGCGCCGCGCGCCAGCTCGTCCAGGCTGAACTCGGTCTCTTCCAGGGTCAGCTTGCCGGCCTCGATCTTGGCCAGGTCCAACAGGTCGTTCAGGATCGCCAGCAGCGATTGCCCTGACTGCTGGATGATGCGCACCCGCTCCTGCTGGGCGGGCGACAGAGCCTCGCCGGCCAGCACCTGGGCCATGCCCAGCACCCCGTTCAAAGGCGTACGGATTTCATGGCTCATGGTCGCCAGGAAGGCGCTCTTGGCCGCATTGGCGGCTTCGGCTTCCTCCTTGGCGCGGATGAAGGCCTGTTCGGACAGTTTTTGGTCGGTGATGTTGCGCATGGCGCCGAGCAGGGTCACCGGGCATCCCTGGGCGTCGGTCTTGAAGTCGGCGGTGCCCTCGACCCAGATCTCTTTGTGGTCCGGCCGCTTGATCCGATACTGGGCGCGGAAGGGAAGGCCTTCCTCAAGGTGCCGCCGCCAAAGCTCGTCCGCCGCCGGCCGATCGCGATCGTCGATCACGACCTTGGCGTCCTGGTAGATGTCCTCATAGGTCTGAGGCCGCATGAAGAAGCTGTCTTCCGCGCCGGCCTTGAACAACTCGTGGCGGCGGTAATCCAGCTCGAACACATGCACGTCCGTCAGGCTGAGCGCCATGTTCAGCCGCGCCTCGTTGCGCTCCAGGGACTTCATCGCCTCGACCAAGGGCGTGACGTCATCCGCCGCGACGATGATCCCGGCGACGTCGCCCCTGGCGTCGGTCCACGGGGTCACCTCGCATTGCAAGAACTGAGCGCCGCCGTCAGGCAGAGGAATCTTGACCCGCTGGCCGGTGAAGCTCTCGCCCTTCATCGCCTGGGCGAAGGGCTCGGCCCAGCGCTTGTAGAAGCCGCCGGCGATCTCGAAGACGTCCTGGCCGACAACAGTATTGTGATCCAGCTGCAGGCCCTCCGCCCAGAGCTGGCTGCAGGCGGCGACGCGCAGATCCTTGTCGGTCATGACCACCGACAAGGGCAGGGCGCGGATCAGCTCGGCCAGGGTGGCTCGGGCGTTGTCCCGTTCGGCGGCGGCTTCCAAAGACGCCCGCGCTGTCTGGGCCCGCGACCATTCGTCGGCCAAGCCATCGGCCAGGTGGGCCAGGCAGGCCAACCTGGTCTCATCCAGGGGCTTCGGTGTTGGTCCGGTCGTGCAGATCACACCGGCGATTGATCCATCGGGCAGGCGGATCGGCGCGGCGGCGTAGAAGCGCGCGAAGGGCGGGCCGACCACATTAGGGTTGTCGGCGAACCGGGAGTCGAGTCGGCAATCCTCGATCCACAGCGGCTCGCGGGTGGTGAGGACCAGCATGGCGCCGGGGGCGTCATCGAGGGTCGCGGCGACCCGGCTTGTGCTGCGCCAGACCTGACCCTCATTGACCAGGATGACGCCGGCGTCCCTGGCCTCAAGCAACTGCTTGGCCAGGAAGGCGGACCGGTCGATGACGGCGAGGGAGATATCCATGCCAAAGGGCGTGGTCTCGGCGTTCGACATGTCGTTGGCGCGCGCCATTTTTCCTCCGGTCGCGACCATCTACCGCAAGGAGAGTTAAATTAGAGATTATCGAGACTTAGACGGCCGCTCTTTGCCCCAGATAGCGCGCCAGCCGCTCAAGACCGGCGGCATTCTTCTCCGGCCGCGCCGCAAAGCACCAGCGCAGCCAGCCCTCGCCGCCGCCGGCAAAGGCCGATCCGGGCGCAAGACCCAGGCCCACCGTCTCGATGATCTCCTTGGCCATCGAGACCGAGTGCTCGCAGCCGTTGATGCGGAAGAAGGCGTACATGCCGCCGTCCGGCTCCGGCGCCGTGACGCCGGGCAGGGCGCGCAATCCGGCCAGCACCTGGTCGCGGGCGGCGCCCAGGTCGGCGCGGATATCGGCGATGGTGGTCTCGCCCTGATCCAGCGCCGCGATCGCCGCCGACTGGATGAAGTCCGGCGGGCAGGAGGTGTTGTATTCCAGCAGGACGCCGATGGCGCTGACCAGGGTCGGCGGCAGCACCATCCAGCCCATCCGCCAGCCGGTCATCCGCCAGGCCTTGGAGAAGCTGTTGGACGAAATCACCCGGTCATCCGCATCGGCGATCGTCAGGAAGGAGGGAGCGCTAGGCTCGGGGCCGTAGTGGATGCGCTCGTAGACGTCGTCGGCGATCAGCCAGATGCCGTGCTTGCGGCAATGCTCCAGGATCGGCGCGCGATCCTCGGCCGGCAGGCTCCAGCCGGTGGGGTTGTTTGGCGAGTTCAGGAACAGAGCGCGGGTGTCGGGGGTCAGCGCCGCGAACAGCCGGTCGAGGTCGAGCCGCCAGCGCCCGTTCACGGCCTCCAGCGACACGGTCTCCACCCGACCGGACAGGATGCGCGGGATCTCCATGATGTTCGGCCAGACCGGCGCGATCACCACCACCTTGTCGCCGGGGCTCACCACCGCCTGAGCCGCCAGCATCAGGGCGTTGACCCCGGAATTGGTGATCGCCAGCCGCTCGACCCCGATGGGCGCCTCGTGCAGCCGGGTCAGGTAGCGCGACAGGGCCTCGCGCAGGTCCTGGCGCCCGAGGTTGTGGGTGTAGAAGGTCTTGCCTTCACTCAGCGCGGCGATGGCGGCCTCGCGGATGAAGCCCGGCGTCGGCAGGTCGGATTCGCCGAACCAGAAGGGCAGGATGTCGGTTCGCCCGAACCCGGCGTTCGCCACCTGGCGGATTTCGGACATTTTCAGCGCCGTGACTTCGGCGCGCGCAACGGCGGGATAGGTCATGCGGCTATGTAGCAGGGGCGCGAGGAGTCGCGAACCGCGTTACACCTCTCCCGAAGGGAGAGGGAGGGGCCCAGCGAAGCTGGGAGGGTGAGGGGTTACGATCTCTCAGATTGAAGCGCGAAACGGCAGACGCACGTCCAGCTTCACGCTAGGCTAGCGCCAAAAGGACAACCCGATGCTGCGCACCATCGCCCTGACTGCTGGACTGGTCTTTGCCGCCGGGATTGTCTGCTCGCAGACGCCAGCGCCGCCACCCGTCGTCGCGCCCGCGCCCCCGCTCCCCCCAGGCATGCTGCCGGTCAAGCTGGTGATGAAGCATATCGTCAATCCGGCGGCCGAACTCTACTGGAAGGCCGGCGGCGAGGTGGACACCGCCGAAGGCGAAACCAAGCGCGCGCCGGGCCCCGAGGACGACGCCCGCTGGAGCGCCGCCGTCGACGCCGCCGCCCAGTTGGAGGAAGCGGGAAACCTGCTGGCCATGCCCGGCCGCGCCCGCGACAACGACACGTGGATGAAGTTCGCCAAGGACCTCAACCTCGCCGGCGCCCAGGCCATGAAGGCCGCCCAAGCCCGCGATTCCAAGGCCACCGACGACGCCGGGAGCGCCCTCTACAACGCCTGCTTCGAATGCCACGGCCGCTACATCCCGCGCCCGGCCAACTCCCTCTACAAACACTTCAACGAGCCGGATTCGGACTTCAAACCGCCGCAGTAGGGGCGGGGCTGGCTTGATGGGCCTTGGCGCCTGGTCCGAGCCGATGGCGCCGCGAGCGCTCACAACATCAAGGCAGCGGCTGGACCTCTCAGGGCTTCACGAACCGATAGATGAAACGATCTGTCTCGCCCTTGACCGTGGGATCGAACACCTTGATCGAGTGCGGATCGTCCTTGTTCGCAAGCAAGGGGCTCATCGCATCCAGCACAAAGCCGGCCGCCTCGACCTCTTCGCGGACGGTCGCGGGATCGATCCGATGCAGCGACCGGGCAGCGCTCGTGCCCGATCCAGCGGCGGCGGCATGGTCGATGATGACGTAGCGCCCACCGGGCTTCAGCCGCTCGTAGACGGCTCGATTGAAGGCGCCCGCCGTCGCGCCCTTGTCCTGGATCAGCGCGGTGTGGAGATCGTGATAGAACAGGTGCATCCACAGGACATCCGCGGGCTGCGTGGCCTCCGGCATCGCGACGAGGTTCGACGAGACGGCGTCGACGTTCTCCCGGCCCGGCTCCTTCGCGAGCGTTCGCATGAGGCCGACCGGATCGTTCTTGAAGTGGGCGACTTCGGCCGGCACGAAGCTGTAGACCCGACCTTCGGATCCCACGACGTCGGAGAAGAGACGGGTCCAGTCGCCGTCGCCCGGGTAAACGTCGATGACGGTGGAGCCCGCATCGACGCGCGCGAACCGGATCAACTCGGATAGCTTGGCTTGGTCGTACATGGCGATCTCCTTTACGGTTGGGCAGTCGGCCAGCGTTACGCCGGCCCGGACACGTCCATCTGCGAGGCCCGCGCCAGCGCCTGCGTGTCGACGTACTCCCGGATGTTGGTCAATCTGCCGTTCCGGACCGTGATGGCGAAGATCCAGTCGTCCTCGAACGTCTTGTTCGTCGCTTTGATCCTTCCCCTCGCGAAGCCGACGACGAGGACCCGGTCCCCTTGCGCTACGAACTCCCGGGGCTCTGTGGACGTTTCGATCGACTTGGACGCCGTCTCAAGCAAATCCGCCAGCCCGGCGTGTCCGTGGCGCGTTCCGGCCAGCGGCCAGTCCTCGCCCGGAATGATCCACTCGATGTCTTCGGCGACCAGCGCCAGCAGAGCCTCCCTGTCCCCGCGGCCTATCGCGGCGAAGAAGGCCTTCACGGTCTGGATGTTCTTCTCAATGCTCATGGGAATGTCTCCATTTCGCATGGATCAGATCGCGCTCGATCCGATCCATGCATCGCAGCTCCGCCGGTGGGCCCGTCGTATTCATCCGTCGAACTTGACCAGGTCCTTGAAGATCAGCCGACCCCAGCTATTTCCGCGCGCCTGCACGAGCAGTCCGCCTTCCGATAGCCCGCCAAGTTTGACCGGCGCGAATCCGAGATTTTCCGCGAGCGCGCCGATCTCCTCTGCGGCGGCGTCATCGTCGCTCGCCAGGAACACGACTCTCCTGCCCCCATGGACTGCGGGATCCTGGTCAAGGATGGCGGCGCCCAAATGGTTGAAGCCCTTGACCAGTCTTGCGCCCGAGAAGGCCTGCGCGACGACCTTGGAAGACGGCTGTCCTCCCAGGTCCTCGGGAGGCACGCCGTAGGCATTCGTCACATCGATGATGGTCTTGCCCTGCCAGGTGGGCAGCGCCTTCGCGACATCCGGGTGCCCCTCGAAACGGACCGCCAGAAAGACAACATCCGCCTTGACGGCTTCCGCCAATGTTTTTGCGACGATCGTGGGCCCGATCGCGGCCGCGTCGGCTGCAAAGCTTTCCGGGTCGCGGGTGGTCGCCACGGAGACTTCGACGCCCTTGCGGGCAAACGCCTTGGCAAGCGCGTGGCCGATCTTGCCGAAGCCGATGATTGCGTAGCTCATGATGGTTCTCCGATCTTGCCGGGTCAGACCTGGGCCAGGCCGCCATCGACGGCGAGATCCACGCCGGTGATGTAAGAGCTTTCGTCAGAAGCAAGGAACGTTACGGCAGCCGCAATTTCTTCTGGCTCACCCCTGCGACCCATCGGGACCTGCGAAGCAAATTGGGCGGCCGCTTGTTCAGCTTGCTCGGGGGTAAGGCCCGTCGTTGTTGCCAAGGCCGGGGTATCGATCGGTCCGGGGCTCATTGAATTCACGCGGATTTTGCGATCCTTCAGCTCCAGCGTCCAAGCGCGCGCGAAACTTCGCACCGCAGCCTTACTCGCGGCATAGGCGCTGAATCCTGGCAGCCCCATCACACTGGAGACCGAGGAGGTCAGGATGATCGAACCGCCGTCTTTGAAGAGCGGAAGCGCCTTCTGGACCGTAAAGAACAGCCCCTTCACGTTCACATCGAAGGTCTGGTCGAAATGGGCCTCAGTCGCCGCCTCGAGCGGAGCGATTGTTCCGGCGCCCGCGTTTGCAAATAGAATGTCGATCTGACCATGTTTCTCCTTCACGACGGCATAGAGCCGGTCCAGATCCTCCAAGCGCGAAACGTCGCCCACGACCGCCGTAACGTTTCCCGCGATAAGGCCTGCAGCCTCCTTCAGTTCTTTCTCTCGTCGTCCGGTGATCACGACGTGCGCGCCTTCTTCGACGAACCGCTTGGCCGTGGCCAACCCGATCCCGCTGCTTCCGCCGGTGATGACGGCGACCTTGCCTTCAAGTTTTTTCATGATGTTCTATCCTTCGTTGTGTCGCCCAGACGCGAGATCGCGCCGGGGTCAGAGCTGCGCCAGCCCGCCGTCGACGGCGACCTCGCTGGCGGTCATGAAGCTGCTGTCTGACGATGCGAGAAAGGCGGCCACGGCCCCAATCTCCGCCGGGTCGGCCATGCGCTGGAGCGGAGTCATCGCGGCGAAGACCTTCTGGCCCGCCTCGCCCAGCGCTTCCTTCGCCAGGTCCGTCGCCGTCGCCCCAGGCGACAGCACGTTCACCCGGATGCCGGTCCCCTTCAGGTCCTCCGCCCAGGTCCGGGCGAGGTTGCGCACCGCGGCCTTGCTCGCGCTGTAGGCGCTCATGCCCGGCGCGCCCGTGGTTCCGGCGCTCGATCCGGTCAGGATGATCGAACCGCCCTGGCCCATCAGCGGCAACGCCTTCTGGACCGTGAAGATCGTCCCCTTCACATTGGTGTTGAAGGTCTCGTCGATGTGTTCGGCGGTGATCTTGCCGAGCGCAAGCGGGCTTCCCGCCCCGGCATTGGCGAAGACGATGTCGAGGCTTCCGCGCTCGGCCTTCACCGCCGCGTAGAGCCGGTCGAGGTCGGCCTCATCCGAGACCGAGCCCTTCACCGCGCGGGCATTGGGCCCAAGGTCGGCCACGGCGGCGTCGAGCGCGTCCTGCCGGCGCCCGAAGATGAAGACGAAGGCGCCCTCCTCGATGAAGCGCTTCGCCGCCGCGCGGCCGATGCCGGTGGCGCCGCCGGTGATCACGGCGGTCTTTCCATTCAGTCTGGTCATGACTGGATCCTTCCTTGTTCGGGGAAATCCCCGAGACCCTCGAGATGGGTCCGCCGGAGTCAGCTGTTGAGTGCGCAAGCGCGCATATCGGTGGTGCGAAAACGATCCGGCTGGAAGACTGACGCCGGCCGTGACGATCGACGTCCGCCGTTCGGAATTAGGTCGCGCTCGCCGACATAGGCGATGATGACCGCCCGCGCGGCCGTTCGATTGATTGGACGCGCGCTTTGAAGAGCGCGCCGCGCGGTGCAAGGTTGCACCATGATCGATTGGGACGACGTTCGCTATTTTCTCGCCGTCGCGCGCGGAGGCTCGGTGCGCGCCGCCGCCGGGCGTCTCGGAGTGAACCACTCGACCGTGTTGCGACGCATCGCTCAGCTCGAGGAACGCCTCGGAGCGCAGATGTTCGAAAAGCTGCCTTCGGGCTACCGCCTGACGGCCGCGGGCGAGGAGGTCCTCGAGCTTGCGGACCAGATGGAAACGTCGTCGCACCAGCTGGAGACGCGCGTCTTCGGTCGCGACCAGGGCGTGCGCGGGCTTCTGCGGGTGACGCTGACGCCGCCGCTGGCGACCCACCTGCTCATGCCGGACTTCGCCGATTTCGCGCGCCTGCATCCGGACATCGAGATGGAAATCCTGTCGTCCGGCGAACTGGCGAATCTGACCAACCGAGAGGCCGATGTCGCGATCCGCGTCGTTTACGACCGCAAAACCCTGCCGCTCAACCTGCACGGCCTCAAGGGACCGGAGCTGTTCGGCGGCGTCTACATATCTCGCGATCGGCTAGCCGCCTGGCGTGCGGGCGCGCCGGATCCCATCCGGTGGATTGTCATAAGCCTTCATGGAATTCCGGATTGGGCCAGCGAGGGTGAGGTGCGCACGACGGGCGTCCCGTTCAGGACCACGGACGCCGAGGCGCAGATCGCCGCTGTACGGCTAGGGCTCGGGATGACGACCCTGCCGTGCTTCATCGGCGACGCCGACCCCCTGCTGGCGAGAGTCCCGGGCGCCGACCTGCACATGTACGGAACGGTTTGGCTGCTCACACAGGGTGAGACACGCAAGACCAAGCGCGTGCGGCTCTTCACCGAGTTCATATCCCGCAGGCTCACCGCCTACGCGCCGCTTCTCGCGGGACTGTCCGTATCGCCCGACTGACGCGCGGCAGGTCACCGGCGACCCATGCAGTGGACAGGGGCCTGCAAGCGGACATTCGTTCTGACAGTCGCGAGGGTGGCCAACAGACTTCGGCTTAGGCCTGAAGGCTAAGCCACCGCCTCGGCATCAGTCGCATCACCCGCCTCATCCAGCCCCGCTTCGATCGCCGCGAACAGCTTCTCGATGTCGATGGGCTTGGAGACGAAGCCGTCCATGCCGGCGGCGCGATATTCGGCGATCTGATGGGCCATGGCGTTGGCGGTCAGGGCGATGATCGGTGTGCGCGCGCGGCCCTTTGCGCGTTCGAGCTCGCGGATCGCCCGCGTCGCCGTGGGGCCGTCCATGACCGGCATCTGCACGTCCATCAGGATCAGATCCCAATCGTGCTCGCGCCAGGCTTCAACGGCCTCGGCGCCGTCGCTCACCACCATCGGGTCGATCCCGACCTGGCTCAGCAGGGTCTTCAGCACGAGCTGGTTCACCGAATTGTCCTCGGCGGCCAGGATGCGCAGGGCGCCGGCATCCCAGTCGCGAGGCGCGGCTTCTTCTGCCTCAAGGGCCAGGGCGTCGCCGACGCGGGCGATCAGCAGCCGGACGATGAAGGTCGTGCCCTCGCCGACCGTACTCTCGGCGCGAATATCGCCGCCGATGATTTCGGTCAGTTCGCGGCAGATGGACAGGCCAAGGCCGGTGCCGCCGTATTTGCGCGTGGTCGAGGCGTCGGCCTGGGCGAACTTCTTGAACAATCGGTCCAGCCGGTCCGGCGGGATGCCGATGCCGGTGTCGCGCACCCGCATCTCCACCACCTCGCCGACCCGGTCGACGACGACCTGGACGCCCCCCTGCTCGGTGAACTTCAGGGCGTTGGAGATCAGGTTCGACAAGATCTGCCGCACGCGGGTCGGGTCGCTGCGATAGACCCCGGCGGCGGCGTCCGCGACCCGCAGGTCAAGGGCCACGCCCTTGCCGGTGGCGACGGCGCCAAAGCCGGCCACGGTCGCGCTCGCCACCTCGGCGATATCGAAATCAACCTCTTCCAACTCCAACTTGCCAGCCTCGATCTTCGACAGATCGAGGATGTCGTTGAGGATGGTCAGCAGGGTCTCGCCCGAGCGGCGGACCACGGCCAGACGCTCGCGCTGGGTTTCGGGCAGGGCCTCGGCGGCCATGGCCTGGGCCATGCCCAGCACGCCGTTCAAAGGCGTGCGAATCTCGTGGCTCATGGTGGCCAGGAAGTCGCTCTTGGCGCGGTTGGCGGCTTCGGCGGCTTCCAGGGCCGCCGCCTGCGCCTCGGCCGCGCGGCGGGCCTCCGTCACGTCGACGAAGGTGGCGATGCCATTGCTCCAGGGCCGGTTGCGATCGGGGATGGTGTGAATATGCACCCTGACATCCCTGACCGCGCCATCGGCGGTGCGAACCCGGGTTTCGAATGGCGTCAGCATGCCGTCCGGACCGCCAGCGTTCAGGCTGCGGCTTAGGCCGTTTACAAAGTCGGCGTCGAAGTGTCGGCCGGTGAGGCCGTCGTCAAAGTCGGCCACGCCGAACAGCCGCTCCGCCGCGGCGTTGGCGCCGTTGAGCTTGATCCGGTCGAGGACGTTCTTGAGGGAAGGGGCGCGGGTCTGCAGCGAGTCGCCTCGCGGGGCGTGCAGGCTGGAGCCGTCGATCAGGTCGTGCAGCGCCGAGGCGTCGAAGAACATCTGCGGCAGGGGGCTCTGGTCGAACATCATCCGCCAAAGGGCCGCGGTCTTGCGGATCTCGGTCTGGGCTTCGGTCAGATGTTCGCGGGCGCGGATCATCCGCACCACGCCCTCGCCGGCGAAACAGAGGGCCAGCACCAGGATCAGCGCCAACGGCACGATCGATTGATGCAACGGATTGGGTGTCAGCAGCACGAAGGCCATCATGGCGACGCCGGGCAGGGCGCCGCTGATCGCGAACCCCACGGGCGACTGATAGGCGTTGGTTTGGGAGAAGAAGATGATCGCCAGCCAGATCACCACACCGCAGAGGGCCGCCAGCGGCGAGCCGACGAGCCATAGCGCGGCGCCGATATAGACCCAGGCCGCGCTTGAGACGGCCAGGCCTAACACGTGCCAAAGCCGTGTTTTCCAGCTGATCGGCAGGCGGAGATACTGTCGGCGCGTGCCGAACCATGCGCTGATTTCCGAAACGCCGGCCACCACGCCCCAGCCGATGCACACCATCGGCGGCAACAGCATCGACAGGATAATCGGGACGGACAGAGTCGCGGCAAGGCGAGGCAAGAACCCCGCATGCGAGGTCGCCGCCAGCTCGTCCAGCCCATCTTCCAGCAACAGTTTCAAGGCGTATTCCTCGGGGCCCCGCAGCGAGTATCGGCCAGAAGGATTGATCCGGCGTTACGACGTTCTCCCAAATTCGTGAGCGAGCTGTCTTCGCCGGCGATGATGGACGGCGCGCGCGGCGGTGAGCCGGTCTAGTCTTCACCCATGGGATTCGTCGGTCGCCGGCTCTGGCCGGAGTTTGCGCTCTGCTTGCTGGTCGGCCTGCAGCTTTGGCTGATCGCCGCCCACTCGCCCTGGCGCGACGAACTACAGGCCTATCTTCTGGTCCGCGACTCGGCCGGCGTGACGGGCCTGTTCTCCAACCTGCATTACGAAGGTCATCCCAGCCTCTGGTATCTGGCGCTCGGCGTCTTTGAGGCCGTGATCGCCTCGCCCGCCGCGCTGAAGGCGGCGCAGGCGGTGATCGCCGTGTCCGTCGCGGCCCTGGTCTGGCTGCGCGCGCCATTCCCGCCCTGGCTCAAGCTGTTGATCCTGGCGGGCTATTTCCCACTGTTCGAATATGGCGTCATCGCCCGCAGCTATGGCCTTGGAGAACTGCTGCTGTTCGCCTGGCTGGCGCTCAGGCGCACACCCTGGGGTTGGCTGATCCTGGCGCTGATGGCCAATGTCGCCGTCAATTTCGCCTTCCTGTCGGGGATGCTGGTGCTCGCCGGCCTTTGGATCGAGCGGCGGTGGTCCTGGGCGGGCGTGGTGCTATGGGCCATGGCGGGGCTTGGCGCCGTGATCACCATCGTCCCCGCCCACGACGTCTCCACGGGCGCCAGCGCCTTGGCCCAGCCGCTGTGGTTCCGGACCCTGGCCGCATTGCGCTGGGAGTCGGCCACGCTCGTACCTGCCCTGGTCGGAGTCTGGCCCTATCGGTGGCAGGTTCTGGTCAGCTCGCCCGAGGCGCCCTTGCTGGCGGCGCTGCTCGGCCTCGCCGCCGGCGGCCTGGCGATCTGGGCGACCGGCCGCGACCGGCGCGCCAGCGTCCTCGCCTTGGGTTTGTTCCTGGCCATGACCGCCCTGTCGGCGCTGATCTACCCCACCTATCCCAGGCATGTCGGCGTGGTCCTGTTGCTCGTGATCGCGCTGGAATGGATCCGCGTGGAGCGAGCGGGCGAGCCGGTCTCGCCGGCCTTCGTCGGCTGGATGGGGCTCAGCGCGCTCTGCGGCCTGTGGGCGGCGGCCTGCGCCCTGATCATCCCGTTTTCATGGGGCCGGCAGGAGATCGACTGGATCAAGGTCCATCATCTTCAAGGCGCGCAGTGGGCCGCCTATCCGGGCTACGTCGGCAGCGACATCTCCGCCTTTCTAGGTCGGCCGACCTATAACCTGCAGAAACAGTGCCTCGACAGCTTCATTCGCTGGGACACGCACGCTTACGACGACGTCGACGATGACGACCTCGCCGATCGGATAACCCAGCCCGGGCCGTTCGCCTATCTGGCCAGCGACGAGGATCTAAGCTTTCTACAGGCGCCGCTGAAGCTGATCGGCCACTTCGATCGCGGCCTCGGCGACAACGGCGTCTACCTCTACGCGGTCCAACGACCCAACCAGGGCGCCGCGCCGGCCTGCCGCTAGAGCCATTCGCGCTCAATCGTTCCGCTGGCGCTGGCCCCCACCGTCTCGTCGCTTCCGCTACGCTTCAGCGCCGATCCACCTCCCCCTCTCGCTTACGCGTGGGGTGAGGAGGACCCCCTCCTTATCCTCCCCCGCGAGCGCAGCGAAGACAGGGGGAGACCATCCGCGAAGCGACGGCGGGGGCCAGCGCCGGCGGATCGGTTCATCGCAACCTCAACCCAGCTCTAACCCCTGCTTGACGGCCGCCCTCGATCGTCCAGTCTTCCGCCATGACTCCAGAAGCCTTCAACGACGCGGCCCTGGCGCTCCCCGGCGCGATCCTCGACATCAAATGGGGCTCTGACCGCTGTTACTGCGTCGGCGGCAAGATGTTCGCCACGGCGGGCTCGGGCGGCGCGCCGCCATCGGGACCGGCGTTCAAGGCCTCCGAGCTGGCCTTCGAAATGCTTGTCGAACAAGGATTGGCCCGTCCGGCGCCCTACCTCGCCCGCGCCAAATGGGTTCAGCTGATGAGCTATGACGCCCTGCCGGACGACGACCTCACAGCCTATCTGGCCCAGGCCCACGCCATCGTGGCGGGCTCACTGACGAAGAAGGCCAGGGCCGCCTTGGGTATTGTCTGAGGCTGGCTCAGTAACCGCAGCCGCAGCGGCCATACGACCGTCCGTAATAGGGCTGGCCGTAGTCTTCGCCATAAACCGGCGGCGCGACGAAGCCACTGTATTCGTCATAGCCGCTGCCTTCATAAGGCGCGCCTTCGTAACCCTGCGCCCGATCGTAGGCGTAGTCCGGATAGCCGCCGCCATAGGCGTAGTCGTCGCCGGATCGGCCATACGCATACCCGCCGTCGCGATAGCCGCGGTCCCGATAGCCGTCGCTTCGATACCCGTCGCCCCGATACCCATCGCTTCTGTATCGGGAATCATATCCAGCCTCGACGCCGCCGTCGCGGCCATAGGACCGCCCGCCGCCGTAAGCCCGTCCGTCCGCATACCGGCGCTGGTCTTCGCCCAGGCCGCGCTGCTCGTCGCGACGCTCACCGTAGGATGAGGCGCCGTCTCGGCCGGCATAGCGCTGGCCATACCTGCCGTAGGACGGCGCCGCGCCATAGTCGCGGGTCTCGGCCCGGTCTTCGTGGTGCTCGGCCGGGGCATAGGCCTGCTGTTGAGCCGACGCCGCTGGCGACAGGGCCATCACCAGCAGGCCGGCTCCGAACGCGATCGCGGTTACAACCTTCATCGGGGTCTCTCCATCGCCGGCGCTGACGCCTAGCGGCGGTGGTCGCAGCTGCAGATGATGGCGACGTCGCCATTGGCGTAGACGGGCTCGCCGATCGGCGCCTGATAGTCCATGTCGATCGCCTCGCCGGTCTCTGACCGACCCGTCAGATAGGCGCCGCAGCCATAGCCCGCGCTGCAGGGCTTGTAGGCGACGTGGTGACGGTAGCCATAGGCCCGGTGGGCGTAGCCGTAATGATAGGTTTGGGTGGTCGTCGTGACGACGGCCTGACCCGAGGCCGGTTGAGCAAACGCGGCCGGGGCGGTGATCATCGATCCCGCAGCCAGAGCCGCACAGGCGAACGCCGTGACCAAAGTCTTCATGACAAGTCTCCCACCCAGGCCCGGGATCTCCCGGGCCGCCCAAAGCTTCGCCGTTCTGGCTTAGCCGTTAACCAAATGCCACAAAGTCTCATTAGTTCCAACCAGGGCGAACGGCGTTACGCGATCGGCTTAACCAGGGGCGGCGACATAAGCTAAGGTGCGGGCAGGGCGGCTTGCCTCAATCAATAAAGACAAAGGGGGAGGGTCATGCTGAAAGGCTCAGGTTTCGCAGGCTTGGCGATGGCGTTTCTGGGCTTGGCCGGACCCGCGGTCGCCGCGCCAGATGCCGACGTCCACATCAACCAGATCCAGGTGATCGGCAGCCACAACAGCTACCACGCGGGCCTCACCCCCGGCGTCGCCAAGCTGATCAAGGCCCAGAATCCCAAGGCCTTCGACGAGCTGGACTACAGCCACGGAACCCTGACCACCCAGCTCGATCACGGCATTCGCCAGGTGGAGCTGGACGTCTATGCCGACACCAAAGGCGGCCGCTTCGCCCATCCCTTCGGCGCCAACTTCAGCCCCGGCGGGCAAGCCGCGTTCGATCCCGACGGGGTGATGAAGAAGCCCGGCTTCAAGGTCATGCACCTGCAGGACCTGGACTATGTCAGCAACTGCCAGCCCTTCGTCGCCTGCCTGACCGAGCTGCGCGCCTGGTCGAAGGCCCATCCCGATCACACGCCGCTGTTCATCCTGGTGGAGACGAAGACGCAAGGCCCCATTCCCGGCGTGCCGATGGTCGCCCCCGAGCCCTTCACCGCCGAGGTGCTGGACGCTCTGGACGCCGAAATCCGCTCGGTCTTTCCGGAAGACGAGCGCATCACGCCGGACCAGGTGCGCGGCCACTACGCTACCCTGCCGGAAGCCATCGCCCATGGCGGCTGGCCGACGGTGCGGGCGGCGAAGGGCAAGGTGGTGATGCTGCTCGACCAGACCAATGTCACCGCCACCTATGTCGCAACCCATCCGGCGCTGGCGGGCAGGGTGCTGTTCACCAACGGCAAGCCGGGCGATCCGGATGCGGCCTTCGTCGAGGAGAATGACGGCCCGCCCGCCCTCATCACCCAGCTGGTCAAGCAAGGCTACCTCGTCCGCACCCGCTCCGACGCCGACACCCATGAAGGCCGCAGCGGCGACACCACTCACCGCGACGCCGCCCTCAGCGACGGCGCCCAGATCATCTCCACCGACTATCCCGCGTTCGAGCCGGCCCGCTGGACCGGCTACAGCGTTAGTCTGCCCGGCAAGGCGGTGGTCCGCTGCAACCCGGTCACCGCGCCGGTTGGGTGTGTGGATGCGGGGTTGGGGAATTAGAGCCTGTTGAGTTCGAGCCGGATCGCCCGCCGGCGCTGGCCCCCACCGTCTCGCTGCGCGTGGGGGGAGGAGACCCCCTCCTTATCCTCCCCCGCGAGCGCAGCGAAGACAGGGGGAGGTGGCTCGCGTAGCGAGACGCTGGGGGACAGCACCGGCGGTTCAACCGCGCCTGATTTCGACCAGCGCTCCGCTCACGGCCCAACCTTCACCGCGCCCACGACATAGGTCGATCCGGCCTGACTCCACATCTGCTCCTTGGCCGGCGTGGGCGGCAGGGGCTTTGCAGACATCCAGCGATCGTAGATTTCCGTGGCCTTGATCTCCAGATGGGCCGGGTCGGCGGTGTGCAGGGTCATTGTCATCCCATCCGGCGCGGTCCACAGCACGGCGCCCCACTGGTTGGCGGCCAGGGCGAAGGGCTTTGGCGCGCGTCCCCGGCGCTGCTCGATCGCCCGGGCGCCGTCCACATAGACGCCGTCGAGGCCCGTGGCTGATCGAAGCCGAATGATGATCCGCGCCGCGCCCCCGTGCGGCGTCGCGGTGATCGTGACCTTGCCGTCTGGACCCACGGCGGCGGTGACCGCCGGCGGCTCGACTGGCGTGTAGGCCGCTGGCGCGGCGTCCAGGGGATCGGCCCAGAAGGCGAAGCTGTGCGGCTTGGTTGCGCCACCCTCCGCCGTAAGCAGGCCGCGCGTCCAGTCGTCGAGGGGCGTCAAACTGGTCCGCCAGGCCTGATGCGCGGCCGGATCGATCACGAAGATCGGCTCGGCATTGTTGGGGTGACGCGCCGTCCAGGGCGAGGTCAGGTGCAGGACAGCGGCGATGACCAGGCTGATCGCCATCAAGGCGCCCGCCGGCCAGAGCGGCGCCCGATCCGGCGTCTCCGGCATGAGCAGGGGCCAGAGCACGAAGGCGGCCAGCGCCGTCGGCAGCACCTCCAACGCCGCCAAGTCCAGGCCGACCATCAGGCTGTGGAACAGGTAGCCGACCCAGGCCAGCGCCAGGGCGGCGATGAGCGTCTGGATCGCCCGCGCGCGCAGGGAGATATCCGCGCCGCCCAGGCTGGCCGCGAAGCTGATGCAGGCGGCGACGAGCGGCCAGACGATCACATAGGCCGCCGTTGGCGCGAGCGCGTGCAGCGGCAGGGCGATCAGCAGGAACAACAGCAGCAGTCCTGCCCAGGCGCCGGCCGCTCGGGCTGGCTGTCCAAACGCGGCCAGACCTAAGACCGCGCCCGCAACACCAAACCCCAACGCGAGCGCATCGAACCCGCCGAACAGGCAGGCTGCGGCGCCGCACGCCAGCGGCGCCAAGGCGGCGATCCAGCGGCTGCGGTTTCGGCCGATCAAGGTCGCGGCGGCGAACAGCGCCGCCAGCACCGCGGCCAGCATCATGACCTCAAAGGTCGGGAACCTGGCCAGCAAGGGGCGATAGCCCGTGAAGGGTCCGGTCCCCGCCCCCGTGGCCCGGCGCGCCAGCTCGAGCGCGGCGCCGCTCGCCGCAATCAGATAAAGGCCCGATCCCGCCCCGCGCGCGGCGTCGATCCAGCCGAACGCGCCGCGTCGCCGCGCCTGAGCCACGCCAACGCCGATCAGCGCCGCGCAGCCCGCGAGGATCAGCCAGCCGACCCAGGGCGCATAGGCGGCGGTGAGGCCGAACAGCAGATTGCCATAGACCACGTCGGGCGTACGGCCGGGCAAGGGTCCGAACGCCAGCGCCACGGCGGTGGGCAGCATCTGCTGGCCCATGTGCTGCAGCGAGCCCACATCCAGCGCCGCCGGGGTCGAGCTGGGCGAGTGGTAGTCAAACTGCCGGCCAATGAAGGCATAGTTCAGCCCGACCTTGCCGTGCTGCTTGGCCACCGTGAAGTCGGTGTCGTTGGGCAGGTTCTGGTAGACGAAGACGGTGAGGGCGTTGCTCTCGGGCGTGACGGCGGTTCGGCGATAAAGCGCGATGTCGCCGCCATTGTGCGCGGCGGTCTCGAACATGATCGCTCGCCCGCCGCCGCCCCGGGTCTCCAGATTGATCACATAGCCGACATGGGCCGCGAACGGGCTGTCGAAGAAGAGCCGGGCGCCCAGCAGGCCGACCTCCTCGCCATCGGTGATCACCACCATGACGTCGCGGGCCGGCTGGCCGTGGGTCTTCAGCGCCCGGATAACCTCAAGCGCCGAGGCGACGCCGGTGGTGTCGTCCGCCGCGCCGGGGGAGCCGGGCACGCTGTCGTGGTGGGCCATGATCACCAGCGCTGGCGCGGCGCGGTCACGGCCGGGCAGGACGCCGATCACATTCTCCACCGTCCCGCCGGCGATCAGCGCGTCGCGCGCCTCGATAGCGGGCCCGCGCTGGAGCTGTGGCGACAGGCTAAGCGCCTGCATCCGCGCCATCAGGATGTCGCGAACCCTGGCGTTGGCGGGCGAGCCCAGGGGGTGGGGGAGCGACCCCATGGCCTGCACATCGGCGAAGGCGCGTCCGGCGGAGAAGCTCGCCGCTGGCGCGTCGGCGGGCGCGGGCTGGGGCGTGATGCTGCCCGAATAGAAGATCGCGAATCCGGCGATCAACGCCGCCGCCAGCCCGATCAACCGCGCCATATATGCCCCTCGGAGTCGGCCCCAGGATCAGCGGCCGTTGAAGATCGGGGTACGCTTTTCCACAAAGGCGCGGAAGGCTTCGCGGGAGTCCTCGGTGCGGCCGGAGGCGATGTGGCGGCCGGTCTCCAGGTCGATGAAGTCTCGCAGGGGCAGGCGCTCGGCGTCCAGGAAGTTGGCTTTCATCGAGCGCAGGGCGATGGGGGCGGTGTTGACCAGCTTGGTGGCGATTTCGTCGACGCCGTCCTCGAACTCGGCCTCGGTGAACAGCCGGCTGACCAGGCCGATGCGATGGGCTTCGGCGGCGTCGAACCGGCCAGTGAGCATGTAGAGCTCCCGCGCCTTGGCCGCGCCCAGGATGCGGGGCAGGAACCAGGGTCCGCCCATGTCGCCGGACAGGCCGACGCCCAGGAAGGCGGTGTTGAACTTGGCGGTGTCGTCGCAGACCCGGAAATCGCAGGCCGCCGCCCAGCCGATCGCCGCCCCGGCGCAGGCGCCTCTGATCGCCGCCACCGTCACGATCGGCGCTTCGTGCAGGATGCTGGAGACGTGGAAGGTCTTGGGGTTCGATATCCCGCCGGTCCCGGCCGCATAGGCCTTCACATCCGCGCCGGGGCAGAAGTCCTTGCCGGCGCCACGCAGGATCAGGACGCGCAGGTTCTCGTCGCTGGCGGCGTCTTCCAGGGCGATCAGCAGTTCGTCCAGCATCAGCTGGGTGATGCCGTTGCGCGCTTCGGGCCGGTTCATCGTCACCGTCGCCCGGTGGCCGGTCTTGTCATAGAGGATGGTGTCGAAGTCGCCCATGGCGAGGCCCTCCCAGGCGGCGCGGATGTATCCTCCGCTGCCGCCACTCTTGCCCAAATTTGGGGCTCTTGCAGAAAAATTCGCGGTTAGGCTTGTTGAGCTCGCGCGGGATCGTTCGGCCGGCGCTGGCCCCCACCGTCGCTTCGCGGATGGTCTCCCCCTCTCGCTGCGCGTGGGGTGAGGAGGACCCCCTCCTTTATCCTCCCCCGCGAGCGAAGCGAAGACAGGGGGAGGTGGCGCGGCGTGCAGCAAAGCGGAACGACGTGACGGTGGGGGCCAGCGCCGGCGGTCGGTCCGCCGTTGATTTTCGACCCCCTAAGATCCCCCGCCCAGCGTCCGCTTGAAGAAGGCCAGATAGGTCTTCCACAGCTGCATCTGCTTGGCCGGCGTCGACACCCCGTGCCGCTCGCCCGGATAGAGCATCAGGTCAAACGCGACCGAGTTCGCCTGCAGGGTCGCCATGATGTTCGTCGAATTCTCGAACACCACATTGTCGTCGGCCATGCCGTGCAGCAGCAAAAGCCGTGGCGCGCCCGGCTTGGCCAGTTCGGGCAGGCGCGGCAGCAGGGCCGAGGCGTCATAGGCCGCGCCGCCCGTGCGCGGGTCGCCCATATACTGCTCGGTATAATGGCTGTCATAGAGCCGCCAATCCGCCGGCGGTCCGCCCGCCGCGCCCGCCGCGAACGGCGTACCCGGTTCGGTCAGCAGCCGGATGGTCATGTAGCCGCCGTAGGACCAGCCCATCACCCCGATCCGCTTGGCGTCCACATAGGGCAGGGCGGCGAGAAACCGCTCGCCCTCAAGCTGGTCCTTCACCTCCACCCCGCCCATGGCCTGGTAGATCGGGGCGGCGAACTTCATCCCCCGTCCCGCTGTGCCACGGTTGTCGATGCGGAAGATGACGAAGCCTTCCTGGGTCAGCAGTTGGTCGGTGGCCGAGGGCCACGCCTTGCGCACCAATCCGGGCACGCCCGGCCCGCCATAGACATTGACGATGGCCGGATACCGCTTGGCCGGATCGAAGCCATAGGGCTTGGTGATCGAGTAATAGAGCGTCTGACCATCGTCGGCCTTCAGGGTTCCGAACTCCGGAAAGCTCTTGTGGTCCAGATAGGGCGCGTAGGGGTGACCCGGCCCCAGCTTGTTCTCCTCGACCCAGCCCAACCGCTTGCCGTCGATGGAATAGAGCGCCGTCTGGCTCGGCGTGTGCGGATCGGTGAAGGTCCCGACGAAGGAGCGATTGTCCTTGGCCATGTCCACCGTCCACCAGCCCTCGCCGGTGGTGATCTGGCGCGGCTCGCCGGTATGACGATAGCTGGCCACATAAAGGTGCTGTTCCAGCGGGCCGTCCTTGCCGGCGGCGAAATAGACCAGCCCCTTGGCTTCATCCACGCCCGCTACAGCGGATGGATGCCGCCCGCCGCCCGCGCTCGACGCCAGCGGCCAGTCGCCCTGGGTGATGGCGCGGACTAAGGTCCCGTCGCCCTTATAGAGATAGAGGTGATGGTAGCCGCTGCGCTCCGAGCCCCAGATGAAGTCGCCGTCCTTCAAGGCGGTGAAGTCGTCGTTCAGGTCGATCCACGGCTTCTGGGCCTCGGTCAGGATGACCTTGGCCGCCCCGGTCGCGGGGTCCACCGCCAGCAGGTCCAGCCGCTGCTGGTTACGGCTCTCCCGCTGGACGTAGAGGGTCTTGCCGTCCTTCGACCAGTCCACCCGCGCCAGGTAGATGTCGGCGTCGGCGCCCAGGTCCACCTTCACGCGGGTCCCGCCGGTCAGGCTTGAGACATAGAGCGCGACCACGGCGTTCGGCCGGCCGGCGCGGGGATAACGCTGATTGACCACCGTCACGCCGGTGGCGCCGATATCGAAGCGCGGGACCACGTCCACCGTGGACTCATCGACCCGGGTGAAAGCCACCAGCCGATCGCCTGGCGCGGCCCAATAGCCGGTGTAGCGGTCCATCTCCTCCTGGGCGACGAACTCCGCCGTCCCGAACGACAGGGTCCCGCCGCCTTCGGTGGTCAGGGCCCGGTCGGCGCCGGTCTTCAGATCGATGGCGTGCAGGTTCTGATCGCGCACATAGATCACATAGTCACCATCAGGGCTGATCCGGGCGTCGGTCGCGCCGCCGCCGGTTTCGCCCAGCTTGCGCACCGCGCCGGTCTTGGGGTCGGCCAGATAAAGCTCGCCCGCCGCCGGGATCAGGATGGCCTTGCCGGTCTCATCCCAATCGTAATCGGTGACGCCATGCTGGCCGCCCACCCGCTGGCGCTCGCGCCGGCCCTTCTCGGCCTCGGTCAGGACCGTGGTCTTCGGCTCGACCGCCGCGCCATCGATCAGCCGCCGGGCCGCGCCGCCGCCGATGGGCTGGGCCCAGAGGTCGTAGGTGGTCTGGTCGCCGGGCTCCGGTTTCAGATAGGTGACCAGCGTCCCGTCCGGCGAAATCTGCACCCCGTGCGGCGAAGGCCCGTTCAATGACGGGGGTGCGAACACCCTCTCGATGGGCAGGGACGCCGCGCCAGCGACGGCGGGCGCGAGGGAGAGGGCGGCGATCGCGATGACGAGGTGTTTCATCCGGCCAAGCTGCCCCGCCGCTCGGCCGGATTCAACCGTTACGCTCGATCGATCCGCGCCGCGAAACAGCCATGGGCGGCGTTGTGCGCATGCAGATAGGCGGCGTCCGGGTTGGCGAACTGGCGGCCGATGGCGGCGTCGACATCATCAGAGAGGGCCAGCTCGGCGGCGATCAGCATGCCCCCCTCGTTGAAGGCCCGCAGTGCGATCGGCCGGTCGCGCAGCACCGGCGGAAGCTCCCCCGTCAACGTCCGCGTCCGCGCCGCCGTCTCGTTGACGTAGATGGCGTAGTTGGAGCGGTAGGGCGTGTCCGCGTCCTGATGCTCGTAGTTGATCAGCAACAGGGTCTCGCCCGGCTTGGCGTCCTGCAGCGTCACGCGGCAGGGATAGCGGCCGGTCTCGCCGGCGGTGGTGCGCACCGCATGGTGGGCGGCCAGGGCTTCGTCGTCCAGGCCGAACAGCGGCTGGAAGGTCTCCAGCGGCAGGCCGGAAATTACGTAGGTCATAGCGTTAGGCTCCAGGGTTGATGAGCCGCAATGACCATGGCCGTGCGGCGCCGTCTGGCCGTTTCCGGACTTCGCGCTGGCCCCCACCGTCGCTTCGCGCCACCTCCCCGCTGCGCGTGGGGTGAGGAGGACCCCTCCTTATCTTCCCCGCGAGCGAAGCGAAGACAGGGGGAGG
>Ga0302316_10000722_pt1 | contig 28119 bp, 19 predicted proteins | sample III_Palsa_N3_2_FD_200456 | JGI IMG/M metagenome (GOLD analysis project Ga0302316, IMG submission 200456) | Peat permafrost microbial communities from Stordalen Mire near Abisko, Sweden - III_Palsa_N3_2 | ecosystem: Environmental > Terrestrial > Soil > Palsa > Peat permafrost | place: Sweden...
CCTGCTGCACGTCTCGCAACCGGCCCTGACGGTCCAGATCCGCAAGCTCGAGCAGGCGCTGCACTGTCGACTCTTCGACCGCACCAGTCGCACCGTCGACCTGACGCGCATCGGCCGCGACCTGTTGCCCGCGTTGAGGCGAACGCTCCAGGATCTCGATGCAGTGGTCGCCGAATCGCAGGCGCAAGGCGCCGGACATCTCGGCACGGTGCGCGTGGCGTCGCTGCCGTCGTTCGCGGCCAGCTTCCTACCCGATGTGATCCTCGCTTGCCGGGCGCGGCATCCCGGACTGGCCTTCGTGGTGCGTGATGCGGTCGCGGGCCGCGTCGTCCAACTCGTTCAGGACGAGGAGGTCGACCTCGGGATCACCGGCGGACATCTGTCCAATGCATCGCTGGAGGTGCTGCACGAAGTCGAGGATCGGCTCTGCCTCGTGCTGCCCGTGCAGCATCCGCTAGCCAAGCGAAAGCGCCTGCGCCTTGAGCATCTGCTCGAGCTGCCGCTGGTGCTGACGGATCCGGCGACCAGCGTTCGAGCCGTCGTCGATGCTGCCTTTCTCGGCCTGGGTCGACATCCCAACGTGGCCTGTGAAACGACCTACATGATCACGGCCGTCGCCATGGTCCGTGCGGGGCTGGGCGTCACGATCCTTCCCGAGTCCGCGCGCGAGGTACGCGCCGAGCCCAGCCTGGTTACGCGACCGATCGCGGAGGATGCGTTCATCCGCCGAATCTCGTTCGTGAAGAAGCGGCTGCGTTCGCTTCCGCCGGCGGCCGAGTCGTTTCTTGCGGAATGCAGGGCGACTGTTGTGTCGCATCCTCGATGACTGTTCCCCTTGCGTCAAAGCGCTGTCCCAGTGCGCGCTGCCGCATAGGCCGGGCCCTGCAGTAAGCACTCCATCTTGACGCACGGCTTCGGCCGGTGGACGTCATTTTTGGAAGCCTTCACTGCCGTACGATGGCAGGCATCGAATGTTCGGAGCCGGCTATGACCGGCCGTTCGCGAGTGACCGGTATCGGGCAGGCTAACGGGTCGCAGGACGCCGGTTATGCTCGCGGCATGTCGATGGTCTTGTACTGAATATGCGGCTCGCCTCTGACGGCTTCACACTTGTCCGAAGAATGTTGAGCGAAGCGGAATGCGATGACGTTTCGCGGTCTCTTGGGGCCGCGGACACACGCGGCGCGGGCTCGCGCCTTCTTTTGCACGAGGCCTGGTGTGAGGATCTCGCCTGCAAGGTGATGGCGCATCCAGACGTGCGCGAGGCTTTGCCTGTACGTGCCAGGGCCGTCCAGTGCACATTTTTCGAGAAGTCCGCGGCCAAGAACTGGCTCGTACCGATCCATCAAGATCTGAGTATTCCCGTCTCAGGCCGGGTCGATCACCCGGCCCTGTCGGGATGGAGCGAGAAGGAAGGTGCCATCTTCGTCCAGGCCCCTGAAAACGTTCTCGAGCAGATGCTGGCCGTGCGAGTCCATGTGGACCACTGTTCTCCAGAGGATGGCCCGCTCCGTGTCGTGCCCGGGTCACATGAATGCGGGCGTGTTGATCCGGGGCAGGCAGCGATTGCGGGACGGACGGCAGGGGTTGTAGTGCCGGCCAAGCGCGGCGACGCGCTGCTGATGCGACCGTTGGTGCTGCATGCCTCGTCGAAGTCTTCCGGTTCCAGCCTGCGCCGAGTCCTGCACTTCGTGTTCGGTCCTGAAGTGCTACCGTACGGACTGGCCTGGTGAGGGCGAGGCCCCACCGTCGCTGGCCGGCCACGAGCGGGCGTCGACGAAGGTCCGCTGTCGGGAGGTCGATCGAATGGCCGCATGAACGAGACTGAATCGCTGAGACCGGTCGACCCTGGCTCGCGGGCGCTCCTTCGAGTTCGCGCGATAGCGCTGAAGCGCTTCGTAGCGACCGGCGGCCTTGCGCCTGGGAAGTCAGCGCGGACGCTCTACGATCCACAACATGCCAGTTGCAAGACAGTTCTCTGCCGTTGACACGCGGCGCCATGTGGTCGTGATCGGCGCAGGCGCGGTGGGAAGCGCCACCGCCATCGAGGCCCTGCGTGCGGGCCTGCGAGTGACAGTGGTTGAGCCCGATGCGCCGGGCGGACCGCAGGCCACCAGTTACGGCAATGCCGGCTGGCTCTCCTCGCATTCGGTGGTGCCGCCCGCGTTGCCCGGGGCTTGGCGCAAGGTGCCGGGCTGGCTGGCCGATCCGCTCGGACCGCTGGCGTTGCGCTGGAGCTATCTGCCGCGCGCCACTCCTTGGCTGCTGCGCTATCTGGCCTCGGGCCGGACGGAGGCGCGCGTACAGCGCACAGCCAAGGTGCTGCGCACGCTGCTGGCGGATGCGCCGATGCTGCACGCACTGCTGGCGACCGAGGCTGGCGTGCCGGAACTGATCGAACAGCGCGGCCTGCTGCATGCATATCGGTCGCGCGCGGAGTTCGACGCCGACGCGCTGGGCTGGCGCGTTCGCGGGCGCGTCGGTATTCAATGGGAGGAGTGGGACGAAATCGAACTGCGTCGCCGCGAACCGGATCTCGACGTGCGCTACACGCTCGGCATCTTTGTGCCGGAGGCGGGGCATTGCCGCAATCCCGGCGCGTACGTGGCCGCGCTGGCGCAACATGCGCTCGCTACCGGCGCCCGACGCATGGCTGCGCGCGCAGTGGGTTTTCGAATCGATAGCGGCCGGCTGCGCGCAGTGCAAACCGAGGCCGGTGACCTTGCCTGCGACGCCGCTGTGATCTGTGCCGGCGCGCGTTCAGCCGCACTCGCGGCGGCGGCCGGCTCGCCGGTACCGCTGGAATCGGAGCGCGGCTACCACGTGGTGGTCGAGGACGCGACGGTCGGCCCACGCACGCCGGTGATGGTGGCCGACGGCAAGCTGATTGCGCACTGGATGGACGGCGGGCTGCGCGCGGCCGGGCAGGTCGAGATCGGCGGCCTGGAGGCCGCGCCTGACTGGCGCCGCGCCGAAATTCTGCATCGGCACTTGAAGTCGATGTTCCCGAGATTGGCGCAGGTCGCACCGGATGCGCCTTCCGTCAAGCGCTGGCTCGGTCATCGTCCGAGCATGCCCGACGGTCTGCCCTGCATCGGAGTGGCCCGCGCCAGCGCCGACATCATTCTGGCCTTCGGCCATGGTCACGTCGGTTTGTGCGGCTCGGCGCGCACGGGCCGACTGGTCGCGCAACTGCTCGCGGGCGCGGCGCCGGAAGTTGCTTTGGCGCCTTTCGACCCGCAGCGCTTCGGCTGACCCGTGCGGGGCGACAGTCGCCGTCGGCTCTATGGGCCCCGATGCGCACCTTGTCGACGGCCCAACTCACCTTCGCGAGCGCTGTCGTCCAGGGAGCAGCCGGCAAGTTGTAGCCGTAGCCGCCCCTGAGCGATCGGATTGCCTGCATATGGACGTCTTTCAAACAGCGACCATCGCTTCTCAGCTGCCGCATAGGTCCCGGCCTCGTCGGGTGCGAGCCAGTCGCTGTGACGACGATAGCGAGCAGGGTTTCATCCACGCCACGCCCGCCCAGGATCTCCTGTCCAATCTGAGCTTGGAGTGGCAGCAGCAGGTATGGAACCTGCTAGCCATTGAGCCTTCGCAACAAGACCGGTCGACCTCACATGAGAACCTTTTGCCTACTGTTGGCTGCCGCGCCGGCTCTTGCCGCAGCGCAGTCGGCGTTGGTCGTGCACCCGGACGATTTGCACACCGTCACCGTGTCCCCCGGCGTGCAACTCAAGGAACTAACCGGTCGCAGCGCTGCAGCGGGATCAAAGACCGACCAAGCGAGCGTTGCCTGGTTTCACCTGGAGCCGGGACGCGCGAGCGCCTGGAGTTACAACAAGGTGGGCGAGGAATCGTTTTTCGTCCTCAAGGGACACGGAGAGGTGTGGACCGGCAGCCGTTCACAACCCGTCCGACCCGGCTCATTCATCCTAATTCCGCCCAGCGCCGTCCGCTCGATCCGTGCGAGCAAAGATGAGTCGCTGGAGTTCTATGCCATCACCACGCCGGCGTGGAGTAGCGAGGACGATGTCCTAACCACTGCGCCTGAGAAGGCGCCCAAGTGAGGCGTCGAAGGCTGACGTGCTGGTGCGACGTTCCGGACGGTGAAACGGCGGGTGGGGGAACCACGGGCGCACGCTTCCGAGAAGATCCGCCGCATGTTCATGTGCATTTGGGCTTAGCCCTAGAATGGTCAAGATGAGCATGCGCGATGACAACGACGACGCCCGTGACCGTCGCAGCCGTATCTTGGATGGGGCACGCGCGGCTTTCCTACGCTTTGGTTTCGAGCGTTCGAGCATGGCAGATATCGCCGCGGGAGCAGGCGTATCGCGGACAGCGCTTTATCACTACTTCCCGGGCAAGGAAGACGTTCTTCGAGCCGTCGTCGACGAGTTTCATGCCAAGAGCCTGAGCGACGCGGCCGAGGCGCTCGACAAAAGCTCGACCCTCGCCTCAGCCTTGGCAGGTCTTCTCGAGGCAAAGTTCGGCCGGACGCTCGCTCTAATCACCGAGAGCCCCCACGGCATGGAACTCGTGGACGCCACGAACCGCCTGACGGGGACAACGACACGAGCGGCCGACGAGGCGTTTCAAGCGCTCGTTGTGAAAGCTTTCGAGAGCTATGGGCGAGCGGCACAGGCAGAAGCCGTCGCGGACACGCTGCTCGCCGCAGCCAAAGGCCTGATGCGATCTGGCGAGATCCACGTCCCGAGAGCAAAGTTCAAGGCACGTGTCCTGCGACTGATAGGTTGGGTGACCGACTGACAACTTGACACTCTGAGTTCAAAGTGTCAAAGTACCTTCTCCAAATGGAAGAAGGTACTCAACCATGTCGAACGTTCTCATCACCGGAGCCAACAGCGGCTTCGGGCTCTTGACTGCGCGCAAGTTCGCTCAAGCAGGTCACACGGTCAACGCCGGTTTTCGATCGAAAAATCGTGCGGGCGACTTGGAAGCGCTGGCGCGCGAGTTGCCGAACGTTCGGCCGGTTCGGTTGGACGTGACCGACCAGGCGCTCATCGATAGCGCCGTTGCGCAGGCGCGAGAGGCCGGCCCAATTGACGTTCTTGTCAACAACGCGGGCTTCGAACTCGTTTGCCCTGTTGACTCACTCTCTGACGAGTTGCTGAGCCGCCAGTTCAACACGAACGTCTTCGGAGTGGTCCGAATGATTCGTGCGGTTGCTCAAGAAATGCGAGATCGCAAGCGTGGCGTGGTCGTCAACGTGTCGTCGGCGCAGGGCTGGGTGACCGTGGCCTATTCGGCCGCCTACGCGGCAAGCAAACACGCGCTGGAGTCTTTATCCGAAGGCCTCTGGTACGAACTGGCGCCTTTCGGCGTCCGAGTCGCCGTGGTGGAGCCCGGCGCCTTTGCAACGAGCTTCGTCAACAACATCCTGAGGTCGCCGGACTTCAACGAGGGCTCGCCTCATTGGGCCAACGGTCAGCGGTATAGCGCTGCCATGCAGGCGATTTTTGCGGCGACTGCTGCCACTGCCAATCCTCAGGAAGTGGCTGATCTGGTTTTCGAGGCCACCACGACGGCTACCCCGAAGTTTCGCTACGCGGCCGGGGCCGACGCGCGCGCGGTCATCCCTGCCTACAGAAGCATGGAGTTCGAGGCCTTCAAGGACGCCCTGCTGGCTCGCGCCGGTTTGACCGACTGGACGGCACCGCGTGCCTGATCCTGCGTCATCGCTCGCCTATTCGAAATCGGAAACTCACATGCCACAAGTACCACTCAACACGCACAGTAGGTTTCTTGGAAGCCTCGCCGTCTCAGTGACCACGGCCGCTCTGCTGCTGCCAGCGGTGGTGGCGGCGCAAGCCTTAGCCAAAGATGCGAATCCCACGCCGATGGAAAAGGAACGTGAGAGCCGCTCGCCTGACGTTCACTGGCCCGAAGGATTCGACCCCGCAACGGCCGCCGTGTTTGCGCACGACGAACTGCCTATCAACGCGACATGCGAGCGCGTCTGGAACCACCTGATCGAGGCCAGGGCGTGGCCGACTTGGTCTGCGAACGTTCAGAAGGTCAAGCTGATGCACACGTATGCGACTTCCCTGAAGCAAGGCAGCGTCTTCCTTTGGCAAACATCCGGCCAGGTTCGGAAAAACAAGGTCAACGAGTCTGTTGCGCCGTCTCGGATCGGCTGGTATGGCTTCGCTCCCGACGCGATGCCGACCTCCTATCGCGCGTTTTACCTGACCCCGAATGGCGACGGGTGTCGGGTGGTTACCGAGGAAGCTGGCAATGTCCCGGCGGCCGCGTCGTTGAACGCGACGGGCGCGAGCCCAAGGCATCGCGAGCACGATCCTTGGCTCGCGTCCCTGAAAGCCGTTTCCGAAAACTAGGCGTGCTGGCGTGATGGCGCGCTCAAGCACGTCCTCCACGAATCATTCAATTGACGAAGGCGCCGAACGCTATGGGCAGCCTCTCCCGAAAGGAATCAACCATGTCGAACGTTCTTATCACCGGTGCCAACAGCGGCTTCGGACTCCTGACCACACGCAAGTTCGCTGAAGGCGGCCACACGGTGCACGCTGGCTTTCGATCGAAAGATCGCGCGGGCGATCTGGAAGCGCTTGCTCGCGAACTGCCGAACATCCTGCCGGTTCGGCTGGACGTGACTGACCAGACTCTTATCGAGAGCGCCGTCTCGCAGGCGCGCAAGTCTGGTCCGATTGATATTCTCATCAACAACGCAGGCTTCGAACTTGTCGGCCCAGTCGACACTCTCTCCGACGAAGCATTGCATCGCCAGTTCGACACCAACGTCTTCGGGGTCGTGCGAATGATCCGCGCGGTATCTCCTGAGATGCGAGAGCGAAAGGCCGGGGTGATCGTCAACCTGTCATCCATTCTGGGTTGGTTGACCATGCCCTATTCGGCTGCTTACGCCGCCAGCAAGCACGCGGTGGAATCACTGTCTGAAGGGCTGTGGTACGAACTGGCGCCTTTCGGCGTCCGAGTCGCAGTTGTGGAACCCGGCGTCTTCCTCACGAACTTCACCAGCAACGCCGTGACAGCACCCGGCTTCGAGGCGGGTTCGCCGCATTGGGAAAATGCCCAGCGCCATGGCGCCGCGATTCGCCCGACGATGCAAGCGAGCCGAACTGAGGCCGACCCCCAAGAGGTCGCTGAAGCAGTGTTCGAGGCCGCAACGACAACGGCTACCCCGACGTTCCGCTACGTGGCTGGCGCTGACGCACGCGCTTTGATACCGGCATTCCGGAGGATGGATTTCGAGGCCTTCAGAGATGCAATGCTCGCCCGGCTTAACCTGTCGGATTGGGCCGCCCAGTCCGGGAAATCCTGGTAGGCCAACGCGGCGAGCACGTTTTCAGGAAAGGGGACTCCCGTCACAGTGATCTACGCGCCCTGAGCGCGGCGAGATCACCATCGACAAGAGCGGCGCCAACACGGGGGGCCGTGCGCAGCCTGATCGCCGACAGCGGCCATCCCGCCAGCCTCGCGAGCATCGACGAGACAGGCGAAGGCGAAGCGAAGACCAAGCATGGACGAACCTGAAGGCGGGCGATTCAGCGCTCCATTGTACGGAGCGCGCGCGGGAATCCCGGTATGCTCTCAGGCCGTAATAGTCCGACCAGCACCGTCATTGCGCCTGGGTTCGTGGCTCGGCAACATCTGATCTGATGGAGTGCGCACCCGCTTGATGGTGTGCACCAACGGAGATGGTGCACACCATGAAGGATGAAGTAAGAGGTTTGACGCGGGCCCGCCGGCAACACGAACGGGAGTTCAAGGAAGAACTGATCGCACAGAGTCTGGTTCCTGGCGCGTCGGCAGGCTGGGCTGGCAGGAGGTGACCGGCCACGGCTGGCGGGCTCTGGTCTAGACCACCATGGCCGCTACGAGGCGCTGATCGGCACGCGGCTGTGTGCGCGCAGCGATGCGGGCCAGCGCACAGAAGCAGCAGTGGGCGCGGCGGTGCTGAACCGCATGCTTGCCGCCGGACGCCCGAGCTCCGTCCGCAGCGCTCGAGGCGCTACCTGAGATCGTGGGGAAAGGGGACCTCTCGCCTCGCTTTGCATCGCTGCACTAACGCCGTATTGCGACAGAGCCTCATTTCCTCGGACTCGAGAGAGGGTCGTACCAATACTCCGGTCGCGCGAGCGGAACGAAGCCGGGAAGGAACGGATTGGTCAGCTCGATGATTCGCCGTGATGGAAGGTCGAGCCGTGCCAAGGTAGCGCCGAAATGGCGATGGAACAGGGTTTGCAGCGACCCGTTCGTCACCATCTTCTCCAGGCCTAGTTGCAAGCGTCGGGCGAGCTCGGGGTACCGCTTGCTGACGTAGTAGACGACCGGGAACCGATAGTGCAGCAGCAGGCCTCGCTCGATCACCAGGTCAGGATGGTCACGCCCGAAAGTATCGATCTCGATGGGCGCTTCCAGCACCGAGCGCGAAAAATAGTCGAAGCGCCGGGCGTCGAGCATCGAAAACAGCAGATCGTATTTGGGTGCGGTTCTGACGCGCAAGTCGTTGACCTTGAAAATCTTGATATCCCCCCAATTCTCGCCCTGCCCGACCACGAAATGGCGCAAGTCCGAAAGCGTCCTTACGCTGTCGAAGTCCCGTTGCCGGTCCCTCCGGATAAGCAGTACCCGGAAGCCGTGAACGCCGCGGTCTGCGGGAACGGGAACGGGAATCATCCCTTCGTCGACATCTGGATGACCGACGTCGCTCCAAAGCACGTTGACGCGAATGCCGCGGATGGCTTCGACATTCAAACGTGCAGACGACATCGGACTTGTCTCCCGCTCGATGCGATACGGGCCGAACTCCGCCTCGGTCGTCTTCAAGGCGGCCTCCAGCAACTCGCAGTAGTAGCCATAGCGAGCTGCGTCCACAGATGCGTACCAGTAGCGGATGCCCATCGGACCTGCAAGTACGGGTACCGGCAGCAGCGCCAGCGACAGCAGCACGGTTCGTCTGAGAAATGACGAATAAGCCATGGTGATCCAGTTCAGGCGCAGTACCTGTGCGCCTATGATTGACATCTCGGCCGCAAACCAAAAGAAGGCGCGAGCGGCGCGAGCGCCTTCCTACCAGCCTCCGCACGCCCGCTCGTACAACGCGCGTTGAAGCGAGGGTGGGCATCATGTTCAGGTTTCGCGTTCTCGATTTTGTCGCTTGCAGCCTGCAGCGCAAACTGGTACTTGCGCTCGGTACCCTGGTCGCGCTGGTGATGTTGGCGGTCGGCGCCTATTGGCTGGCCACCGAGCGCGCCAGCATGTCCGCCGGGTTGAAGGCACAGGCAGATCGCATGGCAAATCTGCTCAGCAAGACCGTCGCCGAACCCCTATGGAATCTCGACAGGCAGGCCATCACAACTCAGATCGAGGCGGTGATGGCCGACCCTCAGGTGTTCGCGGTCGAGATCTACGCTGAGGAATCCCACCAGGTCGTCAGCAGCCAGAAACGCGATCGCGAGCAAGTGGTTGATCCGGTACGAAGCGAGGCGATTATTCTCTTTGCATCAGAGGATGCCGAGCCAATCAGACTCGGTACCGTGCGCGTGGTCTACACCCAGCAAGCCTTGTATGACACGCTTGGACACCTGAGCGCGCTGATCGCTGCAGTCATTCTGTTTCTGCTCGTTTCGCTGTTCATCGCAACTCTCCTGCTGTTGCGCCACACGGTACAGCGCCCCATCGCGCATCTGGTGGCGATGGCACGCCGCATTGCCGACGGTGATCTTGGCGCGCGAATTTCGCTGTCGTCGCGGGACGAAATCGGTGTACTTGCGAGCAGCTTCAATACGATGGCGGAGAAGTTGACCATATCGATGGAAGGCCTCAAACGGAGCGAGCAAGACTACCGCGGCATCTTCGAACACGCCCTCGAAGGCGTCTATCAAGTCACCATTGAAGGACGCATGCTGAAAGCCAATCCTGCCTTCGCGCGCATGCTCGCCTATGACTCGCCGCAGGACATGACGGCGGCGATGACCGACGTCGCGCAGCATCTGTACCACCATGCGGGCGACCGGGCGGAGGTGATCGCAGAGATCGAGGCGCGGGACTTCGTGACCAGCCGCGAAGTGCAGTTTCGCCGCCGCGACGGACTGCCGATCTGGGTGTCGTTGAGCTCCTGGGCCGTGCGCGCCGAAGATGGCAGGATCCTCCTCGTTGAAGGCTTGGTGACCGACGTTACCGAGAAGCGCGCGGCAGAGGAGGAGTTGAACCAGTACCGTCTGCGACTGGAAGACCTGGTCGAGGATCGTACGGCCGAACTCGTCGTGGCCAAGGAACTGGCAGACGCCGCCAACCTGGCCAAGAGCGAGTTCCTAGCCAACATGAGCCACGAGATCCGGACGCCGATGAACGCCATCCTCGGCATGTCGTACCTGGCCCTGCAGAGCGGACTCGACCCGCAGCAGCTGAACTACGTGCAAAAGGTGCACCTGTCCGCCGAGTCGCTGCTGGGCATCATCAACGACATCCTGGACTTCTCGAAGATCGAGGCCGGCAAGCTCGACATCGAGCACATCCCGTTCAGCCTCGGCGAGGTCATGGACGGCCTCGGCCACCTGATCGGCATGAGCGCCGAGGAGAAGGGCCTGGAGCTGCTGTTCGTCGAGCCGCCGCGGCTGCCGACGGCGCTGGTGGGCGATCCGAATCGCTTGCGGCAGGTGCTCCTCAACCTGGGCTACAACGCTGTCAAATTCACCGAACGCGGCGAGGTCATCGTCGTCGTTGCGGTAGTCGACCAGGAGGCCGCTTCCGCGCAATTGCGCTTCGAAATCCGCGATACCGGTATCGGGATGACGGTCGTCCAGCAACGTCGCCTGTTTCAGCCGTTCTCGCAGGCCGAATCGTCGACCAGCCGGCGCTTCGGCGGCACCGGGCTGGGGCTGGTGATCAGTCGTAACTTGGTGCACATGATGGGCGGCGAGCTTGAAATCGAAAGCACGCCCGGGCACGGCAGCATCTTCCGCTTCAGCCTGCGTTTCGACCTGCAGCCAGAGCCGCCGCCAGCCCTCTCGCTGTGTCGGGAGGGACTGCGCGGCAGCCGTGCGCTGATTGTGGACGACAACGCCTGCGCGCGCGATGTGCTGTCCGACATGGGCGCCGCACTCGGACTGGACACCGACACGGCGGTCGACGGCGAGGAAGCGCTGCGCCTGGTGGCCCTGGCCGACGCCGGCGACCGGCCCTACGACCTGGTGCTGCTCGATTGGAAGATGCCTCGCCTCGACGGCGTGGAGTGCGCCGGCCTACTGGCCCGGCGCGAGCATCAACGCCATCCGACGCCGACGGTACTGATGCTCACCGCCTTCAGCCGCGACATCGTCCAAAAGCGGCTGGACGAATGTCGAGTGTCGGTGGGCGCGCTGCTTATCAAGCCGGTCACGCCGTCGACGTTGTTCGAGGCCTGCAGCAAGGTGCTCGGCCTCGCGGTGCCGCAACTGACGCGCGCGGCCCGGCGCGAGAAGGAGATGGCCGGCCACCAGGCGAGCCTGCGCGGCGCCCGCATCCTGCTGGTGGAGGACAATCCCATCAACCGCGAGATCGCGTTGACCTTGCTGGGCAACGCCGGTATCTTCGTCACGACGGCCGACGACGGGCAGGAGGCGCTGGATATGCTGGCGCGGCAGAGTTTCGACGGCGTCTTGATGGATTGCCAGATGCCGGTCATGGATGGCTACGCCGCCACCCGGGCGCTGCGCGACGAATCCCGGTGGCGCGACCTGCCCGTGATTGCGATGACTGCCAACGCGATGGTCGGCGACCGCGACAAGGTGCTCGCGGCCGGCATGAACGACCACATTGCCAAGCCGGTCCGTGTCGAGGAGATGTTCGCAACCCTCGCGCGCTGGATCCGGCCGGCCGCTGCCGCCGCGATCAACGGCGGAGGCGCGATCTCCGTGTCGACCGACGACCCGCTGGCTGCGATGACGGGCGTCGACGCCCGCGCCGGCATCGCCGCGATGATGGGAGACGACGCGTTGTACCGGCACCTGCTGCGGATGTTCCGCGACCGCGAGGCCGGCTTCGAGGTGCGCTTCAGGGCGGCGCGCGCGTCGGGCCAGCGGGAGGTGGCGGCGCGCATGGCGCACGACCTGAAGAGCGTGTCCGGCGCGCTCGCCGTCCCCGAGGTGAATCTGAACGCCGCGAAGCTCGAGCGGGGCTGCAACGACGGCACCGACGACGCGGGCATCGAGGCGCTTCTGCTCGACGTGCTTCGCCCGCTTGTGCCTGTCATCGCCGCGTTGCAGGCGCTCGGGGAACGTTCGGAGCGCTGAGGGGCTCCGCGGAGCACGTGCCGGGGCTCTGTTGCAATAAGGAACTTCGCAGGATTTCGACCGCTACGGGTAGCGTCTGCTGTCGGCAAACGCACTACCTGTAGCGCGTCCGAAAGGACACAATTCCCTATTGCAACAGAACCATGCGCAGCGCCTCACTTTGGGTACGGAGCGGCCTCGCTGGACGGCACTTACGGCTCCCAGACGAGTCTGTGGTTTCGTATTGCCGCCCCCTGGCAGGTCGAATCCGATTGACAAATGTGTTACACACAATTTCCCTGCTTACCAGAGCGTGGGCGTGTACCTTGCCGAGGGTCGGCAAGCGGCGCAATGTTGTTGAGCTGCCATGACCAACCACCGTGACCCCTGGCCAAATCTCAGTGATGTCACGATCACAACGCACGGCAACAGCAAGGTAGTCTTCGTGGCCGCCCAAGTCGCAGAGAACTCGGCACTGGATATAGCAGACCAGACGAGCGAGGTGCTGGGCTTGATCGACCGTTTGCTTGCGCATGCCGGTGCGCGGAGGGAGCACATCGTGTCCGCGCAGATCTCCTTGGTTTCTGCAGGCGACTACGCTGATGTGATCGCGGTCTGGAACGCCTGGGTCGCACCGGGACTTGCACCCGTTCGTGCAACGGTTGGCCCAAAGTTGATCAAGAACGCCCACAAGGTCGCGATCGAGGTCACCGCGGCATTCACGCTGGTGCGGCCACCCCCCACGTCAAAATAGCGCACCTCACGGAACCCGAATCCTGGACGGCGATGGATTTGGCGAGTGGTTCACAACGGATGAGTATTTAGGGACAGTGTCGCAACCGCCGCGCCACCGCAACGAGACGGGACGGCGGAAATGCTCGGCCGCACATCGAGTGTGGTTGGCATCGACGTTCGCCAGTTCGTGAAGCAGAACTTGCTCCATGCGCCTTGCAATGGCGGTACCTGCCCGAGACCGACGCTCGCGAATGGCAGGATGTGGCCGATGCTCGACGTCTGGTTGTGCGAATACGGAAGAGTTCCTTCATCGCAGGGGTCTGATTGTTGCCCTGGTCAAGAGAAGGGCATGCGAGATTCAAGCTTCGTCCTCAACGAAACTCAGCCCAACATGCTGGTCGCGGTAGCGTTCTCGACCTTGTCATTTCGAAATGCGTTCGGGGACGCTCGGACGAAACTTCGAGCAGTCCATATGGAAAGCGACGAGGCCGGATGGCTTTGCCTCGCGGCCGCTGGCATCCGATATTTGAAAGACTTCATCAGGTCGCCTCAGGAAAGCGTGCATCGCCATGGGACTACGAGGGAAGCTGGTCGCGCTGTTTTTCATCGGCTTCGCATCGACGTGCAGCTTGGGCATCGCCATCCTTATCCGCAACCTCGGATCCGACTTCGCCGACATGGAGCGCAATGAGGCCCTAAGCCTCAATGACCAGCTCGTGCGTAATTTCAAGGCCGAACTCGAACACCTGAACGAGCTCAACACGGACTGGGCCGACTGGGCGGGAATGTATACGTTCGCCCAGACGCTATCTCCCGAGTTCGCAGCGGCCGAGGTCGGTACTGGCGCACTTGACAGCGCGAAATTGAGTTTCGTAGCGATCTTTGACAACAACCACCGACGCACCTTCCTACGGGCCGCCGCCGATCTCGTCGACCAAGAATCCAACAAAGGCCTGTCGAGGACTCTGGAGGCCATGCAGCGTCTCTACGAAACGCAGGGAACCACAAAGTCCTGCAGCCTGCATGGCGCCGACGGAGAGATCTACCTTCTCTGCTGGCAGTACATACATCGCAGTGATGGATCGGGCGAGCCGCACGGCACGCTCCTCATGGGGCGATTGCTGGACGAGCACATCTTGCAACGGATCCGGAATCAGAGCGCGCTCGATTTCGAGATCGAAACAGTTCTCCCCGCCAAAATTCCGAGCAATCCTGGAGTTGTCGGTGGCACTGTTTCTACCGATTCGTTGGTGATCGGCGGCCGAGACAAGCACATGCTCACGGGCAGGATGCTTGACGCGTCGGGCCAGCCCGTCTTCCTGTTCCATATACACCTGCCGGCTGACATCGAGCGTAGCGGGCAACAGATCACCTGGCGGGTAGTCCTGGTTGTCATGGTAGGAGCGTTGCTCAGCGGCGTGGTGCTTGTGCTGGGCGTGCAGTACTTCCTCGTGCGACGATTGCAGCTCATGGAACGTCAGCTCCGCCACGTAGGCACGGCTGGCGGATGGCCGGAGCAAATTGCCATACCACCCGGTCGGGACGAAATCGCGACCCTCGGGGAGGCCATCAATCGCATGCTGCGAGTGCTGCGGGAGCAGGGACAGGCTCTGGAGCTTCTCTCGCTGACCGATCCACTCACGCGCTTGGCAAACCGGCGCGCCTTCGACCGGGACCTGGCCACCGGCATAAGCCTGAGCCGACGCAGCATGGTTCCCCTGTCGTTGCTGGTGCTCGACGTGGATCATTTCAAAGCCTACAACGACCTCTACGGGCACCCCGCTGGCGACGGGGTATTAATGGCCATCGGCCGGATACTGCGTGAGGCCGCCAGCCGGCCCACCGACCTCGCCGCCCGCATCGGCGGGGAAGAGTTCGCGATCCTGCTGCCCAACACGACGCCGGAAGGGGCAGTTCGGGTGGCGACTAGGATTCACGAGGCGCTGGCGGCACAGGCGATTGCGCACGCAGCTTCATCGGTGAGCGAGCACGTCACCGTGAGCATAGGGGTGACGCAGGCCATGCATCACGAGGCGGCAGACGAGTTCGTCGCGCGGGCTGACAGGGCGACGTATGCCGCCAAGAGCGCCGGACGCAACCGGACCTATGCACTTGGCGCCGCCGAAAGTGCATGTGTACTAGCGCCGGCAGAAAAATGAAGTGTCCCCGTGGAATTCCTGTGGGCCTGGCTCAAGCGCCACGCCCTGCCCAACTTCTGCTCTGCCAATCTCGATGAACTCAACTCCACTGCTCGCGCCAAACCTAAAGGCGCTTTGCTCGTTAACTGAGGACGTCATCAGCGACCGAGTGCAAGAGCCAGCAACTGCACGGGTCGAGCGGGGCGGGGTTGTGAGGCATTCGGTCGAGGGCACGGAACCAGCCGAGGTAGTTCTCCAGGTAGTACGTGGTCACGCCATAGAAGCGACGCACCCAGGTCTTGAGGCGCGAGTGGTAAGCGTTGACGTTCTGGATGTGCCAAGCGCCCACCGCGTGCCTGCCCGATGAGGTCAGGACGGCGTGATGCTCCAGGCCCAGTTCCTTGGTCGCTTGGCTGATGGAGCCTGCACCGTCGGAACAGACCACGGCATCCGTGGGCAGCAGCGGCTTGAGCAGAGCCATGACGGCGGCCTTGCGGGTGTCCGGCCGCGAGCATGCGGTTCACGACGACCGCACCCACCGCTGCTGCCGTGCGGCGGCCGGCGTCGTTTCGCGCGCGCAGCCGCGTCCCGATGAGCGCCTTGTAGCAGCCCATCGTGGTCGCGACCAGCGCGTGCCGGCCGTAGCCAGTCACCTCCTGCCAGCTCAGCCTGCCGAGCGCCGCCACAGTGTGAACATGAACGTCGCGGCGCGAAGCGGTCATCCCCGATGCGGGTTCCGCCCGGTTCGTCGCCTTGAACGGCATCTTCGGGATGTAGTGCCGGCGCTCGGCAATAGACTTGTTGGGCATGGGGATCTGGCTGCTTCGATCGTCAGCACCCTACCGGGCGCTCTCAGAATCCGTGCACCAACGCCGCGCCACCCACTACTTCGCAGACTTCGCCATCGGTTCAACCGCCGATTCGATTTGCATACGCTCGTCGTCCGCCTCATCGTCGCTGTTGCGCGCTGCAAGCCGCGCTCCGAGCAGGTCATCCGGCAGGCTCAGTTGGCAATCAGGCACCGGACGGTGCATGATCCAGAGGTTTGCATCAATGGCGACACATATCCGGGACCGCCTCCCGTTCGACTCCTTCTCGCGGCGACGGCCCATCACCATGCCCAGCATTCCCGTCGACTCGCAATCGGCCAGCGCCATCCTTTCGTTCTCGATCGGCCTGATCGCGCTCATGCAAGCCGGCGTCTGGTACGCCGAGCGCGAACCCGGCCTGCCGTGGTTCGCCGCGGCCTCGCTCCTTAGTGCGCTGCTGGTGGTGAAGAGCTCGGCGGCCTCGCCAGTCAGCGCGCCGCCCGACGATGCCACGCTACTGGCCATGTACGCGATCCGCTGCTTCCTCGCACTAGGGCTCACGAGCTACCTCGGCCTTGCGGGACGAACTCGCTCCTTGGCGGTCGCCGTGCTGATCCTGCCGGCAGTCGCCTTCGCACTCGCGTTTCTCGCCGGCGTCCCGTCTGGCAGCCTGCCGTCCCCCCTGCCGCTGCTGTGGGTCGACATCGGCCTGTCGCTGCTGTGTCTGGCCGGCGCGCGGCGCGAGCCTGGAGTGGGCCACGACCTTCTAGCGGTCGCGCCGCTGATGGGGCCGGGAGGGATCCTGCTCGATCTTTGGCGCGGCCCCGGACCGCACCTGAACCAGGACTTCCCGGCCAACATGATCGGCTTCGGCATCATCATCCTGGTGGTCGGGCTGCTGCGCAAGAGCCGTGCGAGCCGGCGTGCGCAGGCGCTGGCGCAGCGCATGTCCAACTTCTACGCCGCGCTCTCGCACACGAATCAGGCGATCCTGCGCATCAAGGAGCCGTCAGCGTTGTTCGACGAAGTCTGCCGCATCTGCGTGCAGTGGGGCCAGGCGAAGATGGCCTGTGTGTACCTGGCGGATGGCGACCTGGTGCGCCGGGTCGCGTCGGCGGGGCCAGTAGCCACGCTCCTCGACGGCTTTCCCGATCCCTTGGACATGACGAGCCCCGAGGCAGCGCGTTCCAACACCGTCCGCGCGCTGAAGGAAGGCGTGCGCATCGTAGGCGACGACGGCCAGAACGATCCTCGGTCGGGGCCGTGGCGCGAACGCCCGGCCAGGCACGGCGTCAACTCGTTTGCCTGGCTGCCCCTGCGACGAAATTCGCAGGTGATCGCCGTCCTGATGCTCGTCGCTCAAGACCGCCCGCAGGTCGACGGCAAGCGTCGTCCGTCCCGCGAGGGAGTTGAGTCGCCCGGCGGAGCCGGATCAACTCGAGAGACAGGATTCTTCGACCGGACGCTGATCGCTCTGCTCGACGAGATGACGCAGGACATCTCATTCGCGCTCGACAACCTAGACCACGACGCCCGTCACGCCGAGGCCGCGCGCGAAGTCCAGGACGGCCTCGAGCGTTTTGCCCGCCTCTTCGAGACCGCGCCGGTGGCCGCAGCGATCATCACGCTCGCCGGGCGTCGCATCGTCGACGTCAACCAGTCGATGTGCGAGCGCTATGGCCTATTGCGCGAGCAGATGGTCGGACGAACGACGGCGACGCTGCCCTACCAAGCCCAATCCGCCGACCGCGAGGCGTTCTACATTCTGTTGAACGAGCAGGGTCGCGTGCGAAATTGCACCATGGAGATGCGCGATGCACAGGGCCATTCGCGCACGTACCTGATGAATGCCGAAACCATAGCCTACCTCGGCCAGTCGTGCTACCTCTTGATGAGCCTGGATATCACCGAGTTGCACGCCGCCCAGGCAGCACGGCAGGCGCTCGCCGAGGCCGAGGCCGCGAGTCGCGCGAAGACACATTTTCTGTCCAATATGAGCCATGAGCTGCGCACGCCGCTGAACGCGGTGCTCGGCTTTTCCGGGCTGCTGCGCCACGAGGCCGCCACGCGCCTGACCGTGCAGGAGCTCGCGCAGCTCGATCACGTGCAGCAGGCCGGTTGGCACCTGCTCCGGCTCATCAACGACGTCCTCGACCTCTCGCGCATCGAAGCGGGCCAGTTCGGTGTTAGCGCCCGCCGGCTAGAACTCGCGCCCGTATTGGACGAGGCGCTGCAGATGAGCCAGCCGCTGGCCGCCGAGGCAGGCGTCACTCTGCACGCCGACTACCGCGACGAGCCGCCGATCTGGACGCTCGCCGATCCAACCCGGCTGCGCCAGGTCGTCCTCAACGTGGTCTCCAACGCGATCAAGTACAACCGCCCGCAGGGCTCGGTCCACGTCCGCGCGATGCGCCACGGTGACGGCACGGCGATCGAGGTGGCGGACACGGGGCTGGGTATGAGCGAACAACAGCTCGAGCACCTGTTCGAGCCCTTCAACCGCCTGGGTCGCGAGCGGCGCGGCATTGAGGGCACCGGCATCGGCCTGTCGCTCACACGCCAGTTGATGCAGCTCATGAACGGCGGCGTGGAAGTGACCAGCGAGGAAGGCCGCGGCACCCGCGTTACCCTGACGCTGCCCTGCGCCGACTGCCCGCAAGAGCCGACCGCCGTCGCCACTGCTGACCGAGCCGACGCGGCGTCGCCCGTCGAGGCGCCGCCGCACGGTACCGTGCTCTACATCGAGGACAACGCCGTCAACACCTTGCTCGTGGAGCAGTTGCTGGCACGCTGGAAGAGCGTGCGCTTCGTCGCCGCACCCGACGGTGCTACCGGCATTCAGATGGCCCTGGCGCTCTGCCCCGATCTCGTGCTGCTGGATCTGCAACTCCCCGATCTCGACGGCCTGGATGTCCTCGGCCGGCTCCGCGCCCACGAAACGCTGAGCACAACGCCGATCGTGGTGCTCTCGGCCAGCGCCATGCCCGAGAGCATCACGCAGGCGCGCAGCCACGGCGCCACCGACTACTGGACCAAGCCGCTGGATTTCCAGCGCTTCCTCGCGGGCATCGCGACGCTGTTGCCGCGAGCAGGCCGCTGAAGCGCCGCCACCCGCGCGGCAGCAAGCGCTGTAGCTGTAGCAAGGATGAGAAGTTCAGGAGCGCTTGTGTTACCCCACGGCATTCACTCCTCGCCAACGTCGATGCTCAACGCGACGCGAGGCATGCGGCTGGGCCGGCGTTCAGTCGAAGTACAGGTTGTACTTGACACCGACATACCGACGCGCGTCGCGAGCCGGTTGACCGATGACCGCGTTGGCATTCCACAGGCCGCTGAAAAAGTCTTCGGCATTGACCAGGTAGAACCGGTTAGTGACGTTGTTGACGAACGTCGCCACGGCGTGGCGGCCGCTCGGCGACGTGAACGTCGCCCCCAGGTTCAGGATACCAAAGCCCTTCTGGACGGTGTGCGGGTTGTTGTCGGCCTGGAAGTTCGCGCTCGTGCGGTAAGCGTAGTTGCCATTCAGCCGAACGCTCCAGGGCAGAAGGTCTTCCGGCAGCGATTGATCGACATTGAGCGTCAGCTTGAACTTGGGCGAATCGGGCATCGGACGACCCGACAGATCCTGTGTCGAGCCGTTTGCGTCGACGGTGCAGCCTTGCGCTTCGGTCTGCGTGGGATAGCAGGGGGCACCCGTGTAATTTACGAACTGAGCGTCGATGTACGCGCCGGAAAAGTTGACGACCGTGGAGCTCGACGCGTTCAGCGTGGCGTCGAGTTCCAGCCCGCGCGTACGCGCCTCGCCCGCGTTGGACAGCACCAGCAACGACACGACCGAACTGTTGTCGTAGATCTGCACCTGGTAGTCGCGGTAGCTCGTGCTGAACGCCGCCGCGTTCAGCGACAGCGCACCGTCGAGGAACGACGCCTTGGCGCCAACTTCGAAGTCGTTGATCGACTCCTTGCGCACCGGCGCCAGCGCGTTGTCGGAGGTCAGCGTCTGCGCCGTATTGAAGGCACGCGGCTTGTAACCGCGCGCATACGTGGCGTAGACCATGCGGTCCTTGCCCAGTTGCTGCCGCAACGTCAGGTCACCAACGGTGGCATCGGCCGCATCGGTGTTTGACGACGCAAAGCCGCCGGCGCGGTCGACGATGCTGTAGGAGATCTTGTCGTGGTTCAGCCGCAGGCCCGTGAGCAGGCTGGTGCTGTCGGCGAGGCTCCAAGTGGCCCGGCCGTACAGGCCCAGGGATTCGGTATTCGACGTTGTCGTGCTGTCGACCGCGTTGACAAACATCGTGCGCAGCGAGACTTCGTGGACGTAAACCTTCGAGTAGAAGAGACCGGCGACGTAGCTGACGAATCCGTCGGCGGGCGACGCGATCTTGACCTCCTGGGTCAGCGATTTCGGGCTGAGGTCGAAATGCTGTGTGCCGTCGTAGAGAGGGGGCACGCCCGGCACCGGTGGCAAGGGAATCACGGGCTGGCGCAGCAGGTCGAGGAAGCGCACCGCGACCATCGGAACGTCCTGCACCAGGTGCTGGATCTCGGTCTGCTGTGCCGTCGTCGTCGTCATCGCGATGCGTGTCGTAGAGGGAGGCGCTCAACGAGGCGATGTTCGATAGCGGCCCGGAGACGAAGCCGTTCAACCTCGTCTCGTGGTCGTTCGTGTCGGTGACGCCGACATTGCCGCTCCAACTGCGCGTAGGCGTGTTCGTGACGAAGTTGATCACGCCGGCGGAGGCCGTGCGTCCGCCCAGCGTCGACTGCGGGCCCTTGAGTACCTCGACGCGCTTGATGTCCTGCAATTCGTTGGCCGCGGTGGAGTCCGAGGGCACCGGAACGCCGTCGATCATGATCGACACGCCCGACGTCAGGCCGATCGCCGCTTCGTCCGCGTTGGTCGATATGCCGCGGATGGCCATCGGCACGCGACCGTTGAACGATCCCTTCAGTTCGACCGACGGAATCATCTGGTTGATGTCGGAGATGGTCGAGGCGTTGGATCGCTCGATCGACTGTCCGGAAACCACCGAGGCCGCCACCGGCGTGTCCTGTAATCGCTCCGTGCGCTTCTGCGCGCTGATGACGACCTGCTGCGGCACCGACGCGCTGCGTGCCGATTCCTCGGCGGGCGCGCTGGCCGCGGAGGCCGGAGGGACGGCGGCGGCGGTCTGTGCGTAGACCCGCGGGACGTAGCCACCGGCCAGGGTGGCGAGCACGGCGGCATACGCGGGCGACAGTGGCGTCGCGGCAATTCGAGAGGTCATGTTGTCTCCAATCGGGTCGTCTCGACCTCTGATTGACGTCGCCGAAAGCGGCGCGGATCCAGCTCGGCATGTTCCAACACCATCGCCGCCCGGGCCTTGGCGGCCGAGGAGTCCTCCAACAGCTTGGCCTGCGCAATGAGGCTAGTCTTCGCCTCTTCGTACGCAATCGTCGGATGCCCGGGCAGCGGGAAGTGCCGACCCAATCGCCGCCCGGAGCGCTGGCCCGTCGCGTCGCCGCCTGTCTGCCGGTGAGGATCAGTTGCATCAGCGCGCAAGCCGTCGCGAGATCCGGTTAGTTGTCTTCGACCTCCTTGCGCAGCGCCTCCTCGGTGAACGGACGCTTCCCCGTGAACCACTACTTCGACTTTCACTGCAAGCTGCCAGACAGGCGCTCAGAACGACAAGGATTGCAAACGAGAATCGCTGATCGGAACGAATTGAATCATGCCCGATTGTTGGGAGAAAACACAACCGATCAATGCGCCAGCGCGCCGACCAGCGTGGTTCAGAACAGGGTTCCAGTTTCGCGAGTGGCGGGGCGTAAGCGAAGGGTTGTGAGGGCGTGCAGCTTGGCGATACTGGCCGGTCCGGTAGCCCCTTCCCGTTTGGCGATTTCCTCGATGACTCCTTCCCGTGCCCGCGCGTTGTGCGCCACCTCCCGCAAGCGAATCGGCGTGAGCCGGCCAGCAGCAGTCACTCGCGACCGGCGGCTTTGGGGCAGTTCAATTTTGCAGCCGACTTCACGGTGAGGTGCTGTCCCCCTCAACAAAGGTAGCGCTGAAGCCGGGCGCGGTGTCTAAGGGGTTGCAGAACCCGCTGCGGCAAGCCGGGGCGTACGGCACGCATCAGATGCGCGACCCGCCCTCCATCGGTGCGTTCCACGTCCATCCAGGACGGCAGGTTGTCGCCGTAGTAGTCGCTGTACTCGAAGCCGCCGGAGTCCGCGACGAGGCATTGCCTCGCGGGCTGTCGCGTCCCGTGTACCAGCCCGCCGGCGGCGCGCCGGTCAGCCGAGTGATCGTGTCGACTGCCAGGCTCAGGGGCATGCGCTCTGTCGCCTCGTCGACCTGCTGGTAGTTGATCCAGCGCCAGCCGTGGCACGCGACCTCGTGGCCAAGTTCAATGAACGCGCGCGCCAGCTTGGGGGGCGCTCGAGTGCCATGCCGGCGCGCGAGCCATATTCGTAGATGGACTTCATGCTCAGGTGCCGGTCCGCGTAGCTCGGCGGGTTCGCCATCTCGAACAGGAACTGCTCGCCTCCCTCCTCGCAGTCGAGCACAAACTGCAGCTCGACGCGCGCGTCGCCGGGCCAGCGCGGATGCGGCGGTGTGCGGCCGTAGCCGATCAGGCCTCGCGGATATGGCGACCAGGAGGGCGGTGGCGATGACGTCATCGTGAGGCGCCCACCTTGCCGGGACGCCTGTCCGCAAGCCATGCTCCATCGTCAATATTAGTCATGTGCATACTCATATAACTCGTTTTTTTGGCCCTGGTCTTGCTTTACGTGGACTACACAAATCCTGGAAGCCGCTCATGACGAGACGCACCGCACCCCGCCGGAAAATGCAGCCGACCGGCCTGCGCACCCTGGTCAAGCCCTTGCCCCTGCTGATCGGGCTGGCGTTCGCGCACGACGCCTCGTGGGCACAGGACGCGGCGCCCGCACCGGGCGCGGCGGCCTCCGCGCCGGCCGGCACGCTGCAGACGGTGACGGTGACCGCCGAGCGCGTCACCGAGAACGTCAAGAACGTGCCGGTCTCCGTGTCGACGATCAGCGGCGAGACGCTGGATGTCATCAACTCGTCGGGCGAGGACATTCGCGCGCTGTCCGGCCGCGTGCCGAGCTTGAACATCGAATCGTCGTTCGGCCGCGCGTTCCCGCGCTTCTACATCCGCGGCTACGGCAACACCGATTTCCACCTGAACGCGTCGCAGCCGGTGTCGCTGGTCTATGACGACGTCGTGCAGGAGAACCCAATCCTGAAGGGCTTTCCGATCTTCGACGTCGACGAGGTCGAAGTGCTGGCCGGCCCGCAGGGCACGCTGTTCGGCAGCAATACGCCGGCGGGGGTCGTCAAGGTCGATTCGGTCAAGCCGGGGCGCATCGCCAACGGCTATTTCAATGCCAGCTGGGGCCGTTTCAACACCATCAATCTCGAGGGCGCGTACGGCATGCCGCTAGGCGAGGACTGGGCCGTTCGCGGCTCCGTCCAGGCACAGCACCGCGACGACTGGGTCACCAACACCGCGCCGACGCAGCAGGTGCACAAGCTCGAGGGCTACGACGACGACGCCGGCCGGCTGCAGTTCCTCTACAAGCCGTCAGGCACGTTCAGCGCGCTGTTCAACGTCCATGGCCGCGACCTCGACGGCACCGCGCGCCTGTTTCGCGCCAACATCATCGAGCCCGGCACCGGCGGTCTGGTGCCGGGCTTCGACCCGTACCAGATCTCGATCGACGGCGGCAACAAGCAGACGCTGGACAGCGAAGGCGCGAACGTGCACCTGCGCTGGGACATGGGCGACGTGATCCTGAACTCGATCACCGGCTGGGAGCACGTGCAGTCCTTCAGCCGCGGCGACGTCGACGGCGGCTACGGCGCGTCGTACGACCTGCCGATGGGCCCGGGCACGATCCCGTTCGCCGACGAGACCTCGGACGCGCTGCACGGCCACGAGCAGGTGACCCAGGAGTTCCGCGTCGAATACGGCAGCGGCGGTCCACTGACCGCGCAGACCGGCCTGTTCCTGTACCACGAGAAGTACGACATCCACAGCCTGGCCTACGACACGCTGTTCGGCGCACCGCCCACCGAAGTCGACGCCGGCCAGAAGGACACCTCGTGGGCCGTGTTCGGTTCGCTCGGCTACGACCTCACGAAGGCGTTCAAGGTGCGCGGCGGCCTGCGCTACACCGAGGACAAGAAGACGCTCGTCACCGACCCCGTCTCGGACACCGGCGTCGACACGAGCGACGGCCTGAGCAAGAGCACCAAGGATTCGCGCACGACGTGGGATCTGAGCGGCACCTACGCGGTGACGCCGGACGTCAACGTCTACGCGCGCGTCGCCACCGGCTTCCGCGCGTCCAGCATCTTCCCGGCCGGGGACTTCAATCCGATCAGCTCGGCGCCGCCGGAGACGAACACATCGTACGAGTTCGGCGTCAAGGCCGACCTGTTCGACAAGCGCGCCCGCGTGTCGGCCGACGTCTTCCACTACGACGTGAAGGACCTGCAGGTGAGCGCGGTCGGCGGCTCGAACAACAAGACGCTGCTGCTGAGCGCGAAGAAGGCGATGGGCCAGGGCCTCGAGATGAACTTCGACGCGTACCTGACGCCCGAGCTGCTGATCACGATGAACGGCAGCGTCAACATCACCCGCATCCTCGACTCGACCCTGCCCGTGGGCATCTGCGGCAACGGCTGCACCGTGCTCAATCCGACCCGCACGAACACCGTGACGAACGCGGACGGCACGACCTCCGCGTCGACCGTCGCCAACGTCTACGGCAACCCGTTGCCTGAGGCACCGAAGTATGTCGCCAACATCACGGCGCGCTACGGCGTCCCGATGGCCAACAGCGGCGAGTGGTTCGTGTTCACGGACTGGACGTACCGCAGCAAGGTCGACTTCTTCCTGTACAAGTCCATCGAAGGCACCGGCAAAGCGCTGACCGAGGGCGGCCTGCGCACCGGCTACGACTGGGACAACGGCAAGTACGAAGTGGCCGTGTTCGCGCGCAACATCACCAATCAGATCCGCGTCACCGGCGCGATCGACTTCAACAACGAGACCGGCTTCATCAACGACCCGCGCACCTGGGGTGTGCAGTTCAAGTCGACGTTCTGATTCCTTGTCGCATTGCAGTCGGCTCGCCATCGGCCAGGAAATGACGCCCGCGAGCGCCAGGGTTCGGGTGTCGCAAAACGACATGCTCGATACTGGGCGGTACGGGCCTTGCATGCAGTGCAGGCACTCATCCATTCATCGTAGAGGCCGCCGCCGATGTCCCGTTCACTTTCTCTTGCCAGGCGATCGCTGCTGGCCGCGTTGGTCCTGATCGCTTCTGCCGCCCTGGCACATGCCGCTGACAGCCGGCGCGAAGTCATCATCGATCAGGACATGTTCGGGCCGGGCGGCAGCAACATGAACTCGGTGCTGATGTTGCTTCAGTCACCCGACGTTGACGTGCTGGGAATCGTCGTCAGCAGCGGCGACGGCTGGCGCGACGAGGAGATCGCGCAGACCTTGCGCATGCTGGAGCGGGTCGGGCGCCCCGAGGTGCCGGTCTACGCGGGCGCGACGTTCCCGCTGCTCAACAACGCCGCGCGCATGAAGGCCTGGGAGCGCCGCTACGGGCCGCTGGTGTGGAAGGGGGCGTGGACCGAATCGTTCGGCGGACAGCCGCGCGCCGAGTACCATGCCGACCCGTTCCTGGTGCCGCTGCTGGCCGCGGGCGCGCCATCGCTGAAGGTGCAGGCCGAGAGCGGCGTCAGTTTCATGATCCGCACCGTGCGCCAACATCCGGGCCGTGTGACGCTGTGGATGGGCGGGCCGTTGACCGACCTTGCGCTGGCGGCGCGCGAGGATCCCGGCTTCGCCGCGGCCGCGCAGGAGCTCGTCTTCATGGGCGGGAGCTTCAACCCAGTGGCGGCGGACAACTCGTTCGCCGATGAGTACGCCCATTCGCCGCGGCGCGAGTTCAACATGTTGTGGGATGCCGAGGCGGCATCGGCGGTTCTGCACGAGGCATGGCCGCGCATCGTGCAGATCCCGGTCGACCCGACGACGAAGACGTTCTTCCGCAAGGAGCTGTACGCCGAGATCGGCCGCGCCGGCACGCCGGTAGCTGCTTATGTCGCCCGTTACGGCGAAGGCTTTCCGATGTGGGACGAGCTGGCGGCGGCCGTGTGGCTGGATCCATCGCTTGTCAAGCGCAGTCAGAAGATGCTGGAGGACGTCGCGGCCGGCGATGGCGCCGACTATGGCAGCACGCTCAGCTGGCCGATCGGTCGCGGTCCGGGTCTTGGCGAGCGCGAGGTCGAGGTCGTCCAGGACGTGGACGTGCCGCGCTTCGAGCGCATGACGGTCAAGCTGCTGGGCGCGAGCCGGGCGCCCGCGCATTGAGCCGCATCGCGCGCGAGGATGGCGCCTTGTTTCGTCGGGGGTCGGCCACTTGCTGCCGGTCGGGAGTGTCGGGTTTCTGGCAGCGAATCCGTTTTATAAAGGGAGACCGGCAGTCGGCACGAACGGACGGTCGTGACTGTCCGCGTCGGAACCCTCAGTAGCTCACATCACCGCATGCGGCTTCCATTTCCCCGACGAACCTCGGTTTTATTGATCACCCTGCTGCTAGCGGGCAGCGCAATCGCGTACTGGCTCGATGAACCTGTAAGGACGAGTGTCAGATGGCTCGTGTCGTCGCAGAGCTACAAGCATGAGCTTATGTCCCTTCCTCCAACGAAGGACCCTCATCTACAGCATATTCTGTGGGACCAATGGGGATGGGTGGGCGCTGGCAGCACGGTGATTTACCTCGTCGCTGATCCAAAGAACACGCTGTCCGAAATCGTGGCAAAACCTGGAACGGTCGCCGGGCTTCCCTGCAAGGTTCTCGAGGCGCGCGCTCTTGAACCAGGTTGGTACACCGTTTTGTTCTATACCGATACGGACTGGGAGCACTGTGACTAGGGGCCGCGCATTGGCGGAACCCGGCCAGAACCGGCCACTCGCGAACGTCGGCTATGGAGCAGCCCACCGCGTCCGAGCGCGTTAGGATGGCAACATGACTCCAACGGAGACCTATGAGCACCTCGCGATCGAATTTCCTGCTGTCTGGGCGCACGAACACTCATGGGTCAACATTCACGACGGTGAGGCGACGAGGCTAGACGTGCTGACGGAGATTCTGGCCAAAACCCTGGGTGGAGAGCGCGCTGTCGTCGTGATCCACGCCACGCCCGGGATCGGTGCCGAGCTTCCGCTCAACGAAGTGAGTGCGTTCGTTGCACCTCACGTACTCAAAGCAGAGATCCAGGTGGCCGACCCGAATTTCAGTTCGTTCGTCGCGATCCTGGTCAATGGCGTTGCGGCCGGATGGAACTAGGCAAACAGCCGCAGCCGGCCAGGTGCAGTCCTTCGCCAACGACTGGTTTCTGGTAGTCCACCTCGCACGCAGCAAGTCGACCACACTCCAAGATGCTCGAACACCGCTCTTTCTACTACTTGCGCCATGGTCAAACCGAATGGAACCTCAGTGGAAGGGCCCATGGTCAGCAGGACGTAGAGTTGAATGCGACGGGGAGAGCACAAGCTGCATCGGCCATTCCGAAGTTGCTTCAAACAGGTATCACCGCAATTTGCGTCAGTCCGCTGAAACGGGCCCTGGAAACCGCATCGATCATAAGTGCTGCCCTACAGATCCCAACCCTGGTAGTAGATGACCTCAAGGAGGCCTGCTGGGGGGAATGCGAAGGGGCACGCAAAGGTGCGTGGTTCGAACAATGGAAGGCCGGAGTGACGCCTGTCGGCGCAGAACCCTTCGATGAATTCATCGGCCGCGGCCTGCGCGGCCTGAATACCGCCCTTGAATCTGGCGAGCGAGTGCTGATCGTTGCGCATGGCGGTACATACTGGGCCGTGGAGAGCGCTACTGGTGTTCGACTTGAAGAGGACGCGCCGAACTGCACGCCCATCTATCACAGTGCCCCTTCGCAGAAGGGGAGCCGGTGGATTCTGAACGCGCTGTGAAGCTGCCAAAGCGAGTCAGCGTCGCGATATGCTTGCGACACGAGCGGCTCATGTCGGCCAGTACCCGACCTTCGCGAACGACCGTACATGGACGCCCCCGTTTTCCAAGCTTTCACTTCATGACGGCTCGAGAGAGAAGATTGCACCCGTACAT
>Ga0302316_10000723_pt1 | contig 28114 bp, 25 predicted proteins | sample III_Palsa_N3_2_FD_200456 | JGI IMG/M metagenome (GOLD analysis project Ga0302316, IMG submission 200456) | Peat permafrost microbial communities from Stordalen Mire near Abisko, Sweden - III_Palsa_N3_2 | ecosystem: Environmental > Terrestrial > Soil > Palsa > Peat permafrost | place: Sweden...
TAATCAATTGGTCGTAGGTTCGATCCCTACACGGCCCACCATTCAATCCTTTGCTGCGTGCTGCGCTATGCAGGCCACGCGGATCACGCTGCAGAAATTGCCGCGCCTGAATCCTGGACTACCGCACCAGCTCAGCGTCGCTGAACTCGCGATAGTTGAGGCCGAGCACGTCCATCTCCACCCCGGCAGTGACCAGCGCAATCACCGGGTGCACGTGTTGTGGAATGCCAGGCGCTATCCCGGCATCACGATCGATGAGTAGTGTCGCGAATCCGGCGAAGCGCCTGCGATTGAGTCCGCGGCACTTCGCGCGTCTGTTTCGCAGCGAGGTCGGCAGCACACCGGCGGCGTGGGTGGAAGGAGTGCGTATCAGCGCCGCCCCCAGGTGGGCGTCACGCCCGCCGATTATCGGAAGCGCTACGCGGCCAATCCCTGATCACGCACTACGGAGGAGGCGCGCCACCCGGTGGCATGTTCGGCCGCGCAACCAGGGTACACGTCGCGGCCACCGGCCCATTGGGCGTCTCAAGTTGGACAGCGTCCCCGGCTGATTTACCTGCGCAAGCGGCCTGGGCCTGCGGATTGAAGCCGCCTCTGAAGCGGCCACCGCCACCGCCGCGGCCGCCACCACCACCACCACCAGCGAGATCGCCGCTGGCGCCACCAGTGCCGCCGCCGCCGCCAGCGACATCGCCGCCAGCGCCAGCGCCACCGCCGCCACCGCCGCTACCGGCGCCGCCACTGCGACCAAAGAAGAAGAGGCTGCCGAAGCCACCATTGTCGCCCACAAACTGCAGCGATTCCTGGAAGCGGATTGCGGCACCCGATCTTTCAATGGCGTTGGGCGGCAATGCCTGGCCAACGATGGTATAGAGATGTTTATTCACGAAGAAGATGGCAATGGCCGAGCGACTGCCGTCGGTGCCGTTGATGCTCAATTCGCGTCCGAACGACCGATTGACGCGCGCGCCCGTGGCTACGGTCACCTTGCCTGCCGTGCTCAAGGATCGCTCGGTCTCCCCGATCGTGCTCAGCGCGTCGGCGTTGGTGCTCGAATAATCCACGATGCTCACTGTGTAAGTGATGTGATCCTGCCGCACGATGTAGCGAGTCATTGGCAGGGAGTTGTAGTTGGCGGTCTTGACCGTGCTTTTCTCCACGACGGGGTCCGCGGGAAACTGGACGGCAAATCCGGGATCAGGATAGTTGTACGCCTTCCACTCCTGGGCAACCGCTGCGACCGGCATCAGCAGACCTGTCACCACTATCGCGACGATTCCCTTCATGCACGTCCTCCGCTGAACAGATTCGGATGCTATCAGGTGCCGGGCGGGCGTTGTCCCAGAACCTTGCCGCCCGGCAGGGTCACCGAGACGAGCTGGCCACCGTAGGAGCCGTCACGCAGTGGATGCAGCAGCACTGTGACCTTGTCGCCCGGATGCACCGCATCCGGCGTCCACCCGAAGCGCTGGAGCTGGCCTGCGCCACCCAGCTCCACCGACCATTCGCTCTGAACGCCGCGGGCGTTCGGAACCATGATCCGCAGCCAGCTGTGCGGATTGATCAGCTCGAACTCCTTGACCGTACCGGCTATCGTTTGCGTCTGGCTCCGGTCGAACATCGCGAACGAGTGGTGGGCGCCGGCGGTGGTGGCGAAGCACAGCAACGATAAAGTCAGGCAGCTGCTCCGCGAATAGCGCTTCATGGCCCAAAGTGTAGCGCACACTCCTTTGGCATTGCAGTCAGCGATCATGTCCGATGATTGCGAAATTCAGGCAGGTTCAAGTAGTTATGGCAGCGCGCGTCCATCAGATCCTTTTGAGCCTCCTGATGCTGCTGTTGTCGGCGTGCAGTGCAGCGTCATTCGGCATTGCCAATTTTCCGGCCCGCATCGCGCACTCCGGACGTACTGCGAATGTGCCGTTCGGCCCCGCGCCCTGGCAGCGCGCTGACGTTTATCAACCCCGGCCCACTACTGCCCTGGTACCGGTGATCGTGTTCTGGTACGGCGGGGCCTGGACCGAAGGCAACAAGGAGGAGTACCGCTTCGTCGGCGCAGCGCTGGCGAGCCTGGGCTTCGTGGCCGTGCTGCCCAACTACCGAGTGTACCCGGAGGTGAAGTTTCCGGTGTTTCTCGATGACGCCGCTGCCGCCGTCGCGTGGGTTCAATCCCACGCTGCGCAGTTTGGCGGGGATCCGCACCGCATCGTCCTCATGGGGCACTCCGCGGGTGCGCACATGGCGGCGATGCTGGCGATCAACCACGAGTATCTGCAGCGCGCCGGCGTCGACACCCGCAACATCGTGGGCCTGATCGGGTTATCCGGTCCCTACGAACTTGACCCCAACACGCCCTCACTGCATGCCATCTTCGCCGCCCCTTACACGCCGCACGACTGGCAGGTGCTTCCCTACGTGGGCGCCGATGCACCGCCGACGCTGCTGATTCATGGCGGGAGCGACCGGCTCGTGTGGGTGAGCAACACCTTGCACCTGGCTGATGCATTGCGCCAAAAAAGCGTCCCCGTGCGGGTGGTCATCTACCCGCACCGCGGACACGGGTCTACCGTGGCCGCTTTGTCATGGGTCGCGCGCTTTCGATCACCGACGCTTGCTGATATCGGTGGGTTCATGCATACCCTCAACAAGTAGGCGCGACATGCGCTACGCCGCGAGAACGAGAGTGTGCTTGACATAATTCGAGCTGCGCAAAGGCCGCGGTGATGGCGGACGGCGAGATCACAACACTGCTGCGCGAATGGCGGGACGGCAAACCCCAGGCCATCGATCGGCTGTTCGAGGCGGTGTACCCACGGCTGCGCGAGATTGCCGGTGCGCTGTTTCGTGGCGAGTCGCTCGAGCAGATGCTGCAGCCGACGGGTGTCGTCAATGAGCTGTTCCTGAAACTGGTGCAGCAACGGACGCTTCGTTTCGAGGACCGCGAACATTTCTACAGCCTCTCGGCGCGCCTCATGCGTCGTGTCCTGATCGATCATGCGCGGGCCCGCCGCAGTCAGAAGCGTGATGGCGGAACGGCCGTTCCGCTCGAGGAGCGCCTGGCGTGGATCGAGGCCGATGACGTCGACCTGCTCGATCTGGACCGCGCCCTGGATGAACTCGACGCGCTCGACTCGCGCAAATGCCACATGGCGGAGATGCGGTTTTTCCTGGGCTTCTCCGCGGAGGAAACGGCCCAGCTGCTGTGCGTGTCGAAGGCAACGGTGGACCGGGAACTGCGCTTCGTGCGCGGCTGGATGTTCGAGCGCCTGCGCCGCTCCGGTCCGTAGGGATTGCGCGGATGAAGTCGTACGAGGATTGGCAGCGACTTCAGGAACTGTTTGAACTGGCCTTGAATACGCCGGAAGCGGAACGTGCGAGCGAACTCGAGACGGCCGGTGCCGACCCGCAACTGAGGGCCCGGATCCTGCAGATGGTGCAGGGTGTCGAGCACGAGGCGTCCGTCGCCGGCGAGGCGCCTGCCTGCGATGGCAGGCGCCTGGGTGCCTGCACTCTGCTTCGGCTGATCGATACCGGCGGCATGGGTGCGGTCTATCTGGCCGAGCGGCTGATCGGCGGCGTTCCGCAGCGGGTCGCGCTCAAGGTGCTGGCGCCCCGCTTTGCCGCAGCTTCCTTCCTGGAACGCTTTCGCCGCGAGCAGCACATCCTGGCGAGCCTCGAGCACACCCACATCACGCGTCTGCTGGACGCCGGCGTGGGCCAGGATGGCGAGCCCTATCTGGTGATGGAATACGTCGAGGGCACCCACATCGACCGGTACTGTGATGCCCGCCACCTGGACGTGAGCGCGCGGATTGGACTGCTGATCGAGGTCGCCGAGGCCATCGCCTACGCCCACCGCAATCTGATCGTACACCTGGACCTGAAACCCTCGAACATCCTGGTAACGGAGGCGGGCGTCGTCAAAGTGCTCGACTTCGGCGCCTCCAAGCTGCTCGCGCCTGATCAGGGCGGGACCACCACGCTCATGGCGACGCCTGCCTACGCCGCTCCGGAACAGCTGCGTGGCGAGGTGGTGACCACGGCCTGCGACATCTACTCACTGGGCGCGGTGCTGTTCTATCTCCTGAGCGGTGGCCGCGTGGAGAGCAATTCCCTGCCCGTTGCCATCGAGAACGCCCTGCGCGAGCGGGAGCCCCAGGCGCTGGGGAGCGGGGTCGATATCGATGCCGCCATGGTGCGCGGCGTGTCACCGGCACGCCTGCGGCAGATACTGCGGGGCGATATCGGCACCATCGTCGGCAAGTGCCTGCGGCCGCGGGGGCGTGAGCGCTACACCTCGGTGGACGCGCTGCTGCAGGATCTGCGCCGCTACCTGGAAGGGCGCCCGGTGCTGGCACGGCCCCACACCGGCGCCTATCTGCTGGGCAAATACGTCCGGCGGCACCGTCTGGGCGTAACCGCCGGTGCGCTGATCCTCATGACGGTGCTGTCCACGCTGCTGTACGCCGGTTGGCGCCAGCAGCAGGCGGTTCGTGAAGGCCAGCGCGCCCTGGCAATGCAGAGTTTCGTCTATCGGCTGTTCAAGGTGGCGAATGCCAAATACACCGGCAAACCCGCAGCGACTGTGCCCGAGTTCCTGCAGCTCGGGGCGCGCCTGGTGTCGCAGTTCATCAAGGATCCCTACGATCTGCGTCGGGCGCAGCTCGGTCTGGCCGAATCGATGCTCGAGAACGATGATCTGGCGGCGGCGCGCGCGCTTTTCAACGACGTGGCGACAAGCGCACGGGTGGCGGGGGATGTCTCCGCACTGGTCGAGGCTGAGGCATTCGGCGGCAACGCCGCCTACCTGCAGGGTGATGAGCGGGAGGGGGAGCAGCGCACCGCGCGCGCGCTCGCCCTCGCGGCAGATTCAGCCGTCCCCATTGCAGTCCGGGTCTGGGCAGAGACCTTCTATGCCTGGAACCGGGACAACAATGGGTATCGCACCCAGGAGAACCTGGAGCTGCTGCAACGTGCGGCGACCCAGGCGCGCGCCAGTCATCTGCCGGCGCGCGAAGTGGCCGATGTGCTCTACAACCTGGCATCGGACGTGGAGCTGCGCGGGGATCTGGCTCGCAGTGAGGCGCTCTTGCGACAGGCCCTCGATGCCTACGGCGCGGATCCCACGACGCTGTGCGATCGCTCCAAGGTGCTCGGTGACCTTGCCTGGAATGCGCAGATGGCGGGCAATCTGGCCAAGAGCCTGCCGCTGTATCAGCAGGCTTACGCCGGTTACGCCGAGTGTTCGGGCCCGGACAGTCGCGGTGCACTGAGCGAACGGGAGTTCCTGGCCGGAGCACTGACGCGCCTTGGGCGGGGTGGCGAGGGCTATGAGCTGATGCGTAACGCCTTGCCGCTGTGGCGCAGGCTCGATGGCACGACGCCGGATTTCGCCGAACCATTGAATTTCATGACCCTCGCCGAACTTGCCACCCGCCGCTACGCGGCGGCGGAAGGCCATGCCCGCGAGATGGTCGAGGTGCAAACCGGCAAGGTCGATCCCCAGGACCGCCGCTTCGGCATGTCCCACCTTCTTTGGGCCGAGGCGCTTGTCGGTCAGGGCCGCAATGCCGACGCATTGCCGCATGCCCGCATCGCCGCGCAGCTGCTGGCGCGCAATGCCGTGTCTCCCGGGGCGCGTCAGGCGGGGCGCGACGCGCAGGAACTGCTGACGAAGATCCAGTCTGACCCGCCGCCGGCGGGCGCCACTGCCCCGTGAGTCATTTTCCGCCCATTTGACGCCTTCCTCCTTGGTACCTGCTTGGGTCATGACGGGGAAGTTGCGGTGAACAGAAGTCTTTCGATCCATCGCGCGGCGGCCGCTCTTGCGGTGTTGGCCGTGGCCGGAGGTTTTGGCGCCTTCGCGGCAACGGTCCAGGTGACCGATCCTGCGTATCAGATGACGGCCTTCACCCTTGCCGTGCCCGCCGGCTGGAAGTCGGCCGCACAGGTGACCCACAACACCAGCTGCCACGGTACGGGTGCAGGACTTGAGACGACGATGCGCAGTCCGGATGGCGCAAACACCGTAGCTTTCCTGCCCGGGGTGCGCTGGAGCTGGACTTCAAGTCCGCTGGAACGCGCGAGCCTGGCGCACGCGCATTGCGCGGCTATCGATATCGATTCGGCCGCGAGCTTTCTGCTCAACATTGCCGTGCCGAACCTGCGGCCCGGGGCCACCGTCACCGCCGTCCTGCCGCTCGACGCGCAGGGGCAGGCGTCGCTGCAGACCCAGATGCAGCGGGCCCGACAGTCCAGCGAGGCGGCGGCTGCGCGCTATCACGTGCCGCCCCCGAAGCTGACGATCGACGGCGCCCGGGTCCGGATCCGCTACCAGGACAAGGGCAAGCCGATGGAGGAGCAGATCCAGGCAGTGATCGACTGCAACGAGTCCAGCATGCCGGCGATGTACCAGTTGCCGGCCAGCACTCATCGCGGCTGCTCGGCGCGCAATGTGTACATCGTGCGCACGCCATCCGGCCACCTCGAGGATTTCCTCAAGTCCCCGGCGCTCCACCAGGCGGCACAGGGTGTGCAGATGGATCCGCAGTGGCTGCAGCAAATGACGCAGGACCAGCAGGTACAGGCGCAGCGGCTCCTCGACCAGAGCCATGCCGAGTTCCAGGAAATGCTGCGTAAGGGCGCCGCCGACCACGAGGCGCTGATGGCGCGCGGGCGGCAGTTCCAGCAGCAGGAACAGTCCCAGTTTGAGCACTCCCAGGCCCTTGATCGGGCCACTCAGAATGCAACCGACCAGGCCGCCCACCGCCAGGAACTTGATTCCCTGGGCCGCCAGGACTTTCGCAATCCGGCGACGGGACAGATCATCCAGGCCAACGCCTACTACGATCATCAATGGCTGTCCTCGGATGGCAGCACGCTCATCCAGACCGACAATCCCAATCTGGATCCGAACGGGGTGGTGTACCCGGTGTCCCAGAGCTGGACCGAGCTCGAACCGCGCTAGGGATTCAAGGCGATGTCGGCAGCGTTTGCCCTGCTCAGCTGCTTCGGTGTCTGGCAGGCCCTGCGGCACAATCCGCTGTACTCGTCCCGATCTGCCCTGTGGCTCGTGGCGAAGATCGCGCTGGTGCTTGGTGCGGCGGCGGCCGTGGTGGTCCTGACGGTGATGCTGACGGCCGACCGGTCGGAACCCGTGCAGGTGGGGGCGCTGCTGCTGAGCATCGTGATCTGTACGCTGGGACTGGTGTTCGGTATCAGCGCCGTGTCGACCCCGCGGATCGCCCGCCTGCAGACGCAGCTGCCGTCCTCCGTGCCGGTCGTGCAGCTGCACCGCAGCCGCGTGACGCACTGGCTGCGGGTTGCCCTGGTCTACTTTGCAGCATGCGGCGTGCTTGCCCTCGCACCCGATCCGGTGCGCTCCTTTGCCCTGGTGCTGGCCGGCATGGGCGGGCTGCTCAGTGCCGTGATGTTGCCCGTGGGCTACGTGATGGCGCGGCGCATGGACCGTGCCGTGACGGTACTGGAGCTGGATCCCTGGCTGCACTGGCGGTATCCGGCCGAGGTCCGCAACGTGTGGTGCAAGGCACAGGTGGAGCGCCTGAAGCTCAAGCCGCCGACCTTCATCCTGCGGCGCGACTGGCTGCGACTGCTCGGCCTATGCGCCGTACTGGTCATTCCCTCGCTTGTGCTGATGCCCGGAACCTTTCTGGCGCGGGCGGGCTGGGGGTTCTTCTGCTGCGTTCTGCTCGGCCTGTTCATTGAACTCGCGGCCGCCGATGAACGTCGCGCACCGGCCAGACTGGCGAGTCGCCTGAAGGCCGCCGCAGCGGATGCTTGGTTCGGTCACGATGGGCTGGTGTGTGACGGGCACTTCTACACCTGGATCGATACCAGCGTTTATCTGCAGTCCGCGCGCATCGACTGGCGGCCGCCGCGCAGCGTGTGCTTCGAATTCACCAACATCGGCACCGGCGCCTACGGCAGTCCCGCGACGACCACGGTCAGCCAGAACGTGCTGATTCCACCGGCCGCCGGCAGCGAGGATCTGCCGCTTCTGCAGGCGCATTTACGCACCCGCTGTCCCGACGCCGAAATCAAACTGGCGTAGATTGCAAGACCGGCCCGCGATTGCTCATACTGCCGGCGCGACGGACTGGGGGAAATTATCAAGTGACTGCTCGTTTCAGCGGCAAGAACGTCGTCATCATCGGCGGCAACAGTGGCATCGGACGCAGCGCTGCGCTCGCGTTCGCACAGGAGGGGGCCAAGGTCGTGATCACCGGCCGCGCCCCACAGACCCTGGAAAGCGCAGCGCAGGAGATTGGTCACGGTGCGGTCGCGATCCGCTCGGATATCGGCGATGTGGCTCAGACCAGCCAACTGTTCGCACAGCTCGCCTCCCAACTCGACAAGATCGATGTGCTGTTCGTGAATGCCGGCATCGGTGCCTTCCAACCCATCGAGAAGGTGACGGAGGAGGACTGGGACACGATCCACGACATCAATCTCAAGGGCGTCTTCTTCTGCGTACAAAAGGCCCTGCCGTTGCTGCGCAAGGGGTCGGCCATCGTCCTGACCGGCTCGATCGGTGCCCTGAAGGGCATTCCGACAGGGTCCGTCTACGCCGCCAGCAAGGCGGGCCTGCGGGCGCTGGGGCGTTGCTTCGCCGCCGAGCTGGTGACCCGCGGTATCCGCGTGAACGTAGTCAGCCCCGGCCCCACCGAGACACCCATCATCGGACGCACGGCCGGCCTGCCGCCACAGGCCATCCCGGCCATCCGCGAGCAGATGATCCGCAACACCCCGATGCATCGCATGGGCACGCCCGAGGAAGTCGCGGCCGCCGTGCTGTTCCTGGCCAGTGCTGACTCAGCTTTCGTCACCGGAATTGATTTCCTGGTCGACGGTGGCGCGGCGAGCTTCTGACGCGCCAGGTTCCCATTCAGGAGATACGCCATGTCCAAAGCCAACAAGCCCGGCCTCGAAGACCGGGTCGCCATCCAGGACCTCATCGCCAAGTACTGCTGGGCGCTGGACACAGGGGATGTCGAAAGCCTCGTCGAGTGCTTCACGCCGGATGCGGTGCTGATCGAGGAGGTGTTCGAGGATCCGGATGTCTGGAAGGGTCACGACGGCATCCGCGAACTCATCGAGCACTACAGCAATTCCGCCGGCTTTCCGGGCCGCCAGCACCATGTGACCCAGACGCAGGTCGAAGGCGATGGGCAGCGCTGCCAGGTGCGCTCGTTTGCCTTCGTCACCGAGTGCCGCGGGGAGCCGCCCTACAGCATCCGCTTCACCGGCTACTATGAGGATTCGGTGGTGAAGGTGGGCGGGGACTGGTTGTTCCGCGAACGCATCATCCGGCTCTGGGACGGGCCGGTCCTGGCGCGTTTCCCCGGCCGCGGCGAGCGCATTGCGCGCAAGCGGCCGCCGGAACTCATCATCAAGCGCAAATCAAAGGGTGCCTGAGCATGACTGATGCGACGCCGCCGGCTGGGGCCGGACCCGCCCCGAAACTCGAGTTTGCGTTCGAGATCCGCCTGCGCTTCACGCGCGTGCAGATGATCCCGGGCATGCCCAGCGGGGCGATGCGCGGTGCGGTCTACGTCGACAGCGGCGAGATCCGCGGCCCGCGGTTGAACGGCAAGGCCGTGCCCAACAGCGGAGGCGACTACGCCCTGTTCCGGCCTGATGATGTGGTGTCCTTCGATGCCCGCTACATGCTGGAGGCCGATGACGGGACCCTGATCCTGATGCAGAACCGGGGCCACCTGTGGGGGCGCAATCCAGACACCATGCAGAAGCTGCGCGACATGGCCTTCAAAGGCGGGCCGATCGTGGACCCTTCCGAGTACTATCTGCGCTCCACGCCTTCCTTTGAAGTGGCCGCAGGCAAGCACGAGTGGCTGATGCGCCATGTGTTCGTCGGCTTAGGGGAGCGCCGCACGGACGGCAATTTCGTCCGTTATTTTGTTGTGACCTGATATTCCTGAACGGAGATACGAGCTCATGACCGCGCCTTTTTCGCAAACGAGCAAGATCGTCATCACGGGCGCGTCCGGGGCATTCGGGCGTATGGCGACCGAGCGTCTGCTGACCAAGGTTGCGCCCTCGCAGCTGGTACTGGTGACGCGCAATCCGGCGGCGCTTGCCGATTATGCAAAGCGCGGCGCTGACGTGCGCTTTGGCGACTTCGACAAGTCCGAGTCGCTGCGCGAGGCGTTCGCGGATGCGGACCGGCTGCTGCTCATCAGCACGCTGGATGTGGGCGAGCGCCGCCGCCGCCAGCACCAGACTGCGGTGGCTGCCGCGGTGGCGGCGGGCGTGCGGCACGTCATCTACACCTCCAGTGTCGGCATTCACCCGCGCAGCCCGGCGTTCGTGATCGAGGATCACCTGTTCACCGAGGAGGCCCTGCGCAGCAGCGGCCTGCAGTTCACGTTCATGCGCGATGCGCAGTACGCCGAAGTGATCACCACCATGATCGCGCCGGCGGCGGTGGCGAGCGGGGAGTGGCTGTCCAGTGCCGCGGACGGCTGCATGGCTTTCATCTCCAAGCAGGACTGTGTCGAGTCGGCGGTCGCGGTGCTCACGACGCCAGGGCACGAAGGCGCCGTGTACGAGATCACGGGGCCCGAGCTGCTCACCTTCGGTGACTGCGCGCGCATCGCCGCGGAAGTCACCGGCAAACCGATCCGGTTCGTGAATGTGTCGCACGAGGCCATGCAGGCACGCTTCGATGCGGCCGGTGTGCCACGCCGCCATGTCGAGGGCACCGTGCACCAGGCGGCAGGCGCCTGGGGGAGCGAGGAGATGATGTCCTATGAGCGTGGCATCCGTGAGGGCTACTTCGCCGTGGCGTCGCATCATGTGAAGCTGCTGACGGGCCGTCCGGCGCGGTCCTTGCGGGAGGTCTTCGAGGCCACCCGCAGTGCGCTGCCGGCATAACCCCAATGACCAAGAACTCAGCAAGTTCGCGCACCCCGGAAGAGCAGCGCAATCTGGATCACGTACTGGGGATGTTCCGGGAGGTCCTGCAGCCGCTGGATGCCGACGCTGTAGACCGCTACATTTCGCCGGACTACATCCAGCACAGTCCCATGGCAGCTCCCGGTCGGGACAGTCTGAAGGCATTCCTGCGGATGGTGCGCGCCGCGAGTCCGAATTCGAGCCAGAAACTGCTGCGCGCATTCGTCGACGGTGATCACGTGATGCTTCACTATCACGTGAAGAAGGACCCCGAGGATCGCGGCTTCGTCGTGATGGATATCTTCCGGCTGAGCAATGGCATGGTGGTCGAACACTGGGATTGCGTTCAGGATGTCCCGGCGCATTCGCCGAATCCCATTTCAATGTTCTAGGAGAGTTAAGTCCATGCTTGTGACCATGCTGTGGATCGCCTTGGTGATCCTGCTCGCGCTGCTGGAATACATGGTGTTCGGCTTCCTGGTGGGAGGCGCCCGCGCACGCTACAAGATTTCCGCGCCCGCCACGACCGGACACCCTGAATTCGAGCGCACCTTTCGCGTGCACTACAACACCCTGGAACTGCTGGTGGCGTTCATCCCGTCGATCTGGCTCTTCGGCCTGTATCTGAATCCGCGTTGGGGCGCCATCATCGGCGCCGTCTTCGTGGTGGGTCGGGCGATCTACGCAGTCGGCTACATCCGCGCACCGGAAAAGCGCGAGATCGGCGCCATGCTCTCCTTCGCATCGGTAGCGGTGCTGCTGTTCGGGGCGCTGTTCGGCGTCATCCGCGTGCTGTGGATCGTCCCGCGGTGACCGCCATCTCCGGCCACCGCACCGGCGGCGAGGCACTCGTTGATTCACTGATCGCGCACGGCGTGGACACCGTGTTCGGCTTGCCCGGCGCACAGACCTACGGCCTCTTCGATGCGCTGCACCGGGCGCAGCCCCAGGTGCGTACCGTCGGCGCGCGGCACGAGCAGGCCTGCAGCTACATGGCCTTCGGCTACGCCCGCTCGACCGGTCGCCCCGCGGTGTGCACGGTGGTGCCCGGCCCGGGCATCCTCAATGCCGGCGCCGGCCTGCTCACGGCCTGGGGCGCCAATCAGCCGGTGCTGTGCCTGACGGGCCAGGTGCCCACATCGTTTCTTGATCTGGGTCGCGGTCATCTGCACGAGATGGCCGATCAGCTCGGGACGGTCGCGGGATTCACCAAGTCGGTGGCGCGCATCGAGCATCCGGCGCTGGCGCCGGGGCTGGTGGCGGAGGCTTTCCGGCAGATGCGGCAGGGCCGGCCGGGTCCAGCCATGCTCGAGATGCCCTGGGATGTGTTCACACAACGCGCCGCGGTCACCGCCGTCGCGCCGTATAGCGGCCCGCTGGCGCCGCCGCCGGATACCGATGTTGCCGCGGCCGCCGGAGAGCTCATCGCGAGCAGCCGATTCCCGATGATTTTCGTGGGCGGCGGAGCCCAGGATGCGGCCGATGACATTCGCGAACTGGCGGAACTGCTGGATGCCCCGGTGGTGGGTTTCCGCAGTGGCCGCGGCGTGGTCGGGGACGCGCACGAACTGGGCCTCAACATCGCTGCGGCCTGGCGCTTGTGGCCGCAGACGGACCTGGTCATCGGTATCGGAACACGGCTGGAAGTGCCCGGGTGGCGCTGGCCGTGGCGACCGGCGGGGCAGAAGACCATCCGCCTGGACATCGACCCGGTGGAGATGCGCCGCGCACCGCCCGATATCGCCATGGTCGCCGATGCTGCCGCGGGCACGCGTGCGCTGCTGGCGGCGCTGCGCAAACGAGCGGTGCGAACCGGCGGCCGCCGCGAGGCCGTCCGCGCCGCTCGCAGCGCCGCGGAGGCGGAAATCCAGTCGATCCAGCCGCAGGTCGAGTATCTGCGCGCCATTCGCGAGGTGCTGCCGCAGGACGGCATTCTTACCGATGAGATCTCCCAGATGGGCTTCACGTCCTGGTACGCCTACCCGGTGTACCAGCCGCGGACCTTCATCACCTCGGGCTACCAGGGGACGCTGGGCTCGGGATTTCCCACGGCGCTGGGCGTCAAGATTGCGCATCCGGATAAGGCCGTGGTCGCCCTGTGCGGTGACGGCGGCTTCATGTTCGCGGTGCAGGAACTGGCCACCGCCGTGCAGTACGGCATTGGCGTGGTGACGCTCGTCTTCAACAACAACGCCTTTGGCAACGTGCGCCGCGACCAGCGCGAGCGGTTCGAAGGTCGGGTGCTGGGATCGGATCTGCACAATCCGGACTTCATGAAGCTCGCCGAGGCTTTCGGGGTGCGCAGTGAGCGGGCAACGTCACCGCAGAACCTGCGACAGGTGCTGGCACGCGCCCTCGAATCCGGAGCGCCGTGGCTGATCGAAGTACCGGTGCCGCGGGACGCCGAAAGCGACCCCTGGCGCTTCCTGCAGCCGCGGGCGCCGGCCTGATCGGCCCCATGCCCCCGCCGCCGCGCGCCACCGTCGTGCTGGTGCACGGTGCGTGGCACGGGCCCTGGTGCTGGCAGTTGCTGCGTCCCTGCCTCGAGGCGCAGGGGCTGGCGGTGCAGTGTCCGGCACTGCCGAGTGCCGGTGAGGCGCGGGCGGGGCTGGCGCAGGACGCCCGCCACGTCAGCGCGGTGGTGCGTGGCATCGCAGGTCCCGTGATCGTGTGCGGGCACTCCTATGGCGGGATGGTCCTCTCCGCAATGGACCCCGGTCAGGCGGACCTGCGGCAGTTGGTGTATCTGTGCGCCTACCTGACCGAGGCCGGCGAATCCCTCGAATCCTCGCTGCGCGCGGCCGGGGAGCGTCGTCCCGGGCACTGGGTCCGCAACCTGCCGGATGGCCGTACCGAGGTGGATGGCGAACGCGCCGCGGCGCTTTTCTACCAGGACTGTTCTGACGCGACCCAAAGCTGGGCCATTGGCCAACTGCGACCGCATTGGGCCGAGGTCCTCTCGCAGCCGGTGAGCCATCCGGCATGGCAGCGCCACCCCAGTTGCTACGTGCTGTGCAGCGAGGATCGGGCGCTGGCCCCGCGCATCCAGCGCGAGGTCTATGCAGTGCGCGCGCAACAGCTGGTAACACTGCACAGCAGTCATTCCCCGTTCCTGTCGCTGCCACGGCAACTGGCGCAGGTGCTGGCCGGCGTCGCACAATAGCGGCATGCGGATCAGAACGGTACCGGCAGAATACGGCATCGCCGTACTATGCGTCGCGCTGATGGCGGCGCTGCATGCGCTGCTGGTGCCCTGGCTGGGGCGCTCGCACAACGTGCAGTTCATGCTGTTCGCCGTGATCGTGTCGCTGGCGACGGCCCGGACCGGGCCTGCCATCCTCACTGCCGTGCTGGCATTCATCGTCTCCCAGTCGTTGTTCGTCGAGGGCGGCTGGCCCAGCCTGCTGCAACCGGACCTTGCCTCGAGCGCGCTGCTGTATGTGCTGATATGCGCGCTGCTGATCACGCTGGCTACCTGGCACGAGCGCCGTGCGCGTCGTGAGCGCGAAGCGCACGCCCGGGACGTGCAGATGCTCGAGCTCGTCACGGACTGCTTCTTTGTGGTCGACCGGCAGTGGCGATTCACGCACGTCAACAATCCGGCACTGCGCTTCTTCAGCAAGACCCGGGAGCAGTTGCTCGGACAGGTCATGTGGGAGGTGTTCCCGACGATTCTCGGCACCCGCATCGAGACGCTGTTCCGCGAGGCGGACCAGACGGGCAAGGCCGGTCACTGCGAATTGCTGCTGCCGATCTCCAATCGCTGGCTGGACATGCGGGCGGTGCCGACCGGGAACGGCATCATGGGTGTGTTCACCGATGTGACGCGCCGGCGCCTGGCGCAGGATGCCGCGGAACACAACGCGGAGTTCCTGGGCGTGGTCGCCGATTCGGTGAGCGTGCTCATCGCCTACCTGGATCTGGACCGCCGCTATCGGTTCATCAATCGGCGCTACGCGCAGGCCTTCGGTTTCAGTCCCGGCGAGGCGCTGGGCAGGACGCATGCGGAGCTGTGCGGCCAGGCCGCCTACGAAACCATCCGCGAGTCCCTCGACTGCGCCTTTGCCGCTCAGGCGGTGAGTGATGAAATGCCGCTGCAGCTGCCGGACGTGGGCGAGCGGCACCTGCTGGCCAACTACCGCCCGGATCTGGATGAGTCGGGTCGGGTGCGCGGTGTGGTGCTCGCGCTCAGCGATATCACCGAGCGGGTCAGGGCCGAACATGCGCTGCGCGAGGCCGATCGCCGCAAGGACGAGTTCCTGGCGACCCTCGCGCATGAGTTGCGCAATCCGCTGGCGCCGATCCTCAATTCGGTCCAGCTGCTGGGCAACGAGACGCCCGCGCGGGCCCACGCCCGCTCCATCATCGACCGGCAGGTGCGGCACATGGCGCGGCTGGTGGATGACCTGCTGGACGTGTCACGCATCACCCTGGGCCGCATCAACCTGCGGCGTGAGCGCGCGAGCGTCGCGCTGATCGTCGGACACGCGGTGGAGGCCAGCCGCCCGCTCATCGAGGCGGCGGGGCACGACTTCAGGATGCAGCTGCCGCCGGCGCCGCTGTATGTGGAAGTGGATGTGGTGCGCCTGGCGCAGGCGCTCCTGAACCTGCTGAACAACGCCGCCAAATACACCCCGGCCGGCGGCCACATCGGCCTCGTCGTGGCCGAGGAAGACGGTCAGGCGCTGATCGCGGTCAGCGATACCGGCGTCGGCATTCCCGGCGCCATGCTGCCGCGGATCTTCGAGATGTTCGCCCAGGTCGACCACAGCCTGGAGCGCACCCAGGGCGGGCTCGGCATCGGCCTCACCCTCGCCGGCAAGCTCGTCGGTCTGCACGGTGGGACGCTGGTGGCACACAGCGAAGGCCTCGGCCATGGCAGCCGCTTCGAAATCCGCATTCCGCTTTGCGCCGCGGTGCCCGAAGCGCAGCGGGTGGAGGCACTCGCGCCGCTGACGCGCACCGCGGAGGGCCGGCGGGTGCTGGTTGTGGATGACAATGTCGATGCCGCCGAAAGCCTGAGCCTGCTGCTGCAGGCCGAGGGTCATCAGACCGAACTCGCCCACGACGGGCTGGCCGCCGTGGAGGCCACCAAGCGCTTCGCCCCGGATATCGTGCTGCTGGATATCGGCCTGCCGGGCCTGAACGGCTATGAGGCAGCGATGCGCATGCGCAGCCAGGGCAACCCGCGTCCCACGCTCGTGGCGGTGACGGGCTGGGGGCAGCAGCAGGACCGGGTGCGCGCGGCACAGGCGGGTTTTGACATGCACCTGACCAAGCCGGTGGATCCAGCTGTCATAATGGCTTTGGCCCGCAACCCGGACCAGCCGGCGCTGCAGGCCTACGCACTGTAACGTTCCGCTATACTGAGCGGCCCGACTGGCGAGAGTGGCGGAACTGGTAGACGCGCTGGATTTAGGTTCCAGTGGGGTAACCCGTGAGGGTTCGAGTCCCTCCTTTCGCACCAGACGGGTTTGGTTTCACAACAGGATTTGAGTAGGTATGCAGGTATCCGTGACCGCAACTGGTGGGCTTGAGCGCCGCCTGGAAGTTGCCGTTCCCGCCCAGGCGGTGAGCAGCGAAATCGAAACCCGGCTGAAGCAGCTCGCCCGGACCGCCCGCCTGAAGGGCTTCCGCCCCGGCAAGGCGCCGTTGCCGGTGGTGCGCCAGCAGTTCGGGGAGCAGGTGCGCGCCGAGGTCGTGAGCGACCTGATGCGCAAGTCCTTCGCCGAGGCGGTCTCCAAGGAGCAGCTGACGCCGGCCGCCGGCCCGCGCATCGAACCGATCGCAATGGATCCGGGCGCAGACCTCAAGTACGCCGCGGTCTTCGAAGTGATGCCGGAAGTGAAAGTGGCGCCGTTCGAGGCCATCCAGGTCCAGCGTCCCGCCGCGCAGGTCACCGAGGCCGACGTCGACGCCATGATCGAATCCATGCGTCGCCAGCGCCCGGACTTCGCCGCGGTGGAACGCGCGGCCCAGGCCACCGACCGGGTGACCGTGGATTACGACGGCACCGTAGCGGGTGAGGCGTTCGAAGGCGGCCAGGGTCGCGACGTACCATTTGTGATCGGCGCGGGCCAGGTGCTGCCCGAATTTGACGCTGCCGCCACCGGCGCCAGCGCCGGCGACACCCGCCAGATCACCATCACCTATCCGGAGAGCCATGGCTCGAAGCTCCTGGCAGGCAAGACTGCCCAGTTCGCGCTGACGGTCAAAAAGGTCGAGGAGCAGACACTGCCCCCGGTCGATGATGCGTTCTGCCGCGCCTATGGCGTGGAAGAGGGGGGTCTCGAGACCCTGCGCGCCGAAGTGCGCTCCAGCATGGAGCGGGAAATGGGCTCCGTCATCCGCGGCCGGCTGCGCAGCCAGGTCATGGAGGCGCTCTACCGTAACAATCCGCTGGAAGTGCCCAAGGCGCTGGTGGAGGACGCATCCCAGAATATGCAAATGGAGGCCGGTCGGCGCGCCGGTGCGCGCGATGCCAGCCAGCTGCCGCCGCGTGAACAGTTCATCGAGCCGGCCCGCCAGCGGGTGGCCCTCGGCATGATCGTGGGCGAAATCGTCCGCAACCTGTCACTGACCCTGGACCGTTCGCGGGTGCAGACGCGCCTGGATGACCTGGTCGCCTCCTTCCCGAATCCGGAGGAGACCCGCCGCCAGTATCTGTCCAATCAGGATGCAATGCGCCAGATTGAGTCAGCGGTGCTTGAAGATCAGGCAATCGATGCCATAGTGGAGAAGGCCAGTGTCACCGAACAGGCTTCCTCGTTCCGGGAGCTGACGGGATTTGGCCAGAATGAAGCCACGAGCGGGAGTAAGGCCTCATGAACGAACGTGCCCTGAACCTGGTGCCGATGGTCGTCGAGCAGACCGCTCGCGGCGAACGGGCGTACGACATCTACTCGCGGTTGCTCAAGGACCGGCTGATTTTCGTGGTGGGCCCCATCGACGACTTCATGGCCAACATCGTCGTCGCCCAGATGCTGTTCCTGGAGTCCGAGAACCCGGAAAAAGAGATCAACCTGTACATCAACTCCCCCGGCGGCGTGGTGACGGCGGGCCTGGCGATCTATGACACCATGCAGTTCATCAAGCCCGAAGTCAGCACCATCTGCACCGGCCAGGCCGCGAGCATGGGTGCGGTGCTGCTGGCCAGCGGCGCGCATGGCAAGCGTTACTGTCTGCCGCACGCCCGGGTGATGATCCACCAGCCCCTGGGTGGGGTGCAGGGCCAGGCCAGTGACATGGAAATCCACGTCCGGGAGACCCTCGGGGTCCGCGACCGGCTGAACCGGATCCTCGCCAAGCACACCGGTCAGAGCGTGGAGAAGATCAAGCAGGACACCGACCGGGACAACTTCCTGAGCGCCACGGACGCCGTGGAATACGGCCTGATCGACAAGGTTCTGGAAAAACGGGGCGAGCCGGTGCCCGGTTCCAGTGCGGCTAAGTGATTTTTGGCACCAATACTGAGATCGACAGCACATCGCGGGGTCGCCGTACGGCCACTGCTTTGCCTGTGGCCTCAGGCGCGTGCTATAAGGAAATTGCCCCTGTCTTTGGGGGTTTGTCCTGCGGCGCAAATGCAGCACGAGGGCTAGATGACTGAAGATTCCCGCGGCCGTCACGACGACGGCAAACTGTTGTACTGCTCGTTCTGCGGGAAGAGCCAGCACGAGGTGCGCAAGCTCATCGCCGGACCGTCCGTGTTCGTCTGCGACGAATGCGTCGAGCTGTGCAACGACATCATCCGCGAGGAGCTCGAGGACCGCGCCGAGCGGGCCCGCGACAAGCTCCCCAAGCCGCACGAGATCAAGAAGGTCCTTGACGAGTACGTCATCGGCCAGGACCGCGCCAAGAAGGTGCTGTCCGTGTCCGTCTACAACCATTACAAGCGCCTGCAGAGCCGCACCGGCACCGTCCGCAAGGACGACGTCGAGATCACCAAGAGCAACATCCTGCTGATCGGCCCGACCGGCTGCGGCAAGACCCTGCTCGCGGAGACCCTGGCGCGGTTGCTGAATGTGCCCTTCACCATCGCCGATGCGACCACGCTGACCGAAGCGGGCTACGTCGGCGAGGATGTCGAGAACATCATCCAGAAGCTGCTGCAGAAGTGCGATTACGATGTGGAGAAGGCCCAGACGGGCATCGTCTACATCGACGAAATCGACAAGATTTCCAGAAAGTCGGACAACCCGTCGATCACCCGCGATGTGTCGGGCGAGGGCGTGCAGCAGGCGCTGCTGAAGCTGATCGAGGGCACCGTGGCCTCCGTTCCGCCCCAGGGCGGACGCAAGCATCCGCAGCAGGAGTTCCTGCAGGTCGATACGACCAACATCCTGTTCATCGTCGGCGGCGCTTTTGCCGGGTTGGAAAAGATCATCCAGAACCGCACCCAGAAGGGCGGCATCGGTTTCACCTCCGAAGTACGCGATGTCACCAGCCGGCCGCACGGCAGTGACCTGTTCCACGACGTGGAACCGGAGGATCTCATCAAGTTCGGTCTCATCCCCGAGTTCGTCGGTCGCCTGCCGGTGGTCGCGACCCTGGACGAACTGGACGAGGTCGCGCTGATGTCCATCCTGACCGAGCCGCGCAATGCTTTGACCAAGCAGTATCGTCGCCTGTTCGAAATGGAAGGCGCCGAGCTCGAGTTCCGGGAAGAGGCGCTGCGCGCGGTGGCGCACCGGGCCATGCAGCGCAAGACCGGGGCCCGTGGCCTGCGCACGATCCTGGAGACTGCGCTCCTGGACACCATGTACGACCTGCCTGCGATGCGTAATGTGCAGAAGGTGGTGGTGGATGAGACGGTCATCGAAGGCCAGTCCAAGCCCTACGTGGTGTATCGGACTGAGGACGAACCGCGTCGCGCCTCCGGTACCGCACACTGACCGGTGCGCTCAGCTCCCCAAGTGGCCGCGCTTCTTGGGGTTCAGCTGCCGCACTTTCAATTCTGTGGACCCGCCCCGTTGAAACGACGTGGCGGGCCCCCAAATCCCCGTTATAGTTAGTCACGTGACAGGTATGCGCCGGGCGCTCTCGCCCAAGCGCATGCCTTAACCTTTGCATCAGCGAGGAAATCGCCATGTCCGAACCGGTCTCCACGAGCCCCAAGGCAACAACCGCCCAAAGCGTGCCCGTGCTGCCGCTACGCGACGTAGTCGTTTATCCGCACATGGTCATCCCGCTGTTCGTGGGCCGCGAGAAATCGATCCAGGCTCTCGATGTCGCCATGCACGGCGACAAGCGCATCATGCTCATCGCGCAGAAGCAGGCCGATGTTGATGACCCGAAGGTCGAGGACCTCTATCGCATCGGCACCATCGCCACCATCCTGCAGCTGCTGAAGCTCCCGGACGGCACGGTGAAGGTGTTGGTCGAGGGCGTCGACCGCGCCCGCATCGACAAACTCGAGGCCGGCGACTACTACAGCGCCGATGTCACGATGCAGTCGGACGGGGAGGCCTACGACGAGCGCGAGATGGACGTGCTCGGCCGCTCGGTGATCTCGCAGTTCGAGCAGTACGTCAAACTGAACAAGAAGGTGCCGCCGGAAGTGCTGACTGCACTGGCGGGCATCGAGCACGCGGGTCGGCTTGCCGACACCGTCGCGGCGCACATGTCCCTGAAGCTCGGTGAGAAGCAGAAGGTCCTGGAAATCCTGGACGTTCGCAAGCGCCTGGAGCACATCCTGGTCGCCATCGAGGGCGAGATGGACGTGCTGCAGATCGAGAAGCGCATCCGCGGACGCGTGAAGGCGCAGATGGAGAAGTCCCAGCGCGAGTACTACCTGAATGAGCAGATGAAGGCCATTCAGAAGGAACTCGGCGAGATGGACGAGGGCGGTAACGAGCTCACTGAGCTCGAACAGAAGATCGCCAAGGCCGGCATGCCCAAGGAGGCGCGCGAAAAGGCCGGCGCCGAGCTCAACAAGCTGAAGATGATGTCGCCGATGTCGGCGGAGGCCACGGTCGTCCGCAACTACATCGACTGGCTGGTGAAGGTGCCGTGGAAGAAGCGCACCAAGATCCTGAAGGACATCGCCAAGGCCGAACACGTCCTGGATGAGGACCACTTTGGCCTGGAGAAGGTCAAGGAACGCATCGTCGAGTATCTCGCCGTGCAGCATCGCGTCGAGAAGCTGCGCGGGCCGATCCTGTGCCTGGTGGGTCCGCCGGGTGTCGGCAAGACCTCCCTCGGCCAGAGCATCGCACGGGCCACGAACCGCAAGTTCGTGCGCATGTCCTTGGGCGGCGTACGCGACGAGGCCGAGATCCGCGGCCATCGCCGCACGTACATCGGCTCCATGCCGGGCAAGATCGTGCAGAACATGGCCAAGGCCGGGGTCCACAACCCGCTGTTCCTGCTCGATGAAGTGGACAAGATGTCCATGGATTTCCGCGGTGATCCGTCATCGGCGCTGCTGGAGGTGCTCGATCCGGAGCAGAACGCGACGTTCAATGATCATTACCTGGAGGTCGACCTGGACCTGTCCGAAGTGATGTTCGTGTGCACGGCCAATACCCTGAACATTCCGGGACCGTTGCTGGATCGCATGGAAGTCATCCGTCTGCCCGGATACACGGAAGACGAGAAGATGAACATCGGCCGGCGCTACCTGGTGCCCAAGCAGATGAAGGCGAATGGCCTCAAGGATGATGAACTGAAGGTGTCCGATCCGGCCCTGCTGGACATCGTGCGCCACTACACACGCGAGGCCGGCGTGCGCAATTTCGAGCGCGAGATCGCGAAGATCGGCCGCAAGTCCGTGAAACAGCTGCTGCTGGACAAGGAGCTGAAGGCGATCGCCGTCACGCCGCGCAACATCGAGAAATACCTCGGCGTGAAGCGTTTCCGTTACGGCAAGGCCGAGGACAGCGACCGTATCGGTCAGGTCACCGGGCTTGCATGGACGGAGGTCGGCGGGGAGTTGTTGACGATCGAGGCGGCCATCGTGCCGGGCAAGGGCAAGCTGCAGCATACCGGCCACCTGGGCGAGGTGATGCAGGAGTCCATCCAGGCAGCGATGACCGTGGTCCGCAGCCGCAGCCAGGTACTGGGCCTGGAGCAGGACTTCTACCAGAAGAACGACATCCACCTGCACATGCCGGAGGGTGCGACGCCCAAGGATGGTCCGAGCGCCGGCGTGGGCATGTGCACGGCGCTGGTGTCCGCACTGACGCGCATTCCGGTGAAGTCGGACGTGGCGATGACCGGTGAGATCACCTTGCGCGGCGAAGTGCTGCCCATCGGTGGCCTGAAGGAAAAGCTGCTTGCCGCGCACCGCGGTGGCATCAAGACCGTGCTCATCCCGGATGAGAACGTGAAGGACCTGGCCGAGATCCCGGACAACATCAAGGGCAACCTCAACATCAAGCCGGTGAAATGGATTGACGAGGTGCTGCAGATCGCCCTGGTGAGCCAGCCGGTGCCGCTGGTGGCTGCCGCGCCGGTGGTCCCACCGGTGGAATCCAAGCCGGCGCGCCGCGGTGGACGGCGCAGCCTGAAGCCATCCTCTGCCCACTAGCGCTCGGCCGGCGACTGAGCGGTCGACACGACATCCGCGGCGGCGCGCCCTGCCCTAAGGGCAGCGCCGCTGCGGAGCTGATTTCATGAAGCACTTCGAAGCCGTCATCTTCGACATGGATGGCACCCTGCTGGACACCGAGCGTGTCGCCCAGGAGGCCTTCATCACCACCTGCGAGGAACTCGCCGTCACACCGCGCATGGATCTGCTCCTGCGCTGCGTCGGTGCTGCCGATCCCATCGCCCGTGCGGTGATCCGGGAGGGCTATGGGCCTGGCTTGGACATCGAGACCTTCTTCGCCGCCTGGAGCCGCAATTTCCGCGCCGTGAGCGCAGTGACGCCCGCGCCGCTGAAGGAGGGCGCCCTGGCACTGCTGGATGCGGTCGGGCAGCTGGGGCTGCCGATGGCCGTTGCCACCTCGTCCCGAACCGCCAATGCCGTCGCGAAGCTCGAGCAGGCCGGGCTGCTGGCGCGCTTCAGGACCGTCATCGGCGCCGACCAGGTGCAAAGGCCGAAGCCGGATCCGGAGGTCTACCTTACGGCGGCCGATCGCCTGGGCGCGGACCCGCGGGCGTGCCTGGCGCTGGAGGATTCCGAATACGGCGTGCGCGCGGCGCACGCGGCCGGCATGACGGTGATCCAGGTCCCGGACATGACGCAGCCCAGTGCGGACCTGCGGGCACTCGGGCATATCGTCCTCGACTCCCTCAAGGACGTGGCGGGCTACCCCTTCGTGAGAGCGAACGATGGCTGAAGTCGAGATTCATACGTCCCACGAGCATGCCGGTGATGCCTTCACCAAGACCGTCAGCGTCATGGTGGGCGTGATCGGCATCGTGCTGGCCTTTGTGACCATCGCTTCGCACCGTGCCCACACGGCCGCGGTCATCCATCGCACCGAGGCGAACGACCAGTGGTCGTTCTACGAGGCGAAGAAGGAGCGCGAGCACCTGATGGACGTGGCCGCGGGAATGCTGGGCGTCGTGCAGGCAGCCCAACCTGAGAAGGCGCAGGCGCTCGGCGCCCAGTACGCCAAAGCCCGCGATGGCTACGCGAAGGAAGCAGCGAAGATCCAGCAGGATGCCCAGGACCGCGAGGCCGAGAGCCACCGCGAGGAAGCCCGGGGCCTGCGTCTGGATCTGGGCGAGGGACTCCTGGAGTTGGGCCTGGTCCTGACTTCCCTGTTCTTCCTGTCGCGGCAGAAGCTGTTTCCCGCGATCGGCGGCCTTGCGGCGGTGGCCGGCACCGTGGTCGCTTTGACGAACTTCCTCGCCTAGGTCTGGTAAATTCCCGGTTCACGGGTGCTTAGCTCAGCTGGTAGAGCGTCGCCTTTACACGGCGAATGTCGGCGGTTCGATCCCGTCAGCACCCACCACTCCCGATTGCGGAGCACTAGCGGATGGCCGGAAGAGACCCCTTGGCCGCATTCCGGGCAGCCCCGGATTGGATCTGGCGCACCGTCATTTTCCTGCTGGCACTGGGGGTGCTGCTCCTCATCACGACCCGCTGGCGCGTGTGGGAAACCGATGCCTCACGGCAGAGCACCGATGATGCCTATCTGCAGTCGGACCTCACGCCCATTTCGGCCCGCGTGGCCGGCTACATCCGCGAGCTGCCGGTGCAGGACTTCGAACGCGTCCACAAGGGCCAGTTGCTGGCCCAGCTGGTGGATGACGACTATCGGGCGAGCGTTGCGCAGCTGGCAGCGAGCGTCGCGGCCGCGGCGGCGCAGATCGGTACCATCAAGGCACAGCGGTCACTGCAGGACTCGAATGTGCAGGCAGCCGCAGCCGCCGTTGCAGCGGTGCAGGCCAACGTCGATCAGAACACGCGTGATCTCGCCCGCCAGCAGAAGCTGCTGAGCACCGGCTCCTCATCGACCGAGGCCGGTGAGAAACTCAAGACGACCGCTGCGCAACTCGCCGCCCAGTTGCAGCAGGCCCGGGCGCAGGCCACCGGGGCCCAACATCAGCTGGTCGTGCTCGATGCCCAGAAGGTGCAGTCCGAGGCGGCGGTCGCCGCGCAGCAGGCGGCCCTGGACCTCGCCCGCATCAATTTAGGCTACACCCGCATCGTCGCCCCCGACGACGGGGTGCTCGGCCAGCGACAGTTGAAGCCCGGGCAGCTGGTCGGTGTGGGGGGCCAGATCACGACCCTCACGCCGCTGCGCATCTGGGTGATCGCGAACTTCAAGGAAACCCAGCTCACGCACATGCGAGTGGGTGCGCCGGCCCGCATCGCGGTCGACACCTTCCCCGGGCATACGCTGCGCGGCCACGTGCTGGCGTTCGCGCCCGGCGCCGGCTCGCAGTTCGCGCTGCTGCCGCCGGATAACGCGACCGGCAACTTCACCAAGGTCGTGCAGCGGGTGGCGGTGAAGATTTCCATCGACGATGCCGACGGGCTGCTCGATCAACTGCGGCCCGGCATGTCGGTGGTGGCGACAGTGGACACGGGCGGTCGCAGCCCATGACCGAGCCGGCGCCGGCAACGCCGCGGATCCCGTGGCTGGGGCTGGCCGCGGTGCTGCTCGGGGCCTTCGTTTCCACACTGAATGGACGGCTGTCGAGCTTCGGCCTGGCTGACATCCGCGGTGCGGTGCATGCGGGCTTTGATGAAGGCGCCTGGATCACCACGGCACAGGCGGTGGCTCAGATGCTGATCGCACCGGCAGCGATCTGGCTGGGGGGCGTCTATGGCGCGCGGCGGATCCTGATGGAGGCTGCCGCGGCCTTCGCCCTGGTGTGCCTGATCCAGCCGTATTCGCCGAACCTGCAGACCCTGCTGGCACTGCAGTTCGTCGGCGGCCTCGCCTCCGGCTGCTTCATCCCGCTGACCCTGGGGTTCATCCTGCGCAACATGCCGCCGAAGGTGTGGGCCTACGGCATCGCGCTGTACGCCCTGAACCTCGAGGTGTCGCTCAACATCTCCGCGTCGCTCGAGGACTGGTACATCCAGCATCTGTCCTGGCGCTGGATCTTCTGGCAGAACGTGCCGCTGGCGCTGGGCATGTGGTACTGCCTCAAGGTCGGCACGCTTCCTGAGCCGGTCAATACGGTGCATCCGCCGCCGGACTGGTTCGGGCTGCTATCCGGTGGCATTGGCTTAGGACTCATCTATGCCGCGCTCGACCAGGGCAACCGGGTCGACTGGCTGAACTCCGGGCTCGTCTGGGCGCTGCTGTGTTCCGGGGCAGTCATGCTGCTGGCGTTCTTGATCAACGAGCGCCTGTCCACGAATCCCGGATTGAATCTCAGGGTCGCCTTCACGGCACCGTTGCCACGATTGCTGATCCTGGTGGGATTTCTGCGCCTGACCATCCTCTCCACGGCCTATCTGATCCCACAGTTCCTCATCACGGTGCGCGGTTACCGCTCGCTGGAAGTGGGACAGACACTCATCTGGCTGGCGGTGCCGCAGCTTGCGATCTGCCTGGTCGCCGGTTACAGCATGCGGCGCATGGACCCGCGCTTCGTGGCCTCCTGCGGCTTCATCCTGATCTGTGTCGGCTGCCTGATGGTGGCGCATGGGCTGACGCCCACCTGGGGCACGGACCAGTTCCTGCCCTCGCAGCTGCTGCAGGCCGTGGGCCAGAGCTTTGCGCTCTCGGGTACGGTGTTCTTTGCCATCCTGCATCTGCGCCCCCAGGACGCCCTGACCTTCGGTGCCGCCGTGCAGACCGCTCGCATCATGGGCGGTGAGATCGGGCTCGCCTTCGTCACGACGTTCCTGCGGGTACGGGGCCAGGTGGCCTCGAACCTGATCGGCCAGCACGTGCAGATCGGGGATGTGCAGGCCCTGCAGCGCATGCAGATGTACGGTGCGGCGACCGCGCGGGGCGGGGATCCGGCCTCGGTCACCACGCGCGGCGCGGCGATCCTCAACAACGTGGTGCATGCCACCTCGATCACCCAGGGCATCATGGACGCCTTCGTGGTGCTGGCTGCGGCGACCGCCATCACCGTGATGGTGGTCGTGACGCGTCGGGCCGCGCCGCCGGGTCCCGCCTCGCATGTGCCCATATTCGGGCGCCGCCCGGCGCCGATGCCATGAACGCACGCGCCGTGACAGCGGGGTGGATCGGCTGTGCCGCCGTGCTGGCCGGCTGTGCGGTCGGGCCGGATTATCACGCCCCGGCACCCGTTGCCGGCAGCAGCGCGCCGCTGCTGGGCACGACCGAGGCGCAGGCCACCGCCACCGAGCCGCCGCCGACGTGGTGGCGCCTGTACCAGGATCCGGTACTGGATGACCTGGTGCAGGAGGCGTTCCGCGCCAACACCGATCTGCGGGTGGCCGCCGCCAACCTGTCAGCGGCCCGTGCCTCGCTCGAGTCGGCCCGCACGGGTCGCTATCCCCAAACCGAACTCGGCGCCGGCACCGAGCGCGCTCGGGATCCGACAACCGATGAGATCCTGGAGTTCGGCGGCCATCCGCCGCAGACGTACTGGTTCTATGACGCGCTGCTCGATGTGTCCTACGAGGTGGATCTGTTCGGCCACGTGCGGCGCGCGATCGAAGCGGCCCGGGCCGATACCGCGGTGGCGATCGCGGCGCGCGATGTCGTGACGATCACCGTCGCAGCCGAGACCACGCGGGCCTACGCGCAGGTGTGCGCACTGGGTGAGGCCATTGCCGTCACGCGCCGCTCGATCGACGTGGTGACGCGTGAGGAGCGGATCACCGTGGATCGACGCGATGCGGGTGCCGCGGCAGACTTCGACGTGGTGCGGGCGCAGGCACTGTCCGCGCAGGTACGCGCCTCGCTGCCACCGCTCATCGGGCAGCGCCAGTCGGCGCTGTTCCAGCTCGCCCAGTTGCTCGGGCGTCCCCCGGGCGGTGCGCCGCAGGCCGCGCAGGAGTGCGTGCAGCCGCCCACCCTCAAGACACTGATCCCCGTCGGTGATGGCGCATCGCTCCTGGCCCGCCGCCCGGACGTGCGTCAGGCCGAGCGGCGGGTGGCCGCGGCCACCGCGCGCATCGGCGTCGCGACCGCGGATCTGTATCCGCGCATTTCGCTGCTCGGCAGTTATGGCGGCATTGCGGTCGAGCCCAGTCAGGTGTTCGAGAGCGCCGGTCTGACCTGGGGCATTGGTCCGAGCATCAAGTGGAGCTTCCCGAATCAATCCCCGGTGCGCGCGCGCATCCACCAGGCACGTGCGGGCGAGCAGGCGGCGGTGGCCGGTTTCGATGGCGTCGTGCTGCAGGCGCTGAAGGAGACGGATCAGTCCCTTTCAACCTATGGCGCCGAACTGGCGCGTCACCAGGACATCCTCACGGCCCGGGACCGGGCCCGCCAGGCCTTCGACATGGCCAATGACCAGTTCCTGGCCGGGGCCACGAGCACCCTTGATCTGCTGAACGCGGAAATAACGCTGGTGAACGCGGAGGCTGCGGTGGCCGCTTCCGATGGCGCGCTGGCACAGGACCAGATCGGTGTCTTCAAGGCGCTGGGCGGAGGCTGGCAGCCGTGAAGGCTTAAGGCCTGTCAAGGCCCAGATGTTCCGCAAAGTCGCGTGGCATCCTGCAAATTTGCCCTGTACAATCCCGCTCCCCTAAAGCTGGAGCGGTAGTTCAGCTGGTTAGAATACCGGCCTGTCACGCCGGGGGTCGCGGGTTCGAGTCCCGTCCGCTCCGCCATCTTCAAGACCC
>Ga0302316_10000726_pt1 | contig 27983 bp, 26 predicted proteins | sample III_Palsa_N3_2_FD_200456 | JGI IMG/M metagenome (GOLD analysis project Ga0302316, IMG submission 200456) | Peat permafrost microbial communities from Stordalen Mire near Abisko, Sweden - III_Palsa_N3_2 | ecosystem: Environmental > Terrestrial > Soil > Palsa > Peat permafrost | place: Sweden...
GGCATTCCAGGATTCAGCTTGGAGCGACTCTGGGACCACAGTCTGCAGACGGCCAGCGCGGCGCGCCGCATTGCGCTGCATGAAAAGCTTCCCGCCCACGAGGTCGAGAAGGCCTATCTGGCGGGATTGCTTCACGACGTCGGACGGATCGTGTTTGCGACGAAACCCGCCGCAGGGGGCGGCTTACCGACGGAAAACATATGGGTGCAAATGCAAGAGCACCATGCCGAGGTGGGCGCCTACTTGCTGGGTCTGTGGGGTTTCCCGACTCCGATCGTCCAGGCCGTCGCCTTTCATGATACCCCCTGCCGCTCCGCCGATAGCCATTTCGGGCTGGAGGCACTCATCCACGTGGCCGATCGCTTGACCCACGGCTTGGCATCGAAGCATGCCGATCCGACACAGCTCGGCATCGATGTGGAACTCGTCGAGCGCTTGGGTCTCGCAGAACGCGTGCACCAATGGTGGGGCATCCTGAACGTAACGAATGCTGCGGAGACAATTCAATGAGCGAACGCGTTCTATTCGTCGACGACGAACCCAATGTTCTGGATGCCATACAGCGCACGCTGCGCAAGCAGGTCGACCTCAGGACTGCAACCAGCGGCGCGGACGCATTGCACCTGCTCAAGGAGGAGGGTCCGTTTGCCCTGGTCATATCCGATATGCGCATGCCGAGCATGAACGGCGCGCAATTCCTGGCCAAGGTGCGCGATGTCTCGCCCGATACCGTCAGGATGATATTGAGCGGCCAGGCTGATCTGCCGGCGACCATCGCGGCGGTCAATGAAGGTCACATTTATCGCTTCCTCAGCAAGCCGTGTCCCATGGACCAATTGATGGCCGCGGTCTCGGACGGGCTGAAACAGTATCGGCTGATCACCGCGGAAAAGGTGCTTCTGGAACAGACGCTCGGCGGTTCGGTCAAAATGCTCGTCGATATTCTCGCCATGGTCAGTCCCACGGCGTCGGGCCGTGCCACGCGTCTGCAGCGCTATTCGGTCGAATTGCGCAAGGCGCTGGGACTTAAGGACCGGTGGGAGTGGGATCTGGCGGTTCTCGTGTCACAAATCGGTTGGGTGGCGTTGCCCAAGGACATTCTGCTGAAAGTCGAGTCCCTGCAAGCCCTGACCGATGAGGAGAAACGCCTTTACGAATCACATCCTGAGGTCACGAGCAACCTTCTAGGGGCAATTCCAAGGCTCGAGGACGTGGCCGCGATCGTTGCCGCCCAATTCACGCCGGTGAGTTTTTCCGGCAAACCAACCGACATTCGACACTGGGACGTTCGCAGTACCGGTCAGATGCTATTGCGGACCTCGATCGATTTCGATCGTTTGATAACCGGCGGTGCAACTCACGATCAAGCGGTGGACGCCTTGGTGGCCTCGAAGCTCGCGTTGCCCCAACCCCTGATCACCGCATTGCGTACCCTCACTGTCGAAGGTCCGGCACTGATCGCCCGGCAGGTTCGCCTGAAAGATATGGTGCCGGGCATGGTGCTCGACGAGGATCTACTGAGCCTGAAGGGAATCCGACTCGTACCGGCGGGCCAAGAGATCACCAGCACCTTGTTGACCAGGCTGAACAGCATCAACGGCGGCGTCGGGGTGGTACAGCCTATCCGTGTCCGCGTCACGACGCAGAGCAAATGAGGAAGAGGCGCCGCCATGAACCCTAGATCAGCTACCGCTACCCTCTTGCTCGTCGACGACGAACCGCAGGTCACCGACGCCCTGAAGCGAGCGTTGCGACGCTCGCCGTACGAAATACTGACGGCCACCTCGGGTCTCGCGGCACTGCAGCTCATGAGCCGGCAACACGTCGATGTGGTCGTCTCAGACGAACAGATGCCCTCCATGTCCGGATCCGAATTTCTGAGCTTGGTTCGTAAGGAACAGCCGCACGCCATCAGAATGATCTTATCGGGTCACGCCACGCTCGACGCCGCGGTGCGCGCCATCAATGACGGCGAAGTCTACCGCTTCTTTCTCAAACCCTGTAATCCGACGGACCTGATTTTTACCATTCAACGCGCCTTGGAACAGCAGCGGCTGCAGGATCGCAGCCGCCGGTTGCTGCGCGAGTATCAACGTCAGGCGGCCATTCTCGCCAAGCTGAACCACAGCGGACCCGATCTACTGCGACTCGAGACCGACGCGCAAGGCGCCGTCGTCATGGATGAAACCGACGGCGATTGCGACGTGCACGACCTACTGGAACAGATGGAAATCGCCATGAAGGGGCGCTGAACTCCCGTCTGCCACTCTTTGCCACAAATCCACCCGCCCGCCGCCATTGTTGAGCGAGACCCTGTCCTCATGCGGGATGCCTTCACCGAGTTCCTTGCCTTTGGATGGAAACAGGCCCGTGCCTGCACCTTCGTGGCCTTGTTCTTTGCCGGCGTGTTATTGGTCCCACGCGCCGGAGTCTGCGGCATCGCCCGTTACGACCTGTTGCTACTCATCGCTCTCGGCATCCAAGCCTGGATGGTCTGGTCCAAGCTCGAGACGCTGGACGAACTCAAAACCATTTGCCTGTTTCACGCGGTGGGATTTCTGCTCGAAGTGTTCAAAACCTCGCATGGCATTCGCAGTTGGACCTACCCCGAGCCGGGATATAGCAAGCTCTGGGGCGTGCCGCTGTTTTCAGGTTTCATGTACGCCGCGGTCGGCAGCTACGTGATCCAAGCCTGGCGCCTCTTCGAATTACGCGTGCGCCATCATCCGCCTTATTGGATGGCGTGGCTCATGGCCGTCGCGATCTACGCGAATTTCTTTACCCATCACTACATCCCCGACTACCGTGGGTACATAGCCGCCTGCATCCTGGGCCTGTATGCGCGCACCACGGTGCAATACCGACCGCTGCGCACCGTGCGGCGTATGCCGCTGCTCCTCTCCTTCATCCTCATCGGCTTTTTCATCTGGCTGGCCGAGAACATCAGCACGTTCTATGGCGTGTGGCAGTATCCCAATCAATTCGGCGCGTGGGCCACGGTGCATATAGGCAAATGGAGCTCCTGGTCACTCATGGACATCATGACTTTCACCATGGTCGCCAACTTGAAGCACATCAAGGCGCACATCCACGTGCCCGAGTGATTCACGCCGCCGGCCGCTTCTTATCGTACGCCGCGTGCGCCGCCTGAAACGTCCCCACGTGGACGGTCGCCCATTGCCATAGCGGGTGAAGCAGATCCAGCATGTCGAGCGCCAGTTCCGTGATGGCGTACTCCACTCTCGGCGGCACCTCGGCGAACACCGCGCGCGTGACCAGTCCGTCGCGCTCGAGCTGCCGCAGCACTTTCGTCAGGGATTTCTGGCTTACGCCCTCTACCTGCTCCATGACGCGCGAGAACCTCAAGGGCGCTTCCGACTCCGCGAGCACCGCCAGAGTCCACAAAGTCCATTTCTCTGCGAGGCGGGTCACGATGTCTCTGGTCAGAGATTCCTCATTCTCAGTCAATGCGTCGCAGGCCGCGTTGGCCTGCGACCAATCCACTCGTTTCTTCAAAGTTACCTCAAGGTAAGTACACGCAGGAAAGGTGCCTAATTGCCATTGGATACTATTGGCAAGATACTGTCCACATGACAACGAACACAATCGCTCAATTCACCGCCGCCGACGTCCCGTCCCAGGCCGGACGTCGCATACTCATCACGGGCGCGAACTCAGGTATAGGCTTCGAGGCGGCGCTTGAACTTGCGCGTCGCGGCGCGGAGATAATCCTCCCCGCTCGCTCCCTCGAGAAGGCCAATGACGCCATTGCGCGCATCCGCCGCGCCATTCCAAACGCGAAACTCACTCCCGCGATTCTCGATCTCGCCTCGCTTTCCAGCATCAAACAATTCGCCACCGAGGTCGCCACCCGCTTTCCCGGCCAATCGCTCGACCTGCTCATCAACAACGCGGGAGTCATGGCCGTACCGAACCGAGAGCTTACCGTCGACGGTTACGAACGCCAATTTGCCACCAACTACTTGGGTCCCTTTCTGCTGACCGCGCTGCTATATCCCCACCTGAAACAGGAGCAGGGCGCGCGCATCGTCACCCTGGCTAGTGGCGTTGCCAATCAAGCGAAAATCGAATTCGACAACTTGCAATCGGAGCGTGTGTACAAGCCCATGTTCGGCGCGTACTCGCAATCCAAGCTCGCCGATTTGATTTTCCAACAGGAACTGCAGCGCCGCCTCACCGCGGCCCGGTCACCCATCTTGAGCACTGGCGCTCATCCCGGCTACGCAATCACCAATCTCCAGACCAGCGGCCCCGCGGGTCAAACGCCGCTGATCTTCCGTATTGTCTCAACCCTCTTGAAGCCCTGGGCCTCGCAGGATGCCGCCCACGGCGCGCTGCCCACCCTGTTTGCAGCCACATCCCCCGCTGCGGGGCCCGGGGGTTATTACGGCCCCCATAAATTTCAAGAACTCATAGGCTTTCCGGTGCCGGCCAAAATCGTTCCCGCCGCAAAAGATCTGAATTTAGCGAAACGCCTATGGAGCGAAACGGAGCGACTGGTCGGGGTCACCTTTACACTTCAGGGGGTGTCGTAGTCCTGGAGTTGCTGACCGGGCATGGTGTACCCGCCGTCGAGCCCGGCGTGGCTCGCGCCTTGTCCGTAGTCGCGATCGGGACCCAATCGGACATTGATATCGTGGGCTACATATTTCTCGGCTTAGGATACTTGGTGTTCAACTGGCTCTGGTTCCGGTCTGGTTACGTTCCGAAGTGGCTTTCGATATGGGGTATTGCCGCGTCCGCTATCTGCGTCATGTCTTCGTTCACCTTTATCGTGTTTCCCAATCTTGCGAATCTGGTCTGCCACCTCCCCATCGGAACATTCGAGCTCGTCATGGGATTCTGGCTGGTGGTCAGAGGACTACGTCCCGTCATGTTCCCCGTAGCCTAACGACTTCATGCAGCGGCACGACGTCGTGGAATTTTTCATAGTCGTATTCCATGGTCCCATCCGCGTACGTTTCCAGCACGTCGCGAAAACTGTGATTCCAGCGTAACGCGTCGACCAGGTACTCGCTACGGCCCAAGAATACCTGGCCCGTGGTCTCATCCGTGCCGCGCAGCGTCAGGATGAAGGTAACGTCCATGGCCGCGAGGGACTCCGGTGTTTGATTGGCCAGCGGGCTGTGTTCGTCGATGACATGCATGAGGGTCCAGCCGAGCACGAACAACGGATGCTCTTCGCGTACCAAACGCAAGTCCGCGATGCGGCGCATCTTATAGCCCTCGACCGACACATTGTCATAACTCATGCGCAGGCGAGCCGAGGCCTCGACGATGAAGTTGTTGTGCCGGCCATTGGCCGAGCGAAACATCAGCGTGGTTTTTCCGTCGAGCGGCCTGATGACGGCAACGTCCGAAAATATGAAACGCGCCGCGGGGCGCGAAAAACGCGAGAACACGATCCCCGCCAGCAAAGCGAGATACACCGTGCCGAGGAATATTTGAATCGAGGCGACCACGTGCCCGTAGGTGCTTTGCGGGTGCATATCGCCATAACCCACCGTTGCCAAGGTCTCGACGCTGAAGAAGAACGCGCCGGCGTAGCCCGGGGGATTCAAATTCGCGATGGACCCCGGCACTGCGTGGTACAGCACCGCGAACATCAAGTTGAAAATGACGAAACAGGCCGCGAACGCAACGAATAGCCGCGGCCAGCTGACAGTCATGCACAAATGGTAAAGGTCCTGCCAGAGCCGCCGCGGCAGGCCCCGCACATTCACCTCGGTGCGCGACAGGGTCATTTTCATGCCGCGGCGTCGCGTGGGCGGGCTCGCGACATGCAGCTTGGGGTGGCGACGTGAATGGCGCTTCATGGATTGCGGCAAATCGACGCGACGGACTTGCGCGCGAATTCTTCCAGCTCCGCGCGTGCAATACCGGCGCGAGCGCGCACGCCGAGGGTGGCATGCACCGCCGAGGCGAGACCGGCGAGCGTGTCGGGATCGGCGTCCGCCGGAAGTTCACCCTTGTCGCGCGCCGCCCGGATGCGGCGTTTGAGCGCCTCGTCCAACTTTCGAAACCCATTGCCCACGAACTCGCGCACCATCGGGTCGTCGCCCGACTCGGTGACGGCGGTGGCCAGGGTAAAACACCCGCGGGGTTTTCCCTTGCCGGAGAAATACAGGGTCAACGCCTGTTGGTACACCTGCATCAATGCACCAGCCAACGGCTGGTCGGCGGCGAGGGCGGTTCGCACGCCGGCAGCCGCGCTCTCCCAGTAAAGAGTCAGCGCCTTCATGTAAATGCTGCGCTTGTCGCCGAAACCGGCGTAAAGACTCGGCCGGTTCATGCCCGTGGCCGCCGCCAGGTCATCGAGTGAAGTGCCCGCATAGCCGGCCTTCCAAAACACCTCTAACGCCTGTTGCAAAGCCAGGTCAGGGTCGTAGACCCGAGGTCGTCCGCGCGGCCTGCGCTCCGTTGGCGATTTTTGTACCATATTGAATAAAAATAGTTGACGCGCACAGTGTGCACCCGTATATATATGCGAGTCAGTACAAAAACAAACCTCGACCAATAAGGACGGGGCGATCGGAATTCTTGGGCTTGCTATCGCGGGTAGGTGAACATGAAGACTTGTCAGCGCGTTTTACCGGCTGTTTCGACCCTCATGGCCGTTGCACTCATGGTCCCGGCAACGGCAGTCATGCCGGGAATCGCAGCGGCAGGATCCGAGGTGGTCATCGACGTGGCACCGCCGCCGCCCAAGGACGAGCGCGCGCCGCCGCTGCGCGACGGTTACGTCTGGGGCGCCGGCTTCTGGGAGTGGCGGGGGCACGCCTACTCGTGGGTGCCGGGTCACTGGGTCGTGGAACGGCGTAATGCTCAGTGGATTGCCGATCACTGGGAGCAGGAAGGGACTCAATGGCACTACGTGCCAGGCCACTGGGAGCGTTGAGTCGCCATCTACGCGTGATCCGTTCGCGCGCGACTCGCTACAGGCGAGACTCGCTCGCGTGACACTCGCTACACGTGCAGTTCTCTAAGTACGCGGCTCCGCACCGACGAACGGAACCTTTTGTGACGGCGGCACCGGGCGGGCACGCCACTTGCGCCACAGGTCGAATAGCAATAGCGCTGCGGTCAACGATCCCAAGGTGCCGAAATAGGCCTGCGCGCCGAAGTAGGCCATGAGGCTGCCCGCCAGAATGGGCCCGAGCGCAGCGGCGCTGCCGTTCAGGAGAAGGAGCTTGCTACTCGCCGCCACCGCCTGACCGGGCTCGAGCTTATCGTTGGCATGCGATACCGACAGCGAATAGAGGGTCAATATGACGCCGCTCAATAGCGCGGAGAGCCCCACGATCACCGCATGCGGCAGGTCCTTGAACATGAACAGGACGCCGGCCACCACGGTCGCCAACGTACATACGGCCGCGATCACCGTGCGTCGATCCATGCGGTCCGACAGTCTGCCCACGGGATATTGGGTCAGTACCCCCGCAAGAATGCTGACGCCCATGAAGGCCGCCACGCCCCGGGTTTGCAAGCCGCTCAAGCGCGCGTACACCGGTCCCATGGAGTAAATCGTTGCGGAAGTCAGGCCCGAGACGCTGACGCCCACCACTCCTACGGGCGTGTTGCGGTACAAGTCGATCAGCCGCACTTTTCCCGTCGCCGCGCCGTCGGGCACCTGGTGGGCCGAGAGCACGATGGGTACCAGTGCCAAGGAAATGAGCACGGACACCAGCATGAAGGGCTGAGCACTTTGCGGACTCGACAGCAGCAGCAAAAATTGAGCGCTGCCCAGTCCCACGTACAGGACCACCATGTACACGGCGAACAGTTGGCCGCGGTTCGCCCGGCTGGCACGATTGTTGAGCCAACTCTCCGCCACTACGTAAATGCCGGCGAAGCACAGCCCCGAGAGAAGACGCATGGCGCCCCAGGTCCAGGGGTTGATGAAGCTCCCCTGCAGCAGAATGGCCGCGGAAGCCACCGCCGCCAGCGCGGCAAACACCCGGATATGGCCGACTTTCAGCAGCAGCGGCGGTGCGATGCGGGTGCCGGCAAGGTACCCCACGTAATAGCACGACATGATGATGCCGGTCACCGGCGGCGGGAACCCTTCCAGGGTGCCGCGCAGCGCCAACAGAGTGCTTTGGAGTCCGGCACCCAGCATGAGTACACCCATACCGAGGAGCAGCGGCCAGGCTGCCGCAATTACGTTGACTGGCATGGAAGTGCGTGAGAGGTTTGAAATTCTTGAGAGGTTCGTAGGACGTGAAGGCTTAAAGGGACATGAGAGCGGGCGAACACCGTGCATAGGATACAGGTTGCGGCCGACCCGTAGGCACGGCAATCGCGAGATATCTCGCATGCACCGCCCGGTGGAACACAACGAGGGAGAATGTATGACGAAGGGAATACGCGGCGGCGCCGTCGCCGCATTGTTGGGGCTGGGCTGCGCGGCATTCGCACAAACTCCGACGGCGGATTTGCTCAAACCACCCGCCGATGCGCGGCACCTCATCATCGAGTCCACGGGCGGCAAGCACGGCGATTCCTACAGCTGGACCGCTCCCGACGGCACCCGCATGGCGCGCGAGAGCATGAACCTGCGGGGCCAGGTGTGGGAAGTCGATTACACCGGCAAAACCGGCGCCGACGGCATGCCGGCCGGTGCCACGGTGCGCGGCGTCACGCCGACCGGCGATGCCGGGGAAACCTTTACGGTCGCCGGCAATGTCGCACACTGGAAGAGTCCCATCGACGCGGGGACCGCGCCGTACACCGCGCCCGCCTTTTACGTGGAGCAGGGCGGTCCCATGGATACCAACGCTTGGTTCTTGGAGAACCTCCTGGCGAGTCGGGATCACAGCATGGCCCTACTGCCCGGCGGCAAGGCCCATGCGGACAAGCTCACCAGCCTCACCGTCGTGAGCGATTCGGGATCCGAAAAGCAGACCGTCGATCTTTGGGCTGTATCGGGCATCAACAACTCACCCACTCCCATCTGGGCCGATGCCACGGGTAAGTTTTTCGGCCTTACGGTAGGCATCGCCTGGTTGCCCGTTGCCTATGCCGGGCAACAGGCGGCGATGCAAAAAGCGCAGGCCGACGCCATGGCGGCGCAGGCGCCCATCCTCGCCAAGAAACTCACGCAAGTGCCGACCGGTCCGGTCGCCATCACCCACGTGCGCCTATTCGATGCCGACGCCGTACGCTTCCTCGCCGATCAAACCGTCGTGGTCGACAAAGGCATCATCACCGCCGTCGGCCCCGCCGCCTCCACCCCGGTGCCCGCCGGCGCGCAACTCATCGCGGGCGCGGGTAAAACCCTCGTGCCCGGTCTATGGGACTGCCACATGCACGTGGGCGACGACTACACCGGCGTGCAGGAACTGTCGATGGGCGTGACCTCGGTCCGCGATCCCGGTAACGATGATTCGCTCACCATTGACCGGCGTACTCGCCGCGCAGCGGGTCAATTGCTATTTCCGCATGTGTATCCGTCGTCGCTGATCGACGGCAAAGGCCCCTATACCGCCCAGGTCGCCAATGTGGCCACCAGTCAAGAAGAAGCCATTGCCCTCATCGACAAGGCCAAGGCCAATGATTTCACCGGCATCAAGTTTTACGGCACCTTCAATCCGGCCTGGCTACCCGCCTCGATTGCCGAAGCGCATAAACTCGGTTTGCACGTGCACGGCCATATTCCCGCCGGCATCAGAACCATGGAAGCCATCAACGACGGCTATGACGAAGTCACGCACATCAACTGGGTAATGATGCAGGCCATGCCCGACAGCATCCTGCCCGTCGACAACGGCATCGCGCGCTTCGAAGGACCGGGCCGTTACGCCAAGGACGTGGATCTCAACGGGCCTGCGCTCTCGCTCATCGTGAGCACCATGGCCAAGAAGCATATTTACAGCGATCCCACCATGGTGGCCTTCGAGAGCCTATACGTTCCCGACAACGGCGATTTGTCGCCCTCGTACGCACCCTTCGTCGGCACTCTGCCGCCCACCGTCGAGCGCGGCTTTCGCAGCGGCGGATTCGAAGTGCCGAAGGACCTGACGCGCGCCGACTACCGCGCCAGCTGGGCAAAAATGGTGGGGCTGCTCAAGAAAATGCACGAGGCGGGCGTTCCCATCGTCGCCGGCACGGATGGCTCCGGCATCGAACTCATCCACGAGCTCGAGATTTACCGACAGGCCGGATTCACCGCCGGCGAGGCGCTGGCCGCCGCGACCATCGTGCCCGCGCGCCTGGTGGGCCAAGACGCGCACACCGGCTCCATCAAGGTAGGCAAGAATGCCGACCTCGCGCTGGTGGAAGGAGATCCGTCGAAGAACATCTCGGTGCTGCGTCAAACCCGCTTGGTGATGCTCGACGGCAAGTTGTTGGATGCCGATGCGCTACGCGCGGCGGCCGGCTTCTCGGGACGTCCTGAATAGATTGCTACGCCACCCGTCCGTAGAACCCCAGACGCTCCGAGTCGCTGAACATGACATCGGGTTGTTCATAGTACGAATACACCGCAACCAAGCGATTGCGGTTGCCGCGCACCGTGGTGACCCTATGCAGCGTGTTCTTGCCGGCGAACACATTCAGCGTGCCGGCGTTCAACGGGTTCACGCGAATGGCGGGGTCGCCCTCGGTCAATAATCGTCCGACACCCTCGTAGTTCGGGTCCGTATCGCTGCGTAAATCGCTGCGATACTGGAACTCACCGCCTTCCTCCGGCGCCTGGATCAAGAGCGTCGTGGTGAACACGCTGCGATCGAAGTGCCAGTTGAGGGTCTCGCCGGCGCGATATTCGATGACGTTGACCCGGCCCAAGGGATCGCTCATGAGATGCAGCTTAGGTTTCTTGAGCACCGCGGCGAGAAACGCGGGCAACGGTTCGTATTCATAGATCGCGCGGATCACCGTCCCGGCCAACTGATCGTCGCAGAGCGTGTGATGCTGCGTGTCGAACAACGTCAGGGCGGCATGGTCGGGCGCCAAGCCCGGTACCTCTTTCTTGAAGTACACGTTGTGGCGCCGGCCGTGCGTAAAAGACTGCTCATGGCTCTTGGGTAACACTTCCTCGGCCGCCCGCGCGTAGGCCGCCGGCCGCACGAATCCATGCAGATTGAACATGCCGGTCGCCTGCATGGCGCGTTGGCAGGACTCGACCAGCGCGGCATAGTCGGGAGAGCCCGGCTTATCGATGGGATAGCGTTCTAGATCAAGCAGGTCTCGCATCGAAGCACTCCGGACGGTGATGGCGGATTCTCGCATGGTAAGCGGCAACCAGGCCCGGCACGAGCCTGGTTGCGCCAGCTAGGAATCGATTTGAGACGGTTTGTCCTGCGACGCCTTGGCCGAGGTCGCCTTGTCGGCAGCCACGATCTTGGTGGTGGGCTGGCCGCGGGCACGCCGAATGCGCCTCAAGCCATAGGCGCGGGAAAGCAACGCCGCCGCGATCCAGAAAAGAATGGCGGCCACGGGCACGGCCAGCAGCATGGGCCACGCCAGTGCCAGCATCGCTACGAGCAGGAGCAGTGTTCCGACCAGCACGAGGACCTGGGCTTCGGCGGGTTCCAGTACCCGTTGTTCGGTGAGTGCCGCTCGCACTGTGCGCCCCAAGCGCAGGGCGCCCGCCGCGGCTCGCGACGCACTTCCTCCCGTGCTCGGCCCACCCGAGGGCTGGCGGCGGCGGTCGGACTGCGTCCACGGCGGCGGTACGTCGAGCAGTTTGCGCCGCGGGCGCAGGACGATTTCCGTGGAGTTGTCCAGATCGGCGAGATACATGTCCTCGAGAGCGGAGGCGAAGGTCTCGTCCTCGATGACCGCGTCCATTTCGTAATTGCCGATCCAACTGGCGATGTTCAAATTGCTGGAGCCCACTCGCGCCCAGCAACAATCCGAGACGGCCGTCTTGGCGTGCAGCATGGGTCCCTTCCACTCGAAGACGCGAATGCCGGCCTGAAGCAATGAGCGATAGCCGGATTGCGACAGGGGACGCAGAAAGGCAATGTCGCTGGCGCCGGGTACCAGCAGACGCACATCGACGCCGTCGCGCGCTGCCGCGCGCAGTGCTTGCATGTACGGTGGAACGCCGGCGAAGTAGGCGTCCGTGAGCCAGAGCGTGCGGCGCGCCGCGGCGGCGATCAGATGGTCCAAACGGAATAAGCCGGTGGTGCCCGGTGACGTGGCCACGATGCGCAGCGCCACGTCGCCGGCCGAGGCGATCGACTCGCGTGTCGCCAGTTCCTGTTCGGGAAGCGGTGGTCCAATGGCGGCCCAGGCTTCGGCAAAGGCGCTCTCGATGTCGCAGACCGCGGGACCGCGCACTTCGATGCCGGTGTCGCGCCAGGGTTGAATGCCGCGCGCGGGTTCGCCGGCCCAGAGATGATCGACGCACAGTCCCGAGATGAAACCCACCTCACTGTCCACCGCCAAGGTCTTGCGATGGTCGCGATGCACCCAGGCGAAGGGCCGGGACGCTTGCAGCGGATTGAAACAACGCACGTCGACGCCTGCCTCGAGGAGGCCGCGCCAGAATTTTCGCGACGCCTTGCCGAGGCTGCCCATCCAATCGTAAATCACGCGGACGCGAACTCCCTCGCGCGCCTTGGCCTTCAAGGCGGCGGCAAACTCGGAGCCGATCGCATCGTCACGAATAATGTAGTTCTCGAAATACACCCGGCTTTTGGCGCCCTGTATCGCGGCCAGCCACGCGGGATAATTCTCGGCGGCATCTTTGAGAAGACGGACACCGTTGCCGGTCACCAACGGCGCGCCGGCGGCGCGGGTGAAGGCCTGATCCAGCAAAACACTGTCACGCCGCCGTGGCTCCGGTATCGCGGCGGGGCGGTCGGCTTTGGGTGGGGATTCTGGTGCAAGAGTGGCCATCGGTTGGTCATGAAAATCCATATGGACGCAAAGAGCAACAGGCGCAGGCCCAGACTTGCTGCAGGCGTGTTGCTCAGGGGCTGCGGTGGGGCCGGGTCGCCGCGGACTGGCGCCGTTCAGGCAAAGCGGCAGGCGCTGTGGTGGAAGTGAGAAATACATCCGCCCAGGGCTGGGCTCGGTACGTTATTTTTTTGTCCTCGAGCACTGTGGGTATATAAGTGGGATATTGGATTTGTGCGAAACGTTAACATAATCAATAACTTGGTGAAATCGATACTCGGCTTTTCCTTGATATTGGGCGGCTGCGCGGCGATATTCGTCGGCGTCGCCGGCGGGTTCCGTTCGCCCCTGGTCGCATCGGCCGATGCCGGCGCCGCGGAGGCCGACGGGGCCGATGCTCATAGCGCCAGCCTGTTGCGGGCGGCCTCGTTCCCCGCGACCTCCTTGCCAACCGAATAAGTCCTTGGGTGGGGTCAGCCTGCGAAGGTGACCGCGGGCAGCGGCCAGCCACAGGCGGCTGCTGATAAACTCGCCTTCATGCCTGGAAGCCAAGACTTCGCCGCCGATCCGCGCAACGCCAGCGCGTTGATTTACCTCAATGGACGTCTCGTCGCGCGCGATGCCGCCACGGTGTCCATATTCGACGGCGGATTCGTCGTGGGAGACGGCGTGTGGGAAGGACTGCGCCTGCACCGAGGCGCGCTGCTATTCCTGGATCAGCACCTGGATCGCCTGTACTGGGGGGCGCAGCGCATCCGCTTGAATATCGGCCTCGAGCGCCAGGCCTTGGTGGCCGAGTTGCACCGCCTGCTGGCCGCCAACGACATGCATGACGGCGTGCATCTACGGCTTATGGTGACCCGGGGAGTCAAGTCGGCGCCGAACCAGGATCCGCGCAATGCGATCGGGCGCGCCACCCTCGTCATGGTCGCCGAATACAAGGTGCCCGACCCGGGACTGCTGAAGCGCGGTTTGAGTTTGCATACCTCGACTATCCGTTGTACGCCCGCCGACATGTTCGACATGCGCCTGAACTCGCACAGCCGCCTGAATCTCATCATGGCGCTGTTGGAGGCTATCGAGGCCGGCGCCGACGAAGCCTTGATGCTCGATCCGCGCGGATTCGTCTCCAGCTGCAACGCCACCAATTTTTTCTGTGTGCGGGATGGTGAGGTGCTGACCTCGAGCGGCGAGTTTTGTTTCAACGGGGTCACGCGGGCCAACGTCATCGCGCTGTGCCGCGACCATGCCATTCCCATCACCGTCGGTGATTTCACGCTCAAGACGGTGCATACCGCTCAAGAGGCGTTCGTCACCGGGACTTTCGGCGGCCTGACGCCGGTGCGCGAGATCGACGGACGGCAGGTGTCGGACTTGCTGCCCGGGCCGGTGACGCAGCGGCTGCGGTCGCTATACGAGGCGCTCAAGGATTCTCAGGCCCCGGAACAGAAATGAGCGATACCGCCGTGCGCGTCGCCATGTGGTCGGGGCCGCGCAATATTTCCACCGCCATGATGCGCTCCTTCGGGGCACGCGGCGATGCCGCGGTGAGCGATGAGCCGTTCTACGCGGCTTATTTGTCGCGCACCGGCATCGATCACCCGATGCGCGAGGAGGTGATCGCCTCGCAGTCCTGCGACCCGCGCGAGGTGGGAGCCTCCATGATAGGGCCGGTGCCGGGCGGTTTGCCCATCTGGTATCAAAAGCACATGACCTTGCACATGATCGAGGGTTTCGACCGCCAATGGATGAGCGGTGTGCGCAATGCCTTTCTCATTCGCGAGCCGCGGGCGGTGTTGATGTCCTATGTACAGAAGCGCGCTGACGTGACGCTGGCTGATATTGGTTTCGTCCAACAGCGTGAGTTGTTCGAGCGGGAGGCAGAGCGGCTGGGCCGTGCGCCGCCGGTGGTGGACGCCGCGGATGTGCTCGCCAATCCCGCCCGCACACTGGAGCGACTGTGCGTTGCGCTCGAGTTGCCGTACACGCCGGCCATGTTGGCCTGGCCGCCGGGCCGCCGCGCCTCGGATGGCGTGTGGGCTCCGGCCTGGTATCACGCCGTGGAACAATCGTCTGGTTTCGATCCGCAGGAGCCCAAGGCGGTGCCGCCGTTGCCGGAGGAACTCCGGCCTTTGGAGGAGGCGGCGCTACCGCATTACGACGCTCTGAAGGTGCATAGGCTTTAGCCTCTACGGCGCCTTCCTCGCCGCGGCGACCAATTGCTACCATGGGTCGATTTGCAGATCCACATTGAGCGGGTGGTCCGGCGAGTCCCCAGTCGGCCCGAAGCGCCGGTATCAAGGGCTATTGCTGTATCGGTGCAATGACAAGAAGGTCGATCTTATGTATTTCGTGCTGAAGGCCCTGGTCCGTAGTCTGCTGTTGCCGCCGGCGTCGCCGTTGATCGTGGCCATTCTTGGTGCCCTGTTGCTACGGCGATGGCGCTGGGTGGGAGGCGTGCTGCTGGCGTTGGGGCTGGGGTCGCTGTGGTTGTTTGCAACGCCGGTCGTGGCGGATGCGTTGCAGCGCCTCGCGGAGCACTATCCTGCTCTAGATCTCGACAAGCCTACGCGGGCACAGGCCATTGTGATTCTGGGCGGGGGTGGGGCGCGGGATTATGCACCCGAGTACCGCGGACCCACGCCGGAGTATGTGTTGCTGGAGCGTTTGAGCTACGGTGCGTTCGTGGCGCGGCACACCGGTTTGCCGATTCTCGTCACGGGCGCGCCGCGCGAGGCGGTCACGATGCAGACTTCCTTGGTGCGCGACTTTGGGGTTCCGGTGCGGTGGGTGGAAAATCAATCGCGCGACACGTTCGAGAACGCCCGGTACACGGCGCAGATGCTGAAACCGGAGGGCATTGGGCGCATTATTCTCATTACCAGTAGCACCCATTTGTGGCGCGCGGTGCATGAGTACGAGGATGCTGGATTCGAAGTGGTGCCTGCGCCGCAGGGCGTGTGGGCGCCACGGGACATGCCGGCTCTGCGCTTCATTCCGGGAGCGGGCGGTCTCGAGCGTTCCAATGCGGCGGTGTACGAATTGATCGGCGAACCCATGAGGCGACTGCAGCAGGCTTTGGGGGTGCGTGAGCGATTCGACAAGAAAGCAGTGGGCGCCGGCGACGGTTAACGCGTTGCGGCCTCAACGGTTGCGCGGCCTCAACGATCGGGATAAGGCGTCCCGTCCTTATGAACGAACTGGCCGTCGGCGTTCGAACTCATCATGTCGATATCAGAGTAGGTGGTGAGGTCGTTGGGATTGCGTGAGCCCACCTCAAGATAGACCGCCGTCGCGGAAGATCGGTTGACTATATGGTGGCCGTTGCCCGACCCTTTCGGGAAGGCGGCGCAGTCGCCTGCGCGTAGTACCGACTCGCCGCCATCTTCGACGAGAATCACTTCGCCCTCCAACACATGAACGAATTCGTCTTCATCGCTGTGCCAATGACGCTGGCTGGACCAGCCTCCGGGGGCCAGGGTCATCAGATTGACGCCGAAGTCGCGAAGGCCACCGGCGTCGCCCAATCGCTGTCGCCTCCGCGTGGCGCAGGGTGCGTCGAAGGGTGCTGGATAACCCGAACCCTGGTGTGCCGGCACGGCGGTGACGTCTATCTTGGGCATGCGTATTTATTTCCTAAAGACACGGAAAGAGTACACTACGGCCGCCTTGCGATGGGGTGTGCGGCGCGAGTGAGCGTGCAATGGCTAACGATCGACACGAATGGTTTCTAAAACAGATTTTCCGCCACGGCGCGGGTCTGCAGCGGTATTTGCGCCGCTTTACCTCCGGCGCCGAAGACGTCGAGGACTTGGTCCAGGAAACCTACGTGCGCATGTACGCACTAGCCGACCCCAAGGGTATTGATTCTCCTCGGGCTCTCCTTTACCGGGTTGCACATAATCTTGCGGTGGAGCGCGCGCGACGCCAGATCAGCCGTGCCACCGACAGTGTGGGGGATTTCGAGCTGTTAGGCGTCTCTACCATGGAGGCCCCACCGGATGAGCAGATCGACGCCCGCCGGCGGTTCGAAGCGTTTTGCGCGGCGGTGGACCGGTTGCCGCCGCTGTGCCGTCGCGTTTTCGTGCTGCGCAAGGTCTACAAGTTGTCCCACGCGGAGATCGCCGAGATTTTGAATGTGTCGCACAGTACCATCGAGAAACATGTGGCCAAGGGTTTGCTTCGCTGCCGCGATTATTTGAAGGACCAGGGAATGTTGGAATCACTCGACCTGGGGACCTCCGATACGCGTCGGCGCGCCCGTGACGGCGGAGACGCCGAATGAGCGGTATTGTCAGACTGCGGACCCGCGCCGAGATCGACGAGGAGGCGGCCGAGTGGACCTGGCGCATGGACAGCGAGACCGTGACCGCGGCGGAGCAGCAGGCTTTCGACGCGTGGCTGAAACAGGATCCTCGCCATCGGCGCTCCTACGAGGAATTGACGCGCGTGTGGCGCACGCTCGACGGGTTGGCCGAGGCGAAACGGGACGAGAAGATTGCCACGTTGACCCATGCCGGCAAGCCGCCGGAGTCCGGTTCGCGGCGGCCTTGGGCTTGGGCGACGGCGGCCATGTTGGCCATGGCGGTGGGCGGAGTGGTGTGGTTACAGAGCGGCCGCGAAGTGCAGACCTTGGCCACGGCAGTCGGGCAGCAGCGCAATGTGACCCTGGCTGACGGCTCCATTGTCGCGCTCAACACCAATACCATCGTCGAGACGGAATTGAGCCGCGGTGAGCGGCAAATCTATTTGCGCAAGGGCGAGGCGCACTTCCAAGTGGCTCACGATCGTTCGCGGCCTTTCTATGTGCATGCCGGCGATGCCGTGGTACGCGCGGTGGGGACCCAATTCGAGGTGCGGCTGCGCACGGATCAGCACGTCGATATCACCGTGAACGAAGGGCGGGTGGAAGTCCAGGCAACTGGCGGAGCGCCGGATACTTCCGCGTCATCCAAAAATAAAGTGGTGGCGGTGCGTGCCTTGAGCGCCGGCCAGGCTCTGTCCACGGCGGCTCCCGATTATTCGGTGCGGCCCGTCACCGAGGCACAGCTCTCCAACGACCTGGCGTGGCGCGCCGGCGAGATTATTTTCGACGGCAAACCTTTGGGTGATGCCGTCGCGGAAATCGAACGCTATACCGACGCTCGGATTGTCATTACCGACCCCCAAACCGCGGCTTTGCGCGTGGGCGGCCGCTTTAGAACCGATAACGTGCCGGCCTTCTTTGATGCGTTGCAAGCCGCGCTGCCGGTATCGATCCGTCGAGCCCCGAATGGGGCCGTGTATATTGATCCGCGCTAGGGTAGTCCGCACCGCGCCAGGGTAATCCGCGCTGGGTGATCTATCGCGAGATGGCCCCGCTGCACTGGGCGGCTCCGCCCACGGCTATGGTGCCCACGCATCGACGGGCTCGGGCCCATTCAACTTTTTTTGATTCGGCAATGGCGGTTTTTTTTCGCTGAACCGTCTACTCAACACAAAGCCCTTGCTGCGTTGGCGCGTTGCAATGACGGTAAGGGCACCGGGGGGGAGATATGCGCAGGCTGTTGCTGATTCGCTGTTTGGCTCTGGCGTTGTTCGGAGCACAGGCGTTTGCCGATGGGACGCTGCGTCATTTCGACATTCAATCGCAGGCTGCCGCGTCCGCTCTCAATGAGTTCGCACGGCAGGCCGACATCACGCTGGTCTTTTCTTCAGCGTTGGTGGCGAAACACCAAACCCCCGCCGTCCATGGTGACTTTACCGTCACCGATGGACTTAAGAGGTTGTTGGATGGCACCGGGCTGTCCTTCAACCAAGTGAGTACGTCGACGATTGCCATCAGCGCAAGTGATGTGCACGGATCTTCGGATCCGCCGCCGACGAGTTCGGACACGGCCGTCGGATCGGTCAGTAACGACAAACAAAGTAGCGAGGGGAGCACAATGAAACACCGAGGAATCCTGACCCGCCTGGCGGGTATTTTTGCTTTGAGCGGAGGCGTTTTGGCGGGCAGCCATGCCTTTGCGCAGGGCACCGTGGCGACCGCCGCGGCACCCACGTCAACGGATGCCACGGCCGACGCCAGCGCGGCGAACACCAGTACGTTGGATGAGATCGTGGTCACGGGCGCCGCGCAGTCGAAGGGCCTGAAGAAATTGGACGCCAGTTTCTCCATCACCACCGCCAGCCTGGAAGAAATCCGAGACGTCAATCCGTCGAGCTCGGCCGACCTGCTGAAAATCGTTCCTGGCGTCTGGGCCGAATCGAGCGCCGGCGCGTCGGGCGCCAACATCGAACTCGCCGGCTTTCCCGGCGGCGGCGATGCTCCCTACGTGACCTACGCGATCAACGGTTCACCGGTGTTCGGGTCCTCGGGCAACGTGTCCTTCATGGACAACTCCTCGCAGTTTCGTCTGGACGAAAGCGTGGAGCGCGCCGAAGTGCTGCAAGGCGGACCCGGCGTGGTGCTCGCCAACGGCCAAATGGGCGCCACCGCGAACTTCATTCTGCGTGAAGGTACCGCGACACCGCATGGCGACATCGGCATCACCTACGGCTTCGAGGGCATGTACCGGCTGGACAGTTTCTATAGCGGTCCGATCTCGCAGGACTGGTTTTTCAGCCTCGGCGGCTTCTACCGCGATTCGAACGGTATCCGTAATTCGCAGTTTCCCGCGGACGATGGCGGCCAGATCACCGGTACCCTCACGCACACGCTGGACAACGGCAAGATCATGTTCTTCGCCCGGGATTTGAACGACAAGAACCTGTTCATCACGGATATTCCCGTGAATGTCAGCGGCTCCGGCAGCAATCTGAGCGTGTCCGCCTTCCCGGGCTTCAATCCTAGTACGGGTACCTTCGCCGGCAGCGGGCTACGCAGCATTTCCGTTCAGGAATCTCCGACAGGAGCGCCCCTCACCGCCGATCTCGCCGATGGCCGCGGCGCGAATCTGCATAACTTCGGCAGCGACCTTGATCTCGACTTGACCGATGGCATCTCGCTGTCCAACAAGCTGATGTTTTCGGCCGGCCAGGTCGATTGCTACTGCCTGTTCAATAATTTGTCGCCGCAGACTCTGGGCTCGTTCATCGCCCAAGAAATTACCACAACAAATTTGAACCCGGCGATCACCGGCGTGGCAGGCAAAGCAACTTCCGGGACCGCCACGCTCGTTGGTGGCAACGGGGTCGCCTTGAACCCCAATTCCTACGTGGCCTCCATGGGCTTCTGGATCGTGCAGAAGCAAATTCAAAACTTCACGGACGACCTGCGCTTCACCTTCGACCTTTTCGAAGGCGACAAGCTGACGGTGGGCGGCTACTGGGCCGCATATTCGTCGAATGATCATTGGTGGCTGGGCAACAATGAGCTCATCACGAGCAATCAGAACGCCCAACTCATCGACCTCACTCTGAACAATGGTGTGAACGTCACCAATGGCGCGGGTCAGCTGGGCGCGGCCACCTTTGCGCTGGTGGAGAACTGGACCGGCCGCAACACGGCGGCGTTCGCGTCCGATCAGTGGAAAATCGATAGCTGGATATTTGATGCCGGCTATCGCATCGAGCAGCAAGTCGACCACGGCACCATCGAGAACGACTCGTCGGTGAACTTGGATGCCAATCCCCTCAATCTCTACAACAAGGGTGTCAGCGTTCCCAATGGCACGTTCACCCAGGGCGTGAGCTGCGAGACCTCGGGGGGCAACGAGTGCACCGAGTACAACCACACCTTCGGCTCCTGGTCGGTGGGTTCGAACTACGAAATCACGCCGCATATGTCGGTCTACGGCCGCATCAATCAGGGCGTTCACTTCCCGGGCTTCGATGACCTGCGCAGCGGCACGCCGCAGACTCAGGGCATCAAGAACTACGAAGTGGGGTATCGGGTTCAGACCGCCGAGTTTTACGGCGTGGTCAGCGTTTGGCATCGCACCTTCACGGGCGTGCCGTTTCAGCAGTTCCTCCCCAATGGCGACAGCGTCACTGCGACCTATGGCTCCGTGGCCACCGGTACCGATTTCGAGGCCCGGTATGAGCCCATCGAGCACCTGACGTTCGACCTGAGCGGCGATTGGCAACATGCGACGTACAGTGCCTTCAATTCGGGCAGCGTCGGCGGCGACTACACCGGTCTCGAGCTGCAGCGCCAGCCCAAGCTGCAGTTCCGTATCACGCCCGGATACGAGTTCCCGATGGACTGGGGCGGCTTGCGTTTCTTCACGACCTATACCCACGTGGGCCTGCGTTATTCCGATATCGCCAACCAGCAAGTGCTGCCGTCCTACTACACCCTGGATGCGGGTGCGGTGGCGGAGATCGGTCACAACTTCGAGATTCGCGTGCAGGGCTCGAACCTCACCGACCAGTTGGGCCTGACCGAAGGTAATAATCGCGTGACACTGGGCTCGGGCAGCGGCATTAGCGATAACATCGAAATGGTGCGGCCAATCTTCGGTCGTGAGGTCAACATCCAACTGCGGTATAAGTTCTGATATGCCGGTTGGTATTTAGGACGTTGCGCCCCTGGCGTGTGGCCCTCGCACGCCAGGCGGCGACTAGCTGAAGGAGTCGAGGGTTGACGAGACCAAACGCGGATCGTGACGCTCGCCGAGTCATTGGGTTGCTGGGTGCACTGTGCTTGTTGGCGCAGGGCGGAATAGTCAGCGCACAGCAGGGGGCGCCGGAACCGACATCCTCAGTCGCCGCGTATCCGAAGTCGCCGGCGGCGCTATTCAGCGACCTCTACGCCGCCGTGCAAATGGCGCCCGTGTATTCCGACGGCAAATTATTTTCCGATGCGGTGCCGAAGGCTGCACCCAACGACATTCTTGCTCAGTATCGTGCCGCGCACCCCGATTCGACCGCGGCGCTCAAGGCTTTTGTCGAGAGTCATTTCACGCTGCCGGGTGAGGCGGGCGCTCCGACGGGAATCGCCGAACACGCCACCATCACGCAGCACATCGATGGCCTGTGGGACATTCTGACCCGCACGACACGCGAGGCACCGGCCTACGGTTCACTGTTGATCTTGCCGCAGCCCTATGTGGTTCCGGGTGGACGGTTTCGCGAAATTTACTATTGGGATTCCTACTTCACCATGCTGGGTCTCAAGGAAAGCGGCCGTCATGACCTGGTCCAGAGCATGGTGAGTGATTTCGCCTACCTCATCGACACCTACGGGCATGTGCCGAACGGCACGCGCTCTTATTATCTGAGTCGTTCCCAGCCGCCATTCTTTTTCGCCATGGTCGGCCTGTTGAACGACGATCAACCCGCCGCCTTTGCGCGCTACCTGCCGCAACTCAGGCGAGAATACGCATTCTGGATGGACGGTTCCCGCGGACTCAAAAGCGGAACAGCTCATCGACGAGTCGTGGCGCTGCCGGACGGATCGATTCTCAATCGCTACTGGGACGACAGCGACACGCCGCGCGACGAATCCTATCGGGAAGATACGGAGCTGGCCAAAACCAGCGGGCGTCCCGCGCCGCAACTCTATCGAGATATTCGCGCGGCCGCCGAGAGCGGTTGGGACTTTGGTTCGCGTTGGTTCGCCGATGGGCGCACGCGTGCGACCATCGATACCACCGAGATACTGCCCATCGATCTCAATAGTCTGATGTTTGGCCTGGAGAACGCCATACGCATGGGGTGCGAACGCCAAGGTGACGTGGCGTGCGCTCGAGCCTTTGCCCGCTACGCGGCCGCACGGCGCGGCGCCATTGATCGCTATCAATGGAGCGGCGCGCTGAATGCGTATGTGGACTACCGCTGGACCCAGGATGCCCCTATTGAACGCGTTTCCGCGGCAACGCTGTATCCGCTTTTCGTGGGACTGTCATCCGGCGCCCAGGCAGCCGCCGTGTCGCAAACGGTTGAAAGAACACTGCTCAAGACCGGCGGCGTGGTCACCACGCCGCGCGATACCGGCCAACAGTGGGACTCCCCCAACGGCTGGGCACCGTTGCAGTGGATCGCGGTTGCCGGCGCAAGGCGTTACGACAATGCGCGACTGGCCGAGACGGTTGCCTGCCGCTGGATGTACAACGTCAACAGCGTCTACCAGCAGACCGGCAAGCTGGTGGAGAAGTACGACGTGACCCGCCTCGGGGTCAAGGGTGGCGGCGGTGAATATCCGACCCAGGATGGGTTCGGATGGACCAATGGCGTCATGCGCAAGCTCATGGCCTTATATCCGGCCGACGCCGCGTTGACCGGCGTGGACCAATGTCCCGGCTAGTCGACTCTGGGAAGGGAAGTCTGCGAGCGAGTCGGCGCAACGGCCGTGCTTGTCGATCACAAAAGGGTTGACTATGACCTAAGGTCATACCGTAAATTCCAGCCATGGCGGCAAAACGCAAAATCATGGCAAATACTTGGATTGGCGCGGCTGAATGTTCCGCGCGCACCGGACTGTCGACACGCGCGCTTCGCATATATGAGCAACAAAATCTGATAAAGCCCGCGCGTGACTCGCACGGCTGGCGGCGATACAGCGGCGTCGATTTGACGCGGCTCAATACTATCGCCGTCCTCAAAGCGCTTGGGTTGACTCTTTCTCAAATCCGATCCCAGCTCAAATCGGGATCTTCCTCGTTGGAAGGTGTTCTGCGCATGCAAATGGATGCGTGGCTGGCAAGAAAGGCCGCAGCTGAGGACGCGATCGCCCTAGTGCGTGGAGCACTCGAGCACGTAAAGCGCCATCGCGAAGTCTCGATCGATAGGATGTGCGAACTCGTACGCTGCCTCGAGATGAACAGCTATATTCCCGACATTCGAGGTCTGATCGCCAAACACATTACCGCAGATGATTCGCAGGCTTGGTCGGCGTGGTGGGTGGAACACCCGGATGATCTTGCGGAAAGCGGACGCTACTTCGAAGCGCAGAATTCCTTATTTCGTGAACTGAAGGCGGCGATGGATGCGGGCGCTAAGCCCGCTGACCCCCAGGTTCGCTCTTTGATGACGCGATGGGAGTCCATTCTGCTGCTTCATCACGTGCGTGAACGCGCGGTCCGGCAAATGAGTTGGAACTACGACTTGACGTTGAAATGGTACACCGTAGGCCATAAGAATCGTGTCGCAGAACCAGAGATCGCAGATCGAAAAGTCCGCGGAAACGATCTCTATACGGTCTCATTTGCCGCCTTCCTGGATGCAGCGTACCAAAATTCCGCTCACGGCAAGGCGATGAACGTGGTGCATGAGGCCACTGCTGCATTGATCGCTAAAGACAAATTGCCCCTGTCGTTGGAGGGTCGCCGCGTTGCCAATAGCTTTGCTGCGCTTTGCAACAAGTTCTCGCTGGGTGATCCGCTGATTCACGCACAGTTCGCTTCCTTCATCGAGCGAGTTAACCACGGCAGCGAACAGCCTAGGAAAGCCAAAATATGGAATTTCCTCGAAGCAGCATTGAGGGAACACTCCACATCGGCCTCGACCCCTCGAGACAAATATCTCCCGCCCGCGTTGGCGACCAGCCGATAAGGAGGCTATGTGCGCCTGACGGTTGTGACATTTGGAAGTGAAGGAGATACCCGCCCGTTCGTGGGTCTCTGTCGAGGCCTGATGGATTCCGGACACGAGGTGCAATTATTCGCCGACCAGGCATCAGCCTACAATGCGCAGCTATGCGGTGTTCCGGTTCAAGTGTTACCGGGGGATGTAAGATCCACGTTGCCTATAGGCAATCCATCGCAGGAGATACGACGAGCTGAGGTTTTCCAGGCCATCAAAGCCTGTTTTCGCCTCATCAGGGAGAACTCGGCCGCGTGGATGAAGGTCGTGGCCAGTGATGCTCGCAGGTCCGATGCGATCCTTTTTGCAGGCCTTGCTTCGCCAGTTGCCAGGATCGTAGCCGAGGAGTTGAGGAAGCCGGCTATCGAACTCTGGGTGACCCCTACAACACCAACCCGCGACTATCCGGCGGCAACTCTGCGGCCGATGCATCTACCAGGATGGGTCAATCTGCTGAGCCACCGCCTTTCGCCGCGGGCCGTGATGCAGCGCTTTTTCGGGAAACCCGCAGCTGCAGCCCGCAAAGCGATCTTTGGCGAAACATCCGCGGCAGGGGGGGAATATGAATTTCCGATCCTGTACGGCTTCTCCCGCCATCTCGTGCCGCGATCCGACGACTGGCCGGACGCACACCAGATTTCTGGGCACTGGGTGTTACCGTCAGACAACTGGGCGGCGCCGCGCGATCTACTTGCTTTCCTCGCGGCCGGGCCCCCTCCTATCTATGTCGGTTTCGGCGCAGTGTCCTGCTTTCTCAGGCAGAAAGGCCTCAACGCGATTACGTCGGCAGTTCAAGGACGGCGCGTAGTGTTCTTTCCTGGATGGAGCAACATCACGGCAACCGCGCTGCCCAGTAATTTCTTTCTCCTTGGTAATACTCCCCATAGTTGGCTTTTTCCCCGAACATCCATGGTGATTCACCATTGCGGCGCCGGAACGACTCATACTGCCGCGCGAGCGGGTGTACCGTCGGTCCCGGTGCCCTTTGGCGCTGACCAATTCTTTTGGGCGGGCAGGCTGACTTCCGCGGGTGTTGCCGCCAAATACTTACCTGGACCAAAACTCGAAGCGAGTAGGCTGGCATCGATGATCGAATTCGCCGAGCAGGACGTTGTCCGTCAACGGGCACGGGCGTTGGGCGTGGCCATGTCGATGGAAAACGGAATCGCCCTGGCGGTCGCAGAGATAGAGTCGCGGATTTCCGGAAAGCTCGCATAAATGTACTCGATCCAGAGGAATTTCCTAGGGCGCTCGGTCGCACCGCTTTTGAAAGCGACGCGCCTTCATGCGGTTGCCGCACACCTTCATGTCACACCAGCGGCGTGAATGGTTCTTGCTGGTGTCGTAGAACAGCCACCGGCAGGTCTCGCTGCCGCACATGCGCACGTGATCCATGGCCGGAGAGGTCAAGAGCAGCGCCGCCGACTGGGCAATGGCCCACACGGGCAGCTCGAGTTCCGAAGCGAACGAACCCCATTGCCACCGGGCGCGTGGCGCCTCATCCCCGTCGTCGCGCCAAACCAGCTCGCGGTGCTCATCGGCGCGCAGGAAGTGGCGCTGCAGCGTCTGCATATCCAGGAAGGGCGGCTGACGCGACTCGTCCAACGTCGTATAGAGGAGGCCCGCTACACCTTCGCGCAACTCCCGCGCGGCTCGGAGCACGCCGGCGGCCTGGTTGGACTGAGCTTTGGCCGATGCCTCACGGGTGGCGAGGACAGCGGCCTCGGCCGGATCGAGGAGCCCTGCCTGGCGCGAAAAGCTCAAGAGATCCGCATAGGAGTTCAACAACTCGCGGGGGCCATCCTCGGAGAAGCGGTTGTCGAGGGTGTTCACGAAGTCGAGCGCCGGGTGGCCAGCGATGATTTGATAAATGGTGGACATGGCTGTGTCAGAACTCATAACCGACTAAAAGTACTTTACAGGTTAGGTCTGGTCCATTGTATACTAACCGTCAATGAGTGCTTTAACGGTTACATCTGTCGTAAGACCGAGCCCGCGGGGGGACGTGCGCGTTCTGTTGGCCTTCGCGGCCATTTACGTCCTGTGGGGCGCCACCTTTCTGGCCATTCGGGTGGCGGTGCTGCAAGTCCCGCCGTTCTTTACGGCGGGTTGCCGGTTCTTCGTCGCCGGATCGCTGCTGTTCGTCTTCATGCGGGCCCGGGGCGAGGCCAACCCTTCGCGGCGAGAATGGGGCAATCTCGCGATCATCGGGATTTGCATGTTCGTGGTGACCTATGGCCCTCTGTTCTGGGCCGAGCAGTATGTCTCCTCGAGCATCACGTCCATTATCGAAGCCACGCTGCCCATCACAACCCTCGTCCTGGAGGTTTTCGTGTTTCGCACGCAGCCGGTGCGGTGGCGGCAGATTGGCGGCGTTGGTCTTGGCTTCTTGGGGGTCGCACTCTTATTGGTAGGCAACCGAGACCAGCATCTCGCGGTCCTTCCCTGTGTGGCGATCCTGGCCTGCGGTATTTCCTGGTCGCTGGGTGCCGTCCTGTCGCGGCGACTTCGGTTGCCGACGTCGGCGCCGCTGTCCGCCGGCGCTCAAATGATGCTGGGCGGCGCGGTACTCCTGGGGCTGTCGGTGGCCACGGGAGAAATGCATCCCATGCCTACCATTCCGCTGAGTGCGGGTCTCGCCATGCTGTATCTCATCGTCGGCGGCTCGCTGGTCGCCTATACAGCCTATACCTGGTTGCTGAAGCGGTTCTCCGCCACGCGCGTGGCGAGTCATGCCTATGTCAATCCCATCGTCGCCATGGCTCTGGGATATTTCGTCGCCGGCGAGACCATCACGCCGCGCTCCATCGCGGCGTCGGCCTTGGTGGTGTTCAGCGTCTGCTTGATTCTCACGGGTGCCGGCAGCCGACAGACCCCATAAGGACTGCCCGGCCGAAGGGCGAGTCGCCTTCCCTGTCCTTGCGCGCCACGCGCGCGTCCCCGAGGAATTTCGCGCGGTTCGGTGGACTCGTCTGCCCGGCGGCAACGCATCGAACCCCTTTGTGGACCGTCTGGCCGGCTTGTTGTCGCTAGGACAGTCACAGTCCTCCGCTCAGGCGCCTGGAGCGGAGCAGTCCAGGGCAACTCATTCTTCGCGGAACACCAGCTCCGTAGGAAGGGATAAGACATCGAGGTCCGGCGCCAGGCTCGCCCTGATCGTGCTGGGCGCCGCGGCCGTCATCGCCGGCGGTTACTTTGCCCTTGGCCGGCACGCATCGTCCCAGCGGGAGACCGCGGTGGCTTCATCGCCGGCGCCCGCCGCTGTCTCGGGCGCTGCGCCGGAAAAGTCCATCGCGGTATTGCCCTTCGTGGACATGAGTGAGAAGAAGGATCAGGAGTATTTCTCGGACGGCCTATCGGAGGAACTCATCGACCATCTCACCCATTCGGCCGACCTCAAAGTCATTGCCCGCACCTCCTCGTTCCAATTCAAGGGCAAGAACGAAGACGTACGGACCATTGCCGGCCAATTGGGTGTCGCCAATCTCCTCGAAGGCAGCGTACGGATGTCGGGTCATGACATGCGCATTACCGCTCAGTTGATCCGAGCGTCCGACGGTACGCATTTGTGGTCGCAACGTATGACCGCAAGATGAGCGACGTATTCAAGG
>Ga0302316_10000731_pt1 | contig 27911 bp, 24 predicted proteins | sample III_Palsa_N3_2_FD_200456 | JGI IMG/M metagenome (GOLD analysis project Ga0302316, IMG submission 200456) | Peat permafrost microbial communities from Stordalen Mire near Abisko, Sweden - III_Palsa_N3_2 | ecosystem: Environmental > Terrestrial > Soil > Palsa > Peat permafrost | place: Sweden...
GCTGAAAGTGACTGCGATGGCGCTTTGCAGTTTGGCGGGGTCGTTGGCGCCAGCCAGGGCGATGAGTTCGGGTGCGGAGAGCTTTTCTGGTTTGGCGCTTTGGGCGTTGAGGACAGGTGCGGCGGGTGTAGTCAGCAGCAATAGAAGCAGAGCCAGTTTCCTCATAGATTGCCAACTATACAGCATGTTGCGTGGAGGCCTGCGTGTCCGATTGCGGACGGGGAATGGCGTTTTTGGACAGTCTTCTTGTGGCTTTGTATGCACCGGTGCGGCGGAAAGGATGGAGATACAGGGATTTCCAGCGTCCTGCACGTTGGCCCCCTGAATGCAAGATGCCAGCTTGTCCTTTCTCGGCAGGGAGGTTACTCATGCAAGCCATAGTTCAGGATCTTCGTTTTGCGCTGCGGCAGTTGCGCAAGTCGCTTGGGTTCACATTCACGGCGATCTTGTCGCTGGCTTTGGGCATTGGGGCTACGACGGCCGTGTTCAGCGTGATCTACGCCATCTTGATGGACCCGTATCCATATGCGCATGCGGACCGGTTCATGCATATGCGGCTCATCGATGCGGAGGGAAAGGACCGCGGCTTCGGGCTGAACTCGGACCAGTGGCATGAGATCAAGAAGTCGCCGGTGATCGAGGATGCGTTTGTCGAGGATGAATGGAGTTTGACGGTGACGGGGCATGACTTTCCGGAGAATGTGGAGGCGGGCTTCGAGTCGTCGAATATGTTCAATTTTCTGGGCGTGCCGATGCTTTACGGGCGCGGTTTGCAGCCTTCCGATGCGGTGGATGGGCACGATCCGGAGCCGGTGGTGGTGCTGAGTTACAAGTTCTGGATGCGGCACTTCAATGGAGATCCTTCGGTGGTGCGGCAGAAGCTGCAGATGGTGCACAAGGACTACACGATTGTGGGGATTGCGCCCGCGCGGTTTACGTGGGGTGATGTGGATGTGTATGTGCCGCAGAAGATTATGGGAGATCCGAACCTCACGTTCAATACCGAGATACGGCTGAAGCCCGGCGTGACGCGGGAACAGGCGGATGCGGCGCTGCTGCCACTGTTCCAGCAGTTTGCCAAGGACCGTCCGCAGGGGTTTGGGTTTCCGAAGGGTAGCTTCCGGGTGCAGGTGTACGGGCTGAATGACAACTTTCTGCGCGATCTGGGCGGGACGCTGTATCTGCTGTTGAGCGCAGTGGCTCTGCTGCTGTTGATCGGGTGCGGGAATGTGTCGATCTTGCTGCTGGCGCGGGGGACGGCGCGGCAGCATGAGTTTGCGCTGCGGTCCGCGGTGGGAGCGAAGCGCGGGCGGCTGGTGCGTCAACTGCTGACGGAGTCGCTGCTGCTCTCCTTGACAGGCGCCGCGCTGGGCGTGGGGTTCGCGTACCTGTCGCTGAGCAAGATTGTGGCAACGCTGCCGCAGTACGCGTATCCGCATGAGGCTGCGATTCGGGTGAATCTGCCGGTGCTTTGCTTCAGCGTGGTGGTGGCACTGCTGACAGGAGTGGTCTTTGGGCTATGGCCGGCATGGCAGCTTTCGCGGCCGGAGGTAAGCCAGATCATGCAGTCGGGCACGCGCAAGGTGGCGGGCAGCGTGCGCGGACGGCGGGCACTGGGCGGACTGATCGCGGGACAGATTGCACTAACGCTGCTGATGCTGGCCGGGGCGGGCGCGGCTCTGGAAGGGTTTGTGAAACTGAACACGGTGCACCTGGGCTACGATCCGCACAACATCATGTCGGTGCCGATTCCTGTTCATGAGAACACATACAAAACCTGGGTGGAGCGGGCAAATTACTTTGAGCAGCTGAAGACCAAGGTTGAAGAGACGCCGGGGGTGGAGATGGCGGCGATCTCGATGAATGCTACGCCACCTTCGAATGGGGGCGATACGATTCTTGAGGTTTTGGGCAAGCCTTCGTCGCAGGAGCAGAAGGCGCGGGTCAATTTCGTGAGCCCTGGATACTTTCCTGCGCTGAAGATTGGAATGGCGCAGGGTGGGATTTGGAGCGAGTCCGAAAATCGCAATGGCGCGCAGGTGATCGTGATCAATGAATCGATGGCGCGGAAGTATTTTCCGAAGGGCGACGCGCTGGGCGGGTCGATCAAATTACAACTGAAGGATGCGCCTCCGTTCAACGTGATGGCGACGGGGGCGGACGGATGGTTGCGGGTTGTGGGCGTGATCCAGGACAAGCTGGATGATGGACTGCGCAATCCGGTGGTGCCGGAGATGTTTGTGCCGTCCACGCTGTGGATGAGGATGGGGACACAGATTCTGGTGCGAGCGCGGGTGTCGCCGCTGACGCTGTTGCCGGCCATCCGCAAGCAGATCGCGTTGGTGAATGCGGAGCAGCAGACGATCTCCGATCCTCTGGATCTGGAGCACTGGATTACGCGTCAGCCGGAGTATGCGCAGGGGAACCTGGTGACATGGCTGTTTGGGTCTTTCGCGGTACTGGCGCTCACTCTGGCGGCGGTGGGGTTGCATAGCGTGGTTTCTTACTCTGTGGCGCAGCGGACGAACGAATTTGGGATACGGATGGCGCTGGGTGCGCAGCGGGAGCATATCTGGCGGATTGCAGTGCGAACTGCGAGCGTGAGTGTGGGAGTGGGCGTAGGGGTGGGGCTGGTGCTGGCTCTGGCGCTGAGTCAAGTACTGGCGCATTGGGCGGAGGGAAGTTCGCGCGATCCTCTGCTGCTGGCGGGGGCGACGACGGTGCTGGCGATTGCGGCAGGGATCGCATGCGCTGTACCGGCACGGCGGGCTTCGCGGGTGGATCCGATGGTGGCGCTGCGCTGCGATTGAACGCTAGAGGACTTCGGCGAGCAACCGGATACCTTCGCGAATTTCCTTTTCATTCAAACGCGCATACCCGAGGATGATGGCCGGTCTGATCTGCGTGGTTGCTCGGGCTGTCCTATCCAGGTAACAGTGAGACATGCCGTAGACGCCGACTCCGTGCTGGGCTGCATTTGCGATGATGGTTTCTTCTGCAGTGCGCTTCTTTGGCCAGAGCGCGACGTGTGCGCCGCTGCCGTCGCCGGTGACTTCAACGCGATTGCCGAGATGCTTTTGGATGGCGTCGAGCAGGGCCTCGCGGCGTGCAGTGTTTCTGCGGCGGAGGCGGCGCAGGTGGCGCTCGTACATGCCGGTGTTGATGAATTCGGCGAGCGTCTCCTGCTCGAGGGTGGCGGAGTGCAGGTCGTTAAGCCACTTGGCTGCCGTGAATGCTGTGGCCAGTGATTTGGGCACGACGAGGTAGCCGATGCGCAGAGCGGCGAAGACGGTTCGTGAGAAGGTGCCGATGTAGACGGTTCGGCCTTCGGTGTCCAGTCCTTGCAGGGATTCGAGAGGACGTCCTTCGTAGTGAAACTCGCCGTCATGGTCGTTTTCAACGAGGATGGAGTTGGTGCGCCTGGCCCATGTGAGGAGCGCGAGACGGCGTGCCAGCGGGAGAATTCCTCCGGTGGGGAACTGATGCGAAGGAGTGACGAAGATCAGGCTGGCCTGCTCGGGCAACTTCGATGGGATGAGGCCATCGCGGTCGACTGGAACGGGTAGAAGTTGTGCGCCAGCGGCGCGGAGAACCTCTCGTGTTCCGTTGTAATGCGGGTCTTCAATGGCTACGCGGTCGCCGCGTTCGACGAGCACGCGGGTCACGAGATCGAGCGCCTGCTGCGAGCCGTTGACGACGATCACTTCGGATGGATCGCATACAACGGCGCGCGAGCGGCGCAGGTGATTGCAGATGGCTTCGCGCAGGACGAGGCTTCCAATGGCATCGCCGTAGTCGAACTGGCGCACGGGCGCCATGCGCATGTGCTTCAGCAGGATTCGACGCCAGCGCTCGAAGGGGAAGGTCTCGACGTCGCTGCGTCCGTAGGCGAAGTCGTAGCGTATGGGTTTGCGTGGGGGTTGCGGAGTATCGACTGCGGACATCGAGTCAATGGCTGCTGCGCCGAAGCGCGACAGACGGAGCTTCGTCGATCTCTTGAGTTTTTGCGGTGTTCCGTGGACGAGGCCTTCGGAGACAAAGGTACCTGAGCCGCTGCGGCCCTCGACGAATCCCTCGGCGAGCAGTTGGTCGTAGGCGAGAAGTACCACGGTGCGCGAAACGCCGAGTTGCTCGGCGAGATCACGTGTCGAGGGAAGGCGTTCGCCAGCGGGGAACGCACCGGACAGGATGGATTGCCTGAGACCGGCGTAGACCTGCCGGAACAGCGGTTCCCCAGTCTTCGAAAGTGGTATTGCTAGTTCCATAAAAAGTGGTGCTATGAAAATACCATATTCTGTCCCATGCTTGGAGTTATTGCGAGCGCTTGCGCTCACTCAGGAGTGATCTGCCGAGTACAAAAGCGGCAAATCTGGAGGGGACAGTGACGCGGTTTGGATGTTTTGGAGTATTCGTGTTGTGCGCGGCTGGTTTTCTGACTTCGTTTGATTCTGCGCGTTCGCAGAGCGCCCCTGCGTCATCGGAAACAGACGCGCAGCAGCGCAGCGCCCTGCGCGATGGGCAGCACGATTTCGATTTCGAGATTGGGACGTGGAAGATTCACCTGTCGCGCCTCAAGGATCGCCTGGTGGGTTCGAAGACCTGGATTGAATTCGACGGCACATCGGTGACGCGCAAGGTGTGGGGTGGCAAAGCCAATCTGGAGGAGTTTGAAACCGATAGCCCTACAGGTCATATCGAAGGGCTTACTTTGCGCACTTACAATCCGGAGACTCACCAGTGGAGTATCTATTGGGCGAACAGCAAGGATCCGGCGCTGGGGCAGCCCATTCAGCCGATGGTGGGTGAGTTCAAGGAAGGAGGCGGAGAGTTTTACGATCAAGAGCTTTGGAAAGGCCGAACGGTCTATGTGCGCTTTATCTGGTCGAAGATTACGCCTGACTCGGCTCACTTTGAGCAGTCCTATTCGGAGGACGGCGGGAAAACGTGGGAAGTGAATTGGATTACGGATCAGACGCGGGTGAAGGACGAGGGCGATAAGGGCCCATGAGTTTCCTAACCGGCTGCGTGGAACGATTTCATGATGGTCTGAGGCGAGCGGATAGAGCGCGTAGAAGACGCAGAAAAATGGAGAGGATGATGGTCCGAATGAAATGTGTAGTTGGCGTGTTGTTTTTGGGCGTGCTTGGTTACCTGAACCAAACAGTTCCCGGCTATTCACAATCGGCCCCCGACAGAGCTGGAGCGGAACAGATACGCGATGGCCAACATGATTTCGATTTCAACTTTGGTACGTGGAAGACGCACATCATGCGGCTGCAGAACCCGCTCTCGGGATCGAAGGAGTGGATTGAGATGAATGGGACGGTGACGGTGCGGAAGATTTGGGGTGGGAAGGGGCAGCTGGAAGAGATTGAGGCCGATGCTGCAGCGGGTCAGGGCTCAGGCGGCCACTTTGAAGGCCTGACACTGTTTCTCTACAATCCGCAATCGCATCAGTGGAGTCAAGACTTTGCCAGCAACCGCGATGGTAGCCTTGGACAGCCGATGATCGGGGAATTCAAGGATGGGCGCGGCGAGCTGATTTCGCAGGAGACCTTCAAAGGGAGGACCATTCTTGTTCGCGGAGTCTGGTCGGATATCAAGGCGGATTCGCATCAATTTGAGCAGGCTTTCTCGGACGACTGCGGAAAGACCTGGGAGGCTAATTTTGTCGCTTCGCTGACGCGAGAAAAATAGCAGGAAGATCAGGACGTGGTGCTCGATTTTGCCTTGAGCTGTTCGTTCAGAGAGGTGCCATCGAGGGGGAAGTACAGCGAGAAGACTGTACCGTGATGGGCGGCGCTGGTTGAGGTGCGGAACCTGATTTTTCCGCGGTGTTTGCGCACGATTTCTTCGGAGACCCAGAGGCCCAGGCCTGTTCCTGTCATTTCTTTGGATGTGATGAACGGTTCGAAGATTCGATCGCGAATAGAAGCAGGGATGCCTTCGCCGGTATCGGCAACGATGACCTTGATACCTCGCCCGCTGTCGCCTGGATGGGATTGGGTGTACCGGATACGCACTGTCAACTCACCTCCATGCGTGATCGCATCCATCGCGTTGCCGATCAGGTTGGCGAATACCTGGCGGATTTCGGCGCTGAAGCAGTAAAGCTTGTCATGACTGATGTAGTCGCGCTTCACGGTGATGCCGCAAGCACGAAGGCGAGGTCCAAAGAGCGAGAAGACGGACTCCATGACTTCGCTGAGGTCGGTCGGTGTGGGCGCGGTCGACTGCTTGTGAAAGCGGAGTGTCTGGGTAGCCACCTGGGCGACGCGGGCTAATTCGAGATCGGCCGTGACCAGGTACTCGCGGGTTTTCGGATGAAGGGCCGGATCCTGCAGGGCGAGGTAGAGGGTGTTGGTGACAGCGTTGAGGGGGTTGTTGATTTCATGCGCCACACTGGCAGCAAGACGGCCCGTGGCAGCCAGTTTTTCGGATCGGCGCAGCGCTTCTTCGGCGAGTTTCTGATCGTGCATATCGGTAGAGCTACCCAGCCAACGGTCGATCTGTCCAGTTTCGTTACGCGCGGGAACAGCGCGGGCAAGGAAGTACCGGTAGGTGCCGTCGTGCCTGCGCAGCCGGTATTCATTCAGGTAGGGCTCGCCGGATTGCAGACATGACTGCCACTTTTCGAGAGTTGAGTCTAGATCATCGGGATGAATCAGACGTTCCCACCTGAGGTCCATGATTTCTCCCAAAGGAAGGCCTATGTAATCTCGAAAACGCTGGTTTGCATAGGTGTTGCGCCCCTCAGCGTCGGTGGCCCAGACCAGTTGCGGCAGACTTTCGGCGAGAGCGCTGAACCGCTGCTCGCGCTCGCGCAAGGCAGCTTCGGCCTGCTTGAGTGGCGTCAGGTCCAGGACGAAGCCGATGTATTCGTCCTGGGAGCCCTCGAGCAGGGCATAGCCGCAGAGAATGGGTACCCGGCTGCCGTCCTTGCGAATGTATTCCTTTTCGTAGGGGGTGCAGTTGCCGCGCTGGGCGGCTTCCGCGATATGGAATTTGTCCAATTCCCCGTATTCGAGAGGAGTCATGGTATCCCAGCGCACCCGGCCTGCATCCATATCCTCGCGACTGTAGCCGGTGAGGCGCAAGAGCTCGTTGTTGCCTTCGGTGAAGCCTCCGAAGCGGTTGGGAATGCCTATACCGATCATGCCGGATTCGAAGAGTTTGCGGAATTGAGACTGGCTTCTGTGAAGGGCTTCCTCGACGATCGTTTGCTCGGTGATATCGGTGTGCATGCCGATCCACTCGAGAATATTGCCCGCAGCGTCGCGCACTGGCACTGCCCGCGCCTGCATATTTCTGTAGATGCCATCGTAGCGTTTTACCCGATGCTTGATCTCAAACATCTCGCCGGCAGCAACCTGCTGTTCCCAGGCCCGAAAGCTGTACTCACGGTCGTCGGGATGGATCGCGTTGCGTCCGCCAGACTCGGCAACCTCTTCGAGCTTCTGTCCGGTGAAGGCGCACCAATCGGGCTCAGGATGCCGCTTGCCGTCGGCGCTTGCCGACCAGACGATATTGGAACTGGCATGCACCAGGGAACGGTAGCGGCTTTCGCTGAGGGCGAGCTGTTCTTCGCGGCGCTTGCGTTCCGTGATTTCCTGGATGGTTCCGCGGAGGCGAGTGGCTTCGCTGCCGGAGAAGGACTCCGCTTCGCCGCGGGCAGTGATCCATTTGCAGGAACCGTCCAACATCACGATTTGAAGATCCAACTCGTAGGGTTCGCCTGTCGCAATGGCTCGGGCTACGGCCGCTTCGAGCCGGGACCAACTCTCCGGGGTATGGTAGTTTCGAAGCTCTTCATACCTTGGCGGCGGCAGCGCGGGATTCCGGCCAAAGGTGCGGTAGACTTCTTCGGACCATGTGACTGTGCCGGTTGTGCGATGCCAGCGCCATGTCCCCAACTTGGCGATGCGATGCGCCTCTTTCAGCTCCTGTTCGCGCTGGCGCAACTCGGCTTCCAGGCGCTTGAGGTCGGTGATGTCGCGGGAGATGCCGACGAGTCCTGAGATCTGACCGTTTACGTCCCGGCAGACGTTCAAGAGAGATTGGAGCTGTCGCACTTCGCCATTGATCAGAAACTCTTCCTCAAAAACCGAGGGGCGACCGGAGGCGAGAATCTCGCGATCCTTTCTTGTAATCGCATCGGCGATCTCGGGAGCGAAGAGTGAATAGGCGTCTCTACCGAGGAAGTCTGCGGGCTGCCGGCCTAATGCGCCCGCTGCGGCTCTGTTGACGAGGAGATAGCGGCCCTCGCGGTCCTTCAGAAAGGCGGCGTCCGACATACCTTCAATCAAGGTTTGGAGGTGAGCTAATCGCTCCCCGGCGCGTGTTTCGGCCGCCACAGGACGAGAGGCGTCCACAGCGGCCTCATATTCGGGGTGAGTCTTCGCGAATTCCTGCGTCATCGTCCACGTATTCCTTTAAGACTCACAGTTGGCGAGACCTGGCCCACGAAGACATTGCAACGAATTTGCTACGAAGAGGTACTTCACGGAGGGTTTCAAGACGATTCGACTGGAGAGATTCTAATGCGTAGTTTCTGGCAAGTCGAGCGCGGTGGCAAGTTTTCTTGGCGAGCGGGGACGGATCGCTGGTAGTCCAATTTTTCCGAACTCCCCGCGGCGTGCGAGGGCGCTGTATGCCGGTCAAATGGACGCTCACGAGCGGCCCCTGTTAGACTGATAGGGTTGTACTGGCTGTGCCTGCATCGCAAACTGCTGTGTGCTCGCCTGCAAGATACCCTTCGGAAAACTGATTAAGGACTCTCGTGGATTCCCAAACGCGTCACGCGCTTAAACAAGACAAATTCGTACAGACCACCCAATCCGGCGTGAGCTGGGTCGGCGAACATCGTTCGTCTGTCATTCGCTATTCTGTTGCGCTGGTGGTTGTTCTGGCACTGCTCATCGCAGGATTGATTTACTACAATCAGCGCTCCGAGGCTGCCGAGACCGCGCTGGGTGCGGCGCTGGATACGTACGGCTCGCAGCTGGCTCAGCCGGGAGCTCCCGCGGCAAAGGGCGTTTATACTTCGGCTGCGGATCGGTCCAAGGCGGCCAATCAGCAGTTTTTGCAGGTCGCCAGCCAATTTGGGTGGTTGCCGCAGGCCGCTAAAGCTCATTATTTCGCGGGGCTTACGGATCAGGCGCTGGGCCAGAATGGTTCGGCTGAGAGCGAACTGAAAGCTGCTGCCAGTTCTTGGGATGGAAATCTGTCGAGCCTGGCGAAGTTTGCGCTGGCTGGCTTCTATCACCAGACGGGACGCGATCCGCAGGCTATCGATCTGTACAACGGTCTGATCGCCAAACCAACCACGGCGGTTCCGGTGTTTACGGCCCAGCTTGCGCTGGCTGATTTGTATGCCTCCAGCGGCAAGACGGAGCAGGCCAAGCAGATCTGGGCCAAGGTCAAGGACGCGGATAAGACTGGCGCTGCCGGTTCGATCGCTTCTGAGAAACTGACCAAGAAGTAGCCAGGGGTCTGTATAGGAATTGAGAATGGTCTGCGCGTGCGCGGGCCATTTTTATTTTCCGCTGGATCTGGTGTTTGAGCGAAGCGAGCGTCGCCTGCGTCCGTTAGGCTATGAGCACTAACGCCGCAACATTCGCAGGTTGGATGGAGATTCCTACGACGGCCGCGATGAAACCGACCGACAGCAAGGCCCAATTCGACCCAATTTCGGACTCGCGCGTCGAGGATGCAGGCGTAGCCATTGCAGCCCTGGTCGACGAATACGCCGGGACGCTCTATCGCGTGGCCTACTCGGTGCTGCGCAATGCTGCGGACGCCGAGGATGCGGTGCAGGAGACCTACCTGCGCGTGCTGCGTCATCGCAATTCGCTGGGTGAGATTCGCGACCCGCGCGTGTGGATGGTACGGATTGTCTGGAACGTCGTCCTGGACCGCAAGCGGCGGGCCAAGACGCGTCCCGAGACCGATGACGTTGCTGATCTTGCGCGCATGCTGCCGGCATCCGGGCTTACTGCTGAGGAGCGGGTAGCTTCTGCTCAGCATCATGAGCATGTGTTGCGCGCTGTAGCGCAGCTTCCCGAGAAAGAGCAGCGCGTGCTCATCTTGTCGGCATTTGAAGAGCTATCCAGCGTTGAGATCGCGCAGATTCTGGGCACTACAGAATCGACGATACGATCGAGGCTGTTTCGTGCCCGCAATCTTTTGTCGAACTTACTCAGCCACTCGAGGAGTGTGCGATGACCCAGAATTTTCAGAACTCGGATTACGAAAGCAAGTCTCCAGGCAAGTCTTCGGCGGAAGAGACATTACGATTGCTGGCTGAGCTTCCACCGCCGGCCGATTTGACTGATCGCGTTCATCACCGGCTGGCTCGTGAACAGGCGAAGCCGATCCGCCGCGGCTTCTGGGCGTTGTGGTTGCCGTCGCAGCGCCTGCAGTTTGCCGCTGCCGCGGTGCTCGTGGTGGCTGTTGCGGGGTCAACGTGGACTGTGTACCATTCGCATCCGCAAGCCGGTCCGAAGGCAGGCGCGAACACACAGGTTACGCCGGCTTTACATCCTGATGCGAGTTCCGGCGGTTTCGGCACCGCGGGTGCTGAGCGTGTTCCACCGACGTTGAATCCGATCAAGGTGCCGCCAGCTCCGAAGAAGAAGCCGAGCGCGAGCAAGACGGGCAAGCCCTCCCCCAAGAAGCTGGCTACGCCGACCGCTGCCGCGACTCAGTAGGCGCTGTAGATCTTTAGTGAGAGGGCCGACGAGAGTTTAATGGACTGCGGCCCAGCTCGCGAATCGAAAAATGCCGGCTACGCTTCTTCAGCCTCGTTGATCAGGAAGCGGAAGAGCATCTGGATAATCGCCAGCACGGCCGCACCCCAGAAAGCGGCGCTGAAGGTGCTGATATGGAAGCCGCGCACGAAGCCGGATGCGACTTCGAGGACGACGGCGTTCACCACCAGCAGGAATAGGCCGAAGGTGAGGATGACCAGAGGCAGGGATACCAGCTTCAACAGCAGGCCGACAGTCGCGTTGAGCAGGCCGAAGATCAAGGCCGCGACCAGAGCTGTTCCCAGCGAATCGACGTGGAAGCCGGGTACGACTCGCGAAACAATCAACAAGGCAATTGCGCTGAGCAACCAGTTTGCAAGCAATCGAATCATGCTATTCCTCTCCGTACATGGAATTTCGATTTCTGGACGCACTCCAGATCGGCCGCACCGTGTTGATTTGCCTGCACGCGGACGCGCTCTTGCGTGGTGCGACAGAGATCATCTCCGTCATAGTAACGTTTTCAGCGAACCTTTCCCTGTGTGAAACGCGTCAAAGAGTCGATGAACTTGTCCAAAATGCGGATCAGACTGCGGTTTCTTGGCGCGGGGGCTCTCGCAGCGTCGGCAGCATTTGGCGTGGGCCAGAAGCCTTCGAGCCCTAGCGCGGGAACGAGTTCGGTTTCGAGTGCCAATGGCGGTGAGAGTTCAAAATCTGACGCCGCGCCTGCGCTGAGTACAGCACCTATTCCAAGCGTTCGAGAGCTGATGCTCGACGTTGCGGCTCACCAGAAGCAAGTAGAAAAGGTGCGCGAAAATTACACCTTCCACTCATCGACGATCATTCAGGATCTCGATTCCAGCGGCAATGTTACCAAGACTGAGTCGGAGGACAGCGAAGTCTTTTATGTAAACACGCATCGCATCGAGCGGACGGTCAAGAAAAACGGCAACGCGCTCAGCGATCACGATCGGCAGAAGGAGCAGGAGCGCATTACCAAACTGGTTGAGAAGGCTCCGAACGTGCCGCCGGGCGAGCCGCTGGAAGGCCCCAAGATGACGGTGAGCATGTCTCACCTGCTGGATATCATGGATGCGTACAATCCGCGGCGGGTGATGTTTCGCGGGCGCAGCACGATTGTTTTTGATTTCGCCGGCAAGCACGATGCCAAGACGCATGGCTTTGCCGAGGACGCATCCAAGAAGATTGCCGGTACCTTGTGGGTGGATGAGCGCGATCGCCAGGTGGCGCGCATGGAGGCGCATTTTATCGACAACTTTCATCTGGTAGGCGGCTTGCTTGCCAATGTGCAGAAGGGGTCGAGTTTCTACTTTGACCAGGCGCTGATCAATGGCGAGATATGGTTTCCGACGGCCGGGGAGGGGAACATCCAGGCTCGGGTGCTGCTGCTCAAAGGGGTTCGTCAGCATGTGATCGAGCGGGATACCGACTATCAGCGGTTTACGGTGGACACGCAGACTGGCAAGTCGGCTTCGGTGGTTACGGATACGAGGCAGTAGTCCGAGCCGCTTTTTTTGAGGGTGGGAGATCGAGGATGTTGCTGGTCGATGAGCACCTTTGGCTCCTGGCAATGAGTGAGAACAAGCACCGCTGACGCCACAGAATGCCCCTACGTCACTCGGTAGAATCCCGAGTATTTTCTATCTCACCGAGCTTTCATTTTGCCCATCGGCGACTGACGGAATTCGCCGGTTGGTGGCCGCAAGAATGGGCGGAGCGCGGCGCAGGTTCCGTAGGTTCGTGATTCAGCATCTCAGATACTGAGTGGGTTGGAAACCGGAGGTGATTGAGGCATGGCGAATGAGGTATTGGAGACGACCTGCTGTGTGGTGGGTGGCGGGCCTGCGGGAATGGTACTCGGATATCTTCTGGCACGCAGGGGTGTGCAGGTTACGGTGCTGGAAAAGCACCACGATTTCTTCCGCGATTTTCGCGGCGACACGGTGCACCCGTCCACACTCGAGGTTCTCAAGGAGCTTGGGCTGTTAGAGGAGTTCCTGGATTTGCCGCACGAGGAGGTGACTTCGCTTGGCGTGATCATCGGAGATTCCAAGGTCGATTTGGCCGATTTTAGTCATGTGCCGACGACTTGTAAGTTTGTGGCGCTCATGCCGCAATGGGATTTTCTCAACTTCCTTTCGAGTCATGCAAATCGGTTTGCTTCGTTTCAACTACTCATGCAGCACGAAGCCACAGGTCTGTTGCGAGAGGGCAAACGCATTAAGGGAGTTGTGGCCCAGTACCGGGGGCAAGAGGTGCGCGTCCGCTCGGACCTCGTGGTGGGCTGCGATGGCCGCCATTCTGTTACGCGCACCGCAGCCGGACTGAATGTGATCGAGTATGGCGTGCCCATCGACGTGTTGTGGTTCCGAATCAGTCGCAGGCCGGACGATCCGGCGCAGGTGCTCGGCAACGTGAATAATGGTATGGCATTGATCCTGATCAATCGATCGGATTATTTTCAAGCCGGCCTCATTATCAAGAAAGGCTCGTTTGACGGCATGAAAGCGCGCGGCCTCGACGCATTTCGCGCAGACATTCGCAGGATCGCTCCGTATTTGGGTGAACGCGTGAACGAACTGCAAGATTGGGAGCAGATCAAGATCCTGACCGTGCAGATCAACCGGCTGCGCCGCTGGCACCGGCCGGGCCTGCTGTGTATTGGAGATGCAGCCCACGCGATGTCGCCCGCTGGGGGAGTGGGGATTAACCTTGCGATTCAGGATGCTGTTGCCGCGGCAAACGTATTGACCAGGCCGCTACAGAAGCGGCGTGTTTCTCAAGCCGTGTTGGCCAAGGTGCAAACGCGCCGCGAGCTTCCAACTCGGGTTACGCAAGCGATTCAGTTGTCGGCTCATCGAGGTCTCGCTCGCGTGTTTGAGAACCCAGGACCGATCCAGGCGCCCTGGCAGTTGAAGGCGGCTGTGCGAATTCCCGGCCTTCAGCGTGCGGTGGGGTATGCGGTGGGGATAGGCGTTCGTCCGGAGCATGTGCGAGAGGAAACTCCCCCGCGATGGCGGCGCGGACTCGCTGCAACTGCTGTCGTTGCAGCGTTGGGGATGGCGGCGGCGACTGCTGTCCTCGGTTGGGCAGCATGGAAGGCATGGAGCAAAGCCGCCGAGGCTGCGCGCTAGACCTTGCGCTCAAGAAGAAATGCTGCAGCGAGATACAGCGGGGGGCGGTATGTTAGGCTGCGGCTATTCCTTGTTGGAGGGGTCACGTGCATTTTGAGGATTGGCGGAAGTGTGGGCTGACGGCAGTTGTGCTGGTGGGTGTGTGTTGGATGACGCGAGGTGCGCGGGCCCAAACGGCGCCGAAGTATCCGGATTATCCCAGTGAGACTCCGGCTAAGTTTGTGCCGCCTACGGCAGGCATGGATTACGAGAGCCGCGAGGTGATGATCCCGATGCGGGACGGGGTGAAGCTGAGAACCTTCATCCTGGTGCCCAAGGGAGCAAAGCGTGCTGGGATTCTGATGACGCGGACGCCTTACGATGCACATCAGCTTACTTCGAACGCCAACAGTACACATATGGGTGTGAGCCTCTGGGGCTATGACAATGCCGTGGAGACGATCATCGACGGCGCGTACATTCGCGTGGTGCAGGATATTCGCGGCAAGTATGGCAGCGAGGGCGATTACGTGATGAACCGGCCGCTGCATGGGCCGCTGAATCCTACGCCGGTGGATGAATCGACGGATACGTATGACACTATCGACTGGCTGGTGAAGAACGTTCCCGAGTCTAATGGCAAGGTGGGGGTGCTGGGGATTTCGTATGACGGATATTTGGCGCTGATGCCGCTGGTGCATCCACACCCGGCGCTGAAGGTTGCCGTGCCGATGAATCCCATGGTGGATGGATGGCGCGGCGACGACTGGTTTCACAATGGCGCGTTCCGTGAGCAGAATATTCCGTATATTTACGAGCAGACGGCGACGCGCGGCAACGATGCGCATTGGCAATTGAGTAACTTCGATGACTATGACATGTACATGCGGGCGGTCTCTGCCGGGGAGTTAGGCAAGGAGCGCGGCATGGAGCAGATTGGCTTCTGGAACAAGGTGGTTGCGCATCCGGCGTATGACAGCTTCTGGAGCGACCAGGCCGTCGACAAGATCCTGGCGAAAGAACCGCTGATTGTGCCGACAATGATCGTAGCGAGTTTGTGGGACCAGGAAGATATCTACGGTGCGATGGCTGTGTACAAGGCTGTTGAAGCTGCGCAGCCGGATGCGGCGAAGAAGAATCTGTTTCTGGTGCTGGGGCCGTGGCATCACGGGCAGGAGATTGAAGAGGCGAGTTCGCTGGGCGCGATCAAGTTTGGCAGCGATACGGGGTATTACTTTCGCACGCAGATTCTGGCGCCGTTTCTGGCCCATTACCTGAAGGATGACGCTCCAGTGTCGAAGGTTGCGCCTGTTACTGCTTACGAGACGGGCGCGAACAAGTGGGAGGATTTGCAGACGTGGCCATCGGGTTGCGCGGAGGGATGCAAGCCTAAGCCGACGCCGTTGTATCTTGAGGCGGGTGGGAAGCTCGGCTTTACGGCTCCCACGGGTGATGGTTTTGACGAGTATGTTTCCGATCCCGCGAAGCCGGCGCCATTTCGCGCGCGGCCCAGCCAGCCGGTGGGGTATACGCCGAATCTCTCGTGGGTGCGATGGCTAGTGGACGACCAGCGCGAGTTCTCAGGCCGGACGGATGTGCTGACTTACTCGACCGACGCTCTCACCGCGCCGGTGAAGATCAGTGGCGAGCCGATTGCCAACCTGGTCGCTGCGACATCGGGTACGGATGTGGATTGGGTGGTGAAGCTGATCGATGTGTATCCCGATGAAGTGGCTGGGCAGCCTGAGTTAGGCGGCTATCAGTTGCCGATTGCAATGGATATTTTGCGAGGGAGATATCGCGAGAGCTTGTCGGAGGCGAAGGCGATTGCTCCGAATGTGCCGCTCAAGTATCGCTTTGGGCTGCCGACTTCGAACCATGTCTTTTTGCCGGGGCACAAGATCATGGTGCAGGTGCAGTCGAGCTGGTTTCCGCTGTATGATCGCAATCCTCAGACCTTTGTGCCGAATATCTTCTTTGCCAAGCCGGAGGACTATAAAAAGGCAACCGAGCAGATCTATCACGCTGCGGGCAAGGCCAGTTTTGTCGAACTGCCGGTGGTTACTGACGCGCGATAGTCGATGATGGGCAAAGAGCGGGGCGCAACGTGGCGTCCCGCTCTTTCTGTTGGTGCTCCCTGCTTTATTGCTGCGGGGTTGGGGGCGCTTCTGGGGGATTGCCGCCTGGGCCTTGTCTGCGTGCCATGCCTGCTTTCCTCTTTGCGACCCAATCCGCGAAGGTTTTCTTCTGATCCTCATTCAACAAGGCCGAAATCTTGGTATCGGTTTCGTCGCGGATTTGCGCCATCTGTGTTTGCCGGGCTTCCGGAGTTTCGTTGGTGGTTGATGTGCCTGATTCGCTTTGCGGCTTTTCGCGCAACGCTCGCATCTGCGTGGATTGCTGTTCAAGCAGGGCTTTCACGCCGGTTTGCTGTTCGGGGGTCAGAGACAGCACGCGGGTGAGGTTTTGCAGCTCCCGCTCGGGTCCGCCGCCTCGACGCCAGTTGCCTTGGGGTGCGCCATTTGGTGCGGCATTCTCGGGCTGCGTTGTTTGCGCATAGGTGGTGAAAGAGCCCAGACCCAGAAGGGCGATTCCCACTGCCAGCTTCCAGTGATTGTTTCTCATGATTTGATTACTCCTTGCATCCCATTTCGGATTCGATCTTATGAACGACGTGCCGGCGTGTTCATGGAGTCAGACGCCGAATCGAGGGCAACGGTTGACCTCCGGGTTGAAAACACGATTCAGATACGAGGTGAGATGACCTAAAGTAGACGTATGTTCGTGCGCAAAATTTTGGTAGTCCGGGTGGATACTGACGGCGTAGAGACGCCCTGCCCGATTCACTGGATCGACAATTTTGCCATGCGGAACTTCACGAACGATGCGGTTTACGATGACACTCTCCCCGCCGGGGACGGGTTGCTGGAGGCTGGGCATCGTGTGCCGCTCGACCGGCTGTGGCCGGCGATGGAGGATTGGTTTCGGCGCAAGGGGTATTTGAAGTCCGACGAACGGCTCAAAGTGACGGAGATGGCGCGGCAGGCTGCAGATGGAGTTACAGGATCAAGCAAAGGCTTCTCATGAAAGCAATGATTGCGACGGTGATTTTCCTTGGAGCTTCAGTTTGCCTGTTTGCACAGGCCAACCAGGCGATTTCGGGCGGAGGGCAGGGTGAGAAGGCCGAGGGGATTCTCGAGTCGGTAGAAAACGTGAGATTCGCTGCTGACCGAAACAATTTTCTGGTCACGAGAAAGGATGATCGCACGCCCGTGGTGATGACCTTCACCGGGTGTCAAGGGATTGGCGTGAATCGCGAAGACGGCCAATGGTGGATTCTTCCTATCGGCGCAACAGGCGCTCAGATCAAAGCCAACAGCGGCCTCTGGATTCTGCCGGTGGACGCTATGTCGAAAGACCACTCCTGGTATCTCGAACTGCATGGCGGTGACGCCAGCGCGACCAAGACTGAGAGCGGGCTGAGGGTCCTGGTGAATGCAGACAGCTTTACGGTCATTCAGGGCGAGGCTCGCCCTCACAGCGATCCATTCAATCACCGGTTCTCTTTCAAGATTGCCGATGGGGCTGAACTTGAGGATGCGTTGGCCGGGTTCTATTGGGGCACCATGCTGCCTTCGGTCGTCGAGAAGACCATGGCGGCGAAGTTTCCCTACAGCAGCGGATATGTTCTAAGCACGCTGAATGTGAGTTCTTACGCGGGTTCCTATCCCGCTGTCGATCATGAGTTCCAGATCAAAGGGCGGCTGGCAATGGGCTCGGAGGCTGATCTGGATATTGTGAAGCGGATGATCGAGCTCCAGTTCAAGCTGATGGAGGACGATCCGGAACATCTCTATCGCGCGCCTACATCTGTTCAGCCAGATGGAAGACGCGAATACCATGTGCGCAGAAATAGCCAGGACAATAGGCAGAATGCGGCGATGTTCCCCTTGACGGCAAACATCGAAGTGCTCGAAGAGGCGTGGCACTATTACGAGGCTAGAAAAGATGCTGCGTGGCTGCGGAATCATCTGGGCGACCTTGAGAACGCGGCTGCCTGGACTCTGGCGAACATGGATCAGTATGGACGTGTTTGGTCCGATGTGTACTACGAAGACCAGGTGATCGAGGATGGGCGCGTGACCCAGGCCCAGGCCTTCGCTGCGTATACCTTCCAATTGCTTGCCGGCATGGAGGGCATCTTAGGCAGGCACGCTAAGGCTGCTTACTATTCCGGGCTGTCAGAGAAGCTTGCCAAAGCGTTGGTTGAGCCTCTTCCGATGGGGTATTGGGATGAGAAGAGCCACCGGTTCATCGACTGGGTTGACCGCGATGGGAAAGCTCACGACCATATCCATCTGCTGGCGAATACGCTGCCCGTAACCTTTGACTATGCGACGCCAGCTCAGGCTGTGGCCGTCCGCCGTTTGGTCGATGAGAATGCGGGCCAGTTTGAGCGATTTCCCAGTTTTGTCGCGGCGGACATTGCCGGCTACGATCGCTCTGAAATAGGCAGCGGCGGTCCATATGACCTATGTGCAGCCGGCAGGTATTGGTACTGGGATGCCGCGTTCCGTGAATCGCGCAAGCAGGATGATGTGCTGCTGGAACAGCTCAAAGCGGTTGCGGCCGAAGGCACGAAGGATAACTACTTCATGGATGAAAGATATGATATGGACTACGTTTATTACAAAGATGGCAAGGACTCGCACGGGGCAAAGAAGTACTACGAATATCCAAATGTTTTCACAGCTGTACTGATCTCGAAGTTTCTGGGCCTGACGATTCCGGTGGACGCGGATATATCCGTTGCGCCGCACATCAACACCTATGGCAGCGTGGAGTTTGGAATTTCTGAGTACGCGCTGCGTTACAGCTATGACCAAAACGGATTTGTACTGAAGAATCTGTCTGATAAGCGGCGGCGATTCAAGGTGGATTTATCAGCCCTTGGCTCGGACACCCTGCACTACCGGTTGGCAAGCAGGTCAAGCGGCGCCACCGCGGGTAATGGTTCCTCGATCGTGCTGTCTCCGCAGGAAGAAGCACGATGGGTTCCGGAACGATGAGAACGATGCAATATGCGTTGGGGTTGGCCTGACCTTGAGATCGACAAACGGGCGACCACGTTTACTCGTCGTAATGCAGCAGGCTGAAGACGTCGTGCTCTTTGAAGCGCTCGCGGCCGCGGAGGAAGTCGAGTTCAATGGCGAAGGCGAGGCCGGCGATTTCGCCGCCTAGTTGCTTGACGAGCTTGAGGGTCGCTTCCATCGTTCCACCGGTGGCGAGCAGATCGTCTACGAGCAGGACACGCTGGCCGGGCTCGATGGCGTCGAGGTGAATTTCAAGCGAGTCCGAGCCGTATTCCAAATCGTAGGTCACGCGGGCTACGGGGGCGGGGAGCTTGCGCGGCTTGCGGACCGGCACGAAGCCAGCGTTGAGGCGGTAAGCGAGTGCCGGTCCGAAGATGAATCCGCGGGCCTCGATGCCCAGTACGAGATCGATCTTCTGCTTGATGTAGTGCGCAGCGAGGGCGTCGATCAACTGCGCGAAGCCGGTCTTGTCCTTGAGGACGGTGGTGATGTCGTAGAAGAGAATGCCGGGCTTGGGGAAATCGGGCACGGTGCGCACCAGCGCCTTCAGCGCCTCCACATTGATTGCTTCCGCCATGAGTCGTATTGCTCCTGAATGTCTTTGGGATTGGGAAGCGCGCAGAAGGCATGGATCGCGTGCTGGCGTATCTTCCGGTTTTTTCGTCGATTCTCGGGGTCGGGAAGGCGCCCGACGCGGTTGAAGGTTGTCTTAATGATTATAAAGTCTGGGCTGCTCCTCGAAGGGCTGTGGAAGTGCTGGACTTACCAGGCTCCTTCAATCTGAAAAGCGATCAGCCTTTCGGCTTCGGCCTCGACCAGTGGATGCTCGATGACTGTGTCGACGCGGCTACCGCGTGGGCCCTGCTTCAGCGAGTTGCGCAGTTCGGCGAGGCTTTCGGCATCGCCGGCGGCCACCACCTCGACGTCACCATCTTCGGTGTTGCGGACCCAACCCTTGAGTTCGAGCTCGCTGGCTTCACGATGCACAAACCAGCGAAAGCCTACGCCCTGTACCCTTCCGCGTACTAGAAAATGCAGCACCATCGCTCCGACCAACTCCTCGACCAATTCCAATCGTCTAATAGGGCTCATTTTACTGGGCTATGCGGGATTCGCATAAGCGCTCGTGAGCACGGGGCAATCCAGGGGCTGCTGTGATCAATTCAGTTTCTTGATCCAGATATTTCGGACCAGCACCTTGGAAGGCGAGCCTTCGATTTCTATGCCGATCATGCCTGTCTTGTTGTTCGACGAGTTTGGGTCGTCGTCCACGTAGACAGCCATTAGCTGGCCGTTGAGGATGTGAATGAAGGTGCCGCCGCGGGCCATGATCAGGTACTGGTTCCAGTCGTTGACCTTGACGTAGCCGCCGAGGGCGGTGCGGTCGCCGATGTTGCCGACCAGTTGCGGATTTGCGCCTGGTGAGGATTGGACCACCTGTCCGCGCCAAGCGATAATGCCGAGCGGGGTGTTTTCGGAGTAGAACTGGCCGGTCCACTCGGAGGCAATAGGGAAGGCAGGCGACCAGAAGTCGGCTTGCGGGCCGGTCATCATCCATTCCAGATTGGGCTGTTTGTCGGCGGGAGCGCGGCGCCACGGAATGCCAGTCTGGCTGCGGTACTGGATGCCGCTTCCGCCTCCGTTGACGACTTTGATTTCAAGCTTGAGGTCGAAGTCCTTGGCTTCAAAGCCGTGGAAGGAGATGTAGCTGTTGCTGACTGGCTTTTCCTTGGTGGATTCGCCGACGATGGCGCCGTCTTCAACATGCCAGACGGAGGGGTCGAAGACCCAGCTCTTGAGGCTGACGCCGTCGAAGATCTGCTGATAGCCAGAGTGATCGTTCCAATCGATGGGATCGGGCTCGTAGAAGCCGTCGCGTTTGGCGCCTTTGGGGGCCTTCCTGGGAGCGGCGTCAGTCGCAGTGGTCTGTTCCGGCTTTGAGGCGGCGGGCGATGCCTGCGCTATCGCGGGCGATCCAATGGTGCCGAGAAGGACGCCGGTCAAGCCAATCAAGCCAGCTAAACCAATCAATGCGACGCAGCAAAGAACGAGCCGGTACGATGGTGCGTGACGAAGGATGGTTGATTTCACGAGGCCTCCGGGTTTTGAGCTTTTAAGACGGGGAGATTTTGCCGGTTGTGCGTTCTGGAGTTCGGAAATTCCGCGAGAAGCTGTGCGATTGGAAATAATATCTCAAATGAAAATGTAGCGCACTCTCGAATAAGCGCACCACTGGTTCTGGACTTCACGTTTGGAAATGCCGGGCAATTGAGCCCCGCTTGGGTATCAGTCCACCGGAGTTGATTGCTTTCTGAGGTCCACGGTGGCGTAACCGGCCGGCAATTCGAAGAGCTTAGGGTCTGGTTCTCCGAGTTGGATGTCGGTTAGGGTGAAGGTCTGAGTACCAATGCGTGGATCGGAGAGCTTGGAAAGCAGGTTGACGCCCAGGCTGGGCGCTTGCCAGAACTCGCGACTGACAGTGAAGGGTCGGTCGTTGCCGATCGCGCCTGGATTATAGGTGGTCGAGTCGCGGGTTCCGATGGTCTGGATGCCTTCGATTTGTTGGCCACCGAGGTTGTCGTGCGTTTGGAAGCCTCTGTTGTTGGGCAGGGGACCGCTCGTTCCGGTTGCCGGACTGTAGGTGGACATCGGCGCGTTGGTGTAGGTTTCGATCTCGCAGCGCTGGGGATTGTTGGCGAGCATGCCGCAGTTGTACCAGAGGTGCGCGGCGGGCTCGACGATCTGGATGAGGTTCATGACCGACTTGATGTCACCGTCTTTAGGAACGAGAAACCACCGCTCCTGGTAGATGCGTCCCTGGATGTCGCGGGCGATGCGACGCTGGTTGACCAAGGTGATGGCGCCGCCGTCGCTGATAGGCTTCGCCCATTCGGTATGCACGACGGCGGTGAAGGGCGCGTTGAGCAGCGGAGGGATGTAGATGCTCTGCAGGACTTCCGAGACTCCGCCATCGCGCGGGGTGACGACGCGGGGTTGGGATTGCTGGGCGGCGGCTGCGAGGGAAACGGACGCGAGAAGGATGAGACGGGAAAGATTCCGCATAGCGGCCCTCCATTCCTTGCGACAACTATACCGCGGTTTCTTGGGTTCCGTGAGCTGAGTTGCTCTGAAGACATCTACGAGCTGCGATCTCGTTTCATGGATTCGATTGTGGAAACGAAACAGCGCATACCTGGCAGGCATGCGCTGATAGATTCGGGTTTCGAATTATGTTACGCGCGGCTGAGGTAGGTTCCTTCGCTTGTGTCGACGCGGATCTTTTCGCCTTCGTTGATAAAAGGAGGGACTTGGACTACGAGGCCGGTTTCTAGCTTGGCCGGCTTGGTCACACTGGAGGCAGTTGCGGACTTGATGCCGGGCTCGGTTTCGACAACGGTGAGTTCGACGATCTGCGGAGGGGCAACGCTGACGGGTTTGCCATCGAAGTAGCTGACGGTGATCTTCAGGTTGGCCGTGAGGTATTCGACGACGTCGCCGAGAGTGGAAGCCTTGAGGACTAGCTGTTCATAGTCTTCGGGGTTCATGAAGTAGTAGTCGTCGCCGTCGTTGTAGAGGAACTCCATATCGACTTCGTCTACGATGACGCGCTCGATGGCGTCGCCGGAGCGGAAGCGGTGCTCGAACATGGCGTTGGTGCGAATGTTGCGCAGCTTGGCCTGGATGAAGGCGCGAAGGTTGCCGGGCGTGCGGTGCTCGACGGCAAAGACCTGGTGTAGCTGGTCGTTGTGCTTGATGACCATGCCGGGACGCATTTGTGTGGCGGGAATCGCCATAGAAAAACTCCTAACAGTTGTGACTGGATTGCTGAAATGGTTGGGCTTTGGCCCAATCTTTATTGTAGCCCAGCGAGGGTATGCCTGAGCTCGACGGTGGGTCGATGCGTGCGATACTGGAGTTCCTCCCACATTTTATGAAGGTGATAACTTCCAGTGAATCTTTCTCAGCCATTCACACATGCCTCGCCAGGCGGTGATGACGATTCATCCACGGACGCCGAGGTCTTGCGTTTGAAAGAGCAGGTCAAACAGGGGAACCTGAGCGGCTTGCGCGGATATGTGTCCCAAACTCGGAACGAACGCGAGTGGCAGGACCGGATTTTCATGCTTGAGGAAATCGTTCCCAGCATTCGGGTTGCGGACCTGGACTTCGCCTGTGATGTAGAGCCGGAGTCCGCAGACCTTTTTGTGATTCGTTGCGTTCAGCGGTGTGACGCCGCACTGACGTTGCGAGGCACCGGCTTAGGCAGCGATGTGTCGGAGGAACGCTGGCAAGCCGCCCTAGACTGCACCATGGATGCCCTGAGCAATCTGGCTAAGGCAGTTGAGTTGGACCCCGACGATCCCACTGGATATACGAGCGTTTTGCGACCCCTGGGCATGTTTGAGCGGCTGAGACCTCTTTTGCAGAAGGCGTTTGCCCGTGTAACCGAACTGTCGCCTGACATCATGCCGGCACATTTCAGGATGGTGAACGCCTATTCAGAGAGATGGGGAGGCAGCCATGAAGAGTCGCTGCAATTCGCTCGAAGAGCGATGTCCTATGCCAATCCCGCCAATGATATGGCCGGCTGCCTCTTTTGGGCGCACACGCTTGTCCAAACTCATATCAAATTCTTCGACAAAAATCCCGAAGAGGCCGCCCGATATTTCTACGATCCTGATGTGATGCGCGAACTGAACGCGGCATTTGACGATTGGGTGCAAACGGATTACAAGCCTCACCGTTGGAGCTTCCCTCATCTTCATCGAGCAGCTTGCTGGAGCTTTGCCACGCGTGATCGGGAGCGTTTGCGACTGGCCCTGTCCGTTGCGAAAGCGAGGTTCATTCCAGGTCCCTGGGGCATGCTCGGAAAAGCCAAGCCAACCTACACCAGCGCACTGCTCTTTGCCGGTATTCCGACGAATACGCCAGGTATGAACGACACAGCCGAGTTGTGCTTATCGCTCATGGAGCAGGGCTGGATTGCGTTCTCCGGCGGCAAACTTTCGTCGGCGGAGCAAGCATGGATCAATGCTTACAAAATCGTTCGCACGAAAATTGGTGAAGAGGCCAGTCACCTGATCCCACTCGGTCTGTTTTGTCTGAGCCTTCTTCGGCAGAAACAGGAGAAGGATGAGGATTCCCAGAAGTTCCGGGAAGAGGCGAAGGCTCTGCTAGACGACTCAATGTTCGAGATAGAATCGGAAAAATTTCAACGCCTCATAGCAAACGTGTTGTTCTCTCTTGCGGAGTATCGCCTCGCTCTGCCGCACGTGGAGGCGGCGATCCGGCTCGCTGGGGAAGATGTCGATCCGGCGCAGATGGCGGCGATGCTGCACAAGATGGGAGACTGTTATTCGCGCGTGGGTCTCGGAGACCACGCCATCGTTCCGCTTCGCGCAGCTCTTAAGATCTACAACACCTTTCCTGCAGATCCCAGGCTCCCGAGCGTCCTTCTGACTCTGGGCAATGCACTGCGCAGGAAATTCCCCGTGGAGGCAGAGAGTTGCTATCGACAGTCGGCAGAATGGCGGGTTGCGCGGTTGCAGTACGATTCTGCTACGCCGGCATGGGTAAATCTTGGCATTGTGTGTGTCCAGCAGGGGCGTTATGAAGAAGCGTTGGGTCATTATGAGAGGGTCCTTCGCTTGCGTGAACAGAATCCTGGCAAACTGTCTCGTATCGCAAGCGTACTCAACAGTATGGCCAATTGCTACAGGCAGATGGGCAAGTTTGCCGAGGCACATGCGCATATCGATCGAGCAATCAGGCTTGCCTCGGCCCGAGATCCGATCCTCGCAAGTGCCTTCAATACGCGCGGTTTGATCTTCTGCGACTCAGGCGATGACGGGCAAGCGGTTGCATGGTTCCGCAAGGGATTTGAGAACAGGATGAGCCAGCCAAGTCCGAACCTGGCGTCTGCTCAGGAAGATCTGGAGAGCGAAATTGCTTCTCTCAAGAGGCTTGGTCGGGAAGACGAAGTTGCCGATGCAATGAAAAAGTTAGCATCGATCCAGTCGGAGGTGGCGTCGGCCCCGGAAGCGGATGGTGAGATCGGCTTGGCCGGAGAGGCATTAAAGGGAGCAGTTTTTATAGAACTCGGCTCGGGGATGAAGCTGGATGCGCCGCGCTGGCGCACGAATATGAATGTGCTTGGGGCCAAGCTCGCCAAAGAAGTTCGAACGCAGGATGCGGGCAAGTATGGTGGCTGGGTTGCGGTGGCCGAGAACACCACATTTATCTTCTACAGCCGGGATGCGGAAACGCTCTTCAAGTCCATCGAACCGCTGCTGGCAGGAGAGCCGGCGTGTGCAGGAGCGAAGGTGGTTCTCTGGCAGGATGGAGCTCATCAAGAGATCACATTGGCAGGCAAAGCGCGAAGACTGAACTGATGTAGGGAAGCCTTTTGTACCCGTATCGGCATCTAGGGAGCGCAAGCTCTGCCCCTTCGCTTCGGAGAAAGGAAGCCTGCGGATTTCGCTGAAGATCGCGTCGAAATGGGAGGCGCCATCCGATAGAAGGGGCTGATCATGGCCTGGTTTCACTCTTTGCTGTTCTTGGGCAATCGCGATGGTCTATAGTGGCTACTCGCCGGTTCGGGGCGACTGATGTTTCGCCCTGAGGGGCGGGCCGGGACGGTGAGATTGTGCCGGCTGCCAAATGACGGAGGGTCAGATGAAGATTTCCGACACAATCGAATGCGCGCTCAAGGGCAAGGACGGAAGCCAGGTGATTTCAATCGGGCCGGATCAGTCAGTCTACGAAGCGCTCGAGAAGATGGCCGAGCACGATATCGGCGCCTTGCTCGTGCTTTCCGATGGGCGGCTAGAAGGCATTCTTTCCGAGCGTGACTATGCGCGCAAGGGAATCCTGCTGGGCCACGCTTCGCGGGAAACCCTGGTAAGGCAGATCATGACCAGCCCGGTCATCTCGGTGAGCATGCAGCATACGGTGGATGAGTGCATGACGATCATGACCGAGCGGCGTTGCCGGCATCTCCCGGTGCTGAAGGGGGAAGTTGTGGTGGGATTGATCTCGATTGGCGACCTGGTGAAATGGGTGATCTCCGGCCAGGAGCAGACAATTCATGCGCTGGAGGGTTACATTGCCGGCGCGTATCCGGGTTAACACGTTTCGTGAAAGCCCTGTCAGTAGCTCTGGCCGTTACCATGCACCTTGGTGTCCTGCGTCCAATTTCCAGGTAAAACGCCATTGGGATTGGCGTTGGGGTCGTTGGTCTGGTACCACTGCGTCTGGTTGCCGGTGGTGCTGGACCAGGTTTGCCCGTAGGAGCTGGAAACTTTGACCGTGCCTCCCTGGCCGGTGACGGTCTGCTGATCGAGCGCATAGTCGACCCAATCAGAAGCGGCTGTGGAGCGCGCATTCATCGCGTTATTGGCAGCGTTCATCGAGCTGTGAAAGGACGAGGACTGCTGTGCCATCTGGGCCTGATGGGTGCGGAAGGATGACTCCTGCTGCGCCATGAAGGCTTCGTGATTGCGCTGCGAGGTAGCCATGAAGTCGTCGAACTGCTTCTTCAACATTGCCGAGCTGGCTTGCTCCTGGCGCGTCAACTGGGCCATGCGCTCGCGATTCCTCGCGGCGTTGGTCTGCATGACGCGCTGAAGCCACGCGTCTTCATGCGGCGTGCGCACGAGATCGTGGGCATCGACGATGGCGCAAAGGGCATCGAGTTTTCCCTTAGGGGCACGTACGACATCGACGTGGGCCGAACAGCCGCCGCCGCCCGCGGCCATGCCGGTGGTTGCTTTACTGACGCGGCACTCGACATAGACACGCAGACGCTGTTCAATGACAAAGGTGCCGTTGGACGTTTCAACCCGCACGGCGGCGGCCTCGGCTGAACCTTGAATATCCGCGCTGATGTGGCTCATGTTGTTGGCCACGCCATCGACGCGTTTTTGATATTGGGGTGCGATGGGCATGGGCCCTACAACATGCATGCCGCTTGTGGCGGTCATTTCCTCGTAGTGTTTGAGAAACTCAGTGGCGGTCAGAGTGTGGCCGAAGTTCAGGCAGCCCGAGGGGGAATGGAAATTCTTGAGTGCTGGATGGAAGGTCCATTCGAAGGTGGGTTCGAGGCGCATTTCGCTCAGTCCGTCGGAGGAATACGCGCGGAAGACAGGGAAGGGAATATTGCTGCAGTCCGGTCCGGGAATGACGGTACCCTGGAACTTCCATCCGGCGGGAATGGTGATGGTGAAGGCTTTCACGTTGTAGGCCGGGTCGGTGATGGCAGCGGCGGTGAGACTTTGCGCGGTAGCCAGATGGGCCAATGCCAGAACCGCGGTGAGTGAAGCGGCTCCCAGGACGAGAGCTGAGGGCGAAGTGGAGATTCGATTGCGAGCGGCCAGTAAGCGGGTGGAGTGCTTCAAGTCAGTTCTCCTGTGGGATGGTTGCGATCTCAAGCTTGGCCGTTAGAGCCTACGGGGTCTACTCAAGACCGCGTGGGATATGCCCAAAAACCCTCATTGCACGGTTGCGGCGGATCAATTGTTTCGACGGGTCCAGGTTAGGTATTTTTTGCCGATAATTTTCTTGACGATAACGACTCTATTATATAAATAATAAGTTATATAAGGAGTCGGCTATGGAAGGCCTCAACGCTGCTTTTTCCGCACTTTCTGACCCAACAAGGCGGGCGATTCTGGTTCGTCTTGCGATGGGCGAAGAGACGGTGATGGAGCTGGCAAAGCCATTCGAGATGACGCAGCCTGCGGTTTCGCGGCATTTGAAGGTGCTTGAGGAAGCGGGACTGATCGCTCGGCGAGTGGACGGAACGAGACGGCCGTGCCGGCTAGCCGAACCGGGGATCGCGGCAATCGACCAGTGGCTCGGAATGCTGCGGCAAGCTCTGGCCAAAAACTATGACCGTCTGGACAAGGTACTGGAAGGAATGAATTCAGAAAAGGAGA
>Ga0302316_10000734_pt1 | contig 27848 bp, 25 predicted proteins | sample III_Palsa_N3_2_FD_200456 | JGI IMG/M metagenome (GOLD analysis project Ga0302316, IMG submission 200456) | Peat permafrost microbial communities from Stordalen Mire near Abisko, Sweden - III_Palsa_N3_2 | ecosystem: Environmental > Terrestrial > Soil > Palsa > Peat permafrost | place: Sweden...
ACCAGCAAGGGAGAATCCCACCGTGTCCACCGCCACCATCACGACGCCCGCAGATCAAGGGAGAACCCACACCATGTCCACCACCCCCGAAGCAGCCCCGGCCGGCAACCTCGAGATCACCGTCTCCCGCGCCGAGCTCCTGCGTGAACTCACCGCCGCGCAGTCCGTCGTCGAGCGCAAGACCACCATCCCCATCCTCTCGAACTTCCTCTTCGAAGCCACCGACGGCAAGCTCACCATCACCGCCACCGACCTTGACCAGTCCCTCAAGACCAGCTGCATCGCCAAGGTCAAAAAGGCCGGAGCCTGCACCATCCCCGCGCGCAAGCTCTTCGATTACATCAAGCTGCTCCCCGAAGGCGACATCGCCATCAAGCTCATGGACAACCATTGGGTGCAGATCAAGGCAGGCCGCTCCAACACCAAGATGGTCGGCATGGCCCGCGCCAACTTCCCCCAGGTGCCTGAGTTCCCCGAAGCAGGCGCCTACAAGATCAACGCCGCCAGCCTCAAGAACATGATCGCCAAGACCATCTTCGCCATCTCCAACGAAGAGTCGCGCTACACCCTCAACGGCGCGTTGCTGGTCCTCAAGGCCGAGTCCATGGCAATGGTTGCCACCGACGGCCACCGCCTCGCGCACATCGAAAAACTCGGCGAGTCGCTCGAAGGCATCTCCGGCGAAAAGAAGACCCTCATCCCCCGCAAGGCCCTTGCCGAATTGATGAGCCTTCTCGGCGCATCCGACTCCGAATTCCTAGAGTTCGCCGACGACGAACAGTCTCTCTTCTTCCGCATCGGCGGACGCGTCCTCACCAGCCGCAAGCTCACCGGGCAGTTTCCTAACTACGAAGCCGTCCTGCCCCGCGATAACACCAAGTTCGTCATCGTCCGCAGCGAAGACCTCATGGCCAGCATCCAGCGCGTCGCCCAGTTCGCCGACGAACGCTCTGGCGCCATCAAAATTCGCCTCGAACAGAATGAGCTCAAGCTCTCCGCACAATCCACCGACTCCGGCGAGTCCGAAGACATCATCGAAACCCCCTACAACTATGACCCGCTGGTCGTCGGCTTCAACAGCTCCTACCTGATCGACTTCCTCCGCGCCACCGGCGAAACCGGCGAAGTCCGCCTGGAGTTCAAGGACGCCCAGTCCGCCGGCCAGATGCGCCCCGAAGACGCCAACGAGGATGTGAAGTACCGCTACATCCTCATGCCGATGAGGATTTGACACTCGCCTGACCGTCCCGATCGAACGCGAAGAAGCTTCGGCCGAAAGCCATAAAAGCACATTCTTGCTTCTGAGTTAGGCAGCGCTTGGGCCCTGGCATCGGCCACCGCGTAGAATCCAGCCAACACCCATGAAGCGCCCCGTCCTCAGCCACGTTGTCCTGCTCGGCCTCGTCGGCGGCGTCCTCATCGCCCTCCTCCGCTGGTCCGAGTACCAGTTCCTCGTCATCGAGCACTCCTTCGAAATCTACGGTGCCCTGGTCGCCATCATCTTCGCCGGATTCGGCATCTGGCTCGGCATCAAGCTCACCAAGCCCCGCGAAAAAATCATCCTCCGCGAAGTCCTCGTCCCTACAGATCCCGCCGCCGCCTTCATCCTCAACCAGCCCCAGCTCGACGCCCTCGGCATTACCCCCCGCGAGCTCGAAATCCTCACCCTCGTCGCCCAGGGCTTGAGCAACCGCGAGATCGCCGCCCGCCTCTTTGTCAGCGAGAACACCGTCAAAACCCACTGTAGCCGCGCCTTCGACAAGCTGGGCGCCCGCCGCCGCACCCAGGCCGTCCAGCTAGGCAAACAACTGGGCCTGCTCCCATAATTCCTCACCCCAAAGCATGATTTCGTCGGCCTTCCCCCAAAATCACCCAAAAGCATGACGACAAACCCCGCCTCCGCCCCGCAAAGTGTCTTCAAGTCCACCACCCAGGAGCCTCCCATGAAGAAGACCATCCTCATCTTCGGCCTCATCTCCGGCGTTATTTCCTCCGCCATGATGTGCGCCACCATCCCCTTCCTGCGCGACCTCAGCCATGGCAACAAAGGCTATTACGTTGGCTACACCACCATCGTGCTTTCGTTCCTGCTGGTCTACTTCGGCATCCGCTCCTACCGGGACAACGTCGCCGGCGGCACGATCACCTTCGGCCGCGGCTTCGGCATTGGGATTGGCATCACGCTCATCTCCTGCGTCTTCTATGTCGTCACGTGGGAGATCGTCTATTTCAACTTCCTCCACGGCTTCATGGACAGCTACTTCGCTAAGCTCATCCAGAAGGCCCAATCCTCAGGCGGTACGCCGGAAGCTATTCAGGCTAAGGTCGCTGCTATTCGCCATACCGCGTTGGCCTACGAGAACCCCTTCGTCAACGCCCTCTATACCTTCATCGAGCCGTTTCCCGTCGGGCTGCTCATCACTCTGATCTCCGCCGCGATCCTCCGCAAGAAGCCCCAACCCCAACCGGCATCACTTGCGGCGACAGCTTAAAAGCTTTGCGTTGGAGCGCCTTACCTCTCTACTTTCTACCCTCTACTGTCTGTCTTTACCGCCCGAACCAGATCACAAACCCGCCCTGGATCTGGTTGAAGGTAAGGCTGGTAGTCCCGATGTTGGAGCCCATGCCGCCCGCGTAGCCGCCGGCATATTCAACGCGTAGATCCAGGTGCGGCAGCACGTCGACATCCGCGCCAACTTGGTAGCCATAACCCAGGCCGCCGTGCATTGCGGTGTGGTACGCATAGTTGGTGCTGGCGCGGAGAACGCCTGCCTCCGCATAGGGCCGTACCGGCCATACGGGCACCTTTCCGGAGATCCGCAGGCCGGCGTCCCCGTAGTTCAGCTCGTTGCCGTAGAGAGAGATCGCGCCATCGTGCGCGAAGGAGAAGCGCAGATCGCCGCCCAGGCCCAGCGGCCCGAGGTGTAGAAAGTCATAGTAGGTGCCGAACGTGCCGCCGATGCCGGTGGCCTTACCGCTGGGGCCTGCGGGCGAGTCGCCGCCAACCGTGTTGCCGCTGATCCAGGTCCCATTTCCTTCGCCATAGAAGCCGCCTTGCGCGTGTGCTGCTGCCGCCGGATAAATCGCTACGGCCAGCGCAAGCGCCAACCAACTGCCCTTCAACATCGTTTCGAGCCTCCTGCCGCGCCTGCTCTGCGCAGCGAATCATTCCTGACGCCGATACCGCTGCTACAAGGATACGTTGTGCAAAGGATGTTTGCCGGATGCGCGGGGAAATAGACTCACAGAGTTGATTCGACCTCTGCTGCGAAGGCCGCTACAGTTGGCAACCTAAAACAGCCGCAGCACCAACCCCGCGCTAAACGTCTGTAGCGTGTGGTTGGTCCCACCGCTGGTCGAAAGCTGCCCTGCGCCATACTCCACCCGCGCGCCCAGGTGCGGGATGATCGTGAAATCTCCGCCGAACTGCACCTGGTAAGCGAACGACCCGGTCCGCGAGGTGCTCGTCCCGTTATTGGTCCCCACGCCGCCGATCTCCAGTTGCGCATAAGGGTCAAAGGGAATCACGGGCACCCCACTGGCGTCTAGCCGCAGTCCCACCAGCCCACCCAGAATCTTGTCGCCATAGGGCGTCGAGTTGGCGCTGTTCTCCACGATCAGCCGAAAATCCGTTCCCAGCCTCGCCGGCCCCAGCTTTTCAAAGTCGTCATAAGCGCCGAAGGTGCCGCCCAGTGCCGAAAAGCCGCCGCTCTGCGTAGGCAACGTCCCCGCACCCACTCCCAGCCCCGAGTAGTGCCCTGCGCTGAACATCGCATACGGTGCCACCTGCGCCGCCGCACGTCCCGGCAGAGCTGCCATAAGGGCCACAGCCAATCCAACGACGGGGACTCCAATACGCCAAAATTTCATGAAAGCCTCCACCTCAAACTTACCGTCAAACATCCAAACACGGGATAGCATCCGAGGTTCCGGTGCACGCATAACCTTACCTTCCGCCATAGGATGCTGAACGAAGGCCGAAGCAGGGTGTCAATCCCGGCTCCGGCCAAAAGTTGTCAACCCCCCAAACCCCCTATCTCATTGACCCATATACGAATAAACAGTGCGTATGTATTCTTCTCAATCCGCGATAATAGAAGTAGCTCTCAAACCTCGTCCCTCTAGCCCTCAAACCTCAGCAGGTCTCCGCAGACAGACCTCAAGATGACCTCTAGACCGGACCTAAGTCCTTTAGATCGAGACTTATCGCAACTTAATACCAAGCCTAAGTCCTTATCTGTCGAGACTTTGAGCCAAAAAGTACGGGGGAGGGGGGTGGGGTGCCAAGGGGGTCATGGTCGAGATCACAGCACGCGGCTATGTCTGTACCCTTCCGCTGTCAGCGCGCCCAGCAGCTCATCCACATGCTCCTGGCCTCGCGTCTCCATTGTGATGTCGATCACTGTATCGCCCAGGTTCACGCCGTAGTAGGCCCGGTTGTGCAGCGTATCGACAATATTCGCCCGGTATCTGGCGATCAGTTGGGTCAGATCGGCCAGCGCGCCCGGCTTGTCCAGCAGATGGATCCGCAGCCGGATCAGCCGGCCATCCTGCACCAGGCCGCGCTCGATGATGCGGCTCAGCAGGGTCACATCGATATTGCCGCCGCCCACCAGCACGGCCGTCTTCATCCCGGCCGGCAGAGAAGTCCGCTGGCGCAGCAGCGCTGCCAGGGCCGTCGCGCCGGCGCCCTCGGCCAGTGTCTTTTCGCGTTCCAGCAAAGTGAGGATCGCGCTGGCAATCTCATCTTCATCGACGGTGACAATCTCATCCACATACTTGTTGACGACCGGAAAGGTGAGCTCTCCCGCCCGCCGCACCGCAATGCCGTCCGCAATCGTCGTCGCCGGTTCCAGCGTCACCGGATGATGCGCTTCCATCGCCGCCGCCATCGACGGCAGTCGAGAGGTCTGTACACCGATCACGCGCACGCTCGGCTTCGACTCCTTTACCGCGCAGGCAATGCCCCCGATCAGGCCGCCGCCGCCGATAGGCACCACCACGGCCTCCAGCCCTTCCACCTGCTCCAGCAGCTCCAACCCGATCGTTCCCTGCCCGGCCATTACCAGCGGATCGTCGAACGGATGGATGAACGTCATCCCCTCGGCCGCACATAGCCGTGTAGCCTCCACGCAGGCCTCATCGTAGTTGGCGCCGAACAGCACTACCTCAGCGCCGAACTCCCGGGTGGCTGTCACCTTGACCAGCGGCGTGGTCAGCGGCATCACGATCACCGAGCGAATCCCGCGCCGCGTCGCGTGATACGCCACACCCTGCGCATGGTTGCCGGCGCTGGCCGCCACCACGCCGTGCTCACCCTGTTCCGGCGTCAGCGTGGCGATCTTGTTCAGCGCGCCGCGCTCCTTGAAGCTACCCGTCATCTGCAGGTTTTCGAGCTTCAGAAAGACCTTCTGCCCGGTTATCCGCGAGAGCATCTCGGAGTGCGTGCAGGGCGAGTAATAGATCGAGCTGCCGATGCGCTCGCGGGCCGCGAGTATGTCGGCGAGTGTGATTGTTGGTGTGGCTAAACTCATCGTGTCTATCGTAGTCGCATTTTTGAGTTGTCATTCCGCAGGAATCTGCTTCTGCACCTGTAGTTGTGTGTTCTCAGCCATCTATCGCATGATCGGCGTGCAGGTCCACGCCGCTCCATAGTTGTTGCGACGACCACGGCGAATCCGCCCCGGCCCAGAAGCGGTCTTCGGGCGGAAGTCCCAGCGGAAGGAAGGCGGTCGCACAAAGATACAGGCTTCCGGTCGAGATATAGGCCTCGCCAAGAGCAGGTTGATGCCCCGCAAGGCCGATTCGCAGCCAGCCTTTGCTGTCGAACGTGTCTGGCGGTGTGAGTGTGCGCCGGATGACAGCCGCCAGCGCGCAGCGCACCTGCTCCGGGCTTATGCCCTCCGGCAAGTCGTGGCGGAGCGCGGTATAGGCAAGATGATGAAACGCGCCGCAGCGGTAGGTAATGGATCGCCCGGTAGCGGGATAGCTTCCGTCCGGCGCAATCAGCCGCTCCTGGATATGCGCATACCGCCCAGCCCGCTTGGCCATAGCGGGAACCATCGCCTTCCATGCCGGGTCCTCGTCGCCTAGCCGGTCGAGAATCGCGATGAGGAAGGGATGGATGACGAAGGAGTTGTAGTAATCGAAGTGGAAATGGGGGCCGTCGCCGTAGAGGCCGTCGCCTGCGTACCACGCCATGTGTTTGCGGAGGGCGTCGTCTACGCGGGATCGGTCCCAGTCTTCGTTGAGCGCATGGAGCGCGGCTTCGATGCAGGCGACGAAGAGCAACCAGTTGTTTTGCGGCGGCTCGAATTTGCGCGTGGCGCGGAGGGCTGTGGCGATCTGTTTGCGGAGGGCGGGGTCGAGCTGGGCGTTGAGGGTTTGTGGGGCGCGGAGCATGGCTAGAGCCAGGAAGGCGGCGTCGACGATGTTCTGGCGGTCCGAGCCGAAGTCGAGAAAGTCGGAGGATTTGGGGTCGAGGATGGCAGTGAGTGAATCCTGAGCGAGCATTCGATAGAGCGCGCGGCTATTGCCTTCCTCTCCAAGCTCTGCTGGAAGCTCAATCCAGGGAGCGATGCCGCAGAGCGTGCGTGCGAAGGCTTCGAGGTAGGTAGTCTTGTAGCGGCTCTCCAGTTGGCCGGGAGCGGCTTCGACGGGCATCGTTGCCTTGAGTCGGCGATGGCTTAGTGCGGTAAGAACCGGATGGGCAACGCGGTTTAGTTGCACGAGCCAGGAGGTTCGATCACTTGGCACTCTTTCGATGGGTGACGCAGGAGTGGCGGGGAGTGCGGCGGTGAAGATGGTTGCGGCGGTAGATTTCAGGATGTCGCGGCGATGCATCGCGGTTGGCCTCAGCGAGATTTGCCCAATCGTACCTCAGCGGCTGAAGCCGCACTGCAAATACAGCATTTACGGCACGGATGAATCCGTGCCCTTAACACAACTTATTGTGACTCGTTCTAACGACTGAAGGCTGTTTGCTGCTTTTCGCGATGGCGTTCGAGGGCCAACTCAATCAGCCGGTCGATCAGCTTCGAGTAAGGCACGCCGCTCGCGGCCCACAGCTTCGGATACATGCTGATGGAGGTGAATCCCGGCATCGTATTGATCTCGTTGAGGACAATCTCGGCGGCCTTGCCTTTGGTTGGGGGCGCCATGAGAAAGTCGACGCGGGCAAGGCCGGAGCAGTCGCAGGCCCGAAAGGCGGCGATGGCCATGGTGCGGATTTTTTTGGCTTCCGTGGCGGAGAGTTTTGCGGGGATGATGCTGACGCTCTCGTCCGCGCCGTTCAGCTCGTACTTGGCCTCGTAGTCGTAGAACTCCTTGGCTGGAACGATCTCGCCGACGATGCTGGCCTCCGGTGTGTCGTTGCCGAGCACGGCGACCTCGAGCTCGCGGGGTTTGACGCCTGGACCGCCGACGCCTTGCTCGATGACGATCTTGCGGTCGAAGCTGGCGGCGAGATTCATTGCTGGGGCAAGATCGGCGCGGACCTTTACTTTGCTGATGCCGACGGAGCTGCCCAGGTTCGCAGGCTTGACGAAGAGCGGGTAGCGGAGGGATTTCTCGATGGAGCGGGTGGTCTTTTTGGGATCGGCGCGCCACTCGCTGCGGAGCACGGTGATGTGCGGTGTCTGCGGCAGGCCGGCGGCGAAGAACATGCGCTTCATCGCGTCCTTATCCATGCCGGCGGAGGAGCCGAGGACTCCGGAACCGACATAGGCGATGTCTGCAAGCTCAAACAGCCCTTGGATGGTTCCGTCTTCGCCGAAGGTGCCGTGCAGCACGGGGAAGACGACGTCGAGGCCAGTGCCGGTAGCGGGCTCAGCGGCAGCCGCAGCGATGCTGAGGCCGGTTTCGCTGCCGATTACTTTGGACGCTGAGGACTCTCCAGCGAGCAGCGCCTGTGCAGCTCCGGAGGGCAGCCAGCGGCCTTCCTTGGTGATGCCGAGTTCGACCACGTCATACTTCTTGCGGTCAATCGCCTTAAGGATGGAGCGGGCGGAGTGGAGGGAGATTTCGTGCTCGCCGCTCTTGCCGCCGAAGAGAATGCCGATGTGTAGTTTCTTTTTTGCCATGTCTCTAAATATTCTGCGGATCTTCGATCATTACAACGCCGGTAGAAGCGAAGTCTTTGCGATTGGCGCTCATCACAGGACAGTCATGAGCGAGGGCGGTTGCTGCAATTAGCGCGTCTGGTAGGGCAATCGTTTTGCCCTTACGAGCGGCGCGAAAGACTAGATCTCCGGCGCTTTCGCCAATTTCACCTGTGACGCTCCAGACTTCCAGTTCCGCTATCAGGCGGACAATCGCGGGCTCCTCTGAAGCGCGCTTGCCCGCGTAAAGCTCTGCGACATTGACGGCGGAGGTGGCCAGTTCGTATTGAGGCATGGACTTCAACCGAGCGATCCGCTCTTTGTTTCCACGAAGGACATCAATAAGGACAGTGGTGTCGAGGAGTAGCTTCACGGCTTGGCCTTAAGAACCTTCTCGATGCGTCGCTGCCGGTCGCTTTTCTGATGGCGCATGTTGTGAACGTAGGCGGCGGTTCCGGCTTTTGCCAGCTCAGGATGATCTTCATCCTTCCATGCGGGCGACTTCTCCATGTCTTCGAGGAAGCTGAGAAGGCGCTCCCGCTTAACTGCCGCAGTTATCTTTTCCACGACGAAAGCACTGCGGCCACGTTCGCCTGCAAGCTCATCAATCTGAGTTACCAGATCTTTAGGTACGACAATGTGCATTCTCAGTGTGTCCATATTCGTCACACTCCCTATGTGCTTAGAGTTTACACATTAAATTTGAAGAACAGAATGTCGCCGTCCTTGACTATGTACTCCTTGCCCTCGCTGCGCAGCAGTCCTGCTTCCTTCACTGCCTGCTCGCTGCCCAGCCGGAAGAGGTCTTCGCAGGCATAGCAGTCAGCCTTGATAAAGCCGCGCTCAAAGTCGGAGTGGATCACGCCTGCTGCGCCGGGGGCTTTGGTGCCGCGTTTGATCGTCCACGCCCGCACCTCCTGCACGCCGGAGGTGAAGTAGGTAATCAGCCCCAGCAGACGGTAAGCGGCATGGATCAGGCGGTTGAGGCCTGGTTCTTCCAGCCCCATCTCGGCGAGGAACTCCTGGCGTTCGCCGGGCTCCAACTGCGCAATCTCGGCCTCCATCGCGCCGCAGATGTTGACCACCTCGCTGCCCTCTTCTTTAGCGCGTTGCTCGACCAGCGCCGTGTACTCATTTCCGTTGGCAATGCCGGCCTCGTCCACGTTGGCGACATAAAGCTGCGGCTTCATCGTGATCAGAAAAAGATCGCGGGCAATCAGCTTCTCGTCGTCGGCGAGTTCAGCCGTGCGTGCCGGCTTGCCGGCGTTGAGCACCACCAGCAGCTTCTGGATCGCCGAAAGCTCCGACTTCTGCGCAGCCGTAGCCGACTGGCTCTTGGCCGCCTTCTCTGCCTTCGTCAGCCGCTTCTCCACCGTATCGAGATCGGCCAGCAGCAGCTCCGTGTTGATGATGTCGATGTCGTGCAGCGGATTCACTCCGCCAGCAACGTGGATCACCTCGGGATCGTTGAAGCAGCGCACCACATGCAGGATCGCGTCGGTCTGGCGGATGTGTGAGAGAAACTGATTGCCCAGCCCTTCGCCCTTGCTCGCGCCTTCCACGATCCCCGCGATGTCGACGAACTCCATCGTCGTCGGCACAATCGAGTGCGGCTTCACCATGGTCACGATGCGGTCCATGCGCGCGTCGGGAACCGGCACGATGCCGACATTGGGGTCGATCGTACAAAAAGGGTAGTTCGCCGCAGCGGCCTTGGAGGCCGTCAGCGCATTGAAGATGGTGGACTTACCGACGTTCGGCAATCCGACAATTCCGCAGTTCAGAGGCATGAGTGAGAGTTCGTTCCTTCTTCTTCCAGCTGTAACTATTGGAACACGCGCGCTTGAAATCAGCCCAATTGCTGCAAAAGCGCCGCTGGGGCATACAACTTCCGTATCAGCGCCCGCGTCTGAATTTGGAACGCCGGGAGTGTCCCCGGCGCGTCGCTGCCCGGACCAGGTGGAGTTTTACCGGAGGCGACCTATCGTATCGGCTGTTGCGCAGCAGCCGGTCAGGCTTATTCGTGAACTTACATCGTTGACTGTTTTGGCTCGTGGGAGTGTTGCTGAGACCCCAGCAGCCGAAGCCCTGGTCAACCGGATGCTCGAAGGGGAGCGTCGCTTGGAGGTTTGCTATGCGTATTTCTGTGCGTTTTTCATCTCTTGCATCATTTTCGGGCCTGGCCGCGGCGATCCTGGCCTCAACCGCTCTCGTTCCAGGCACTTTGCACGCTCAGTCGTTTGCGAGTTCCGGGACCTCAATCTCCACGAACCTAACTCCCTCAACCTCCAGGCCCGCGTGGCATGAGACGACTCCGGACAAGTTGATCTCTGCCCATGTTCATGAAGGGGTCCTCACCATCGACGGCCTGACGGCCAAGGTGCGCTTGAACTATGACATCCACAACGTCGGTTACCTCTACTTCTTCATCCCTGGAACCGGAACGGCAATCGTGTCGCTGGTGAAGACGCCCGACTCCTCGCTGGAGAAGGGCGCCTTCCGCGGCAACACTCTGGCCTTCAGCGTCGGCGGTCACAGCTACGAGCTGACCAGCGAGGGTCCGTTGATGGGCGGCGAGAAGAGTAAGACGGACGCGTACGTCCGGCTCGACCGAACGACACCGTCGCTCGACCGCTATCCCGAGATGGGCTTCGGCACGACCACTCGCCCGCCCTACATCTGGCCGGCGGCGAAGCCCGAGCCGAAGCAGACGCAGCAAACGCTGGTCGAGCAGCACATCGTTCAACCGCCGCCGTTGCCTCGCGACATGCTGCCGCGCATTCAAGGCAGCGTCACCACCACGGTCCCGGCGTCCCAGCCATAAACAGGCTACACTCACGCTCCCCTGCGTCCTTCCGGCTGCTCGAGCATCTTTAAGATATTGAAGATGTTGGTGCGCGGATAAGCTGGCGCAGGGGAGTGTTTGCTGTGCAGATCGGAATCGATAGTTTTGTGGAAACGGTAGTCGGCGGCCCGCAGTCGCCGGCGCAACAAGGGCCGGAGCGCGTCCTCCAGTTGTTGGAGGAGATTGAGCTTGCCGACCGCGTAGGTCTCGATGTCTACGGTATCGGCGAGCATCACCGCGAGGAGTACATCGCCTCGTCGCCTGCGGTATTGCTGGCTGCTGCAGCTGCCCGCACCAACAACATCCGCCTCACCAGCGCGGTCACCGTGCTCAGCTCCGACGACCCCGTTCGCGTATTTCAGGACTTCGCTACGCTCGATCTCCTCTCGCAGGGCCGCGCGGAGATCATCGTCGGCCGCGGTTCGTTTACCGAGTCCTACCCTCTTTTCGGCTATGACCTTACCAACTACGACGAGCTCTTTGCCGAAAAGCTCGACCTGCTGCTGAAGCTCCGCGAACAGACCCGCGTGAACTGGTCGGGCAAGCATCGCCCCGCGCTCACTGGACAGGGCGTCTGGCCGCGCGCCGCCCAGGAACTATTGCCCATCCGCCTCGGCGTCGGCGGCACGCCGCAATCGTTCGTCCGCGCGGGCATGCTGGGCCTTCCGCTCACTGTGGCCATCATCGGCGGCGAGCCGCACCGCTTTCGTCCGCTCATCGATCTCTACCGCGAAGCCGGTCGCCGCGCCGGCCACGCCGCGGAGAAGCTCACCGTCGGCGTCCATGCCATCGGCTTCGTCGCGGATACGACTGAAGTCGCGGCCAACGACCTGTGGCCGGCTTACTCGACGACCTTCGCGCGCATCGGCCGCGAGCGCGGCTGGCCTCCGACCACCCGCGCGGCCTTCGACGCCCAGCGCGGCGAGACCGGCGCCTTCTTCATCGGCGACCCCGAGACCGTGGCCCGCAAGATCGACTATGTAGACGAGGCTCTGGGTGGCGTGGAGCGGATCAGCTTCATGATGAGCGGCGGTCCGCTGCCGCACGCGAAGCTGCTCCATGCGATTGAGTTGCTCGGGACCAGGGTGAAACCCCTGCTGGCGGAGTCGCGCTCCGAAGTTCTCGCCGCAAGCTGATCTTCTGACTTGTCCAGACTGAGTCGCCACGTTAGGCTATTGAAGCTGAATGAGGAGCGACTATGCAACGGATGCAGGCAATGGCTGTGGCGACGGTACTGACCGTCTTGATGAGTTGCGGAGCAGCGATGGGACAGGCCCATGCGGGCACACCGCCCACCGCGCCTCCTGAAAAGGCCCAGGCCAGCGCCCCTGCACCCACTCCCGGCCCCGCCGCCGAGGTGCAACGCAGCTATGCGGGGGTAAAGGCCAACGTCCTCAAATCGGCGGACAAGATGCCGGAGGACGGCTTCGCCTACAAGCCCGAACCCGACATCCGCACCTACGCCCGCGTCATCAACCACATCTCCGAGACGCAGCTGCACATCTGCGGCGCGGTCAACGGCACGGCATCGGATGCGCTGGCGAAGGTTCCACCGGAGACTGCCGATAAGGCCGCCATCGTCGATGCGCTCAAGGCTTCCTTCGCTGAGTGCGACAAAGCCTACGCTTCGGTGACCGATACTAACCTCAGCGAGGTGTTTACCCTCGGCCCGGTCAAGCGTTCGCGCGTAGGAGCACTGTGGGGCAATGTCTCGCACGATAACGAGCAGTATGCGACGCTTGCCCTTTACCTCCGGTTGAAGGGCATTGCACCGCCCAGCAGCGAGAAGTAGTGGCGCGAACCACAACCTACATCCCCATCTTCAACATCCACTCGCGTTCTTTCTTTGGATCGACGGTCATGCGGTTGCGCATCCGGCAGCCGAGCTTGTCCATCTTCGCCATCAGCGTACCGCTGACGGTTCCGGTGTAGCAGTTCAGGCTGGAGTACTTGGTCGTCACTCCGACCGGCAACACGTAGTGGTAGGCGCCGTTGGGGAACTCCGGCGTCGCGCTGGTGATGCCGTTGCAGGCGTCCAGTTGCGATGTCGTGATTACATTCCCGTTGATGTCGTAGCCGCCGTACACCGGATATCCGTCGAGGGCGATCCCGATGATGTGTGAGGGCGTGCCGGCAGCGCCGACCGTCGGCGTCAGGCACAGCGGAACACCGTGCAGGTGCCATGTGTAGCCCACGGTTATGGGCGTCGGGTGTGAGTTGCACTTGTCAATGAAGGCCGGCGTATAAGTGGTGCCCCCGGTGGTGTAGCTGTAGCTGACGTTGTCGCCCAGCGCCGGTGTGCTGGTGGCTTCAAAGGCGTTGTAGAGGAACTCGCCCGAGAGGACGATGCCGATCGGCCCCAGGTTGGTGGCCGTGGTGCTGCTACCGTTGGTCGGGCAGATATTGAGGGTATTCGTCGAGCTGGTAATGCTCGAAGGCGAGTAGGGAGTTACGGTCAACTGCAAGCCGCTGGCGGTGGTGGCTACGACGCCCGTCAACGATGCGCTGCTGGAGGGCGCCAGGTAGTAGGAGTCATGGTACGGCGGAACGCCCGTCGCGGTGATCTTCATCGTGCAACTGGTTGGGAAGGTCACCGTCGCATTTGTCCACGTCAGCGTCTGGTACACCGCCGCATAGTTGACACCGTTGCTCGTGGCCGTTGAAGTCGTGCTACCAGTGCCGCTACTGCAGCTAACTGCAAGGATGAGTGTGGAGAGCGATGCCGCTCGTAAAAGAGTGGAGGCAAGAGTGCGGGTGCTGCCGATGGTTTCGGGCATGGGTTTGCTAGCTTTCTCGGAACAAATAAGTCGATCGGTTGCGCTGTGCCTTCGTGTTGCGTAGACGGGGGTTATGCTGTTCAGATTACAGCGGAAGGGTGCTGTTGATCGCACAAATTCTAGAACGCCTATGTTTATAGCGGTAATGACGCCTTCATGACATAGCGATCCGGAAGCTACAGTAGTTCGCTGCCAGGCCACTGGGAGCGCAGTTTGTCCAGGGTCTGCATCACAGCGAGCGAGTCGTCGAGCGGCATTATCGCGCTTTCCAGCTGTTGCTGCTGAAGACAGCGAGTCACCTCGTCGACCTGGAACTGATAGCCGTTCCCAGCGAAGGGCAGGCTGTGCACCTTGCCACGCTGGAGAAGCGATAGGAAAGGGCCGAACTTGCTGCGCAGACGTTGTACCAATTTCGAGTTGCGAAGCGAGGGAGCGACTGCTCGCAGGCCGGTAGGCGTGTAGGGCTCTGCATTTGGAGCCATAGGGTGCGGCGTTGAAACTGGCAGGATCACCAGGCGCTGCGGTCGGTAGAAGGGATCGCAGAGACGCAGCAGCCCCCGGTCTCCTGCGACGACAAACTCATTGCTGCTGCGGACGCGAAGGCTGGACGCGAAGTCTCCAAGAGCGCCGTCCGCCCACGCCAGCTCGTAGGCGGATTGCTCGTCGGCTCCCGCTGCCGTGAGTGTGGCTACTCCCGTTACCGTGAGCGGAGGTCCAAGTAGATGCTGCGCCAGGGAGATCAGATACACGCCCAGGTCGAGCAGCGCTCCACCGCCCTGCTCGTGATGCAGGAAGCGGCTCTCCAGATTGGGTGGCATGGCAACGCCGAAGTTTCCCTGAAGCAGCCGAATCTTCCCGATGCCGCCGGCTTCGATCATGCGCCTGGCTTCGACGATTGCAGGGATGAAGCGCGTCCACATGGCTTCCATGCAGAAGACATGCTGCTGCCTTGCGGCGCCGATGACTCTTTGGGCTTCCGCGGCGTTCAAGGCGAACGGCTTCTCGCAGAGGACGGCCTTCCCGGCGTTGATGCAGGCGATACTGTCATCGGCATGGCAGTGGTTCGGGGTTGCGATATACACCACATCCACGTCCGGATCGGCGAGCAGCACATCGAGTCCTTCATACGCACGGGGCACGCCGTGCCGCTGCGCGAACGCCTGCGCGCGGGTTAATGTCCGCGAGGAGACCGCGTGGAGCGTCGCGCCCTTCGTCAGCGGGAAGTCCGAGGCCAGTTGTTCGGCGATGGCTCCAGTGCCCCAGATACCCCAGCGAATTATCTTAGCCATATTATTTTTCCCATGGCATGGGCTCGACCGGGTCGAAGGTGGTGCTCATGCGATGCGTCTCGCTATGTAGGCCGGAACTATGAATAGCCAGTACCAGTTCATTGATGTGCAGCGAGAAGCGCGCTGAAAGCCTGCACGGGCGCTGCTCGCGAATGGCCGCGGCGACCTCGGCCGGTCCGCGAACGAAGTCCATCGTTGCGGGTCCTGTACGCAACGCTTTTGTTGTGGTCAAGCGCAGCAGTTTGTGCCGCCTGCGCAAAGGGTTCAGCAGGACCCGGCTGCGCAGCTTGATCATGCGCTGGGTGTAGACCGGCGAGCGGTAGTCCCAGAAGTCGCGCGTGGAGAGCACGCCATTGTCTGTGACGATCCTCAGCGAGTGATCATGCGGCGCGACGATGCTGCACGTCACGCGGGCAACCACGCCCGAAGCAAATTGAATACACGCAACCGAGAAGTCCGGCGACCCCGCATCGAGCCGCACACCCAGGGCCTTCTCCGGTATCTGCAACGACGCGAACGAGGTAACCGACAGCGCGGGTCCGAACCACGCCGCGAGCCAGGCCAGGCAGTAACCGGCGTGCTCCATCGTGCAACCCACTTCGAACTCGTCCTTATAAGGCCAGGGCAGCCCCGACGCGGAGACCCAATCGCGATAGGGCATCCGGTGTACCATGCCGTCATCCATTTCGGCATAGACGACCCGGACGGGCCCCATCGTGCCTTCGCGCAGCAGCTTCCACAGGGTCTGCGCGGTTTCGCCGAGCAAACTGCACGGCGCGGAAGCAAGTTGCAGATTGCGAGCTTCGGCCAGTTCGACGAGTTCGGTGGCCTGGTCCATCTGCATGGCCAGCGGCTTCTCGGAGTACACATGCTTGCCCGCCAGCAGCGCGGCTTTGGATATCTCATAGTGCGCGCCTGGGTTGGTGAGATTGAGCACCATCTCCACCTTGGGATCGCCGAGTACCGCGTCAAGCGTTGGATACGCCGGAACCTTTTGCAACCGTGAGAACAGCGCGGCCCGCTCCGCATCCCGGTCCATCACGCCGAGCAGCTTCAGTTCAGGATGAAAGCGCAGTGTGGCGATGTAATAGTCGGCCACATAACCGCACCCTACGATGGCGATGTTCATGGGTGGCGCTCTCCCGGAAAGCTCGCGGCGCGGTCTGTGCAGCGCGGCTTTTGTGAGACTACCAGCGTACAGTCGCTAATAGCGGCCATGGTTGTACTTCCTCTAGGCCAATATGGCGTTTGCTGATGGTTTCGCTTGCTTACGCATAGCGATTCTACGGATAAATCCGATTCAGCGTTCGTGCAAACGGAATCGTCTCGCGCACATGCTCCAGCCCGCAGATCCACGCCACGCACCGCTCGATCCCCATCCCAAACCCCGAGTGCGGCACGCTGCCATACTTGCGCAGGACGAGGTACCACTGGAAGGCGGCCATCGGCAGGCCATGCGCTTCAATGCGGCTCTTCAGTAGATCGTAGGAGTCCACGCGTTGGGAGCCGCCAATGATCTCGCCATACCCCTCCGGCGCCAGCACGTCGACGCACAAGGCCTTCGTCGCGTCCTTCGGGTCGGGCTGCATGTAGAAGGCCTTCACCGCCGCCGGATACCGATGCACCATCACCGGCTTCTCAAACTGGTTGCTGAGATACGTCTCATCCGGCGACCCAAAATCGTCGCCATACACATGCACGTTCTCGATCGCTCCGGCAGCGTGCGCGTCGAGCAGCATCTGGTGTGCTTCGTCATAGCTCAGCCGCGGAAACTCTCCCGGCGCGGCCACCGCCTCCAGCTTCGAAACATCCTTTCCAATCACCTTCAGATCGTTGCGATGCGTCTCCAGCACTCGCGTCACGATGTGCGTCAGAAACCTCTCAGCCAGAGTCATCAACCCATCGAGATCGAGATAGCACATCTCCGGCTCGATCATCCAGAACTCCGTGAGGTGCCGCCGCGTCTTCGACTTCTCCGCCCGAAACGTCGGCCCAAAGCTATAAACCTTCCCCAACGCCAGCGCAGTCGCTTCTATATATAGCTGGCCGCTCTGTGTAAGGTAGGCCTTGCCGTCGTCGAAGTAGTCCATCTCGAAGAGTTCCGAAGTCCCCTCGCAGGCATTCGGAGTCAGGATGGGCGGATCGGTGCGGAAGAAGCCGTTGGTGTCGAAGTACTCGGCTGCGGCGCGCATAATGGTGGCGCGGACGCGGAGGATGGCCGACTGCCGCGGCGTGCGCAGCCACAGGTGGCGATGCTCCATCAGGAAGTCGACGCCGGCTTCTTTTAGCTGGATGGGATACGGCGTCTCGTCGGCGATGCGCTGGGTGATGGAGACGTCTTCGACATCGAGCTCGAAGCCCGACGGCGCGCGCGCATCGGCACGGACCTTGCCGGTGACCACCAGCGACGACTCCAGCGTAAGGGTCTTCAGCGTCTCAAAGACTGCCTCCGGCACGGCGGCTTTGGGCGCGATGCCCTGGATCGTCCCAGTGCCATCGCGGAAGATCGGGAACAGCAGCTTGCCGGACGCACGCAGGTTGTACAGCCAGCCGCGCAGCGTAACGGTCTGGCCTTCGTGGTTGCCGATATTGGCGATAGTGGTAAGAGGAGAGGTAGCGGTTGGTTCAATAGACATAGCTCTATGAGTTTACGCGGACGCGCTACTAATAACCCGCGGCCTTGCCGAAGCGATGACGCTGATCGTGCCCGCCCATCAGCACTCCCGTCTTGGGGTCGACGGCGATCAGCTCGCTATCGCCCCACACGCCGGCCGAGTGCTCGTCGGCCTCGCTGTCACGCTGCACGTTGTAGCCATCGGCGCGCAGAGCGGCAACGATGTCCAGCGGAAAGCGCTTTTCCACCTGCAACTGGTCGGGCAGATATTGATGGTGAAACCGAGGCGCATCCGCCGCCGCCTGGATATCGAGCCCGTTATCCAGCACGCTGATCAGATCGTTCGCAACGGTCGTGATAATGGTTGACCCGCCAGGTGAGCCGAGGACGAGGCGGAGCTTGCCCGGCTTCCCGTCATGCCCGGCCTCGCTGACGATCGTCGGCGTCATCGAGCTCAGCGGCCGCTTGCCCGGCGCAATCGCATTCGCCGGTCCCTGGATCAGGCCAAAGCCGTTGGGCACGCCCATCTTGCTGGCAAAGTCATCCATCTCGTCGTTCAGCAGAAACCCCAGCCCATCGACGGTGACGCCCGACCCGAAGGTAAAGTTCAGGGTATAGGTGCTCGCGACCGCGTTGCCATCGGCGTCAACCACCGAAAAATGCGTCGTCTGCGGAGACTCATGCGGCTGCGCCTCCACCTTCGGAGGCTCCGGCATAAACCCCGCCGGTCGCACCAGCGTGGCCGAAGGTGACGGTTTCACCGCGTCGATGGTCTTCCGCCACGCGGCCGCATAGTCCGGCGACGCCAGTTGCGCCAGCGGCATGGTGTTGAAGTCCGGGTCGCCGAGGTAGTCGCCGCGGTCCATATACGCCCGCCGGAAGGCCTCGGTGATCACATGCACCTGCGGCACCGAACGGTCCGCGCCAAGCTTCGCCAGATCATAGCCGCCGAGAATATTCAGCGTCTCCAGCAGCACGATCCCGCCCGAGCTCGGCGGCGGCGACGTCAGCACCTCATACCCGTGATAGTGCCCCACCAGCGGCGTGCGCTCTTTCACCTCATAGGCTCCGAGATCGGAGGCGGTAATCAACCCCGCATTGGCCTTCTCGAACGCCGCAATCTCGGCGGCCATCTTGCCTTTGTAAAAGTCCTCGGGATTGGCCGCGATCCGGGTCAGCGTCGCTGCCAGCTCGGGCTGCTTGAAGCTTTCTCCCGTGGTGTAAAACTTCCCGTCTCGCTGGAATATCCGGTAGCTCGTAGGGAACTTGGAGAGGGTGGGGAAGTGCAGGCTGTGGGCCTCGTCTTCGGTCAGCACATAGCCGTCGCGCGCCAGCTTGATCGCCGGCTGCATTACCTTCGTTAGGCCTAGACGTCCGTACTGCTTCTCCGCATAGGCCAGCCCCGCGACTGTGCCCGGAACGCCGCTGGCTTTCACGCCCACGGTAGACATCTTCGGAATCACGTTGCCGTCCGCGTCAAGGTACATATTGGCGCTGGCCGCGGCGGGGGCTTTTTCGCGATAGTCGAGGAAGTGGGGTTGGCCGTGGGCGAGCTTGTCGGACGCAGGGCGGATGAGCATGAAGCCGCCGCCGCCAATGTTCCCGGCCTGCGGGAGGACGACGGCGAGGGCGAAGCCGACGGCCACGGCCGCGTCGACTGCGTTGCCGCCTTCTTTGAGGATCTCGACACCCGCGTCTGTGGCGTCGTGATGAATGCTGACGACCATCGCGTGTTGCGCCGTAACGGGAGCCGTCACCGGCAGCGCAGCCGGCTGACTGGCAGTGGTCACGGTCTGCGAAAAGACTGGAAAGGCGGTAAGCGACGCGGCAAGAATCAGGGCTAATGTGCAACGGGGCATTATTCAAGTCTCCGGCGGTTGCATCCAGCATACTGCCCCGCATAGAAATGAGGTTTTTAGACCCAAAGCAACGGCTGGCGGATGGGGAAGTTACGGATGATCTCGGGGTCGGTGGGATCGGGGTCTAGCTTGCGCCAGAGGGTGAGGTAGTCCGGTTGATGACAGGCGAGGCCGCAGAAGAGCAGGCCGGGGCTGCGGACGGGCCAGCTTTCCCAGTGCTGGATGTCATGGGGGGAGGGCCACTTTGTCTTGTCAGCGAGGTAGGGCGAGAGGAACTCCGCCGCACGGCACATGCCTCGGCCGTCGGGGAGTTTGAAGCGTTCGAACTCTTCTCCCCTGCCGTTGGGACTGAGGCTCCAGCAAAGCGTGGCGGCTACATCGAAGTTGAAGATCGAGTAGCCGTAGGGCTTGGTGCGGGCCAGTTCGCGCGGAAAGCTGCCGTCAGGCGCCATCTGCATGGGGAGTTGGACGGTGATGAAACGGTCGCGGACTTCGGCGCGCGTGGCTTCGTCGCCGATAAGGCGGGCGAACTCTGCTGCTTGCAGGGCCCAGCAGATTCCGTGGTTGTTGGTGGCGTCGCGCTCCTTAATGCCGGGGGCGCTAGTCTTCATCCATTCGAGATAGTCGTAAAACCAGGCCTGTAATGCGGTGTAGTCGCTGGCTGTGAGGAAGGTTTTGAGCAAGCTGGCGGCACGGGCCACTTCGACGAGGTGCAGCGTGTCGATGATGCCATAGCTGCGACCGGTGGGGCCTCCGTTGCGAACACCCTGCGAGTACTGTAGGTTCGGCGTCATGCGCGTGGCCGGGGTCACGAACCAGGCCAGCAGATGCGCGGCTGCGGCTTTGGCGTAGACGGGCTTGCGGGTCAGGCGGTAGGCAGCGGTCAGGGCCGGCATGGCGAGGCTCAGGTGAATCATGGCGCGGCGATGGTCCTGAAAGTTGTCGGGGTTGGATCTGCCGTCGATCTCTTTGTAGGGGCCGGCTGGGTTGTCAGTGTTGGGCCAGAAGTAATCGGCCTCGGAGAAGTAGTCGTGCGGGCCGCCCGGGGATCTCGGAGAGGTGAAGGAGGTGATCGTCTCGGGTGGCTGGCTTAGGTACTGCGTGGCAAGGCGGAGGATGCGGTCGCGGTCTTGTGCGGCGATCAAGGCGTAGGGGGATTGCGCCGCGGAGGCTCGCGCGAGATGCGTGGAAAGGGTGGCTGCGGTGAGGGTGAGGAAGGTTCGGCGGGTTAGGGGCACGGTGTTCCACGATAGTGGATATTGCGATGGATTGAACATCCCAACCCTCAAGCGGGTTTACGTCTGTCGAGATACTACTTTGGGCCAAGCAAAACTTGCAGCCCAACATACGCAATCCAGCTCGGCTGGGTATTTTCCGCCGAAACTGTCTGGAAACTTCGCCCACCCATGAGCAGCAAGTTTATTGTTTTGTTCTTATTGAGCGCCTGCCGCCCACCCAGGCCAAGCGTCGTCTCACGTTGTTTTGGCACGCCCGTAGCGAACTGCCCCACTCCCTGCCCGGCGGGGATACGATTGGCGTCCTGCTGATCGTAAATTTCCCCATAAACCTCTGTGAAATCCGAGAACTCATGCCCTACCAGCAGCCCTCTTCCCCAGCTCTGCGGCACAGCATGATTGCCGAAGTTGTAGCCAACCTCACCATCGAAACGAATAGGCCCAGCACGGGCATTTATCTCAATTGGCAGAAAGAAACTCGGCCCTGGAGCGACCAGTCCGCGAGGGACGGAACGTGTGGGATTATCGAGGAAAAGCTGTGGATAGGTGGAAACGCTGAGGTTGACCAACTGCTCGGGCGAGTCCGCCGCGCCGGGGCTGTCGCCCGAGGCGGAAGCGGGTTCTTTCTCGGGTATATGTCTGAAAACACTGAGCAATCCGGTTCCAAACCGATCCTTCAACCAGGGATATTGGGGATGATGTTCATAAAAACGCCATTTGATCCCCAGCAAGCTCTCGCCCATGCCTCCGATAACCTGCCCATTTTGTTCAGATTGTGGGCGGGTTTCCTCGATGGCGATGGGGATCTCGTACTTGAGTTGGACACGGTCGCCCAGCCCATAATTGATATCGAAGTCCGGCACCTGATAGGCACCAGCGGCAGGATTGCGATCTCCGATGAAGCCGAAGTTGATCTCCCAATGGCGGTTACCGGGAGTCTCGGGATCGTCAGTGCGGAACGGCGGACCGCCCTGGGCATGGGCGGCAACGGCGACTCCGGCGAGGAAAAGCGCGAGGGTGAAATGTCGCAGTGAGGGGGAAAAGGCCATCTGGGGAGATTGTAGCGGGGGGAGATGACGGCGTCGTCAGACGAGATATGAGTGTGATGCGCTAAGATTTTGCAGCGTCGGGCTTGTAAGTCTCGTCTAAGAGTCATAGATTGGCGGAGAAGAGGTCTGTAACGATGGCGATCAAGTGGGACAAATTTACGGTTAAGTCGCAGGAGGCAATCCAGGCGGCGCAGGGGCTGGCTGCGGAGAACGGGAATCCCGAGGTGTTGCCGCTGCACCTGATGGCGGCGTTGTTGGAGGATAAGGACGGCGTCGTGCTGCCGGTGCTGGAGAAGCTGGGTGTGCCGGTGCAGCAGCTTTTGGCGAATACGAGAGCGGCAATTGGGAAGCTGCCGAAGGTGCAGGGGTCTGCTGCGCAGCCGGGGCTGGGCAATCCTCTGACGAAGGTGCTGGATCAGGCGTTCAAAGAAGCCGATAACTTCAAAGACGACTACGTTTCGACTGAACATCTGTTGCTGGCATTGAGTTCGCAGAAGAATGAGCCGGTACAGCTGGCTTTGGCGGCGCAGGGGGCGGACCATGCGGCGATATTGAAGGCGCTGCAGACGGTGCGCGGATCGCAGCGGGTGACCGATCAGAATCCTGAAGGCAAGTTCCAGGCGCTGGCAAAGTATGCGAAGGACCTCACAGAGATGGCGCGGCGGGGAAAGCTCGATCCGGTGATTGGGCGCGATGAGGAGATTCGGCGGGTCATTCAAGTGCTGAGTCGGCGGACGAAGAACAATCCCGTGCTGATCGGCGAACCCGGCGTGGGCAAGACGGCGATCGTCGAGGGTCTGGCGCGGAGAATATTTCAGGGCGATGTGCCGGAGATTCTGCGTGATAAACGAGTTATTTCACTCGATCTCGGAGCGATGTTGGCAGGGGCGAAGTTTCGCGGTGAGTTTGAAGACCGGTTGAAGGCGGTGCTGAAGGAGATCGAGGAGTCGGACGGGCAGGTGATCTTGTTCATCGATGAACTGCATACGCTGGTGGGTGCGGGTGCGGCTGAGGGCTCTATCGACGCGAGCAATATGCTAAAGCCGGCGCTGGCGAGGGGCGAGCTACGGGCGATCGGCGCGACGACGCTGAATGAGTACAAGAAGTACATCGAGAAGGACGCGGCACTGGAGCGGCGGTTCCAGATTGTGTATGTTGGCGAGCCGAACGTAGAGGACACGATTGCGATTCTGCGCGGGTTGCGGGAGCGCTACGAGACGCATCATAAAGTCCGCATTAAGGATTCGGCGATTGTGGCTGCGGCGGAGCTTTCGCACCGTTATATAAGCGACAGGTTTTTGCCGGACAAGGCGATCGATCTGGTGGATGAGGCTGCTGCGGCGCTGGCGATCCAGATCGGGAGCGTTCCGGTGGAGATTGACGATCTGGAACGGCGGGCGACCTCGTTGGAGATCGAGCGCGCGGCGTTGCAGCGAGAGAACGATGTGAACTCGAAGGAGCGGCTGCACGAGGTGGAGCGCGAGCTTGCCGAGGTGCAGGAGAAAGCCGCTGGTCTGCGCGCGCGGTGGCAGAAGGAGCGTGGGGCGATCGGAGAGATTGCTTCGTTGAAGGAGCAGTTGGAGAAGCTGCGTTTCGAAGCGCAGGAGGCGACACGGAAGGGCGATCTTCAGCGTGCGGCGGAGTTGCAGTATGGAGAGATTCCCAAGACTGAACGTGAGTTGAATGAACTGACCGCGACGCAGGATGCGAGCGTGGCCGATGCCAAGTCAGGTGACAGCGCAGCGCGGATGTTGAAGGAAGAGGTCGACGAGGAAGACATTGCGAGGATCGTGTCGAAGTGGACGGGTATCCCAGTGTCTAAGATGCTCGAAGGCGAGGTGCAGAAGCTGACGCAGATGGAGACTCGTCTGCGCGAACGTGTCGTTGGGCAGGATGAGGCGCTGCTGGCTGTAGCAAACGCTATCAGGCGGTCCCGCGCTGGCCTGTCCGATCCGAAGCGGCCGATTGGGAGTTTTATCTTCCTGGGGCCGACGGGCGTTGGCAAGACGGAGACGGCGCGTGCGCTGGCCGGGTTCCTGTTCGACGACGAGCAGGCGCTGGTGCGTATCGATATGAGCGAGTACATGGAGAAACATGCGGTGGCGCGGCTGATCGGGGCGCCTCCGGGATATGTGGGCTTCGATGAAGGCGGGCAGTTGACCGAGGCGATCCGACGGCGGCCTTATGCTGTCGTGCTGTTCGATGAGATCGAGAAAGCGCATCCGGATGTGTTCAATGTGCTGCTGCAGGTGCTCGACGATGGGCGGCTGACGGATTCGAAGGGGCGCACGGTGGACTTCAAAAATACGGTGCTTATTCTGACCTCGAATATCGGCGCGAGCCAGTTGGCGACGGCCTGGGCCGAGGGTGAAGAAGGCTTCGACGAGGCCAAGGTGCGCGTGATGGAGGAGTTGCGGAAGCACTTCCGGCCGGAGTTCCTGAACCGTGTCGATGACATTGTGGTCTTCCACCCGCTGGGTGAGAAGCAGTTGACGCATATCGTCGACCTGCGGCTGAAGGACCTGGAGAAGCTACTGGTGGACCGCCGGATTGTGCTGGAGCTGACCGATGCGGCTCGGGCGGCGATCTTCAAGGCCGGATACGACCGCGCATATGGGGCGAGGCCGTTGAAGCGTGCGATCCAGAGGCTGGTGCAAGACCCGCTGGCGATGCGGATACTGGATGGACGCGTGCTGCATGGCGACCATGTGACGATTGATGCGGTGAAGAGCGGAGGGCTGGAGTTTGTGGTCGCAGAGAGATAGATAGAACGCAGCATGGCGCTATAACTAGGTGGACCTGTTGTGTGTCCGTATACTCAGTAGTTGGATTATGGGAAAACGGGCAATCATTATTGGAGCAGGGCCGGCGGGATTGACCGCGGCGCTGGAGTTTTTGCGCAAGACGGATGTGCAGCCGATCGTGCTTGAAGCGAGCGGCGAGATCGGCGGGATCTCGCGCACGATTCGTTACAAGGGCAACCGCATGGACATTGGCGGCCATCGCTTTTTTTCCAAAAGCGACCGCGTGATGCAGTGGTGGATGGAACTGATGCCGCCAGCGCTTGGTGAAGATGGTTCGCCTACCGGCGTACAGATTAGTTACCAGGGCAAACAGCGCGAGGTTTCTGTGCCGGCACACCTCTCTGAGGAGCCTCCTCTGCGCGGGCTTGGACCGCTGAAGGTTGAGGCTGCGGATAAAAACGCCAGCGAAGACGACGAGGTTGAGGAGCAAGGCGATGTTGATACGGTGGTGGTGGCCCCCGCTCCGGAGAGCGACGACCTTGTGATGCTGGTGCGGCCGCGTAAGAGCCGCATCTATTATTTACGGAAATTTTTCGATTATCCTATAAAATTGACCGGCAATACGATTAATAATCTTGGACCGGTAAGAATGGTGAAGATCGGTTATAGCTATGTAATGAGCCGCGTAAGTCCGATTAAAGAAGAGAAGAGCCTTGAAGACTTTTTAATCAACCGGTTCGGGCGTGAGTTGTACCTGACTTTTTTCAAGAGCTATACGGAAAAGGTATGGGGAACTCCGTGCGACAAGATATCGGCTGAGTGGGGAGCGCAGCGGATCAAGGGGCTTTCGCTGACAACAGCGCTGAAGCATTTTGTGAAGAAGTCATTTACGCGGAAGCCAAAGGGCGCCGCAAGTAGCGATGTTGCGCAGAAGGGGACGGACACATCGCTGATTGAGCGGTTTCTGTATCCGAAGTTTGGTCCGGGACAGTTGTGGGAGCATGTTGCGGAGAAGGTCGTCGCCATGGGCGGAGAAATACACATGGGCTGGAAGGTCGATGCAATAGAGGTCGATGGCGGTCTTGTGACGGCGGTTGAAGCTGTGGATCACACAGGTGGACGGAAAAGATTCGAGGGCGACTATTTTATTTCGACGATGCCGATGCGGGAGCTGGTGCAGGCGCTGCGGACGGAAATTCCGGAGAATGTGCGCGAGGTGAGCGATGGGTTGCAGTATCGCGACTTCATCACAGTTGGTGTGCTGGCGAATAAGCTGGATGTGGTTGAGCCGGACGGTGGATTAATAAAAGACACCTGGATTTACATTCAGGAGCCGGATGTATTGCTGGGACGGTTGCAGATATTCAATAACTGGAGCCCCTATATGGTGGCCGACCCTACGAAGGTGTGGATCGGTCTGGAGTACTTCTGCTATGACACCGATGCGCTGTGGGCGATGCCCGATGAGGAGCTAAAGGCGTTTGCAGCGAAGGAACTAGAGAAGATTGGGATACTGAAGACTGCTGAGGTGCTCGATGCGCATGTTGTCCGTGTACCGAAGACTTATCCGGCTTACTTTGGAACTTATAATCGCTTTGAAGAGTTGCGGACATTTACGGACAGTTTCGAGAATTTATTTTTAGTGGGCAGAAATGGGATGCATAAGTACAACAACCAGGACCACTCGATGCTGACGGCCATGGCGGTGGTGGACGGCATCGCCGCGGGGCATGTGGACAAGACTTCGATCTGGGGGATTAATACCGAGCAGGAGTATCACGAAGAAAAGAAATCTTAGTTTTGGAGACTCGCCTTGAAGAAAATTTTGCTGCTGCTGGCCCTGGTCCTCGTCGTGTTTCTTGTTTACAACAGGCAGCGGTTGTATTTGCGCGATCCATTGGGGAGCGTGGCGCGCGATGGCGTGAAAGAAGAGGGCACTGAGGTTTTTATAAACTACTCGGACGATGTGCTGTTGCAGAACCGGCCTGCGCCGATTTATATGACGATCGTTCAGCATGGCAATCATGTAGGCGAGCCTAAGATGGTGCCGTGTATCCGGTTTCTCGTTTGCCTGATGGATGCGGATGTTGTCACGCTCATGGCGCCCACCGCACCGAATGTAGTGGTGGAGAGTATGAGCGGGAAGAGCGTCGCCTTCACCGAAGGCAAGCACGAGACGGTCGTGACGTTGCGCTAGCTGATGATGGGGTCGCCGAGTGGGATGACGACGCGGTTGGCGGTGGCATTCAGGACCTCGATGAAGGCGACTAGCATAGCGTCGATGCCAGTGAGCAGTCCGAAGTAGCCTCCGAGCTTGCCGGTTCCGCAGCCGAAGTCGCCTGCGCTCAGCAGGAAGAACGTGATCCAAAGCAAAAGGAAGACGCTGAAGACGGCCTTATTGAGGCGGAAGGTCACGATCCATAGCAGGAAAGTCAGGACTCCCCAGAGTAGGAGGATGGTGGCCGCGGCAGTGGCTGGCGGAGCTTTGAGCCAACCGGCGCCTATGGTCCAGTTGAGCAGCGCGAACCACCACCAGAAGAGTCCGTAGGAGGTAAAGGCGACGCCGCCAAAGGTGTTGCCGATACGGAACTCGAGCACGCCTGCGATGAGTTGGGCGATACCTCCGAAGGAGAAGGCAAGAGGTACGATGGCGGCGACGGCGTCATGCGGCAGCAGGCCGGCGTTGACGGCGGACAGAGCGCACGTGGTGAGGCCGAAGCCGAGCAGACCGAGAGGGCCGGGGTTCGCGATCTTTAGCGGTGCCGGCATTGCGACGAGTTGAGACATGCGTGGTTCGCTCCTGAGGCGGAGATGAGTTGGAGTGCGCGCACCATCCTACATGCGTAGCGGCATCACTGGGCGTCAGGGGTCCAGAGGGGCGTCGGCGAGGAGGTCGCTGATGCTGCGACGCAGGGTGGGGTGCTGCATGGCTGGAGCGATCTCGGCGAGCGGGGCGAGGACGAACCTGCGCTCGTGCAGGGCCGGGTGCGGGAGCGTGAGTTCAGGGGTCACAAGTACCATCTCACCGATGAGCAAGAGATCAAGGTCGATGATGCGTGGGCCTTTGGGCGGTGCGGCGGAGCGGTCGCGGCCCATGGATTGTTCGATCATCAATAGGGCGTGGAGGAGTTCTCGGGGCGACAGCTTTGTGTCAAGTAATGCTGCGGCGTTCAGGAAGCGTGGCTGGTCGAGATAGCCGACAGGGTCGGTGTCATGGAAGCTGGAGATGGCCGTGATGCTGCCCAGAGCTTCCATGCGATGGAGTGCTTCGCGGAGGTTTGCGGCGCGGTCGCCGAACCTGGACGAAAGATTGGAGCCGAGTGCAATGGCGGCGATC
>Ga0302316_10000737_pt1 | contig 27785 bp, 25 predicted proteins | sample III_Palsa_N3_2_FD_200456 | JGI IMG/M metagenome (GOLD analysis project Ga0302316, IMG submission 200456) | Peat permafrost microbial communities from Stordalen Mire near Abisko, Sweden - III_Palsa_N3_2 | ecosystem: Environmental > Terrestrial > Soil > Palsa > Peat permafrost | place: Sweden...
CGGCACGCCCGGCGGCGAGCCCTATGGCGCGCTGATCGGCGATTACGAATGGTCGAACCATCCGGACGATATCGAGACCCTGCGCCTGATCTCGAACGTCAGCGCCGCCGCCTTCGCGCCGTTCATCTCCGCCGCCGGCGCCGGGATGATGGGCTTCGACCGCTGGACCGAACTGTCCCGGCCGCGCGACCTCGCCAAGATCTTCGACACGATCGAATATGCCAAATGGCGCAGCCTGCGCGACAGCGAGGACAGCCGGTTCCTGTCGCTGGTCATGCCGCGCGTCGTCGCCCGCCTGCCCTACGGTAGCCGGACCAAGCCGATCGACGCGTTCGAATACGAGGAATCCCCGGCCGACGCCAACGGCAAGCCGCTGTCGATGGAGCATGAGCATTATTGCTGGATGAACGCGGCCTTCGTGATGGGCGCCCGGCTGACCGACGCCTTCTCGCGCTACGGCTTCTGCACCGCGATCCGCGGCGCCGAGAACGGCGGCAAGGTCGAAAACCTGCCGCAGCACGTCTTCCTGTCCGACGATGGCGATCTCGATGCGAAATGCCCGACCGAGATCGGCATCACCGACCGGCGCGAATACGAGCTGTCCAACCTCGGCTTCCTGCCGCTCTGCCACTACAAGAACCAGGATTTCGCGGTGTTCTTCGGGGCGCAGACGACGCAGAAGGCCAAGGAATACGACCGGGCCGATGCCAGCGCCAATGCCCGAATCTCGGCCCGCCTGCCCTACATCATGGCGACCAGCCGCTTCGCCCATTACCTGAAGGTGATGGCACGCGACAAGATCGGCAGCTTCATGGAGGCCGAGGATTGCGAGCTGTGGCTGAACCGCTGGATCAAGACCTACGTCAACACCAACGAGCAGGCCGGCGCCGAGAGCAAGGCCAAGTTCCCCCTGCGCGAGGCCCGGGTCGAGGTCCAGCCGATCCCCGGCCGGCCCGGTGCCTATAGCGCCATCGCCTATATGCGGCCCTGGCTGCAGATGGAGGAACTGACCACGAGCATGCGCATGGTCGCGCGCATTCCCGAGCGGACCTGACATGTCCGCCGCCCCGATCCAGGGATTGCGGCACGGGATCCTGTCCGGGCAGTTCGCCCGGGCGGGATCGGACGCCGTGGCGGAGGAGCTGGCATCCTTCCTGGGACGGGAGCAGGGCGCGCTGGCAGCCTGGTTCGGCGCCGAGCTGGCCCCGATCCTGGCCGAAGATCCGGCGCGCCTGCGCGGCCTGATCGACCGGGACATCGCGGCGATCGACGCGCTGATCGCAGTCCAGCTCGACGCCGTGCTGCATCATCCGCGCCTGCAGCGTCTGGAAGGCTCCTGGCGCGGCCTCGCCTGGCTGGTCGCGGGTTTCGATCCCGCCGCCCGGCTGAAGACGCGATTGCTGTCGGTCGGTTGGGACGAGATCGACCGCGATCTGGCACGGGTCAGCCAGTTCGACCAGTCGGTGCTGTTCCGCCTGGTCTATGAAAACGAATTCGGCACCGCCGGCGGCGAGCCGTTCGGCCTGATCGTGGTCGATCATGAACTGCGCCACCTGCCCCAGCCGCGCGGCTTGGCGGCGCAGGCACCGGTCGACGATATTTCGGTCCTGTCGGCGTTGGCCTCCATCGCAGCCGTGGCCTTCGTACCGATTGTGCTGGCCGCGGCGCCAGCGCTGCTCGGCGTCGATCACTTCACCGAACTGGCCCTGTCGAACGACATCGCCGCCGCCTTCCGCGACGAGGCCCATGCCCGCTGGCGCGCGCTGACGGCGCGCGAGGATGCCCGCTTTCTCTGCGTGACGATGCCGCGCGTGCTGGCCCGCCCGCGCTGGCGTGCCGGCGCGCAGGAACATGCCGGCCTGCGCTATGAGGAGCGCGCGCCGACGCAGCGCGATCGCACCTGGTGCGTCGCCGGCTATGGCTTCGCGGCGGCGGTCGGCCGCGCCCAGGCCCTGTTCGGCTGGCCCGGCGACGTGCGCGGCGTCAGCCCCGACCGGGTCGGCGGCGGGTTGGTCACCGACCTGCCGGACGAGCCGTTCGTGCTGGGACCGGAGACGGTGTGGAACCGGCCATCGCTCGATCTGGCCCTGACCGACCGGCAGGAACAGGACCTGGTGTTCGCCGGCCTGATGCCGCTCAACACTTTGCCATACGGCGATACCGCCTTCGCCTCGGTCCATAGCCTGCAGGCGCGCCAGCCCGAAGCGCCCGGCCGCGCGCCGACCGCCGGCGGCGCCAACCTGCGCCTGTCGGCCCAGATCAACGCCATGCTGTGCGTCTCGCGCTTCGCCCATTACGTCAAGATCATCGGGCGCGAACTGACCGGCGCGTTCCTGACCGCCGGCGACATCGAGCGGCGGCTGCAGACCTGGCTCGCCGGTTACACCAACGCCAGCCAAAGCCCCGACCCGGATTCCCGCGCGCGCCACCCGCTGGTGTCGAGCCGGGTCAGCGTGCACGAACTGCCGGACAAGCCCGGCTCGTTCGGCTGCGTGATCCAGCTGCAACCCTATTATCAGCTCGATGATATCGCCGCGACTTTCCGCCTGATCACCGGCTTTGCTGCCGCCAGCGCCAAGGCCTGACCGATGCCCAAATCCCAGGAGAGTCTCATGACGAGCCCGACCGCCGGACGATTGTTTCAGGAAGGCCGCCTGGCCGAAGCCATCGACGCCGCCAACGCGACCGTGAAGACGGCGCCCGGCGATGTCGGCGCGCGCATCCTGCTGGCGGAGCTGCTGCTCTATGCCGGCAATCTGGAACGAGCCGACGCGGTGCTGGACGCGACCGCCGCCATTGATCCCGGCGCCGGTCTGGTCGTCGCCGAGTTCCGCCAGCTGCTGCGTGCCGCTATCGCCCGCCGTCAGGTGCTGCGCGAAGGCCGGGTGCCGGAGTTCCTGGGCGAGCCGACCCCGACCCAGCGTCATGCGCTCGAAGCCCTGACGGCGCTTCGGGCCGGCGATGTCATGGCCGCCGCCATTGCCGCCGACGCGGCCGAGACAGCACGCCCGGCCGTCGCCGGTCGCACGCCGGACGCGGAATTCACCGATTACCGCGACGCCGACGACCTGTGGGGCGGCAGTTTCGAAGTGCTGACCACGACCGGCAAGTATTTCTGGATCCCGACCGAGCGAGTCGTGAGCCTGGAATTCCATCCGCCGCAACGGCCGCGCGATCTGTTTTGGCGCCGTTGCACCATGGTCGTGCGCGACGGTCCGGACGGCGACGTCTACGTACCGGCACTCTATGACGCCGTCGTCGCGGCCGACGACGGCATCCGTCTGGGACGCCGAACGGACTGGACCGAGACCGCGCCGATCCAGGGCGCCGGCCAACGCATGTTCCTGGTCGGCGACGCGGGCTTCGCCATCCAGCAGCTGACGACGATGGAATTCGCATGAGCGCCGTCGCCGGCCGACGCGCGTCCATTTCGGTCGCGATGCCGCTGCTCGACCGGCTGACCGACGCCGAGCCGGACCGCAGCCAGGACCGACCGGCCTCGCCGCTCGAGACGGTCGAGCAGCTGCGCCGCGCAGTGCATCGCGACCTGGAGGCGTTGTTGAACGCCCGGCGCCCCTGGCGGTCGGTCCCGGAGAATCTGGCGGCATTGCGCCTGTCGCCGCTCGGCTACGGCATGCCGGATTTCACCGCCGGCGCCTATAACGACCGGCAGCAGCGCGAGATATTGCGCAGCGAGATCGAGGAGACGATCCGGCGGTTCGAGCCGCGCCTGACCCGGGTCCAGGTCCGCTTGAGCGACGACGGCAGCCTCTTGCGCTCGACCCTGCGCCTGTCGATCGACGCCCTGTTGCTGACCCATCCGGCACCCGAACCGATCGTGTTCGACACCACGGTCGACACGACGACCGCGGATGTCGTGCTCAACCCCGTCTACGGCTACTGACCATGTCCGACGGCTTCCTGCCCTATTACAACCGCGAACTCGACGCGCTGCGCCGGCTGGCCGGCGATTTCGCCGATGCCAACCCAAAGGTTGCGGGCCGGCTGCGCCTGACGCCGGACAAGATCGACGATCCGCTGGTCGAGCGCCTGCTGGAGGGCGTCGCCTTCCTCTCGGCTCGCGCCCAGCGCCGGCTGGACGATGAATTTCCCGAGATCAGCGACGCGCTGCTGAGCGTGCTCTATCCGCACGCGCTGGCCCCGGTTCCGTCGGGCGCCATCGTGCAGTTCGCCTGCCAGGCGGGCTTGCAGGTGCCGATCAACGTGCCGGCCGGCACCGCCGTCGAGACCGACCCGATCCGCGGCGAGCCCTGCCGCTTCCGCACCAGCTACGACACCACGCTCTGGCCGGTCGAGATCGAGAGCGTGAAGCTGACCGGGCTGCCGCTCGCGGCGCCGGCCTGTCCCGGCATGACCGGCGCCCGCAGCAGCCTGCGCATCACGCTCGCCACGACCGATCCGGAAGTCAGCTTCGCCGAGCTGGGCATCGATCGCCTGCGCTGCTTCCTGCGCGGCCCGCTCGAACAGAGCCTGCCGCTGTATGAGCTGCTGTGCGGCCATGTGCTGGGCATGGCGCTGGCCGACGGGCCCAACGACGATCGGCCCACGGTGCTGCGCAAAAGCCCGGTCGAACCGGTCGGCTTCGCCCCGGATCAGGCGCTGTATCCCTGGTCGGCCCGGTCGTTTTCCGGATTTCGGCTGCTAACCGAATATTTCGCGCTGCCGGAGAAATTCCTGTTCGTCGACCTGACCGGCCTCGATGCGCGCACGCTGGTCCAGGCGAACAATCGCCTCGACCTGTTCCTGTATTTCGACCAGTCGATGCCCGAGCTGGAGGCCCGCCTGCAGCCCGACGCGCTGGCGCTCAACTGCACGCCGATGGTCAATCTGTTCCGGCGCCAGTGCGAGCCGATCGCACTGACCCACGAGAAGACCGAATATCCGATCGTGGCCGACGCCCGCCGTCCCGGCGCGCTCGAGGTTTGGAGCCTGGAACAGGTGCGCGAGCTCAAGCCCGACGGCACGAGCCGGCCGTGGCGGCCGTTCTATCGCCACCCGTCGGACGTCGCCGGCGCGGCGTCCGCCGGCTTCTACACCACGGTCCGCCGCGACAGCATGAGTCCGCTGACCGGCACCGATCTGCTGCTGGCCCCGTCCGACCCGACGTTGGACGTCGATCAACCGGCCGATACGGTCCTGTCGATCGATGCGCTCTGCACCAACCGCGACCTGCCGGGCGAACTGCCGTGGGGCAACGGCCAGCCGCACCTGCGCCTGTCGCAGGGTATCAGCGCCGTAACCGGCGTCACCTGCCTGACCGCGCCGACCCCGACGCTGCGGCCGCCGCTGCGCGACCGCCGCCCTTGGCGCCTGATCTCGCATCTGTCGCTGGGCCATCTGTCGATCGTCGGCGGCCCCGACGCGGCCGACAGCCTGCGCGAGGTGATCCGTCTCTATGATCTGCGCGACACGCCCGAAAGCCGGGCTGCGATCGCCGGCCTGATCTCGGTCCGGTCCGAGCCGGCAGCGGCGCGGGTGCCGGGCGCCCGGCGCGGCAGCTTCTGCCGCGGGCTCGACGTGACCTTGGAGTTCGACGGCCGGGTCTGGGAGCCGGCCGGCTTGTTCCTGCTCTCTGCCGTCATCGAGCATTTCCTGGCGCTGCACGCGACGGTCAATTCCTTCGTTCGCACCACGGCGGTGCTGCAGGGCCGCAAGGGCGCCGTGTTCCGGGCACCGCCGCGCAGCGGTACGCGTGTGCTGCTATGATCGGCCGAAGCCTGATCCAGACGCTGCAGGACGAGCCTGACCGGTTCGATTTCGATGCGGCCGTCGCCGTCGCCATGCGGGCAACCGATGCCGCCCGGCCGGACGACGCGATCCGCTTTCACGCCACGACCGGCCTCAGCTTCGTGCCGTCCGACGTGGCGGCGGTCGAACGTGTCGGCGCGCGCTTCCGGCTCACGACCGGGCTGCTCGGCCTGTCCGGCCCGTCCGGTGTCCTGCCGCGCCCCTTCACCGATCTGGTCAATACCGAGCGGCGCCGGCGTTCGCCGGCCCTCGCCGCCTTTCTGGATCTGCTGGCCCAGCGGCCGCTGGCGAACTTCGCCATGGCGGGCATCAAGTACCGCGTGCATCGGGCGGCCGGACCGGCGACGGACGGGCTGCGCCAGATGGCGCTGGCCCTGACCGGCTACGCCACGCCGCATCTGGCGGCACGCCTGCCGGCCGGCCCTGAACCCGTGCTGTTCTATGCCGGCCTGTTCGCAGCCTATCCGCGCTCTGCCGACCGGCTGGGCGCTGTCGTTTCCGACTGGCTGGGCCGTCCGGTCCAAGTCGAGGAGTTCGACGGGACCTGGCTGGAACTGGGCCCGTCCGAGCGCTCGATCCTGCCCGCCGGCGGCCGGGCCGGCCGGTTCAACCGGCTGGGCGTCGATGCCGCGATCGGCAGCCGGAGCTGGGACCTGCAGTCGCGCATCCGGCTGCGCATCGGCCCGTTGAGCCTCGAGCAATTCGACGCGCTGATGCCCGACCGGCCGCTGTTCCACCGGCTGACCGGCCTGGTTCGGGCCTATCTGGGCGGCGAGACGCGCTTCGCGATCAATCCGATCCTCGCCGCCGACGCGGTGCCTCGGCCCGCGATCGGGACCGGATCACGCAGCCGGCTCGGCTGGAACGGCTGGCTGCCGGCCAGCCCGCGCCGGCGCGACGGGACGGAAGCGATCTTCGAGGCCGACGGCACGGCGCCGGCCGAGGCGGCCGCCGGCGCGCGCAAACCGCGGCGCATGACAAGGAGAGACCGAGAATGACCAGACAGTTTCAATGGCTGGGCAGCGCCCTGGCGGCCGCCGTCCTGATGCTCGACGCCACCGGCAGCCAAGCGGCATCCAGCCGGATCGCCCTGGTCGTCGGCGACGGCCAATATGCCGGCCAGCCGGCCCTGCCGGCCTGCAGCAAGACGGCCCATGCCGTCTCCGCCTTCCTGCGGGACGAGGGCTATACGGTCAACGAGGCGATCGACGGATCGGCGGTGGCGCTGCGCGACGCGCTGAGCGATTTCGCCGGCCGCGCCGCGGCCTTCCACGAACCAGCGCTGGTCTATGTCTGCGCCGAGGCCACCGCCGTCGACCGGCGTCTGTTCGTGCTGCCGTCCGACGTCGATCTGCACGAACCCTTGCGGCCGGAAACCCAGGGCATCGTCCTGCGGGCGCTGCTCAATGCCATGGCCGGCACCCAGGGCACCATGATCGCCGAGCTGAGCCTGCTGCCCGGCGCCGACGCGGCACCCGTGACCGCGGCTCTGCAGGAGGCGCTGCCGGACGGGCTGCATCTGGCCCTGACCGTCGGCGACGCCAAGCAGACGGGCACGCTCGGCGATCGTCTCGTCAGCAATGAAACGGCCCTGGAGCAGGGTTGGGATCGGCTGGCCGCAGCGCTGCAGGGCCCATCGACCAGCGCGCCGGCGGCCGTTTCGCTGTATCAGCCGACGCCGGTGCCGGCCGCGACCGTCGTCGCGGCGACGCCCGCCGTCTTCCAGCAGGGCACCGTGCTGCCCGGCGCCCCCATCGACAAGGACGAGGTAGCCGAAGCCGCACCGCCCAGCGCGCCCGCGATCCAGCCGCCCGACGCGCCGCAGGCGGCGAAAAATACACCCGATACCAAGACGGCCCGGACGAAGCCGATCGGCGAGGATCGCATCCGCCGCCTCCAGGCGGCCTTGACCCGGCACGGTTTTTATCATGGCCCGCTCGACGGCGTGGCCGACTCGCGCACCGTCCAAGCGATCCTGGCCTATCAGATCTCCGTTGGCGATCCGCCGAGCGGCACGCTGACCCAGACCGAGATCATCCGCATGCTGAATAACGGATAGGCGCCATGAGCCTCCGGATCAAATTCAACATCGTCATGCTGACCGCCTTCCTAGCCGGGCTCGTACTGGCGGCGCTGTTCCTGAACGACTTCAGCCAGCGCGCCGCCCGCAAGGCCGTCCTGTCCGAGGCCGGGCTGATGATGGGCCAGGTCAATGCGACCATTCACTACACCGACGCCCAGGTCTCGCCGCTGCTGACCAAGCCGATGGCCGTGCAGTTCCTGCCCCAGGCCATCCCGTTCTATGCGGCCCAGCAGACATTCGACCGCCTGGCCAAGGATTTCCCGGACTATACCTTCCGCCAACCGACGGTAAACCCGACCAACCCGTCCGACCGGCCGCTCGCCTGGGAAAGCGACGTCATCCAGGCCTTGGTGGCGCAGCCAACCTTGGACTCGCTCATCACCGAGCGGACCACGCAAGCGGGCAAGATCCTGTCGATCTCGCGGCCGGTCAAGGTCGACAGTCAGCAATGCCTGACCTGCCATTCCACGCCCGACGCGGCCCCGCCATCGATGATCGACGTCTATGGCCGGGCCAACGGCTTCGGCTGGAAGCTTGGCAGCATCGTTGGTGCGGAAATCGTATCGGTTCCGGAACGACTAGCACTGGACCAGGCCCGACATAGTCTCTATGTCATCATGGCCTCGCTGAGTGTGGTCTTCGCCGTCATGCTGGTCCTGCTGAACCTGATGCTGCATTTGTTCATCATCAAGCCGGTCCGTCGGGTCTCGGCTCTGGCCGACGAGGTGAGCCTCGGCAATATGGACGTGCCGGAATTCGACGCCACCGGCACCGACGAGATCGGCTCGCTGTCCCGCTCGTTCAACCGCATGCGCCGCAGCCTGACGGCGGCCCTGCGCCTGCTGGAGGAGTGAAGAACAGGATTATGGAGGACACGCTTCCGACCACGCTCGGCCGTTTTCGGATCGAAGCCCTGCTCGGCAGAGGGGCCATGGGGGTCGTGTACAAGGCGCACGACCCGCATATCGAGCGGACGGTGGCGCTGAAGCTGATCCGCGCCGATCTGTTGGACGGCGAGAGCCGCGACCGCTACCTGGCGCGATTCCGCAACGAGGCGCGGGTGGCCGGGCGCTGCGTCCATCCGAACATCATCGGGCTCTACGACTTCGCCCTGCACGAGGGCAATCCATACCTGGTCATGGAATATGTCGACGGCATGGACCTGGGACGGGCGTTTCCGCGCAGTCATGCCATCGCCGACGGCATCGTCGTGCAGATCGCGCTGCAGGTGCTCGATGCGCTGGGCTATGCCCATGCCTTCGGCATCATCCATCGCGACATCAAGCCGGCCAATATCCTGCGCACCGCCGACGGTCGGCTCAAGGTCACCGATTTCGGCATTTCCCGCTTCGCGTTCGATTCGACCCAAAGCGCGGTCATGGTCGGCACGCCCAGCTACATGGCGCCTGAACAATGCCGCGGCCTGCCGCTCGACCACCGCTGCGATCTGTTTTCGCTCGGTTGCGTGCTCTATGAGCTGTCCAGCGGCCAGCGCGCCTTCAACGGCGCGAGCTATGCCGAGACGTTGTACAAGCTGATCCACGAGCCGCATGTTCCGTTATCGACGCGCAACCCTGCGGTCTCGCGCCAGCTGTCTGAAATCGTCGATCGCGCGCTCGCAAAATTGCCCGGCGATCGCTTCGAATCGGCGTCCGACATGGCGACCGCCCTGCGCGGCATGGCCGAGACGGCGCCGCTGCCTACCGGCGATATCGCCGAGGGGTTCAACGAGCCGGCGACCATCATCCTGCCAAGCGGCACCCGCTCCTTGACCGGGACCCGGCCGGAGACCCTGAACGGCAGCGTCCTTGGATCACTCGATGCAGGCTCATTGGGGACGCTCGAGCGCCAACTGGCCAGCCATATGGGGCCGATGGCCGGCTACCACCTGCGCCGAGCCTTGCGCGACGCACGGTCGACCGAGGAATTCAATCAGTTGGTGAGCGACCTGGTGCCGGAGGAGAGCCCGCAGCGATCGCTCGTCCGCGACGCCTTGCAGAAGGTGACCGCCCGCAGCTTGCCGCCGATCGAGACGGAACCGGCCCCGATTGTCCCGCCCGAGCCCCCCGAACCGCCGGCCCAGGAAGAGATCACCGACGCGTTCCTGGCTACCGTGACGAATGCTTTGATGCAGGTCATGGGACCCATCGCGCCGCGCCTCGTCGCCCGGGCGCGGTCGCGGGCGACGGCGCGGCCGGACCTGATCGCATTCTGCGCGGGGATGATCGAGCGGCCGGACGAACGCACCCGATTCGAAGCCCTGCTTCGACCGACACTACCATCTTAACCGGCTTTGCCGGGGCAGAAGCCAAGCTGCAGGCCGGCCGTTCTCCTGTTGCGCCTCGATATGATGATTGAGGTCGTCCGTCGCAGCGGCTGTCCGGAACCGGCCGTTTGACGACGGGGTGAAGAGAGCCGGATGCGTACGTCGATGGCAGGTCTCGGCCAGTATCGGCCAAGCCGGAGCCCAACCGATCGATCCAGATCCGCCGCTCGGGATTGAGCATCACTTCGACGATGAGCTCTGGAATCGAAAAATCCCGCCAACTAATTGATTTTGCTGGATAATCTTTGGTTGCAGGGACCCGCAACGGCCGAGACCGACATTCGCTTGTCGTCGAGATATAATAGAAGAAATGCCTGCATTGGATCGTTGCGCCGGCTTGCCGCCAGCGTGATGCGGGAGCATGTTCCATCTCACGCTTCTATAGAACGATATTTTCTCTTATGGGCGATCCGGTCCTTCAAGCAGAATGCCGATCATCGATCGTCAGATTGTCGAGCTTCATTTCAGCACCCCCACGGCACGCAGACCCATCAGGCCGACCCGCCGGCGTTCGTCATAGCCTTGCCCCTTGAGATAATCGCGGGGAGTCACGGGATTGCCATTCGGATCGAGGAAATTTCCGTCAGGTTTCTGGTACCAGGAATTGAGCTGCCAATGCCGCAAGGTGGGGATGCTGACGAGGTTCTCCCCGGAGTCGATCAAATCGGTCGGGATTTCGCCGCTGCGTCCTGACGCCTGCTCCACGATGTGATGGACATCATATCCTGGTCGCGCCGGTCCTTGTGTTGCCGCTTCGAGATCGTCGAGCGATTGCGGTGGATCGGTATAAGCCTGGATGTAGGGGCCGTAATCATGGACCCATACAGCGATCTGTGCGGCATTCAGCAGCAAGCCGACAGGACCGCCGACGATGTCTTCCATTGCCGCCTATGCCGTGACGATCGGGGGCGGTCGAGGTCGGTACGGAAGGCCCCGACTGGTCGCCTGGCCTGAACCACCCCGGCCTGCCCTCACTCGAGCCTCGAGGCCAGCGCGGATGCTTATCGGGATCCCAGTCTCCAGCCTTATCGAGCCAGTCGGCAGTCTCGGCGAAGCGATCGAAGCTCGACGCCAGGTCCGCGACGAAACGCCGGTCCCAAAGCGGCATGCGCTTGGCGATCGGCATGTCGGGGATATCGACGCCGAGACGGGTCGCGACGGCCACCGCCAGCAGGGCGCCCTCCGGCGACATTGTCGCCGCATCCGCCCGGTCCAGGCAACGTTGTGCAGCCGTCTCGTCGCCTGACGTCAGGCGTTCGGCCGCCTGGGCGATATGCATCGGCACCGGCCGACCGACGATCTCCGGCCCGAGGAACTTGCTCAGCCAGAAACGCATGGCGTCGGGCGACGTCGGCCGGACGGTGCCATAGTACCGCTCTGTCAGCGGGATGCCCGGCCACAGCCAGACGGTCGATGCCTTGGCGAGCAGAAGCCTGGGCCGCGTGGGCACGCGATAAGGCGCCTGCACGATCGAGATGATCTGCATGAGGATAACCTTCGGAATGTCGGACAAAATAAAACCGCCGGAGGCGAGGTGCCCGCAGCGGTTATCGAGTGACGGCGGAAGCGCGATCGAACGCGGCTACGCCATATTCGGCTATTTGACCGACTTAATTCCGGAGGGTCAAGTGGAATCGAACAAATAGAGAACATCGATCATGCTAATGCCCGACTGGCCGAGCATAAATGCCGAGGAGGAGAGAGATCTGGACATCCATGGGAAAGAATGGCGCAGAGCAGCGCAAAAACGGCGGTGAACCGACGGAGGGAGCGCATCCCGATGAGCGCGACTCATTGGGAGGCGACATCGCGAGAAAGTGCGAGCGCGCCAGATGGCGCGGGGCCAAGCCCTTGATGGGGATGTCCGGCGATTGAGGCCTCGCTGATCCAGGCCATCGGTCCGGACCAGCAAGATCTGGTATAAAATTTACGCCCTATCACACCCGGCCATAGTTCCTATGCTTACGCTGAAAGGCATGACGCGATTTCCGATACGGACCATATAGCGCGACAGATTGCGGCGCTGAAAGACCGGCTTACCGTGTTAGACCGTGAACGGTCGGAGATCGCCGAACGCCTATGCGCTCTGGAACGAGCGCGGGCTGAGGCACCCAAGCGGCTGCCACCTGCCGCCGCTCCCGTCACCATGACTTCGCCAACCGCCGCGAAGATCGCGCTGTTCCGGAACCTGTTTCGCGGCAGGGAAGATGTCTTGCCGCGCCGATGGGAAAATCCAAAGACCGGCAAAGCAGGTTATTCGCCGGTGTGCCGGAACGAGTGGGTTCGAGGCGTTTGCGGAAAGCCGCAGGTCAAGTGCGGGGAGTGTCCAAATCAGGCATTCGTTCCGTTGAGCGACGACACACTCCGGTCCCATCTTACCGGCAGAGCGGCCGGGAAATCGGCTGACTTTACCGCCGGTGTTTATCCCATGCTGCCGGACGAGACATGCTGGTTCCTCGTCGCTGATTTCGACAAGAAGTCCTGGACGCAGGATGTTGCCGCATTCCGCGACACGGCGCGGACGAAGGGCGTTCCCATCGCCATCGAACGATCGCGCTCGGGCAATGGGGCGCACGCTTGGATCTTTTTCGCCGAACCGGTACCGGCGGCCGATGCGCGGCGGCTCGGGACGCTTCTCGTTACAGCGACGATGGATCGCTGCCCTGATATCGGCTTCGATTCCTATGATCGGTTTTTCCCGAGCCAGGACACGATGCCGGCCGGCGGGTTCGGCAACCTCATCGCCCTGCCGCTTCAGAACCGGCCGCGCGAGAATGGCAACAGCGTCTTTCTCGATGATGATTTCCGGCCTTACGACGATCAGTGGGCGTATCTGTCGACGATCGGTAGGCTCTCACGCAGCGAACTGATGTCGATCGTCGCTGAAGCCGCCGCCGCGGGACAGATTATCGGCGTGCGGCTCCCTTCGACCGAAGAGGATGACGAGCCCTGGACCGTCCGACCATCTGGTCGCAGCAAGGAGCTGCCAATCATCGGCGAGCTTCCAAATTCGATCGAAATCGTGCTGGGCAATCAGGTCTATATCGACCGCACGAAGCTTCCGCCGGCGCTCGTCAATCGTATCGCACGGCTGGCTGCTTTCCAGAATCCCGAATTCTATGCGGCGCAAGCCATGCGCCTGCCGACCTTCGGCAAGCCGCGCATCATCTCCTGCGCCAAGCTGTTCCCAAAACATATCGCCCTTCCAAGAGGATGTCTGGATGATCTGTTGAACCTTCTCGGCGACGCGGGCATCGCTGTCGGGCTGCGCGACGAACGCCAGCAAGGGCAGCCGATCGGGACACGGTTCCTGGGCGAGTTGACACCAGAACAGGACAAAGCTGCCGCCGCGCTTTTGCCGCACGAAACCGGGGTGCTCGCTGCGACCACGGCATTCGGCAAGACGGTCATCGCCGCGAAGATGATCGCAACGCGGGATCGAAATACCCTGGTCCTCGTCCATCGCCGGCAGCTTCTCGATCAATGGGTCGCACGTCTCCAAACCTTCCTGGATATCCCACCGAACCAGGTCGGTGTGATCTACGGCGGGAAGAAAAAGCCGACCGGGACGATCGATGTGGCGCTGATGCAGAGCCTGGTGCGTCAGGGCGTCGTCGCCGATCTGGTCGCCGATTACGGCCACGTCGTCGTCGATGAATGTCATCACCTGTCCGCCGTCGGCTTCGAAGCCATCGCGCGGGGAGCCAAGGCCCAATACGTGCTTGGCTTGTCCGCGACGGTGACGCGGAAGGACGGGCATCATCCGATCATCTTCATGCAATGCGGCCCGATCCGCCATCGTGTCGATGCCAAGAAGCAGACGGCCATTCGGCCGTTCGACCATAAGGTCGTTTTCCGTCGCACGGCGTTTCGCGCCGCTCGGAACGAGCCCGACGAAAAGCCGGCCATCCAGGAACTCTATGCGAAGCTCGCCCAGGACACGGCGCGGAACGATCTCATCTTCGATGACATTCTGGCGGCCCTCGACGGAGGGCGCTCGCCCGTGGTCATCACCGAACGCAGGGATCATCTCGATCTGCTGGCGGATCGCCTGTCGAAATTCGCGAAGAACGTCATCGTTCTCCGGGGCGGCATGAGCGCCCGGCAATCGCGGGCGGCAACCGAATCGTTGGCCACAATTCAGGCGGACGAGGAACGGTTATTGGTGGCGACCGGCCGCTATCTGGGCGAAGGCTTCGATGACGCTCGGCTCGACACCCTGTTTTTAACTATGCCGATTTCTTGGCGGGGAATCCTTGCGCAATATGCCGGCCGACTGCACCGCCTGCATGCCACGAAACACGAGGTCGTCATTTACGACTATGTCGATGGCAACGAGCCGATGCTGGCGAAGATGGCCGTCAAGCGCGAGGCCGGATATCGGAGCCTCGGATATCGGGCCGTCGACAGCGCGGAGCTTGATTTAGGGCCGTTACCTGACGAAGCACGGCGATAGATCTCTCGTCCCGCCATACGCTCCGTTTCCCGCCGATTTTCGGTCAATGGGCAACTACTCGATAGAGCGTTTCGGCCAAGGCTTCGCGGTCCAGCGAGGGCAACGGCAGTACGGATCTGCGGATGACACCGACAGTCTCCAATTCCCGCCAGACGCTCTTGTCAATCTGAATGGCCACGCCCGTCGTCATCCAGAATTCGTCTGGCCGGAACAGCCGAAGCGCCACTTCCACGCCAGCGAAAGCAGACGCCTCCAGACCTCGATCGACTACCCACAGGCTCTGGCCGGAGATCAGATCCGTGAGATCGACTCCGGCACCACGATGACAGCCATCGACACGGAAGATTGAGAACACGGTGGCACACATCGCACCGAGCACTTTCTGATCGGGAGCGGGGCGTCGATCCTGTTTCTCGGCTGCGTATCTATGCACCGCCGTTTTTCCACCGCTGTCCGGCGCATAGAGCGCAAGATCGGCGGCGGGGGCGAGGTCATCCAGATCCCACCCGTTCCCTTCGTCCTTCGCCTCGATCAGGCCAAGGCGAAGCGCAATCGGTGTGATCGAGCCCGTCCAGAGCCGCGTCGCCAAGTCGGTCTGCAGGTCAGTATTGGTCCGGCGATACTCATCATACCGGGCGAGGATGGCCTCGCGAATGCCGCCGTCGCCGGCCGGCCCGTCGGCCGGAACATAGGGAATTGCGCCGTGCTCGTAGGCGGCAACCTGGAGCGGGCGCGGCAGACCGCGCGCATCGACCGTGAAACCCTCTACCTCGACCATCCAAACCATCGGCATGGCATCGAGACGACTCGGCAACAACCAGCGATGATCCCAACGCTTGATGCCGAGTGCATCCCGCACGAGCTTGGCCTTGTTGCCGCCGGTGCTCACGCCGACACCAAACCCGGCGCACAGCGCCTGCATCGACATCGAAGGCTTCGAGCTTTTGTCGGTGAGGAAGTTCGCCTGGCCCAAGGCATATAAAACTCCGCATGCCCATGTGGCCGCATGCCCTAAGACGATCGGGCTCGGTCGCTTGCGGCACAGCGCCGCCACCGCCCGTCGGGCCAAGGCAGCATATTCGTCATCGAGATGTTGGCGGCAAAACGCGTCCGTCAGGGTAACCACCGCTTGGTGGTGCGCGGCCATCGCCTTCGGCACCGAGTCCTTCATGACCCGAGATACTCCGGACCGGGATTCGCCGGATTGCCGTATCGGCGCAACCGCTTGACGCGATGCTTTTGATAGGCCGCGATCTCACGCGCCAGCGGCGCCTTACGATCGAACACCAGATGGGTGATCGACACGAAAAAAGCTTTCGCACCCTCCTCCTGGCCGAAATCGAGCTTGCAGATAATTCCGCCTTCATCGCCGCTATAGCTGACCCCGGTGATGTTGCATCGTCGTGACGGATCGGCTCCCGGCGATTCGGCCCTGATCATCGCGGCCAAGGCCGGCTCCGTAGTCGCGGCAAGGGGTAGAGACGCCGTGAGCTTGGCGAGGAGCCGTTCGACTTGGTCGGGATGATCGATCACCGAGTGCGGCCAATCTTTGGGTGGGCGCGCCATTCTAGAGGTCCCTGGAGATTCCTGCCAAGCGGACCATCGGTCAATTCAGGGGCGCCCCCGTCAGCGGCATGTGAAGTCCATCGTCCGCTTGGATAAAATTATGGCAAGAGACGATCTCTTACGAATTTTATTGACGCCCCAATGAGCCCTGAGCAAGGCTGCGACCTATGGCACGCCTCATCGACATCGCGGCAATTCTCAGCGGACTGAACCCCGCGCCGACGCGGGCCGACCCATGCCGGTTCATACAGATGCGGGATCTGGGCTCAGCCGATCGCCCCCTCCTGGAAGGGGAACGCCCGACGGCGGGGCGCGCCCTGCCCGTCGAGCCGTCGGATGTCCTCCTGGCGGCGAGAGGCGAACGCAGCATCGCGGTGCGGCCACGCGGCGAGATGATCGGTGCCTTCGTGACCCTGGATATCTACTTGATCAAACCCGACTTGCGCAGGCTCGATCCGGACTATCTCGCAGCACTTCTAGCGCGCCCTGACATCGGCACACGGCTCCGGATGTCCACCGCCGGTTCCAGCTTGCCGCGCATCCCCAAGAGCGCGCTCGCTGAACTGGATTTTCCCCTACCCGATCTCGGTCGCCAGCGCGTCATTGGCGGCCTCTCCCGCACCCTTCAACGCCGCGCTGCGCTTTACGACCGTCTCAAGGCGGCGGAAACTCGCCTCTTCGATCATTATCTCGGTCGCAGCTTCGCCCAACTTCGCTGACAAGGTTTCCATGGCTGTCGCACGTCCTGAAGATATCCGTAACGCCGTCTGGTCCGCCTGCGACACTTTCCGCGGCGCGATCGATGCGACTCAATACAAGGACTACATCCTTGCCTTCCTGTTCCTGAAATACATCAGCGACGTCTGGCGGAAGCACTACGAGCAGTTCGTCGAGGAATACCAGAACGATCCTCCCGAGACGCGCGATCTGCGCATCCGCCGCCGGCTGGATCGCGAACGGTTCAAGCTCAAGCAGTTCGAGCTGCGCGACGAGAAGGGTGCGGTCACCGAGACGTTCCTCAGCGACTTCTACAATCTCTACGAACGGCGGAACCGCGACAATATCGGGGAACTGATCAACGAGGTGCTGGAAGCGATCGAGGAGGCGAACGACCCCAAGCTCAAAGCCGTCTTCCGCAACATCGATTTCAATTCCGAGGCCAATCTCGGTCAAACCAAGGACCGCAACCGGCGCCTGCGGAACCTGCTGGAGGATTTCGCCAAGCCCTCGCTGGATCTGCGCGACGTGAGCGAGGACGCGATCGGCGAGGCCTATATCTTCCTCATCGAGCAATTCGCGTCGGACGCCGGCAAGAAGGCCGGTGAGTTCTTCACGCCGCGTACCGTGTCGGAGTTGGTGGCCCAACTCGCCGGACCCAAGCCCGGCGCGCTCATCTGCGATCCGGCGTGCGGGTCGGGTTCGCTCCTGCTCCGCGCGGGCGAGGAGGTCGGCGGCGAGAATTTCCGCCTCTACGGCCAGGAATCGACCGGACAGACGCGGGCGCTTGCGCGGATGAACATGTTCCTCCATGGGCAGGACGGGGCGCGCATCGACTGGTGCAATACGCTGACCGGACCGACCTTGCTCGAAGGCGACCATCTGATGCGCTTCGACGTGGTCGTGGCCAATCCGCCCTTCAGCCTTGACAAATGGGGCGCCGAAACCGCCGAAACCGATCCCTATCGGCGGTTTACCCGCGGCATCCCGCCGAAGAGCAAGGGGGATTACGCGTTCATCCTGCACATGGTCGCGATCGCCCGGCCGGGCGAAGGCCGCGTCGCCGTGGTCGTGCCGCATGGCGTGCTGTTCCGCGGCGGGGCCGAGGGCCGCATCCGGGAATCGCTGGTCCGCGACAATCTGCTCGACGCCGTGGTCGGCTTGCCGGGACAGCTCTTCCCGACCACCGGCATCCCGGTCTGCATTCTGATCTTCGATCGCGCCCGCGAAAGCGGCGGGCGGCGCGATCACGAGCGCGACGTGCTGTTCATCGATGCCAGCCGGAATTTCGAGCCGGGCAAGAAACAGAACCGGCTACGCGAAGCCGATGTGTCGCGGATCGTGCGGGTCTATCGCGATCGGGCGGAGGAGGAACGGTACTCGCGCTGCGCCTCGCTCGAGGAGATGGCACGGAACGGCTTCAACCTCAATATTCCCCGCTATGTCGACACGTTTGAGCCCGAGCCGGAGATCGACATTCAGGCGGTGCAGAATGAAATCCGCGATCTTGAGCGGCAATTGGCTGAGACACGGGTCAAGATGAACGGCTACCTGGTGGAGTTGGGCATCGATGTCTGAAATCACCCTGAGGCCAGCCGGCCGGCCCGGCCAGACACTCAAGCTTTTTCTCGTTGACGGCACGCCGTCCGGCGCCAGCCGGATTGGCAGTGGGGATGGATTGGCGTGAATATTGCCCTGAATGCTAGCCGCCCCCCATCGACTCTTGGTGACTATTTTACATGTCGGCAAGAGCCCGGCCGCGCTGGACTTCCGGTTCCTTCAGTCACGATGCATGATGGACTAGTCCACCGCGACGTGATGTATCGTCGAATGGAGTCAACCCTCACACCAGACGAGCACCTTTTGGTCCGCAAGGGGGACATTGCCTATAACATGATGCGGATGTGGCAGAGTGCGTGTGGCCTAGCAGAATTCGATGGCATCGTCAGCCCAGCTTACGTTGTCTTGACGCCAAAATCGGGGATAAACAATCGATTTGCCTATCACTGGCTTAAGACACCCAGAATGCTGCATCTTCTTTGGGCGTACTCGCATGGTCTTACTGAGGATCGTCTGCGACTCTATTTTGACGATTTCCGTCAGATCCCGGCATCCGCTCCATCTCTACAAAACCAGGAACGAATCGCTTCTGTTCTGGACGCCTGTAGCAACTTGATTGAGAAGACCGAGGTTAGCCTCAGTCTTCTCAAATCACAGAAGCTGAGCCTGATGCAGCGGCTGATACCGAGCGAATGGCTGGATGATTCATTCGCATGACCTCCTTCGCCCCCTCCATCCTCTCCAACCTCCGCATCCCGCTCGACGTGGCCTCGACCATGCGTGCGATCGGCGAGGGCAAGGGGCGGCAGATGTTGTTCCGGGAGCGGGCGCCGGATGCGCTCGAGAACCTGCGCCAGGTCGCTATCATCGAAAGCACGGAATCCTCCAACCGCCTCGAAGGGGTGACGGTGCCGCATGCCGACCTGGTGCGTCTGGTGCGCGAGAACGCCGATCCTGCGGCCGGCAACCGGCCAGAGGGCGAGATCGCCGGCTATCGCAACGTCCTGAACCTGATCCACGAGCGACATACCCATATGGGGTTGTCGCCCAACGTGCTGCTCCAACTCCACCGGGACCTGTTCAAGTTCACCGGTAGTGTCGGCGGACAGTGGAAAAGCGTCGACAATAGCATCACCGAGCGGCGCCCCGACGGCTCAGTCTTCGTCCGCTTCCAGCCGACGCCGGCTTGGCGGACGCCGGGAGCGATCGATGCGCTGCACGCGGCGTTCGCCTATACCGAGGCACAGGACGCCGCCGACCCGCTGATCCTGATCGCCCTCTATATCCTCGATTTCCTGTGCGTCCATCCCTTCGCCGACGGGAATGGCCGGATGGCTCGCCTGCTGACCGTGCTGCTGCTCTATCGCCACGATTACGAAGTTGGCCGCTATGTCTCGCTGGAACGGCTGATCGAGCAGACCAAGGACAGCTACTACGACACGCTCTACCGATCAAGCCAGGGGTGGCACGAGAGCGCGCACGACCCGATGCCGTGGGTCGCCTATTTTCTCGGCGTCGTAAAAGCCGCTTATGAGGAATTCGCCCAGGGTGTCGGTGAGATCCGCGACGGCCGGGGCGCCAAGACACGGCTGGTCCTGCAAGCGATCGATCGGATCATCGGCGACTTCTCGGTTTCCGAACTCCATCAGCGCTGCCCCAGCGCCGGGATCGATATGGTGCGCCACGTGCTGCGCGCCGAGCGCGAGGCGGGGCGCCTGATCGTGATTGGCCATGGCCGAGGCGCCAAGTGGCGGCGTGCCCGCGAGGCGGCGCTTGAATTGGGTAATGGACCAGACAAATAGGGTAACGAACATGCACCCATTACCTATTTTCGAGCCCTGTTACCCATTTCCGTCGTCGGAGGCCGGCATTCGATGACCGACCCGACCAGCCCCGATTTTGCCCTCTCCGAGGCCGGCAGCACGCAGCTCCAAGCGCTGCATACGCTCTCCGCGCTGGGATGGCGATACCTCACGCGCGCCGAGGCCGACCGGCAACGCGGCCACCGCCGAACCAACGTACTGCTGGATGACATTCTGGGGCAGCAACTTGCGACGCTGAACCGTATCCGCCGCGGTGAACGATCCTATCCGTTTTCCGAAGCCAACATCGCGACGGCGGTCGAGCGCTTGCATGACGTGCGCTTCGACGGGCTCTTGCGAACCAACGAGGCGGTGACGGATCTGCTTCAGCTCGGCATCGCCCTGCCGCAGAAGATCGACGGTCAAACGCGGGAGTGGCAGCTTCGCTACGTCGATTGGAACGACTGGCGCGGGAATGCCTTCCACATGACCGCCGAATTCCCGGTCGACTGGCCGGAAGGAACCCCGATCCGGCCGGATATCGTCCTGTTCGTCAACGGCATTCCGTTTGCCGTGATTGAGGTGAAACACGCTCGGGAAAAGGTCGAGCAGGGGATCAGCCAGCAACTGCGCAACCAGAAGCCCGATATCGGATCGCCCAATCTGTTCTTCTCTGCGCAATTGCTCGTTGCTGGCAATAGCCATCAACCGCGCTACGCGACGATCGGAACGCCGGCCAAGCTTTGGTCACGTTGGAAAGAGCAGGAGGACGACGAGGAGTATATTCGTCGCACCGTCAATCGCGAACTCGATGAGATCGAGGCCCGCGCAATCTTCCAGGATTTCTCGCCGCACCAGCGACGCCACGCCGGCCTGATGGAAGCTGCCGAACGGATCGCGACTGGATTCGACAAGATGCTGGTGAGCCTTTGCCGGCCGGAACGGCTGATCGATCTCGCCCGTCGCTTCATTCTGTTCGATGGTCCGGCTAAGAAGATCGCCCGGCATCAGCAGGTGTTCGCGGTCAAGGATCTCATGCGTCGCGTCGCAACGCTTGATGCCAATGGGCGTCGTGAAGGCGGCGTCGTCTGGCACACGCAGGGCTCGGGCAAGTCGCTCACGATGGTAATGCTGGCGAAGGCGCTGGCCCTCGCCATCCCCACGGCCCGCATCGTTCTGGTGACCGACCGGACCGATCTCGACAAGCAGATTGCCGACACGTTCCGAGCGACCGGCCTCTCCCCAGAACGGGCACGCACCGGCGAGCATCTTGTGGAGCTGATCGAGCACAAGACCCAGGTGATCACGACCGTAATCAACAAGTTCAAGGCCGGTCTCAACAAGCGAAAGCTCATCGACCTCGGTGCCGATGTGTTCGTCCTGGTCGATGAAAGCCATCGCAGCCAGTATGGCGATCTCGACAGCCTTCACGCCCGGATGCGGGAAGTGTTCCCCAATGGCTGCCTGATCGGCTTCACGGGTACGCCGATCGCCAAGCGGGAGAAGAATACTTTCGTCGTCTTCGGCAACCTCGTGCAGCCGGTCTATTCGATGCGGGATGCGGTCGAGGACGGCGCAGTCGTCCCGCTGCTCTATGAGGGCCGCCATGTCGAGGAGGATCTCGACGAAGCCGGCGTCGATGCCTGGTTCGAGAATGTCACCCGCAATCTTTCGGACGGGCAGAAGGCCGATCTCAAACGCAAGATGAGCGGCCGTCGGGCCCTTATGGGCGTGTCGGCGCGATTGCGCTGCATTGCCTTCGACGTCGGCCGTCACTTCGCCGACAATCTCAAAGGAACGGGCTTGAAAGGGCAACTCGTCGCGCCGTCCAAACGCGATGCGATCACGCTGAAGCGGCTCCTCGACGACTTCGGCGAAGTCACCTCCGAGGTGGTGATCTCAGCGCCCGATCTGCGCGAAGGTGAAAAGGCGATCGATGAGGATACCAACGATGAGGTCGTGGCGTTCTGGCGCCGCATGATGGATCGGTGGCAAGGAGAGGAGAACTACAACAGAGGCATCGTTGATGCCTTCAAGGACGGGCCGGGCGATCCCGAAATCCTGATCGTTGTCGACAAGTTGCTGACCGGCTTCGATGCGCCGAGGAATACCGTTCTCTACCTCGCCGCGGAGAAGAAAGAGCACAATCTCCTTCAGGCCATAGCCCGCGTGAACCGCGTCTTCGACGACGAAGGCGCACCGGAAAAGCGGTTCGGCTACATCATCGACTATTGCGGGGTTCTGCAGCACCTTGGCAATGCCTTGACGCAAAACGATGCGCTCCGCGGCTTCGACGAAAGCGACCTGAATCAGGCGGTTACCTCGATCGCGGAGGAGGCCCGCACGCTTCCGCAGAAGCACGCCGCGCTGCTGGATTTGTTTGCTGGACTGTCGAATAGGTATGACGAGGAGGCCTATGCTCGTGCCTTGTCCGATGACCGCCTTCGGGACGAGTTCTATCGTCTGCTCGCCGCCTTTACGCGGACGCTAACGGTCGCCGTCGCGTCTCGATCCTTCCTCGAAGAAACGCCAGGCGAGCGTCTTTCGCGCTGGAAGGCCGACGAGAAGCGCTTCATCGCGCTCAGGGCTCACGTGAAGACCCGATATGCCGACGCCATCGATTGGTCGGACTACGAGAAGCGCGTTCGAGCGTTGCTCGATGCTCATGTGACCGCGCATGAAGTCGTCACGGTCGTGGAGCCGCTCGCCGTATTCGACCACGCGGCGATCGAAGCCGCTCGGCGGGACAAGAACAGGTCCGACGGGTCGATCGCCGACGAGATCGCCCATCGCACCGTCAAGGAAATCGAGGAGAAATGGGACGAAGACCCGGTGTTCTTCGAGAAATTTTCCAAGCTCATCAAGGAGACGATCGACGCCTTTCGCGACCGGCGTCTTGAAGAGAAAGCCTATCTGGAGCGCATTCGCCAGCTCCGCGATCGGTTCGATACGCGCGACGACGAGGACGATCCGACCCCCGGCTCGATCAGAGAGAAGGGAAACGAAACCGCCTTCTGGGGGATCACACGGCGCGAGCTCAAGCGGGCCGGGTTTGACCGGGATGACCTTGCCGTCGAAATCGCCGTGGCAGTGGCCGAGATCATCGGCCAGAACCGAACGGTTGGTTGGCAACATGATCGCGACGCCCAGAATCGGATTCGCAATGCGGTCGACGACTATTTTTTCGACACGGTCATCCGTGTTGGCGGCTTGGCGATTGATCCCGCCGTGATCGATTCCATCACAGACGACATTCTCGCGGCAGCTCGGGTGCGTATGGCGGATGACGGACGAATCCGCTGAACTTACCGTTCCATGGGGTGACGGAAGTCTCCGTTTCTCTCTGGTCCGATCCACTCGAAAAACGCTGCGCATCACCGTCGCGCCGGATGGTTCGATTTGCGCCTACGCACCGGCGGAAGCGGATGAGGATGAAGTCTGCCGTCGTGTCGCGAGACGGGGTGGCTGGATCAACCGCCAGCTTCAGCGCTTCGATCAGTGGCGTCCGAGGACGCCACCGAGGCAATATCTCAGCGGCGAGACGCACCTGTTCCTCGGTCGCCAATACCGCCTTCTCGTCACCTCCGAATGTGCGCCGAATGTACGAATCGACGGCGATCGGCTGATCCTTGCCGTGCGCGAGAACGGCTCGTTCGTGCATCGCCGAACGCTTCTCCAGCATTGGTACACGCTGCAAAGCCATCAGGTCTTCCCCGAACGTTTGAGCGTCGCCGTACCTCCGTTTCTACGCCTTGGAATCGCCAAACCGAGATTGATCATTCGCGCATTAGCACGCCGATGGGGCAGCTATACGGTGGCGGGTAACCTCGTGCTCAATCGCGACCTAGTGCAAGCCTCACCGCACCTGATCGACTACGTCGTCACCCATGAACTCGCCCACGCCCTGCATCCGGATCACGGTTCGGAGTGGCAGGGTTTGCTCACGCGGGCGATGCCCGATTGGCGCGATCGGAAACACGATTTGGAGCAACAATTGCTCTGAATTGTCTCGGAAAGGCGCACTTTATCGAAGACGTAGTAAGGCAAGATAAAGCGAACGGTGTTCGCACGCCATTCTGGCGTAAGTGTTTGTCTGCACATCGTTTTTTTGGGAGACACCGCTGCTCCCTCGGACTGATTGGGGAGACTCTGGGCGCCCTCGCCTCTCGCTTCGCAAGAGGTAGCAATGCTTTGCGAGGGAGACACTTGCCGGCATCCGCCTGACCGCCAATTTCAGCAATTATGGCAGAGGACGAAGACCGCTTCGAGCCATGGCTGGGGCGCTTGCGTCGCGACAAGGCTCGCGCCCCGACGACGCTGCGCACGGCACTGATGGCCCGCGTCGCCCGTGCCGGCGGCAATCCACTCCGCCTGCCGACTGCCCTGCCCCAAGTTGCAGGAAATCCGGCGCCGTCACCGTCATCGGGCCGGTTCAACGCCCGCGGCCGAGGGGCGAAGATCGCCGCCAGCTTTCCGCGCGGTTCGGGCTGGTCATTCGATCCGCAATCCGGCGTGCGCGTGCGGCCCAGGCGGTCACGGTGAAGGTCCGGATCGTGAAGGCCCGCGGCAAGGCCGGCGGGGTGCAGGCCCATCTGCGCTACCTGGAGCGCGAGGGCGTCAGCCGCGAGGGCGAGCCGGGCCGGCTCTATTCGACCTTCACCGACGCGGCGGACCGCTACACGTTCATCGACCGTGGGCTTGAGGACCGTCATCAGTTCCGGATCATCCTCGCGCCGGAGGACGGTGCCGCCTATGACGACCTGAAGCCGTTCACGCGCGATGTCCTGGCGCGGATGGAAGCCGATCTCGGCACCACGCTCGATTGGGTCGCTGTCAATCACCATGATACCGGCCATCCACACGTGCATGTCGTCGTGCGCGGCAGGACCGAGGACGGCAAAATCCTCAACATCGCCGGCGACTATCTGTCCCACGGCATCCGCCACCGGGCGGGCGAGGTGCTGACCCGCGACCTCGGCCCTCAGACCGAGCAGGAGGTGCAGCGGCAGCTGGAGCACGAAGTCGAGGCGGAACGCATGACCCGTCTCGACCGAACCCTGATCGGCCGCGCCCAGCAGGGTGTGATCGACCTTCGCATCGGCGATCCCGGCACCGACTTCGAGCGTGCTCATCGCCAGTTGCTGATCGCGCGGGCGCGGCAGCTCGAACGCATGGGGCTGGCAACCCCGGAAGGCCCGCTGCGCTGGGCGCTGTCGCCCAACACGGAAGACGTCCTACGCGTGATGGGCGAGCGCGGCGACATCATCAAGGCGATGCACCGCGCGATGACCGAGGCCAAGCTGTAGCGGTCGCCGCAGCTCTATACGATCCACGACCGCGATGCCGCGCCCATTGTCGGGCGCGTCGTCGCGCGCGGGCTCGCCGACGAGCAAGGCGAGCGGCGCTCTCTGGTGATCGACGGCATCGATGGCCGCAGCCATTACGCCGATATCGGCGAGGCCGAGGGCAGCTTTCCGGTCGGCAGCATCGTCCGCCTGTCCAACCGCTCGACCGAGCCGCGCCAGGTGGACAGGGTGATTGCCGAGATTGCCGCCGCCAACGGGGGACGGTACGGCATCGACCTTCACCTACAACATGACCCTACCGCGAGCGAGACTTTCGTCCAAACCCACATCAGACGGCTGGAGGCGATCCGGCGCGCGACCGGCGCCGTTGAGCGGGACAGGGATGGGACCTGGACGATCGCGCCCGACCACCTGGACCGGGTCAGGGACTACGAGCAACGGCTCGCGCAAGCGCGGCCCGTCACGATCGAGACCCTGTCCACATTGCCGATCGAGCGGCAGATTGGTCATCAAGGCGCGACCTGGCTTGATCGGCAACTCGTCCGCCAACTCGACCCCGAAAGCGCCGACCACGGCTTCGGCCGCGACGTTCGCCAGGCACTGGTCCGCCGACAGCAATGGCTGATCGAACAGGGGCTGATGCAGCAGGACGGCAATGACGTCCGGTTCCGGAAGGACATCCTGGCGGTTCTCCAGCACCGGGAACTGCGGCGGGTCGGAAGCGAGATCGCCGCCCAGATCGGGAAGGATTTCGTCGAGCCGATCCCCGGCCTCCGGGTCGATGGCGTCTATCGCCGGCCGGTCGATCTGGCGAGCGGTCGCTTCGCCCTGATCGAGCAATCGCTGGAGTTCACGCTGGTGCCCTGGCGGCCGGTGCTGGAACGGCACATCGGAAGTGCCGTTTCGGGCATACCGCACGGCGATGATTTCGACTGGACGATCGGCCGCGGACGCGGCGGGCCGTCCTTGTGACCCGGGGACGGCGAAAGCGTAGAGGAGCGTAAAAAAGGTCTCTGACGCTCGGATTGGCTCCGGCATATCCTCGGCGACGGCTGCGCCGCCGGGCGCACTGATCAGCTTCGCATCGGGGGTGAACGATGATTCGCGGCAAGACCCGTCACCAACTCTTCCTGCCCGACGAGATGAGCCGGCGGCTCACGGCCATGGCGAAAAGCCAGAAGCGCTCCCGATCCGACCTGCTGCTGGAGATGGTCGATGCTTACATGAACCGGCGATCGGCCGCGCAGACGGAAGACCGCTTGAGCGCAAAGCTCGACCGGCTGGCCCGCGAGGTGAGCAAGACGAACAACGAGTGCGTCGTCATCAGCCATAGCCTGTATCGGTTCATCCGCCACCAACTGATCTACGCCGCCACCCTGCCCGCGCCCGGCGAGGACGCAAAGGCGTTGGGCGAGAAGCGGTTCCAGGTGTTTCTCGATTCCGTCGCTCAACGGCTCGCCAAAGGCGCCGACAACGACAACGAACCGGCCGAGACCGGCAAGGCCAATGAAGCTTGATGCTTCGATCTGCCGTCCACTGCGGTGCTGGATTTTCATTGGTGCTTGCAGGCAAGCGTGCCGGGCCGCGTCGGGCTGTCAAGGTTGGCGCTCCGCGCCACCGCGCAAAGCGCGGCTGCGGCCTTGACAGCCCGCCTTATGCGGCCCGGAAAAAGCTCGCCAAGCACCAATGGACAATCAGGGCTTGGAGAAGCCCTGTGTGCCGCGCGACAAGCCAACCGGAGCTTGCCCGTGATCGACACGTTGATCGCTGCGACGGCGATCCGCCACGGCCTCACCCTGGTAACCCGCAACATCCGCGATGTCGAGTCCACCGGCGTCCCGCTCGTCGATCCCCGGCAGATCCGATGACGACGAGAGCCGACAATCACAAAAAAATGCGACCGTCCGTTGTATCCTTGAGTATCCTGAAGGCTCCCCGAACCGCCGATCCTGCGCTGGAGTGCGCGGTAAGATACTGATATGATACAAAAATTTCCATTGACCGCGCATCGCCTCAAACCCACGTCCGACTCTCGACCGGGATTTTCTCAGGCGAGGGTCGGTAATGATCGAGGACGAGGATCGCGCCACCGACGGCGGACAGCCGCCGGCCGCAAACGACAATGGCGAGCCACAGGTTCGGATCGATGCGGCGGTTCTGACGATCGCCAAATTGATCGGCCGACAGATGGCGCGGGAGA
>Ga0302316_10000738_pt1 | contig 27759 bp, 28 predicted proteins | sample III_Palsa_N3_2_FD_200456 | JGI IMG/M metagenome (GOLD analysis project Ga0302316, IMG submission 200456) | Peat permafrost microbial communities from Stordalen Mire near Abisko, Sweden - III_Palsa_N3_2 | ecosystem: Environmental > Terrestrial > Soil > Palsa > Peat permafrost | place: Sweden...
GCCGGCTGGCGTCAGCAGGCGTTTGCGATCGTGCCGGAACGCGCAGGCCCGCTGACCATTCCAGCCATCACCCTGAAGTGGTGGAATGTGCTGACTGACCGCATGGAAGTCGCACAGATCCCGGCGCGTAGCGTCACGGTGTTGCCGGCGATCGGTGGCGTGGCGGCCTCGCATCCGAGCAGCCCGGCGGTGGCATCGACGACTGTCGCCAACACGACGCCGGTGATCGAGGCGCACGTCATACCGTGGCGCTGGATCGCGCTCGGCAGCCTCGGTTTGTGGCTGCTCAGCGTGCTCGCGTGGTTGCTGTGGCGCCGTCGTCGACCTTCATCGCCGATAGTCACGCCGGCTTCAGCAGGATCATCGGCGCGCGAGTGCCAGCAGGCATTTCTCCAAGCGGCCCGTGGCAACGATACGGCGGTACAAGTGCATCGCCTGCTGGCGTGGGCACGCGCCGAACGGCCGTCCATCCAGCATCTGGGCGAGTTGTCGCAGGCATTGGGCGACGAGCAGCAACGTGCGGCGATCGCCACTTTGCAGCGCAGCCACTACGCGGGCAAGCAAGTTGCGCAGGATGGCGCGATGCTGGCCGAGGCGTTCAAGCGCGGTTTTGCGTGGCGAGCCGCCGGTGCAAGCGAAGGCAATCCGGATTTGCCGCCGCTGTATCCGTTCAAGCTGCACTAGGGCCGTCGAGCGCGAGTTGAAAGGTGGCGCGCACGCTGTCGCTGAAACAGCACAGGCGGACGTCGATGGATGGATCCATCGAACGAAGTTCGTCGCGCAGCGCGGCCACAGCCACCGCTGCCGCCGGCGCTGCGGGATAGCCGTAGACGCCGCAGCTGATGGCTGGAAACGCGATAGTGCGCAATCGATGGTCGCGCAACAGATGTATGGCGTTGCGGTAGCAACTCTCGAGCAGATGGGCTTCGTTATGGGCGCCGCCGTGCCAGATCGGTCCCACGGTATGGATCACAAAGCGCGCTGGCAGGTCAAAGCCAGGTGTGATGCGCGCCTCGCCGGTCGGGCAGCGCACCCCTGGCGAGGTTTCCGGCAAGGCACGGCAGGCTTCCAGCAAGGCGGGTCCCGCCGCACGGTGGATGGCGCCATCCACACCACCGCCGCCAAGCAGAGTAGGGTTGGCGGCGTTGACGATGGCATCCAGGCGCAGCTGGGTGATGTCGGCGGTAATGGTACTTATGGGCATGGCTTCGAAGATAGCTGCAACGTATGCTTCGAACGGGTGATGGGTAAGAGCCTGTTCATGATCTTTCCTTGGCCCGCGTGGTCATTGAGTGACCGTCAGGTGGTAGTGCGTGACGCAGCGCCTGACTGGCCGTCAGGTCAAGCCGCGCGCTGGCGCATGGCGGCCACTCAAACCCTTCGGGCCGGGTCTATTTGTGCGCAGGTCGGCATCATCACTCAGTCGTGTACGGACGTACACTCCCTCGTTCTTCCTTGTCCTGCGCACAAACAGATCCCGGCGCGGGCCACGGAAAGATCATGAGCAGGCTCTACGACGAGGTTTCAACGGATCATGGCAAAAACGGAAGACATTTCCTTCGGCTATCTGCTCAGCGATGTGACCTTGCTGTTTCGCAAGCACTTCGATCGGCGCGCGGTGAAATTCGGGCTGACTCGTGCGCAATGGCGTGCCACCAAGGTGTTGTACCACCGCGAGGGACTGCGGCAAACCGAGCTTGCCGAATTTCTGGAAATGGAACCGATCGCGGTGGGTCGGGTGATCGACCGGCTTCAGGCAGCGGGTTTCGTGGAGCGTCGGCATGACCCGAAAGACCGTCGCGCCTGGCGCCTGCATACCACCGAACAGGCGCGGGTGATTGTCGATGACATGGAGCTGATCGCGCGTGACCTGCGCAAGGACGTCACCATCGGTATCGGCTACGAAGAACTGGAGCAGGCGTTGGCAGTGATCAATCGGATCAAGGAAAACCTGCTGGCGCTCGATCAGGCGCCGGCAGACACGCCGTAGGTTGGGCTAAGTAAAGCGAACCCCAGCCTACGTTCTTACCTGGCGTGTGGTCTTACTCCTTGGTGCCATCACCGGCGAATGCGTCGGGCGCGGAGCCAAAATCGCCATCGGCCTGGGCGGCCATGTACGAGAATGCCGCGTAGACAGCGATGTTCTGTGCCAATTGCTTCTGGTCGATCTTGTCCAGCGTGTCATTTGCGGTGTGATGCCAGTCGAAGTAGTCGGTGGCATCCTGATCCAGCGACAGAGCGGCCATGCCCTTGCCATGCATCTGCGACAAATCCGAGCCACCGCCACCGGGGCGTTTCACGTCATACGCCACGCCGACCGGCGCCAGTACCTTGGCGATTTGTACGATGGCGTCGCGTGCCTGCGGCTTGACGCTTGCGCTCATCCGCCACACCGGCGCGGCACCGAGGTCGGACTCAGTACCGAGTTGGAAGTTGCCAATCTCGTGTGCGTGCTTGTCCGCATAGGCCTTGCCACCCCATAGGCCCATTTCTTCATTGGCGAATGCGATCACCCGGATCGTGCGGTCCGGACGTTGCGGCAGATCGTGGATCAGTTTGGCGGCCGCCATTGCGATCGCCACGCCGGCACCATCATCGATCGCGCCAGTGCCCGGATCCCACGAATCGAGGTGGCCGCCGATGGCGACCACCTGCTCCGGATGCTTGCTGCCGGTGATCTCGCCAATCACGTTGGCGCCGGTGTACTGGCCGACGATGCCGCAATCGAGATCGAGCTTCACACTGACTGGCTTGCCATAGGCGAGCTCTCGCTCGAGTTGGTCGGCATCGGGGTTGGATAACGCGGCAGCGGGAATCGTTTTGGCCTCATCTTTAAACCCGGTAACGCCGGTGTGGGCGATGCGCTCCTGTGCGTCGGTGCCGGCCGAGCGCAACAGGTAGCCGGCGGCGCCCTTCGATGCGGCGATGACCGGACCTTTCGTTCGCACAGCCGAACCCATGCCGTAGTCACGACCGTCTTTGAAGCGTTGCATGCGATAGCCAACATAGACGATCTTGCCCTGCACGCTGGACGGATCGGCTGCTTTCAGCGCATCGAGGGTGGCGAACTGCACCACTTGCGCAGTAAGGCCACCCTTCGGCGTACCTGGCGAATAACCCAGCGCGGTCAGCACCAAATGTTGCGGAAACGGCGTGACGATAGCGCCGCTTTCGCCGCGGCGCTGCCACAACGGAAACGTCACGGGTTCGGTATAGACCTTGTCGAAACCGAGCGCCTTGAATTTGGCGATGGCCCAGTCGCGCGCGCGCTGATCGTTGACGCCGCCGGCGAGGCGTGGGCCAATCTCGGTGGTCAACGAGGTGACGATCTGATAGCCGGTGTTGTCCTGCAGCGCACGGTCGCGCAGCTGCTCGGCGGTGTGTACCGCGGCAGCGGGAATGGTGGTGTTTTGGTCGGCGGCACTGGCCGTCCCGACAGCCATCAGCAGACTGGCAGCGAGCAGGGTGAACGGGAGTCGGCGCATCAGTAGATCCTCGGCGGCAAACATCGATTATGGCGTGGCAGATAAATGCTGCTTGGGCCACAAGTCATGTATGGGAGTGTTCCGCCGGTGTATGCGAAGAGGCCGGGCATTCGCGGAATGTCCGGCCTCTTGATGACTCGGGTAGGCGTGCAGTCCGATCCTCAGGGTCGGTCCAGCGGGCGTGCTTTCAACAAATCACGGATCTCGGTGAGTAGGGCCACGTCCGCCGGCGTGGCCGGCGCATCCGCCGACTTCTTCTGCAAGCTGTTGATCGCCTTGACCACCAGGAAGATCGCAGCCGCGATGATGAGGAAGGTGATGACGGTGTTGATGAAGGCGCCATAGCCGATGGCTACTTCGGCGATCTTGTGTTTTGGATCGCTGTCATCACCGGGCTTGAGCACCCATTTCAATTGGCTGAAATCGATACCACCGGTAAGCAGCCCGATCGGCGGCATGATGATCTGCTCGACCAGTGAACTGACGATCTTCCCGAATGCCGCGCCAATGACGACGCCGACCGCCAGGTCGACGACACTGCCGCGCATGGCGAAAGCCTTGAATTCCTGCAGCATGCTCATGCTCTTCTCCGTGGGTGGGCGATGGACCTGCGAGACTTTAGCGCGGTGCTGCAGATACGGACAGGGCGGGTCCCCGATGTCAGACGACCTGACCGTCCAGTTCGGCAACACCGACCAGCTCAGCGTGGAAGCGGTCGCCGCGCTGCAGCGCAGCAACCCCGGCCGGTGTACCAGTGAAGATCAGGTCGCCGGCCTTGAGCTCGAACAGCGTGGACAGTGCGGCGATGATCTGCGGAACGCCATGTACCATCTCACCCAGCGTGGTCTCCTGGCGCAACTCGCCGTTTACGCTCAGCCGCAGGACGCTGTGTCCATCCAGGGCCACCTCGGAGGCCCGGCGCAGCGCTGAAACCGGTGCCGAGTGATCAAAGGCCTTGGCCACATCCCACGGATGGCCCTTGGCTTTGGCCTGGGCCTGCAGGTCGCGACGGGTGAGGTCCAAGCCCACGCCATAGCCCCAGATCAACGCAGTGGCCTGTTCAGGCGTGAGGTCATGGCCGCCGGCACCCAGGGCCACCACCATTTCCACTTCGTGATGGAGGTCCTGAGTAACCTGCGGGTAACGCACATCGGCGCCATCGCTGACTACCGCATCGGCCGGCTTGCAGAAAAACATCGGCGCGGATTTGTCCACGCTGGCACCCATCTCGCGCGCGTGCTCGGCGTAGTTGCGGCCGATGCAGAACACACGGCGAATGGGAAAACGTTGATCGCTGCCGATAACCGGCAGGCTGGCAATCGCGGGAGGAGTAATGATGTAGGTCATGCCACAAGCGTAGCAAACCGGACGAAGAGCGTCGCGGGCATACTCCTGCGCAACGAAGCGACCGGCTACATGTTGCATCGCGGCGATGGCGTGTCCGTCCGAAGGTCCGCGCCGAATGGCATCTGAAGAGGCCAAAAGGTTACCCTCTCTGCGACAAAGCACGGGTAAGGGGAGCTTGGAGTTTTGCCCGGATGACATCTGTCATTGACGATGACTGATGCTGCACCCTGATCGCGCCGCGGCCGATCAGTCAATCTTGGCTTCATCGAGCAACCGGCAGCGCCGGCAGGGAGCAAGGGTGGACAACGCGGATCTGTTGAAGCAACTGCGCATCGAGCGTCACCAGCGCGAAGATCACGGCGCCGGTCCGGGCCGTTGGCCGTGGATCATCGGTGCGCTGTTCGTGCTGTTGCTCGTGGTCGGTCTCGCTTGGATGCTGCTGGGTCACTCGACGGTCGTGGTGCAGACCGCAGCGGCGGTGGCGCCGACGACTGACAACGAGGCCGGTGCGGTGCTGCAGGCCACGGGTTATGTGACCGCGCGGCGGCAGGCCACGGTATCGGCACAAATCACCGGGACGTTGACCGCCGTGCTGATCGAGGAGGGTGATCGTGTCAACAAGGACCAGGTGCTGGCGCGGTTGGACGACAGCGCCTACAAGGCGGCGCTCGATACAGCCGTCGCACAAGCCGCCGCCGCGCATGCGTTGGTGGCGCAGTTCCAGTCACAACTTGCGCAGAACCTGCGTGATGCGACTCGCGAGGAAGGACTCGGCAGGCAAGGCCTCGTTTCGACGCAGCTGGCTGAACAGGCGCGCACCCTCGCCGACAGCACACGCGCGCAATTGGCATCGCAGCAGAAGACCGCGATATCGGCCGATGCCCAGGTAGTCGAGGCGAAGGTCAATTTCGATTACTGCGTGGTACGCGCGCCGTTCAACGGCGTGATCACCACCAAGGACGCGCAGGTTGGTGAGATCATTTCGCCGTTCTCCGCTGGCGGGGGTTTTACTCGCACGGGCATCGGCACCATCGTCGACATGGATTCGCTGGAGGTGGACGTCGACGTCAATGAGGCCTACATCGGTCGCGTGAAACCGGATATGCCGGCTGAGGCAGTGCTGGACGCCTACCCGGACTGGAAGATTCCTGCGCACGTCATCGCCATCGTCCCCGCTGCCGACCGCGGCAAGGCCACAGTGAAAGTACGCGTGGCGCTCGAGCACAAGGACGGCCGCATCGTGCCCGACATGGGCGTGCGCGTATCGTTTCTCGAAGTGAAACCCAAGGCTGCCGCACAGGTGCCCAAGGGCGTGTTGGTGCCGGCCAAGGCGATCGCACAGCGGGACGGTCGCAGCGTGATATTTGTCGTTGTCGACGGCAAGGCACAGCAACGCACGGTGCAGCCGTCGGCGCAGGATTATGGCGAATTGCGACTGGTGCCGGCGGCGGTGAACGCGGGCGACAACGTGGTGGTGTCGCCGCCTGCGTCGCTGCACGACGGTTCGGACGTCCAATTGAACACTGCAACGCCATAGTCGGAGTTACTTGTGGGGATGATTTCAGCCGCGATGCTGTTCCGCAACTACCACTGACGTCGCCTACAGAGTCAAACCTTTATCAGGAGTACTGCCATGGGTACATTGATCGACATCCGCGACATCTCCAAAGTCTATGCGCGCGGCAAACAGAAAGTCGAAGTGTTGCATCACATCAACCTTGAGATTGCTCAGGGTGATTTCCTGGCGCTGATGGGGCCGTCAGGTTCGGGAAAGACGACGTTGCTCAACCTCATCGGCGGACTGGATACGCCCAGCGGCGGCAGCATTACCGTGGCAGGTCAACGCATCGATCAACTTGGCGGCGGCGCGTTGGCGAAGTGGCGTGCGGCCCACGTCGGATTCGTGTTCCAGTTCTACAACCTGATGCCGATGCTGTCGGCACAGCGCAATGTCGAGTTGCCGCTGCTGTTGACCAAACTGTCGGGCGCGCAGCGACGCAACAACGCAGCCATCGCGCTACAGTTGGTCGGATTGCAGGATCGTGCCTCGCACAAACCGAATGAGCTATCCGGTGGTCAACAGCAGCGCGTCGCGATTGCCCGCGCGATCGTGTCCGACCCTACCTTGCTGGTTTGCGATGAGCCGACCGGCGATCTGGACCGACAGTCTGCAGAGGATGTGCTCGGCCTGCTGCGACAGCTCAATCGCGAGCATGGCAAGACCATCGTGATGGTCACCCACGATCCAAAGGCCGCCGAATACGCGAACCATACCTTGCATCTGGACAAGGGAACGCTCGTCGAGCAGGCCCTGGCCTGAGGAGGCAGTCATGAAATATCTGCATCTGATCTGGGCTGCGCTGTTTCGGCGCAAGGCGCGCACCATCCTCACGCTGGTGTCGATCATTGCGGCGTTCCTGCTGTTCGGCATGCTCGACGCGGTGCGCAGTGGTTTCGACGATGCCGGCAAGAGCGCCATCGGAGCGCAGCGCCTGCAGACCGGCTCGAAACTTTCCTTCATCCAGACACTGCCGCAGGCGTTGAACGCGCAGATCGCGCAGGTGCCTGGGGTGAAGTCGGTGGGCTACGCGAACTGGTTCGGCGGTGCCTATCAGGACCCGCACAACCAGGTGTTCAGTTTTGCGGTGAGCGACAACTACCTCGACCAGTATCCGGAGATCGATGTCAGTGCAGATGAGCACAAGGCGTTCGACAACACCCGCACCGGCGCCCTGGTGGGTGAGCAGCTGGCTGCCAAGTATCACTGGAAGGTCGGCGACAAGATTCCGATGCAGTCCACCATCTTTCCGCAACAGGATGGAAGCAAGAACTGGACGTTCGACATCGTCGGCATCCTGCACTCGAAGGACAAGAAGGCCGGCGGCTTCTTCGACCAGATGTTCTTGCTGCACTGGAAATATTTCGACGACAGCACACCCTACAACCGGGGCACGGTGGGTTGGTACGTCAGTCGCGTCACAGATGTGAATCAGGCTGATCGAGTCGCCAAGGCGATCGACGCGATCTCGGCTAATTCGGATCACGAGACGCGCACACAGACCGAAGCTGCCGCCACCGCGTCGTGGATGAAGCAGCTGGCCGATGTCGGCTTGATCGTCAGCTCGATCATGGGCGCGGTGTTCTTTACGCTGCTGCTGTTGTCGGGCAACACGATGATGCAGGCGGTACGTGAACGGACGTCCGAACTGGCGGTGCTTAAAACCATCGGATTCTCCAGCCATGCCGTCATGGCGATGGTGCTGGCCGAATCGGTATTGCTGCTCTTGCTAGGTGGCGTGCTCGGGCTGTTGCTTGCCGTGGTGGTGGTGGGAGGTTTTCATGCGGCAACCGGCGGCGCCATACCAATGTCACCGGTTGGTGGGGACATCTGGGCACATGGCTTGTTGTTGATGCTGGTCGTCGGCTTGCTGGTCGGTGCGCTGCCGGCGCTGCGTGCGATGCGTCTGAACATCGTCGACGCATTGGCAGGGCGCTAAGGAGAATGACATGTTGAATCAGTTCAAGGATTCCCCGATGTGGCTGTTTTCCGCAGTGCTGCTATTGCTGGCGGTGTGCCTCGCGCTGTGGATGTTGCTGAGTCGCCAGGGCAGGCAGGCGGCGTCGGTCACCGCAGTGGGCGTGAGTACGCTCAGGCAACGCCTAGGCATGTCGTCGGTCGTCGTGGTGGGCATTGCCGGCGTGGTCGGCGTACTGGTCGCGCTGCTGGCGATGAGCGAGGGCTATCGCGAAACGCTCAGCAAGACCGGCAGTGCCGATACGGCGATCGTGATGCGTGGTGCGTCGGCTTCCGAGGTGATGTCGGTGCTCGACCATGACAGCGTGACCTTGATCCCCCAGGCTGCCGGTATCGCCAGGAACAGCAAGGGGCAACCGATGGCCTCGCCGGAACTGGTGGTCGCGGCGAACCTGCCGATCAAGGGCGGCAGTGCGGATGATGAAGGCAGCGTGCAGCTGCGCGGTGTCGGTGAACAAGCCTGGGCTGTGCGGCCGCAAGTGAAGATTATCGCTGGTCGCAACTTCACACCCGGCATGCGCGAGTTGATTGCCGGTAAGGGCGCAACGAAGCAGTTCGCCGGTCTGGAGCCGGGTCATCAGATTCGCCTTGGCAGCCAGTTATGGACCGTGGTCGGCGTATTTGCCTCGGGCGATTCGCTAGACTCGGAGATATGGGGCGACGCCGGTGTGGTTGCCGATACCTACCGTCGCGGAGGCAGTCGTGCCTCGGTCACCGTGCGGCTGAATGATCCACAGACATTCGATGCGTTCAAGACCGCACTGGAAGCAAACCCGCAGCTCAAGGTGGATGTCAGCACCACGTTGGACTATTTCAGCAAGCAATCCGAAGGAACCACTAAAACGATCCGCGCCATCGGCATCACGGTGGGATTGATCATGGCGATCGGCGCGTTGTTCGGCGCACTTAATACGATGTTCGCTGCCGTCGCATCACGGGCTAGAGAGATTGCCACGCTGCGCGCGATCGGCTTCCGCGGCTTGCCGGTGGTAGTGGCCGTGATGCTGGAAACGATGCTGCTGGCCTTGCTCGGTGGCGTGCTCGGTGGCCTGCTTGCTTGGTTGCTGTTCAACGGTTACAGCGCATCCACTCTGGCTGCCGGTACGGTAGGCAAGCTCAGCTTCGAGCTGAAGGTCACGCCGCAGCTGTTGTGGGTTGGTGTGCTGTGGGCCCTGTCGATCGGATTCATCGGCGGCTTGTTTCCCGCTTTGCGAGCCGCGCGTTTGCCAGTGACTACGGCGTTGCGCGAGCTTTGAGAGGCTGCTCAGGTCCGCTCTTCCGCGGCGGGCAAGCATGGAATGGCTTCTACTCCCTCCCCTGCGTGCAGGGGAGGGCTGGGGTGGGGTCGCTCTTCGCCACGAATATCAAAAGCCAACCTCCTCAGGCGCCCGAAGGAAGTCCCTCTACGGGCAAGCAGGGGAGGAGCAAATCCGCCTCGTTGCAAACGGGGTAAGTCGTCCGGCTTCAGCTTCAGCTTCAGCTTCGACGTTGCTTCGCCAGCGTGATCACGCCCACGCCGAGCAGAATGATCGCCATGCCGGCGAGGTCGTACGGGCCGATGTGTTCACCAGCCACCAGCACGCCGAACAGCACCGCGACCGGCGGGTTCACATAGGCATAGCTGGTCGCCAGCGCGGGGCGGGCATGTTTGAGCACGTAGAGGTAAGCGCTGAATGCGATGATCGATCCGAACACTGCCAGATAGATGAGCGCCAATGTCGAGCGGGTACTTGGATGCAGCGGCAGATGCTCACCACTGGCAAAGCCGAACGCAAGCAGCGCAACGCTGGCGCAGAGCATTTGCGCAGCGGTGTTCATCGGCCCGGCTGGCATGTCCTGGCGACGGCTCCAGACCGACCCGAACGCCCAGCACATGGCTGCGACGATGAGCGCCAGCGCGCCGATTCGCGAGCCCGATAGGCCGTTGCCGAGGTTCAGCACGATCACGCCGACAAAGCCGATCAGCAGGCCGATGCTCTCGCGCCGGTTCGGCCATAGGCCGTACATCCCCGCGAACAGCGCGGCAAACAGCGGCATGCTCGCCACCGCGACGGCGGCGATCCCCGAGCTCACCCGTTGCTCGGCAAAACACACCAGGCCATTACCGAAGCCAAGCAACAGCACTCCGGTGAACGCGGCGTTGCGCCATTGCCTTGAGGTCGGTGCCGTTATCCCGCGCCAACGAAGAAATCCGTACAGCGCGACACCAGCGCACAGGAAACGCACACCGGCGAGCAGGAACGGCGGATAGCTTTCCAGCGCATAGCGGATGCCCAGGTAAGTCGATCCCCAGATCACGTAGAGCGCAAACAGCGCGAGCGGGATCATTACGCGATGATCGGAAAGTGGACGCGACGCTTCTGCCGCTGCTGAAGCGGGGGAATCTGACATGGGCTAGGCAAGCTTGGGGACTGGTGGGCCGATTATCCGCGAGCCTGCTGGCGTCGGCGAGTGTCGTTGCTGACACGAGCCGGCGTTTGCGCGGTCTGTTCACGGGCAAGCAGTTCGCGTTTGCGTTCCACGCCCCACCGCCACCCGCCTGGCGTACCGTCTTCGCGCACGATGCGATGACACGGCACGATCAGCGCGAGGCGGTTGCTGCCACAGGCACGACCGATCGCGCGCGCCGCTTTGGGATTGCCGAGTTCCGCCGCCAGTTCGCCATAGCTCTTGGTGGTCCCCTGCGGAATCCGCGTCAGCGCATCCCACACCCGCCACTGGAATGCAGTGGCGGCGACATCCAGCGGCGGCAGTGCCGGTACTTCGTCGTCGCTCCAGCCGAGTTCATGCGCGATCCGCGAGATCACCGCGTCGAGCCATTCCTCGCGGCCGTTGTCGACGCGTTCGCGCGTGGCTTGCGGAAACTCCTCGGCAAGACGGGTTTCCAATTCGGCGTCATCGTCGCCCAGCGTCACTGCACAGATGCCACGGCTGGTCGTGGCGACCAGCAATCGACCCAGCGGTGTGTCGGTGGTGGTGTAGCGAATGGATGCGCCAGCACCGCCGGCGCGATAGCTGGCCGGGGTCATGCCGAGTAAGCGATCGCTGTGTTCGTAGACGCGGCTGCCAGAGCCGAAGCCCGCGTCATACACGGCTGTTGTCACGGCGGCACCGTCGCGTAATGCGACCTTCAGTTGGTCGAAGCGACGAGCGCGATGATATTCGGCCGGGCTTATGCCGTAGCGTCGCCGAAACGCACGCTGCAGGTGGCTGGGACTTAGTTTGGCGGTCTGCGCCAGCTCGTTGAGAGTCGGCGCCTCATCGGCGCGTTCCAGTTGCAGGCGTACACGTTCGAGTGCAGTTTCAGTGGATGGGCTGCGTGTATTCATGACGGCATCCGTGGGTGATGCCAGCACACTAGATCGGCTGGATCATGCCGGCCATCCGGATCATGCGATAAACATCGTAGGGTCAGAATAAAGCGACTCGCCGCGCGCTCAGTGCGCGACCGGGCGTCCCTGCTGGATCACCACGAATTCGCCTTCCAGCACTTGCGGCTGGTGGGTGGCCCCCGGCACGGCCTGCCTGACCTGGCGACCGCGGGTCCACTGACGCCAGGCCAGCAAGAGGGTGCCGCCGACCAGCAACACACCCGCCACGACCAGTCCGAACACCATCAACACACCAATCACGGCCATACCCAGCAGTAGCGACAAGGCGCGAACCAGGGGATGGCGGGAGGAGCGGCGCATGGAGGGCATGGAAAAGTACATGTGTTAAAAATCCGTGTGGTAAAATCAACGACTTACGCGTGCAACCATGGGGCCAACCGGTCCACGAGGCAAGTGCCGATGGATACAGTGACTCCCGCCAATATTCCTTCCGAGGGCTCCATGTCTGGGCAAACGCTGTGCCGGTTGGACGAGATCCCCGATGGCGGCGCCACCGCTATCGACGCCGTGCTGGCCGACGGTGAGGAGAACCTGATCCTGCTGCGGCAAGGCGAACAGGTGCAGGCCTATCTGAACATCTGTCCACATACGGCGCGTCGGCTGGACTATGCGCCGGGGAAATTTCTGCTCAAGAACGACACCCTGATCTGTGCCGTGCATGGCGCCACCTTCAACCGGACTGATGGACTCTGTGTGGGCGGCCCCTGCCGTGGCGAACATTTGCGCGCGGTCGCGGTACGCGTGGCGAACGGCGAAATCCATCTCGCCGACGCGTCGATATCGTGAAGCGAGCCAGAGATCAGCGGAACATCAAGTTGATCGCGATCAGGGTAACCACCAGCACGATCAGGGTCAGCGGCAAGCCAACGCGCAGGAAGTCCTTGCCGCGATAGCCGCCGGGTCCGGTGACCATCATCAGCGCCGGGTGACCGGAGCTGAGCAGGAACGTGTTGGACGAAGACACCGCGACGATCAACGCATAAGCCGATGGGTTGCCGCCGGTGGCCACCGCTACGCTGATCGCGATGGGCACCATCATCACGGTGGCGCCCACGTTGGACATCACTTGCGAGAACAGCAACGTAAGGATGGCCAGGCACGCCTGCAGCAGCCAGGGTGAGGCACTACCCAGATGCTGCAGCACTTGTTGTGCAATCCACGCGGCGGTGCCGGTGGCGTCCATCGACCAACCCAACGGAATCAGGCAGGCGGTCACGAAGATCGTCTTCCAGTTGATCGCCCGGTAGGCCTCGTCCATGTTCAGCACGCCCGTCAGCAGCATGCCGATGGCGCCGGTCATCATGGCGACCGACAGGTCGAGGTGGGTGAACAATGCCAGACACTTCGCCAGCACGAAGAAGCCTACCGCCTGCCAGATCTTGCCCGGACGCTGTTCCTGTTTCGGGATGTCGGTGACGACCACCAGATCCTTGTCTTCGGCCGCCAGCGACAAGTCGCGCCAGTTGCTGTGCAGCACCAGGGTATCGCCGGCGCGCAAGGTGACAGCGCGTACGTCATCGCGAAACACCTGCTCGCCACGGGTGACCGCCAGTACTGAAATGCCGAAACGCTTGCGCAAGCGCAGCTCGCCCACGGTCTGCTTGATGAAACGCGAGACAGGCGGAATCACCACTTCGGAAATGCCGGCGCGAGTGGGATTGAACAACTCGCCGAGCTGGCGCATGTGCGTCGACAACCGGCACAGCTGGTTGTTCGCGAACCGGGTCAGTTGCTCGCGCGGACCCAGCACACCAAGCACGGATCCCACCCAGATGACGTGATCGGCCGGTGGCGCCATGCGTGCGTCGTTGCCACTCTTGATCGCCAGGATCAATGGCGCGTCGTACAACTGTTCGACCTCGCCGATGCTCATGCCGACCAGCGGGCTTTCCGCCGTCACCGTGAGTTCGGCCGTTTCGCCGCCGATGCCGTAAGTCTCGGCAAAGTAGCTCTCGGTGCGGCCGGGGGTAACCTTCAGTCGTTCGTCTTCGTGCCCGGGGAGCAGCTTGCGGCCGAAGAAATAGAAATACAGCACGCCGACCAATGACAACGCCAAGCCCACCGGAGTGACGCTGAACAATCCGAACTTCGGGATCGTATGTGCACCCGGCAGCAGGTTCGCATTCGCGCTGGCGATCAGATCGTTCAACACGATCAGCGGCGAATTCGCGATCAAGGTGGTGTTGGTGGCGGTGAGGATGCAGAACGCCATCGGCAACAGCAGGCGCGAAATCGGTACGCCGGTGCGCGCGGACAAACGGCTGCTGACCGGGATCATCAGCGCCGCCAGCGCTTGGCTGGGAATCACCGCGCTGAACAGGCTGGCGACCAGGTTGATCACCAGCCCAAGGCGCGATTCCACACCACGAGCCATGCGCATAACGAAGCGCGCGGTGAGGTTGAGCACGCCGGCGCGATCCAGTCCCTCGCCCATGATCATGATCGCGATGATCGCGATTACGGCGTTGCCGGCGAAGCCGTTGAACACGCGATCAGAAGGGATCAAACCCGTCAGGCCGATCGCCACCACTACCAGCAACGCCACCATGTCGGCGCGAATCCACTCCAGCACCAGCATCAGCATGGTGAAGCCCACCAGCCCGAGTACCATGATCATTTCGGGGGTGAGCGAGAGTCCCACTAGCGCGCGTCCCGGAAGGGCGGCTGGCAACGATAGTTACGGCGGGGCAGTGGAAGCTTCACGCTGCGTCGATTCGTCCCTGGCTGGATCGCCCAAGTATAAGCGGGCCAGCACGACTACTGGTGAATCGGACCCATCCTGATCGAGGGTTTTTCGATGTCCGCTCAGGATTTTCGATAGAGCAGATCCCACACGCCGTGGCCAAGTTTCAGACCGCGGCGCTCGAAGTGGGTCTCGATGCGCCACTCGGGCTTCTCGGCGTACTGCGCAGGGCCAACGTCATTGCGCCAGTCGGGTGCGGCTTCCATCACTTCGAGCATGTGCTCGGCATAGTCTTGCCAGTCAGTAGCAAGGTGCAGCAAGCCGTTCGGTGCCATGCGCGAGGCGAGCAGGGCGACGAATTCGCTCTGGATCAGGCGGCGTTTGTTGTGGCGCTTCTTGTGCCATGGGTCGGGAAACCAGATGCGCGCTTCGGCCAGCGTGCCGGGCGCGATCTCGTGCTGCAGTACTTCCACCGCGTCATGCCGATACAGTCGCACATTGTTTGCTTCGCGCGCGGCGAGCACGTTCATCAGTCGACCCACACCCGGGCCATGCACTTCGACGCCGATGAAGTCGCGCGCCTGATCGTGCTCGCTGGCCCAGGCCAGTGCTTCACCGTTGCCGAAGCCGATCTCCAGCACCAGTGGTGCCTGGCGGTCAAAGCTCGCCGCGAAGTCATGCGGTGCGCCCCGATAGTCGATCCCATAACGCGACCAGTGTGCGTCGAATGCGCGCTGCTGCGCTGGCGTCATACGCCCTTCCCGCAACACGAAGCTGCGGATGCGACGCATGTGTTGCGGAACGTCGGTGGCGTCGTGGTCGTGGTCGGGTGTGTCGGTCATGGAAATCCTGGAGCATGAGGCTCCCTCCCCTGCTTGCAGGGGAGGGTTGGGGAGGAGTTGCTCTTCGCCATGAAGACCAAAAGCTTTATCCCCTCCCAACCTCCCCTGTAAGCAGGGGGAGGGCATAGACGTTCGCCCCTGTACTTTGGCTTTCTCTTTGGGCAAAAGAGGTGCAAAGCGAGTAGCGACGAGTTAGCCGATCGTGCCGTCGATTGGCGACGAAGCGGACGCATAGCGTTTGCGCGGAATCCGCCCAGCACGGAATGCGGCGCGGCCAGCCTGAATGGCCAGCTTCATGGCGTGCGCCATCAGCAGCGGATCCTTCGCGCTGGCGATCGCGGTATTCATCAGCACGCCGTCGCAACCGAGTTCCATCGCGATGGCTGCATCGGACGCGGTACCGACACCGGCGTCGACGATGATCGGTACCTTCGCGTTCTCGATGATCTCCAGCAGGTTGTAGCGATTCTGGATACCCAGGCCGGAGCCGATCGGCGCGGCCAACGGCATCACCGCGACGCAGCCGATGTCTTCAAGGCGCTTGGCGAGGATCGGATCGTCGCTGGTGTAGACCATCACGTCGAAGCCGTCGGCGACCAGAATTTCTGCGGCCTTCAACGTTTCCACGACGTCGGGAAACAGCGTGCGCTGGTCGCCGAGTACCTCCAATTTCACCAGTTTATGGCCGTCCAGCAGCTCCCGCGCGAGCTTGCAGGTGCGCACCGCATCGGCGGCGTTGTAGCAGCCGGCCGTGTTCGGCAGCAGGGTGAATTCCTGCGGTGGTAGCGCATCGAGCAGGTTGGGCTGGTTGGCGTCCTGACCAAGGTTCACGCGGCGGATCGCCACGGTAACGATCTCGGCGCCAGCAGCCTGCGAGGCGCGGCGGGTTTCGTCGAAATCCTTGTATTTGCCGGTGCCGGTGAGCAGCCGCGAGCCGTAGCTGATGCCGGCAATGATCAGCGGATCGGCGATATCGTTGGTCTTGATATTCATGATGTGCATTTTGCCTTTCGAGAGTGCAGCGGCTGTTCAACCGCCGCCGATCGCGTGGACGATTTCGATCTGGTCGCCGTCGGCGAGCATGTGGGTCGCGTGCTGGCTGCGCGGGACGATCTCCCGGTTCACTTCTACTGCGACGCGCCGCCCGGTGTAGCCGGCTTGATCAAGCAGCTGGGCGATCGTGGTATGCGGATCGCAGTCGAGCGGACTGCCGTTGAGCGTAATGGCCATCCGCGCATTCTAGCTGGATCGGGTGGTGCTCTCCTCACCATCGCAAACGGTTGTGCAACGAATCGATTTTTTCATCCGACGTGGCGATGCGGTTTTCGTTCAGCTTGAGACGAGCCGAGGTCGCGTGGTGCGTGGTGTCGCCGCCGAGCCTGATTCAGGCTGGATTGTCAGGTCGAATCGCAAAACTTTTGGGGCAGCCGACGGTTCCCACCGCGGCGGTCCCGGGTTACCATCCGCCGGCCAAGCGGGTGTAGCTCAATGGTAGAGCTGTAGCTTCCCAAGCTACTGACGAGGGTTCGATTCCCTTCACCCGCTCCACTCCCTCGATCCCCACCGAGCAATCTCGAATTCACATGGCGGATCTGATCAAAACGGATCTGATGGACGCGCATCTGATTGAAGCGCATCCAGACAAGACAGGTCTGAGCAAAGCCGATCCGGTGGATGCCGATCTGCCCGGCGCAGATCTGATCACGGTGGGCTGGCGCGAACGGCTGGCATTGCCGCAGCTCGGCATCGGCATGCTCAAGGCCAAGCTCGATACCGGCGCGCGCAGCAGCTCACTGCATGTCGATACGCTTGAAAGTTTTCATCGCGACGGAGTCACCTGGCTGCGTTTCACCATGCATACCAGTCGACGCCAGCCGGCCGACGTGTGCTGCGAAGTGCCGGCACTGGATCGACGCACGGTGACCGACACCGGCGGACGCCGCACCGAGCGATGGTTCATCCGTAGCCAGATACTGCTGGCCGGCCAATGTTTCAGCGTAGACATCAATCTGACGGATCGTCGGCATATGCTGTTTCCCCTGTTGCTCGGCCGCAGCGCCTTGATCGGTCGCTTTGCGGTCGACCCCGCGCTTTCCTATACCCAGTCACGGCCGCAGCTATTGGCCGCCGACCACTGATCATGGCCCCTGTATGAAAATTGCGATCCTGTCGCGCAACACACGCCTGTATTCCACCAAGCGGCTGGTCGAGGCGGGGCGCGAGCGCGGCCATGTGATACGCGTGCTCGATCCGCTGCGCTGCTATGTGCGTATCGCACCGGGCGCCGTGGCGATCCGCTACAAGGGCAAGGAAGTGCGCGATATCGATTGCGTGATCCCGCGCATCGGCACTTCCAGCACGTTCTACGGCACCGCCGTGTTGCGCCAGCTGGAAATGATGGGGGTATACACACCCAACCCGTCCGATGCGGTTTTGCGGGCGCGCGACAAACTGCGCTGCCTGCAGATTCTCGCCGCGCAGGGGATCGACATGCCGGTCACGGTGTTTGGCGACAACCCTGACGATACCGCCGACGTGCTGGCATTGCTCGGGGATCCGCCGCATGTGATCAAGCTCAACGAAGGCAGCCAGGGAACCGGCGTGGTGCTGGCCGAGAAACGCAGCGCATCGCAGAGCGTGATCGAAGCGTTCCGCGGGCTGTATGCGAACTTCCTGGTGCAGGAGTTCATCGCCGAGGCCAAGGGCAGCGATCTGCGCTGTTTCGTGGTGGGTAAGAAAGTCGTGGCTGCGATGCAACGCGACGCCAGTCCCGGTGAGTTTCGCGCCAACCTGCACCGAGGTGGCACAGCCGTGGCGGCGATCTTGAGCGCGGAAGAGAAACGTATCGCCGTGCGCGCTGCCGGAGCGTTGGGGCTAAGCATCGCCGGTGTCGATCTGTTGCGCTCCAATCGTGGCCCGTTGCTGCTCGAAGTGAATGCCTCGCCCGGGCTGGAAGGGATTGAAGAAGCCACCGGCGTCGATGTCGCTGGCGCGATTATTGACTTCACCCAGGCCCAAACATACAGCGCGCCAGCGGACGGGCGGACGCGTCGCGTTACTCTACGAAGAACATAGTACGAAAGTCTTCGTTGACAACTTCAATTAATCGCTCTACCTTCGATCGCGTCTGGATCTAGCGTCGGTTGCCCCGCCCGTGGGTACGGCTTGATCAGGGGGGTAGGGGATATGAAGACTTGGCAGATCGGTACGGCCATGGCCCTGGCCATCGTTGCAATATTGCAGGTGGAGATGGCCCGGGCGTCCAAGACGGAGACGATACTCAAAGCGGACAATGCCGCTGAATTTTCCTCGGTCATCGCCTCGGTGCAAAAAGCAATGCTTCCCGGCGGACGCTTCGAGTTTGTCGATACCCAGGAGCGCAGCACCGTTAGCACGCGCCTGGCCGATATGCAGGCACTGTTCGACAAGCACGGCGTCGTCGCCCAGATGGATATGCAAACGAAGGTGCAGTTGTTCAACGATCAGGAGGCCGTCAACGCGATCCTGACGCATCGCGACAACGATCGCCTGATCTGCGAAAACGCTGCTCAGCTGGGGTCGCATATTCCTCGGACGACCTGCATTACCTACGGTGAGTCGGAGCGGAGGCGTCGCGGAGAAATGCACTTCATGGATATCTCCAAACAGGTGCCCGACCATTACGGTGCGGTGCCCCACCATGCCAGTGGGGCATCGTTGAATTCCGGCCACTGAGCAGGTTCGATACCAATGATCTTCGGGTACGGGAAGTTGACTTCATGGCCGATTCCCGATCTGGACCGGTTGGTTTAAAACTCATGGTTGCGATCGCCTTCCAGCCCGGAAGCTTCCCGTCGCGGGACTGATCCTTTCCGATCGTTTCTGATAGCGTCAACCGGGAAAGCTCAAGCTAGGGATGCCTCCACGACTTGCGTTACGGTTTTCATCGGGTCTGAGCGCCATCAGATCGCTGGCAGTTCGCCCTACCACACAAGCCTGAGCCTCAAGCTGGAGGACCCAAGCCACTACGAAGAAGGTAGTACGAACCCCTTCGTTGACAGCGTTCCCGGGACTGCTTTAGGATCGGACACAGGTAGATCCAGCGTCAGGTTCCCCGCGTCGGGGTGCGGCTTGGTCGGGGGTAGTGAAGCATGAAATTGAAGACTTGGCTGATCGGCTTGGCCGTAGGCGCAGCAGTATTACAGGTGGGGATCGTCCAGGCGAAGACCGAGGTGGTCGTCAAGGCCGACAACAAGGATGACTTTGCAGCAGTAGTTGCCGCTGTGCACCAGCAGATGTTGCCGGGTGGCCACTATGAGTTCGCCAGCAAGAAAGACCGCGCAGACATCGATACACAATTCAGCGCGATGCAGACATTGTTCGACAAGTACGGCACGGTTGCTCAGATGGATCAGGCCTCAAAAGTCCAGCTGTTCAACGAGCAGCAGGCCGTCAACGGGCTTCTGACTCACAACGATAGCGACCGTCTGATCTGCGAACATGTTGCTCCGCTGGGATCGAACATTCCCAAAACAGTGTGTCGCACATTCGGCGAGCTTCAGCGCGAGCAGCGCGACACCCAGCATTACCTGCAGACCTTCCAACAGGTTCCACAGTTTAAAGGTGGTCATTGAGAATTGTTTGCAAGTCTGATGTCTGGCGAAGCAAGCTCTACCCTCTTTGCGAAGCGGGAGTGACATGAAAGCACAAGCGACCGGATTACCAAGACCCACCGAAGCGGAGCTCGAGATCCTGCACATCCTGTGGGCGCGTGACGCCTGCACGGTTCGCGAAGTGCATGACGTGCTGCGTCTGGGCGAGGGCAGCGGTTACACGACGGCGCTGAAGCTGTTGCAGGTCATGCACGCCAAGGGACTGGTGGAACGTGACGACGCGCAACGTGCCCATGTCTACCGTGCCACGGTCAGCAAGGAGCGCACGCAGAAGCGCTTCTTGCTGGACATGGTGCAGCGGGTGTTCGACGGTTCATCCTCGCAGCTGGTCTTGCATGCATTGGGTAGTCAGCGTGCCAGTCGCGAGGAGTTGCGCGCGATCCGCAGCTTGTTGAACAAACTCGACAAGGACGCGCCGTAATGGACGCATTGCCGTTGCTGCTTGCCAGTGCCCACCTGATTGGCTGGGCGCTGGTGCATTTCGTGTGGCAAGGGGCACTGCTGGGTCTTGTCTACGCGGCGGTGCGAGTTGTGTTGCCGCGCGGCGAGGCGCGCTATCGCTTCGGCATGGGGATGTTGATCGCGCTTGCCCTATGTCCGTTTCTGACTGTGTGGCGAATGCTGGATGCACCCTCGGCGGCTGCCCTTGCGGGGGGCGGAATTATCACGTCAGCCATCAGCGACACTGCCTCGACGATGGGCGCAGGAACAAGCAGCAGCTGGACGTGGGATGGCGCCCTCAATGCTGCTTTGCCTTGGCTTGTGCTGGCATGGTCTTTGGGCGTGCTGCTGCTTTCGGTGCGCGCGTGGCGGCAGTGGCGCGGACTGAAGGCACTGGTGCGGATGGCCGAGCAGTTGCCCACGTGGCAGCTGCGGGTCACCGACATGGCGGAACGCTTCGGCCTGCATCGGCGCGTCACCGTGTTGTGCAGCAAGGTCATTGCGACGCCGGCGCTGGTGGGTTGGATGCGGCCGGTAATTTTGTTGCCGATGGCGGTCGCATGCAGTTTTCCGGTGGCGCAGGTCGAGTTGATCCTTGCTCATGAGCTGGCGCATTTGCGTCGCTGGGATCCGCTCGCCAATTTGTTTCAGGTCGTGCTGGAAACCGTACATTTTTATCATCCGGTGGTGCACTGGATTTCTCGCGACGTTCGCAATGAAAGGGAAATCTGCAGCGACGAATTGGCGCTGTCCGTCAGTGGCGGAGACCGGCACGAATTTGTAGCCGCATTGGCCGAGTTGGGTGAATTGCGTGAGCGACACAGTTCGCTGCTGCTCGCTGCCAGTGGTGGCGTGTTGCTTGATCGCGTGCAGCATATGGTGGTGCCAGTACAGGAGGCCGCCCGGGCACGCACACCAGCGCGCTTTGTCGCGGTACTGCTCGGCGCCGTCCTGGTTTCACTCACGTTGCGGCTTGAATGGAAACAGGCCCAGCTTCAACGCAACCTGACCGATTCCATTGTGCAACTGCAGTCCATGATTACGCCGGCATGGCTGCCGTTGGCCCAATTGCATGTGACGTGGCACCTGCCCGATCTGGCGCCGACGCATGCTGTACTGGCGCGGCCCGTGATGGACACTCCGGTAGAAGAAGCTGCCAGGATCAATCCACTCGCTCCAAGCGTCACACATGCTCCAAGTGGCACACGTGAAGCGACGTTGCCGCGACCGGCGCCATTGCTGATTTCCGATTTGCTGCCGGTTCACGGCGAATCCATCGGGCACGTGGCGGCACCGGTGGCTGAGCTTGCCACGCCCGAGCCGCTAGCGCCGATGCCGATCCAGATGCGTCAGCCGATCTATCCGCAGAATGCGCTGGCAAGGGGCACTGAAGGGCAGGTCGTGGTCGAGTTTGGGGTGGCTATTGATGGCAGTGTGCAGGACTTGCATGTGGTCAGCGCGCAGCCTGAGGACGTGTTCGACCAGGCTGCCATCCAGGCCATGCGGGGCTGGAAATTTGCATCGCCGTCGGATGCGTCGGTCCCGCGGCGATATCGACAGACCCTGGTGTTCACGTTGAATGCGGCCAGCAAGGCTGCCACGTCGACAAACACACAAGCTGGCGACGACGTTCAGGCGCGAGTCGGCTGCCGGGTCGCTACGGGAACGCTGATCTGTCGCTCGCCGGGGGATATGGATTCCCACGCGGTCGAAACGATCGAGCAGCAGTAAGTCGTGTCATGGGCGGCAGGAATGCTTAACGGTGAAGCGGGTACGGGTTAACCACAGCGTAACCAGGGACATCCTATAAAGCATTTACTGTCTGTCTGCCTGATACTCCAACCGTCGAGGTTCGAGAGATGGCAGATGATGGTATCGGGGCTGTAGCTTGGGTCCAGGTGTGGCGACGGCGAGTCGTGCATCTGGGCCTTTTTCTTGCCCCCATGGTTTTACATTCAGTTTTCGCGCGGCGATCAGCCCGCTTCCCCACATCAAAGTTGTTAAGCTTGTTAAGCTTGTAGCCCCAGCCGTTCCATGTCCGGCTGCGCAGGAGTGACACATGCGCGTTCTGGTAATCGAAGACAACAGCGATATCGCGACCAACATCGGCGACTATCTGGAAGACCGCGGTCATGTGGTCGACTTTGCAGGCGACGGGGTCACCGGCCTGCATCTGGCCGTCGTGCACGATTTCGACGTGATCGTGCTGGATCTCACCTTGCCTGGCATGGACGGCCTGGAAGTGGCGCGCAAACTGCGCCACGAGGCGCACAAGCAGACTCCGATCCTTATGCTGACGGCGCGCGATGCGTTGGAGCAGAAGCTCACCGGTTTCGAATCCGGCGCCGACGACTACATGACCAAGCCGTTCGCGCTGCAGGAACTGGCAGCGCGGCTGGAAGTACTCGCGCGTCGAGGCAAGGGCCCGCAGAGCCGTGTGCTGAAAGTTGCCGATCTCACGTTCAACCTCGACACGCTCACGGTGAATCGCGAGGGCAAGTCGATCCAGTTGAATCCGATCGGCCTGAAATTACTGCAGGCGTTGATGGAAGCCAGTCCGTCGGTAGTCACCCGACAGGATCTGGAACAGCGCGTATGGGGCGAGGAGCTGCCTGACAGCGATTCGTTGCGCGTGCACATCCATGGCTTGCGCGCCGCGATCGACAAGCCGTTCGAGAAGCCGTTGATCCACACGCGGCACGGCATTGGCTACCGGATGGTCGAGCCGGATGCAGTCCAGGCGTAAGCTTCGCTTTCGATTGATCGTTTCCTTCGCGCTGTTCGGCTTCGGCCTCAGCGCGTTGTTTGCTGTGGCTTCGTTGTACGTGCGCGCGAAGGTCGAGAACCAGCTGATCACGGCCAGTCTGCAGAGTGACGTCAATCAGGCGGTGGAGAATAAGCACGAACATCCCGATCAGCCGCTCAAGTCCGATCTTATCGACGCGTGGCTGTGGAGCGATCGCACGATCTACAAGGCTCCGTTGAAATGGCAGAACCTGGCCACCGGTGTCTATGACATCAACGATCTTGATGAGAGCGGGTATCCGCGACACTACAAGCTGGCGGTAAGCCGCAAGTACGGGCTCATCGCGTTCCTCAGTTACGACATCAGCCGTGAAGACCTGGGCAAGCGTCAGCTGGTGACCGCGCTGGTCGGTGCGGTGGTTATTTTCAGCTTGCTGTCGCTGGCGATCGGACTGTGGCTTTCGCGCAAAGTACTAAAGCCGGTCAGCGAACTGGCGACTCGACTGCGCGATTTTCGCCGGGCCGGCAAGGCCGAGCCGCTGGCTCCGCACTTTGCCGACGATGAAGTGGGCGAGTTGGCGCATGCACTGGACGAATATTCCGCGCGGCTCACCGAAATGGTCGAGCGTGATCGTGAGTTCAACTCCGATGTCAGCCACGAGCTGCGCACACCGTTGGCGGTGATCGCCAGCACCACGGAATTGCTGCAGGGTTCGCCCGACCTGACGGAAAAACTGAGCGAACGCCTGAAGCGCATCGAACGCGCCTCGCGCCAGGCGACCGAACTGATCGAGGCGCTGTTGCTGCTGTCGCGCGCCGAACGCCGAGGGCCAACGCGTGGCGAAACCACCGAGGTCGGCAAGGTTGCCGCCGACGTGATCGAAAGCCAGCGCCCGCAGATGCGCGGCAAGCTGCTGACCATCGACCTGATCGTCAACGCGCCGGTTAACGTCAACGCACCGGCTTCGGTCTTGTCGGTAGCGCTGACCAATCTCATCGGCAACGCGATCAAGTACACGCTCGAAGGCAGCGTACTGGTCGAAGTGGGCGAGGGGCGGATTGAAGTAATCGACACCGGCCCCGGTATCAAGCCGGAAGACGCCGAACGACTGTTCCAGCGTGGCGTGCGTGGGGAAGGTGCCGGTGGCAGCGGTGCCGGACTCGGCCTGGCGATCGTGCGCCGGCTATGCGAGCTCTACGGCTGGGATGTGTCGATGCGTCCGCGTGCTGATGCAGACGGTGCGATCGCGAGCATCGTGTTCCGTTGAGTGGGCCGAGAAAGGCGAGGGCGAGGAGCGTAGGTTGGACTGAGCGCGGCGAAGCCCAACAGATACGTACCTCATACCTCAACCAACCCGCCGATACGTTGGGACGCGTCGACGCGTTCCTCGCCCCTCGCTAATCAGACCGCTTCCAGCCAGCCCCACTGGTCATTGGTCTTGCCGCTGAACAGACCAAAGAAAAGCTCTTGCAGCCGACGCGTGACCTGGCCAGCCTTGCCCGCGCCGACCTGCTTGCCGTCGACGGAACGGATCGGGGTGATTTCGGCGGCGGTACCGCACATCAGCAGTTCGTCGGCGAGGTAGAGATACTCGCGCGGAATGTCACGTTCGACCACTTCGATGCCATCTTCGCGGGCAAGTGTCTTCAGCGTGTCGCGGGTGATGCCGGCAAGAATCGAGGCGCTGGCGGGGGTGGTGTGCAGCACACCGTCGAACACCAGGAACAGGTTTTCGCCGGCACCTTCGCTAAGCAGGCCGGTGGAGGCCAGCGCGATACCTTCGCCAAAGCCGAGGCGACGCGCTTCGCGCGCAATCAACTGGCCGGACAGATAGTTGCCGCCGGCCTTTGCGCCTGCAGGAATGGTGTTCGGCGCGAAGCGCTGCCAGCTCGACACGCAGGCATCGATGCCACTTTCCAGTGCTTCAGCGCCCAGGTACGGGCCCATCGGCCATGCGGCCACGGCGACATCGATGGGTGTCTCGGCGGACAGCCCAAAGCCGCCCAGGCCCCGGTAGGCGACCGGGCGCAGATAGGCCGCGCCGAGCTCATTCTTCTTGATGACCGCGCGGCATGCCGCGGCCAGCTCGTCGGCCGAATACGGCAGCACCATGTCGTAGATCTTCGCCGACTGGTACAGGCGGTGAATATGATCGGTCAGTCGAAAAATGGCCGCACCATCCGGTGTGGCATAACTGCGGATGCCTTCGAACACGGACGAGCCGTAGTGCAGCGCGTGCGACATGACGTGCGTGGTTGCTTCCTGCCACGGCTTGATGCTGCCGTTCTGCCAGATCCACTCGGGGTATTGCTGCGCCATGACCGTTCTCCAATGGGGACCGCTCATGATAGCTGCTACACGTTGGCCTGGCGTTTCAGGCCCGGATTGGCCCACGCCATGACCGCGTCAGTCGGTATTGCGCAACCACAGGCAACCCGCGTGGCGCACGATGTCGAAGCGCAGTTCACGCGGGTCGCCGCTGCCGTCGTTACCGGCCATCTGCAGAACCAGCTGATTGCTGGCAGGCGCCGAGGCGGAAGCGGCTGCGTCAAGTGGATCGGCGCTGCTCTTGGCCCCAGCGGGGGGCGCATCCCCCACTGGCCCGAGATCCAGCAGCGGTTGCTTCACCAAGGCGCCCAGCGCACGGATATCGGCGACAGCTGCGCCATGGCCATAGCCATTCCACAGCATCAGCCCGGCCAACCGGTTGGCGTCGTGATTGGCAAATGCGTCGATCACGCTCTTCCGCAATTCGTCCCGCGTGGCCGCGCACAAGATCGGCGGCGGCTCCAAGGGCTGCTGCTGAGCGTCCTCCCTGGGCTTGGCAGCAGGCGCGAGCGCGGTGGCCTGCAGGGCGGCGCAGGGCTGGTCGGTGAATACCGGACTGCCATTCGCGCCGACGCAGCGTTCTATCGGGTTCTGCGCCGCGGCCGGCAAAGCCCAGGCGAACAGGATCAAGCACAACAGGATGGATAGCAGGCGCATCACGTCAGCATACCTGCGCCCTGGGTCAGACCAACCGATCGAGTACCGATTGGGTCGCCTTGGCACGATTGAGCGTGTAGAAGTGCAGACCCGGTGCACCCCCCTGCAGCAGGCGCTGGCACAACTGCGCTACGACCTCGGCCCCCAACGCGCGTACTGATTCTGCATCGTCTCCATGCGCCTGCATGCGCTTGGCGATCCAGCGCGGGATCTCGGCGCCACACATGTCGGAAAAGCGTTTCAGCTGGCTGTAATTCGCGATCGGCATGATGCCCGGCACGATCGGCACGTTCACACCCAACCGGCGCACGTCATCGACGAAACGGAAATACGCGTCGGGATTGAAGAAATACTGGGTGATCGCGCCGTTCGCGCCCGCATCGATCTTCGCCTTGAAATGATGCAGGTCGGCCAACGCGTCGTCCGCTTGCGGATGAATTTCCGGGTACGCCGCTACCTCGATGTGGAAGTGGTCACCGCTGTGTTCGCGGATGAAACTCACCAGCTCGGCGGCGTAGCGAAAATCGCCAGGCGTGGCCATGCCCGAGGGCAGGTCGCCGCGCAGTGCCACGATGCGCCGGTAGCCGGCCGCGCGATAACTGTCCAGCAGTGCGCCCAGCTCGGCGCGGGTGCCGCCCACGCACGACAGATGCGGCGCCACATTGAGGCCGTGCTGCGTGTGCAGATGCGCCACCGTGTCGCCGGTATAGCTAAGGGTCGAGCCGCCGGCGCCGAAAGTCACCGAGGCGTACTCCGGCTGATGCGCCTTAAGCAACTGCGCGGCGCGGTCCAGCTGCGTCCGTTGTTCATCGGTCTTGGGCGGGAAAAATTCGAAGCTGATGGCCGGCATGGCTAGTTCCAGGTAAGCAGTGCAGGCAAGTATATATCTCTATCTCGCGATGCAGCGATATATGAAATCGCTTCATCGCGGCCGCGTCTGCCTAGAGAGCTTTGCTTGTGGCGTGACTCTTTCATCGAAGCCGTGGTCACCTTCGCCCCCACGTCCCCACCCCACCTCTTCCTTCACCCACCTCCACCGTTCGCCCTGAGCGTAGCGCAGCAAAGTCGAAGGGCAGCCCGTCGACTTCGGCCCTGTGGGCCTACGCTCAGGGCGAACGGGTATGGCCGAAAAGAAGAAGGGCGCTTGCGCGCCCTTCTGAACTACTGCACGACTGATCGGGTGATCAGTAGCGGTAATGCTCCGGCTTGTACGGGCCTTCCACCGGCACGCCGAGATAGCCGGCCTGTTCCTTGGTCAGGGTGGTCAGCTTCACGCCGATCTTTTCCAGATGCAGGCGCGCGACTTCCTCATCGAGCTTCTTCGGCAGGATGTAGACCTTCGCCTCGTACTTGTCCTTGTTCGCCCACAGGTCGATCTGCGCCAACGTCTGGTTGGAGAACGAATTGGACATCACGAAGCTCGGATGCCCGGTGGCGCAGCCTAGGTTCACCAGGCGGCCTTCAGCCAGCAGGAAAATCGCGCGGCCATCCGGGAACACGTACTTGTCGACCTGCGGTTTGATGTTGATCTTCTCGACGCCAGCCATTTCGTTCAGCGCATCGACCTGGATCTCGTTGTCGAAGTGACCGATGTTGCAGACGATCGCCTGATCCTTCATCGACTTCAGATGCTCGAGCGTCAACACGTCCT
>Ga0302316_10000741_pt1 | contig 27670 bp, 25 predicted proteins | sample III_Palsa_N3_2_FD_200456 | JGI IMG/M metagenome (GOLD analysis project Ga0302316, IMG submission 200456) | Peat permafrost microbial communities from Stordalen Mire near Abisko, Sweden - III_Palsa_N3_2 | ecosystem: Environmental > Terrestrial > Soil > Palsa > Peat permafrost | place: Sweden...
AACGCTCTACCAGACTGAGCTATACCCCGCAACGAATGATCGAAGATTTCAAGTCATCGAAGCCTTCAAATGTTACGGGTGACACTGCGATCCGTCAATCCGTATCGAAGCACACACCTTGATTCCACATCTCCAAGAACTACGGAAAAATCGCTTTCCGTAAAAACAAAACGGGGTGCAAGCACCCCGCCTCGCTGCATAAATGGTGCGCCCGGAGAGATTCGAACTCCCGACCACCTAGTTCGTAGCCAGGTACTCTATCCAACTGAGCTACGGGCGCACTGAAAAACGTTTGACTCGCTGTATCGATGTTTGGGCATCAACACGCCGAACCAAGAAGCGGAATTATTCAGACTCCGCCCTCATGCGTCAACACTTTTCGTCAAAAAAATTTAATAGACATGCTGCCATTCGGCACTGATGGCTCTTTCTAGCGGGCTCCGATGAAATAGTTGGCGCAATGACGGCGGTCATAAATCGGAACAGTGGAAATCAAATAGGCGGCCATGGCCGCCTATTTGATCGAACGTATCTGATCACACGCTACAGAGCACTACAGACTCATCTCAAGCCTGCAGCCCTACATCAGCTCTCGAAGCCCGAGCGATTTTGTGCAGCGGGATCACCGACCTTCCCCACCGGCAAACCGGCATCGCTTTTCGGCGGTGGCGGCGGTGGCGTGCTGCTGGTCGGTGGATTTTTTGTCCAGTCGGCCGGCGGACCGGGCTCCCGCCCCGCCATGATGTCGTTGATCTGGTGCGCATCGATCGTCTCATACTGCAAAAGCAGCTCGGCCATGATGTGCAGCTTGTCCATATTTGCCGTCAACAGCTCCTTGCTACGCGCATAAGCGCGATCGAGAATGCCGCGCACGACTTCATCGATCTTGCTCGCAGTCTCGTTGGAGATGCTCTTGTGCTGGGTCACCGAGCGACCGAGAAATACCTCATCCTCGTCTTCACCGTAGGTCACCGGACCGAGTTCATCGGACAAGCCCCACTTGGTCGCCATGTTGCGCGCCATCTTGGTCGCGCGCTCAATGTCGTTGGAGGCACCGGTGGTGACCTTGTCGGCACCGAAGATCAACTCTTCCGCCACACGGCCGCCATAGAGCGAGCACAGTTGAGACTGGATCGCGACCCGGTTGATGCTGTACTTGTCGCCTTCGGGCAGATACATGGTGACGCCAAGCGCACGCCCACGCGGAATGATGGTCACCTTGTAGACCGGGTCATGCTCAGGCACCAGGCGACCGATGATCGCGTGACCCGACTCGTGATACGCGGTGAGCTTGCGCTCGTCCTCGCTCATCGCCATCGAGCGGCGCTCCGAGCCCATCAGGATCTTGTCTCGCGCCTTGTCCAGATGGCTCATGCGGACTTCGCGGGCGTTCTCACGCGCCGCAAACAACGCTGCCTCGTTGACCAGATTGGCCAGGTCCGCACCGGAGAACCCTGGTGTGCCTCGCGCAATCGTCATCGCATTGACGTCGCTGGCGGTCGGCACCTTGCGCATATGCACTTTCAGAATCTGCTCGCGGCCACGCACATCGGGCAGACCCACCACGACCTGACGATCGAAGCGACCCGGCCGCAGCAAGGCAGGATCCAGGACGTCAGGCCGGTTGGTCGCGGCGATCACAATGATGCCTTCGGTACCCTCGAAGCCGTCCATCTCGACCAGCAACTGGTTCAACGTCTGCTCGCGCTCGTCGTGACCACCGCCGAGCCCGGCGCCGCGATGGCGACCGACCGCGTCGATTTCGTCGATGAAGATGATGCACGGGGCGTGTTTCTTGGCCTGCTCGAACATGTCGCGCACGCGGCTGGCGCCCACGCCGACAAACATCTCGACGAAGTCTGAACCGGAAATCGCGAAGAACGGCACCTTGGCCTCACCCGCAATCGCCTTGGCTAGCAGGGTCTTGCCGGTGCCGGGCGGCCCAACCATCAGCACGCCACGTGGAATCTTGCCGCCCAGCTTCTGGAAGCGGCCCGGATCGCGCAGGAACTCGACCAGTTCGCCGACCTCCTCCTTCGCCTCGTCACAACCGGCGACATCGCTGAAATTGACCTTGATCTGATCCTCGCCCTGCAGCTTGGCACGCGAGCGACCGAAGCTCATGGCACCGCGACCACCGCCACCGGACTGCATCTGGCGCATGAACCAGATGAATACGCCAACGATCAGCAGCACCGGCAGCCAGCTGATCAGCAAGCCGATGAGCGAGAAGCCTTCCGATGGGTCCTGGCGGACTTCAACACCCTTGTCTTGCATCTGCTTGACAATCGGGCTGATGGACACGCCTACCTCAGGCACTACCGTACGGAAGGTGCTGCCATCCTTCAGCTTGCCGCTGATGGTTGCCGGCTGATCGGCGCTGATAACGGCGGTCGACACGTTACCGTTGTCGACGCTTTGCACGAATCCGCTGTAAGGCAGATCCGAGGAGGATGTGCCGTGCGGATTGAAGCTCTGGAAAACGGCGAATAGAACCGCCGCGATAATCACCCAGAGCAATACGTTTTTTGCTGTCTCATTCATGCGCGATTCTCGACCGGTTGCACCGCAGAAGGCTTTCTACCCATCGCCAGTGCGTACACCTCACGTGAACGGGCACGTGAGGCCTTTGGTTTACGCATAGTCACGCGGGTGAAGTCCGCGCGCAAGCTGCGCAAGTAATTGTCAAAACCGGCCCCCTGAAACAACTTGATCAGGAAAGAACCACCGGGCTTGAGCCACTGCCGACTAAAGTCCAGCGCCAGTTCGGCCAGATCCATGGCACGGATCTGATCGGCTAGCGCCACACCACTCATATTGGGGGCCATATCGGACAGCACAAGATCCAGCTTTTGGCCGTTCAACCGGGCCTCCAGCTCGCGCAAGACCGACTCTTCACGAAAATCACCCTGCAGGAAATCCACGCCAGCGATGCTCTGCATCGGCAGGATATCCAGAGCAACGACCGTGCCGGTATCGCCCATGCGCTGGCGCACCAGCTGCGACCAGCTGCCGGGGGCCGCTCCCAGATCGACCACGTGAATGCCCGGCTTCAGCAGACGATCGCGTTCGATCAGCTCTTCCAGCTTGTAGACCGCACGGGAGCGAAGGCCCTCGGCTTGGGCCTTTTTCACATAGACATCGTTGAAATGTTCGCGCAGCCAGACGGCACTGCTTTTACTGCGGGTCATGGTCGGATACAGCCAGGAAGAGGGAGATTGCTGAGAGGCCGAGAAAACACGCGTTAACGATTACAACAGTACACAGGATCGTTCATCACTTGTGACGATCGAATGTTTTCCGGCATGCGGCTTGTGGACGCATGATACCCTTAGATGTTGAATGACAGCGAATCGAGTACGCACGACATGGCACTTTCCTCCTCGCAGATCCGTTACCTGCGCAGCCTCGCTCATGATCTGAGCCCGGTCATCCTGCTCGGCAACAAAGGCGCCAGCGACGCTGTCACCAAGGAACTCGGCCTGGCTCTTAGCCAGCACGAACTGGTCAAGGTCAAGCTGTCCGGTGGCGACAAGGAAGAGCGCCAGGCCCAGATTGCTGTTTTGACCGAAGGCACCCAAGCGGAGACGATCCAGCAGATCGGCCACGTGGTGGTGCTTTTCCGCCGCAATATCGACGAGCCGAAGATCGCCCTGCCGCGCTGATGGATCTATCCCTCGACCAGGCTGAAGGCTATCTGCTTGTGCGTCGAGTCGGCGCGCAAAGCATCACACTGATCGATCGGGAGCTGTCCAGCAGCTTTCTGCTGGCACCGGATAAGGCCATCGAGAACTGGGGTGTCGACGACGCCAGCCAGCTCGATGCCGACCACGTCGGTGCTCTACTGGACTTGCAACCCGAGCTCGTAATTTTGGGTACCGGCCAGCGCCAGACATTCCCGGCGGCGGCCTTCATGGCCGGCTTTCTTCGCCGGAACGTCGGCATCGAAGTGATGGACAACGCCGCCGCCGCGCGTACCTACAACCTGTTGGCGGGTGAAGGGCGACGGGTCGTTGCCGGGTTTATTCTGCCGACGCCTTGATTCGACGCGACTTGCGTTGCCGTTATAGCCTTAGTGCGGCGGCAGATAACCCAGCGGATCGACCGGGTTGCCGTCCTTGCGGATCTGGAATTCCAGTTCGTTGCGGGTCGCGCCAGTGGAACCCATTTCGGCAATCTGCTGTCCGGCGGTGACTCGCTGACCTTCCTTGACCAGACGCTTGCTGTTGTGGCCATAGGCCGACAGGAAGCTGTCACTGTGCTTGATGATGACCAGCTCGCCGTAACCGACCAACCCGTTGCCGCTATAAACCACGACACCGTCCGCCGCAGCGTGCACGGGATCGCCGGCGTTGCCACCGATCTCGATACCGGGAATGGCATCGCCCGTCTGGAAGCGTTTGATTAACGTGCCCTGCGCCGGCCAACGCCATGTCACGCCGCTGACCGCACGTGAGGGGCCGGTAGAGACCACCTGCGCGGGCGCGGGTGGTGGCAGCACCGCTGGCGACGGCGTCTTTACGCCCGCTACCGGTACCACGCTGGTTGTTGTTGTGACCGCAGGCACCACCGGCTTGGGGGGCGCCGTGACGACTGGCGTGACACCTGCGCTTGCCGGGCTTGGCGGCTTCGAACTGGACGATGCAGCAGCCGGCGTGGTCACGGATTCAAACATCGGTGCCGATGCAACCGCGGGAGTGGGCGATGAATGCGCCGTAGATGCCGGGGCAACAGCTGGCGCCGGACCCGGCGGCGGCGGCGGGGCACCGCCGGGATGCCCTGTTGCAACAGCAGTTGCCGTCACCGGAGAAAGTTTCAAACGCTGCCCGGGATGGATGGTGTAAGGCGCAGCGACAGAATTCCACTGTGCCAGATCGCGAAAGTCCACTTTGTTGCGAAAGGCGATTGAATACAGTGTGTCGCCCTTCACCACCTGATAGCTACCGCCGGGAATCGACGTATGTGCAGGCGCCGCAACACTGCCGCCACTGTAACCACCGCCGGCAGCCGGCTCCACCACCACCGAACTGTGCATGGTGCTACAGGCGGCGAGCGTCAAGGATGCAACCGCAATCGTCAGAACAGGCAGGTGTCGAGTCATGGTGAGCAGCATACCGAGGCGCCATCCCTCTTCCTATACTTTCTCATCACTCTGTGGCCGACGCTCAACGCAACCACAACCACCAGACCAGCAGCAGGCCGAGCAGCACCAGCGCGATCCAGCCAATCCACTCGATATATTTGTGCAGAATACGCTCGGCACGCTCGCCAAAAAGACGGATCAGCAACGCCAGCAACCACACACGTTTACCTCGCCCCAGCCCGATGCAAACGAGGAACGGCAGCACCGGCACGCCGATGATGCCGCAGGCCCAGGTAACAAACTTCATCGGTACGACCGGCTGCAGCGCAGCCAGAATCAGTACACCGAACAGTCCCCACTGGTGATGGACCATCTGCTGGCGTAATACAGTGACGCCCTGCTCGATCGGTACCAGCAGATGCAGCGAATCGAGCACGGGCCGTAGAGCCTGAAATGCCCAATGACCCAGCGCATATCCCACCAGCGCACCCAGCAGCGAAAACAGCAGGCTCAGATTCGCAAAGTGAAACGCCTTGTGCCGTTTGCCCAGCATCATCGGCGCCAGCATCACTTCCGGCGGAATCGGGAAAATGAAGGCCTCGACGAAGCTCAGTCCACAAAGGTAATAAATTGCCTTCGAGCTGCGCGCCCAGACCAGCGCCTGGGCATAGAGTTTTCCAAACAGCCGCATCAGCCAATCCCGCCAAGCAGTGGCACGAAACTGACCGGGCCGAGTTCTTCTTGCATAAAGTCGCCTTCGCCATCGCCGCGCATGCGGATCAACGTCTGGCTGCTGGCCGAACCGACCGGTGCCACCAGCACGCCGGTGGGCGTGAGTTGATCGAGAATGCGTGTGGGGATCGTGTCGCCCGCGGCAGTGAGGATAATCGCATCGAACGGCGCCTCCTCCGGCCAGCCCAGCTTGCCGTCATCATGCTTCGAGCGCAGGTTGGTGATACCCAGCTGACGAAAGCGTCGACGCGCCTGGCGCAGCAGCTCCTCGATGCGCTCCACCGTGAAGAGCTCCGGCACCAGAGCCGCCAACACGGCAGCCTGATAACCCGAGCCTGTACCAATCTCGAGCACCCTCTTCGGCATGCCCTGTTTCGAATCGAAGTGCTCCAGTAGCACTTCGGTCATACGCGCCACCACCCACGGCTGCGAGATGGTCTGGCCGTGGCCGATCGGCAGCGCGGTATTTTCGTAGGCACGCGAATGCAACGCCTGATCGATGAAGTGGTGACGCGGCAAATTGCGGATCACCTCGATCACCCGGGTATCGCGGATACCGCTTTCCTTCAGGCTGACCGCCAGACGGTCACGCGCGCGTTGGGAGGTCATGCCCTCGCCCTTCAGTTCTGCCGCCGGCAATCGATAAACCGTCATCTTTCAGACGACCTCGTGGCTGGCAGTGTGGTCGAGCGCCATGGGGGTGCTCAACATGTTATCGCTCAACTCTTCGATCCAGCTGCTGACTTTTTCCAGCGCCTGGAAACGCGTGAGGTCGACATGGATAGGCGTTACCGAGATAAAACCGCGCTGCACCGCGTTGAAATCGGTACCGGGGCTGTCGTCGTCTACCTCACCTGCTGGCCCGATCCACCAGATCGGTCGGCCGCGCGGGTCGGTCTGTGCCACCGAGGGCGCCGAGCGATGGCGGCGACCCAGGCGAGTCACTTCGAAACCCTGAATTTCTTTCCAGGGCCGATCGGGTACGTTGACGTTGAGAATCGTGTCGGCCGGCAGCGGGTCGACCAACAGGCGCTGCATCAGCAACAACACGGCCTGCGCGGCCGAGTCGTAGTGTTGACCGTTGTGATCCTTGGTGACCAGCGATACCGCGATCGCCGGCAGTCCGAGGAAACGCCCTTCCATCGCCGCCGATACCGTGCCGGAATAAATCACGTCGTCGCCGAGGTTGGCCGAATTATTGATGCCGGACACCACGATATCGGGCTCGTGGTCGAGCAATCCGGCCAGCGCCAGATGCACGCAGTCGGTTGGCGTACCAGCCACACGAAAATAGCCCTTGCCCATCGGAAGCACCCGCAAGGGCGAGTCCAGGGTGAGTGAATTGCTGGCGCCGGAACGGTCGCGATCGGGCGCCACCACGGTCACCTCGCCGACCTCGCGCAAGCGCTCGGCAAGCACGTGGATGCCCGGTGCATCCACGCCATCATCGTTACTGACCAGAACTCGCATGCTGCTCCGTTGAAAGCTGACGGTGGCGCACCGCGGTGATTTTCACGGTACGCCTTAACCGTTGAAGTCTACCGGAGCGCGTGGGTGGTTTCACACGAATCGGCCGCGATCCGGCGCATTCGCACCATCGCACGGGCTTTGGTTAGCATGGAGCCATGAAACGCCGCGCCCCCGTACCAATCGATGACGACGACAGCCGCCTGTTTCGCGAGTCGATCGGCGAGGTGCGTCGACTTGATCCGGTGACGGCACCACCGGCCCCGGCAAAACCAGCACCACATCCGCACATGTTCGAAGCGGACGAAGCCTCGGTACCCGGCGAACTGCTCGACATGGCCTTCGATCCAGCCATCCTCGAAGTCGGTGAAGAACTGAGTTATCTGCGCGATGGCTACTCACCCAAGCTGCTGCGGCAGCTCAAGCGCGGCCAGTTCAGCGTACAAGACGATATCGACCTGCATCAGATGAACGCCGCTGCCGCCCAAGCCACCATCGTGATGTTTCTGGCCGAAGCCAAACAAAACGGGCTGCGCTGCGTGCGCATCGTGCATGGCAAGGGCCTGCGCTCACGCGCCGCCGGGCCCGTATTGAAAGGCCTGACCGATCGTCTGCTGCGGCGGCGCGACGACGTGATCGCCTTTGCTTCGGCGCGTCCAGCCATGGGCGGCACCGGCGCAGTCGTGGTGTTGCTGAAAGGCTAAGAGCCTGTTCACGATCTCCACGTAGCCCGCGTTGTGCCGTGGCGGTCGTCCGGTGGTGGTGCGTGGTTTACACCTTTCTCGGTGTGCAGCGCCTGACTGGCGGTCAGGCCAAGCCGCGCGCTGCCGCTGGGCGGCCGCCACGACGCAACCCTTCGGGCCGGGTCGGTTTGCACCCATGCCGGCGTCATCACTCGGTCGTGTACCGACGTACACTCCCTCCTTCTTCCTTGGCCTGCGCGCAAACCGCTCCCGGCGCGGGCCACGCGGAGATCATGAACGGGCTCTAAGCGATTTCAGCGATCAGTTCAGCGCCAACTCGCGCACGACAACCGTGGCATACGCACCGGCTGGCAGTTCGAAAGACAGCTCCAGCGCGTCGTCATCCAGCCAGCGCCACTTCAAATCCGTCGGCACCAGCCGGAGCGGCCTACGCTCCTGATCCATGCGCGCCGCGACCAGGCCGGCTGCCAGATCGCTGTAGCTTTCGGCAATCGACTGTTCCAGCGCACCAGCTTCACTTTGGCTGGGCCGTTCGCCCTGGCCCCACAGCGGACCAGATGGATGGATGTCCAGACGCGCCAGTCGTTCGGCCAGTACGTCACTGAAAGGTTCCGGGCCGAACCACGAACGTGAACCGGCCAGCGCCCATATTTCGCCATCGAGCGGTGTGTCCCACGCATCGCGTTCAACGCGCGCGGCCAGCACGCTGTTGAAGATCTGCGAGCGCGCGGCCGACAAGAGAAACGAACGCTTGTCGCGTTCGACGCGGCGCCCGGCGAACATCGAGCGCGCCTGTGCCACGTTGCCGCCTTCGCGACCGAAACGCTGTTCACCGTAATAGTTCGGCACGCCGCGCGCGGCGATCTGCTGAAGCACGCGTTCGGCCGCTTCGCGATCGCCCTGCACCTGACGCAGTACCAGCACGAAACGATTGCCGCGAAGCGCGCCACGCTTGAGCTTGCGCGAATGGCGCGTCGCGGCCAGCACTTTCACTTCGGCGTGAGGAAAAGTCGACCAATCCGGATCAGGCTTGCCGGCCAACTGAACCGAGAAAGTCTGACGAGTTACCGCATGCCGATCCTTCATGCCGGCGTAGCCCACCGCGACCTGCGACACGCCGGCAAACTTCGCCAACTCGCGTGCGACCCAGTCCGTATTCGCACCGCGCTTTTCTACCCACAACAGTGCGTGTTCGCCCTGACCGTCGGCGTCGTAACCCAGCACTTCCTCGACCCGAAAATCGTCCGGTGTGCTGCGCAGCCGAGCCTGCAACGGGGGGGCGCCGTAGGCCCAGGGAAGCGCTTCGTTCACGGACGTGGTCTGAGCCGCCTCGGTGGTTACCGGCTGGTTTTGAGTTTCTTCGGATTCGGACATGACGCTCCACCGGCAGTGCCGGCATTCAATAGTTCAACGAGCGCTCAAAGCCGCTCAAGTAGCACAACAGCCTGTGCCGCGATGCCTTCGCCACGACCAGTGAAGCCGAGCTTTTCGGTGGTGGTGGCCTTGACGCTGATGCGGCCAGGATCGCTATCCAGATCAGCGGCCAGACATTCGCGCATCGCCTGCGCGTGCGGCCCGACCTTCGGCCTTTCGCAAATCACCGTAATGTCGGCGTTGCCCAGCGCGTAGCCATGTTGTTCCATCAGCAACGCCGCATGGCGGAGAAACTGGCGGCTATCGGCATTGCGCCAGCGTTCGTCGGACGGTGGAAAATGGGTGCCGATATCACCCAAGGCCAACGCACCGAAAATGGCATCGCACAACGCGTGGATCACCACGTCGCCATCCGAATGCGCGACCACGCCATGACTGTGCGGCACGCGCACGCCGCCCAGGGTGACATGATCGCCATCGCCGAAGGCATGCACGTCGAAGCCGTTACCGATACGCATCATGCCGTCCTCGCCAACAGAAATTCGGCCAGCGCAAAATCCGCAGCGGTGGTGACCTTGATATTGTCCTCGGCACCTTCGACCAACAGTGGCGCGAAACCAGCCAGCTCCATCGCCATGGCCTCATCGCTTACTTTCACGCCACGCGCAGTGACGTCGCGCAATGCCGAAGTCAGCTCGCCGCGTCGAAACATCTGTGGCGTGAAGGCCCGCCAGCGTTCATCGCGCGGTTCGGTGGCCATGCTGCGCGCCGCGGCATCCGCGCGTTTCAAGGTATCGCGCAGGGGCGCGCCGAGTAGGCCACCGTCGTCTACCGTGACGCAATCGATCAAGCGGCTGATATCGGCGCTACGCACGCAAGGCCTGGCAGCGTCATGGACCAGCACGAACGCATCGTCGCCCACCACGGCGGGTAATGCATGCAGACCAGCCAGTACCGAATCGCTTCGCTCATTCCCACCCACAGCGGTAAGCACCGGCTTGCCATGCAGTGAATCGATGTCGGTCCAATGCACATCCGATGCGTTGAGCGTCACGAGCAACCCGGCAATCTGTGGGTGTGCGGCGAGACGATCCAGCGTATGCATGATCAACGCCCGCCCCGCCAGCGGCAGATATTGCTTGGGGCAGTCTCCGCCAACCCGAGTGCCGCGGCCTGCTGCCGGCACCACGCACCAGAACACCGGCGATGGGAGCGGCGGGGTGCTCACGGTTGACCGGCTTGCGCCGCCGATGATGCTGCCGCGGGCGATGCCGTAGTAGCTGCTGCTGGCGTTTCGACGACCTGATAGAACGTTTCGCCCGGCTTGATCAGACCCAGCTCGGTACGCGCACGCGCCTCAACTGCCTGGTCACCATGCTTGAGATCCAGCACATCGGCACCGAGCGCCTGATTGCGCTGCTGCAGCCGATCATTTTCATCGGTCTGTTTCTTCACGGCGATGCGCAGGCTGTCGACGTCGCGCATGCTGCCCGCACCGGACCACAGCTTCAGCTGCAGTCCGACCAGGACAAGGATCAGAATCAGGGCGACCCAGCGCAGCATCGGCAGTCAATCGCCCCGCTCAGCCCGGCAGCTTGCTGAGGTTGGGGAACGCATTGCGACCGGCGTAACGCGCGGCGGTGCCTAGTTGCTCCTCGATCCGCAGCAACTGGTTGTATTTCGCCACGCGATCGCTGCGGCACAGCGAACCGGTCTTGATCTGGGTTGCCGTCGTCGCGACGGCTATATCGGCAATCGTGGTGTCCTCGGTTTCGCCCGAGCGATGCGAAATCACCGCCGAGTACCTGGCCGCATCGGCCATCGCAATCGCTTCCAGTGTCTCGGACAGCGTGCCGATCTGGTTGACCTTGATCAGGATCGAGTTGGCGATGTGCTTTTCGATACCCTCGCGGAAGATCGCCGGATTGGTGACGAACAGATCATCGCCGACCACCTGGATGCGATCACCGATGGCATCGGTCAGCAACTTCCAGCCGTCCCAGTCGCCTTCGGCCATGCCGTCCTCAATGGTGACGATCGGATACTGCTTGGCCCAACCGGCCAGCAAGTCGACGAACTGTTCGGAGGTGTACTTTTTACCTTCACCCGCCAGATCGTACTTGCCGTCCTTGTAGAACTCCGAGCTGGCCGCGTCGAGCCCGAGCAGGATCTCGCTACCGACCTTGTAACCGGTCTTGCCAATCGCTTCGAGAATCGTATCGAGTGCTTCGATGTTCGATCGCAGGTTGGGTGCGAAACCGCCCTCGTCGCCGACGGCGGTGCTCAATCCGCGCCCATGCAACACGCTCTTCAGCGCATGGAAAATCTCCGCACCGGCGCGCAGTGCCTCGGCGAAATTAGGCAGGCCGACCGGCAATACCATGAACTCCTGCACGTCGATATTGTTGTCGGCATGCTCACCACCGTTGATGATGTTCATCATCGGCACCGGCAGGGCGCCGGGCTTACCGTTCGACAGATACTTCCACAGCGGCTCATGACGCGAAGCCGCCACGGCATGCGCCGCTGCCATCGAAACACCGAGCAGCGCGTTGGCGCCGAGTTTGCCCTTGTTCGTCGTACCGTCGAGCGCAATCAGCTTGGCATCGAGACCTTTCTGATCGACCGCATCGAAACCCTTCAGCGCATCGGCGATTGTCGTATTGACGTTCCCCACGGCGTTCTTCACACCCTTGCCGCCGTAACGCGACTTGTCACCGTCGCGCAATTCCACTGCCTCACGCGAACCAGTCGATGCACCGCTCGGCACTGCCGCGCGGCCGAAGCTACCGTCGCTCAAGGTGACTTCGGCTTCCAGCGTGGGATTACCGCGTGAATCGAGAATTTCACGGGCGTGAATACGGGTGATTTCGGTAGTCATGAGTTTCCTGTGAGAGGTAGCTAACGAGAGTTTTGCGCGAACGATCTTGCCGGGCGCTTATATCGAATCTTCGAGAAACGCGTGACGCTTAGTAACCGCATCGAGCGCCATCAACGTTTCCAGCAGCGCTTCCATCTTGTCCAGCGGCCACGCGTTCGGGCCGTCGCTCAGCGCCTTGCTCGGATCGGGATGCGTTTCGGCAAACAGGCCAGCAATACCTACCGCCACCGCCGCGCGCGCCAGCACCGGCACGAATTCACGTTGGCCACCGGAGCTTGTGCCTTGACCACCCGGCAGCTGCACCGAATGGGTGGCGTCAAATATTACCGGGCAGTGGGTCTCGCGCATCACGCTCAAACTGCGCATGTCGGAGACCAAGTTGTTATAACCGAAGCTGGCGCCGCGCTCGCACACCATGATGTCATCGTTGCCAGCGGCCTTGGCCTTGGCCACCACGTTCTTCATGTCCCATGGTGCGAGAAACTGGCCTTTCTTTATGTTCACTGGCTTGCCGGCACGCGCAACCTTCTGGATGAAATCGGTCTGCCGGCACAGGAAGGCCGGCGTCTGCAGCACGTCGACGACCGAAGCCACCTCGTTCATCGGCGTGTATTCGTGCACGTCGGTCAGCACCGGAACACCGATCTGGCGGCGAACCTCACCGAGAATGCGCAGACCTTCTTCCAGGCCAGGTCCACGAAAGCTTTCGCTGGAGGAACGATTTGCCTTGTCGAAGCTGGACTTGAAAATGAAGTTGACGCCGAGCTTGCCGGTGATCTCTTTCAACTTGCCGGCGACATCCAACTGCAGCTGTTCGGACTCGACCACGCAAGGACCAGCGATCAGGAACAGAGGCTGGTTCAGTCCAATCTCAAAACCACAGAGCTTCATGCGATCGACTCCTGCTGGGCCAGTCGATGACCGTCACGCACCGCCTTGTACTCGCGCGCTGCGCGGACAAAGCCGATGAACAACGGATGGCCATCGCGTGGCGTGGAAGTGAACTCGGGATGCGCCTGGCAACCGAGGAACCACGGATGTTGCTGCGGCGGCAGCTCAACGATTTCCACCAGCAGATCGTCCATCGACTTGCCGGAAATCACCAGCCCGAGATCCTCGAAGGCCTGGCGATAGCGGTTGTTGAACTCATACCGATGGCGATGGCGCTCGGCGACGACATCCTGACCGTATAACTCGCGCGCTAGCGTGCCGGCCTTGAGGCGGCACTCCTGCGAACCCAGCCGCATGGTGCCGCCCAGGTCGGAGCGATCGCTGCGCTGCTCGACTTCTCCCGTGGCAGTCGTCCATTCGGTGATCAGCGCGATCACCGGATCCGGTGTATTGCGGTCATTCTCGCTGGAGTCCGCTTCCGGCAAATTCGCCACGTGGCGGGCAAAGTCGATCACCGCCGCGTGCATGCCGTAGCAAATGCCGAAATATGGCACGCCATGTTCGCGCGCATAGCGGGCGGCCAGAATCTTGCCTTCAAAGCCGCGCTTGCCGAATCCACCGGGCACCAGGATCGCATCGACACCTGCCAGAACGGCGGCTGCACCATCGGCCTCGATCTGCTCAGAATCGATCCACTGCAGATTGACCCGCGTCTGCTGCTTGATGCCACCGTGGCGCAGCGCTTCGCCCAGCGACTTGTATGCGTCCTTGTGCTCGACGTATTTGCCGCAGATGGCGATGGTGACTTCATCCTTGGGATTCACCACCGCGTCCACGGTACGCTGCCAGGCGGAAAGATCCGCCGGTTTGGCATTGAGGCCGAGACGCTTCACCACGATATCGTCCAGACCCTGGCTATGCAGCCACAGCGGCGTCTTGTAGATCACATCCACGTCGACTGCGCTGATCACCGCCTGCTCCGGCACGTTGGTGAACAAGGCGATTTTACGGCGCTCGCCTTCCGGCAGCGGCTGTTCGCTGCGGCAAAGCAGGATGTCGGGCTGGATACCGATCGAGCGCAGCTCCTTTACCGAGTGCTGGGTCGGCTTGGTCTTGATCTCACCGGCAGCCTTGATATATGGCACCAGGGTGAGGTGCATGAACACCACTTTTTCCTGGCCATGTTCAATGCGCAGCTGGCGAATGGCTTCGAGGAAAGGCAGCGATTCGATATCGCCGACCGTACCGCCGATCTCCACCAGCGCCACGTCAAAGCCACGCGTTGCTTCGTGAATGCAGTGCTTGATCTCGTCAGTGATGTGCGGAATCACCTGCACTGTGGCGCCGAGGTAATCACCACGGCGCTCCTTGCGGATCACCGATTCGTAAATTTTGCCGGTGGTGATCGAGTTCTTGCCGGCGAGACGGGTGTTGACGAAGCGCTCGTAGTGGCCAAGGTCGAGGTCGGTCTCCGCGCCGTCGTCGGTCACGTAGACCTCGCCGTGTTGGAAGGGGCTCATCGTGCCCGGATCCACATTGATATACGGATCGAGCTTCATCATGGTGACCGAAAGCCCACGGGCTTCCAGAATCGAAGCCAGTGAAGCCGCAGCAATGCCCTTGCCAAGCGAGGACACCACACCGCCGGTGACGAAAATCAGGGGGGTCATGGAAAGTAGCCGTGCTGGAAATAGGCATTTTAGCGGCAGAACCGTCCCGCTGCGAGAGAGCATTTAATAATCGACCGTTTTAATTCATCTGCGCGGCCGTCGCAGCGGGTGAAAAAGCCGCAGAGCGCCTGCTAGCATGACCGCATGAACAATTCAGCCAGCAACCCGACAGACCGCAACTCGATCCGCGTCCGGCTGGTCGCCCTGCGCGCGGCTATGCAGCAACATGGCGTGTCCGCCGTGCTCGTACCCAGCGCCGACCCGCATTTGTCCGAATATCTGCCCGAACACTGGCAGGCACGGTCGTGGCTGTCCGGCTTCACCGGCTCGGCTGGCACCCTGATCGTTACCGCAGACCACGCCGGCCTGTGGACCGACTCGCGCTATTTCTCGCAGGCCGAGCAACAGCTGGCCGGCACGGGCATCTCGTTGATGAAGCTGCAGGTGCCACATGCCGCCGAGCATCTGGTCTGGTTGCAAAAAAATCTGCATGAAGGCGATGTGCTGGCGATTGCCGGCGACAGCATTGCGGCGGGCTCGCAGCGGCAAATCGAGAAACGATTGAGCCAGAGCGGCGCCACCCTGCGTACGGACCTCGACCTGCCTGGCGCGATCTGGCCCGATCGCCCCGCGCTGCCGCAGGCGCCCGTAGTCGCGCACGAAGCTGCTTTCGCCGTGATTCCATGCGCCGAAAAGCTGACCCGCGTGCGCGATGCAATGCGCAAGCTCGGCGCCACGCACCACCTGCTTTCCAGCCTTGACGATATCGCCTGGCTGACCAATCTGCGCGGCAGCGATGTCGAGTGCAATCCCGTGTTCCTCGCCCATTTGCTGATCGAAAGCAGCGGACGCGGCACGCTGTTTGTCGCCCGTGGCAAGCTCAGCGATGCGCTGGTCGGCGCGCTGGCCGCCGATGGCATCGCGATCGCAGACTACGCCTCGGTTACTTCGGCGCTGAGTGATCTGGGCGCCGGCGACAGCCTGCTGCTGGATAGCGGCCGCGTCGTCAGCACGATCGATGCAGCCATCAAGCCGGCGGTAAAGCGCATCGACGCGGCCAATCCCAGCACCGCGATGAAGGCATGCAAGAGTGCGGCGGAACTGGACCACGTACGCGAAGTGATGCGGCGTGATGGCACGGCACTGGTCTGCGCCTTTCGTCGACTGGAACAGCGGTTGGCGGCCGGCATGGCACTGACCGAACTCGACGTCGATACGCTTCTCTATGAGGAACGCTCAATCCAGCCCGGCTACGTCGGCAAAAGCTTCGATACGATTGCCGGCTATCAGGCCAACGGCGCGCTGCCGCATTATCGGGCGACACCCGAGCAGCACAGCGATCTGCAGGCGAAAGGTCTGCTGCTGATCGATTCGGGCGGCCAATACCTCGGCGGTACCACCGACATCACCCGCGTACTGGCACTTGGCCCCACCACGGAGGAGCAGCGGCGAGACGCCACGCTGGTGATGAAAGGCATGATTGCGCTCAGCCGCGCACGCTTTCCCAAGGGAGCGAGCGGCCCGCAACTGGATGCGCTGGCGCGAGCACCGCTATGGGCATCAGGCATGGACTATGGCCACGGCACCGGCCATGGCGTGGGCTACTTTCTCAACGTACACGAGGGCCCGCACGGCATCCGGCCGCCGGTATCCGGCAGCGCTCTGGTGGCCCTTGAGCCGGGCATGATCAGTTCGATCGAGCCGGGCCTGTACAAGCCCGGCCGACATGGCATCCGCCACGAGAATCTGGCCGTGGTGATCGAAGCGGACCAGACCGAGTTCGGCGAGTTCTACGCCTTCGAAACGCTCACGCTGTGCCCGTTCGACCGCAACGCGCTGGAAATTTCGTTGCTGAATCCCGAAGAGCGCGCCTGGCTCGACGACTACCATGCCAGCGTGCGCGCCGCATTGAGTCCGCTGCTGGAAGAGGCCGACCTCGAATGGCTCAACCGCCACTGCGCGCCGCTGCAGGCAACATCGAAGGAAGCTGTCCCTGCCTAGGCCCCAGCACCAACTCAGGTGCGCTTGGGCGGAACCAGCCGCAACTTGGTCGTTCCCTGCGAAGCGCTCGGGCGCAACAGACGCTCGATCTTGTCCGGACTGATCGGGTAGGAATACAGGTAGCCCTGTCCTTCGACGCATCCCGCGCGCACCAGAAAATCGTGCTGCGCCTCGGTCTCGATACCTTCGGCAATTGTCGTCAGACCCAGACTTTTTGACATCGCAATCATCGCTTCGGCAATGGCCGCATCGCCCCCATTGTCCGGCAGTCCTACTACGAAGGAACGGTCGATCTTCAGGTAGGCCACGGCCGGCAGCTTGAGGTACGACATCGAGGAATAGCCGGTACCGAAATCGTCGATCGCCACATCGATGCCCAGCGTATGCAGCATTTGCATCGTGCGCTCGGTATCTTCGCCCAGGCGCAGCATCGCACTCTCGGTTATTTCCAGCAGCAGGCGTTGTGCGGGTATCTGACGAGCCTGCAAGGTGCGGCTGATACCTTCAACAAAAGCCGGCTGGCCAAACCATCGCGCCGAAATATTCACTGCCACGCGGATGCCCGGCAAGCCAGCAAGGTCCCACGCCTGTATTTGCGCGCACGCCGCTTGCAGCACCCACTCGTCGATGCGGCGAATCATACCCAGGCTTTCCGCCACAGGAATGAACTCACCCGGCATCACCTCGCCACGCTCGGGATGCTGCCAGCGCAGCAAAGCCTCGACCGCAACGATGCGCCCAGTGCGCAGCTCCACACTGGGCTGGTATACAAGGTGAAACTCATCGCGCGCCAACGCCTGCCGCAGTTCGCTCGCCAGTTGCAGACGACGTCGCGTGTCCGCGTGCATCATTGGCGAATAGAAGCGAAACGCGTTGCGTTCCTGGGTTTTCGCGGCGTACATGGCAGCATCGGCGTTGGCGAGCAGCGCTGTCGCATCAGCGCCATCAAGCGGATAACCCGCGATACCGATGCTGGCACTGAGCACGATTTCGTATTCGTCCACGACAAACGGTTCCGACAGACTGGCTAGCAGACGGCTGACCATCGGACGGGCGTCTTCGCGCAAGCTCAGTCGATGGATAAGCACGGTGAACTCGTCACCACCGATACGCCCCGCCATATCGCCCTCGGCCAGCTGCTGGCGGATACGCTCGGCCACCTTGACCAGCAACCTGTCGCCGATAGCGTGGCTATAACTGTCGTTGACGATCTTGAACGCATCCAGATCGATGAACAGCACGGCAACGGCCATGCGCTCGTGCTCAGCAACAACGATGGCTTCCGAGCACTGGCGCTCGAACTCAGCCCGATTGACCATCCCCGTCAGTGCATCATGCCGCGCCAGATGCTCCAACCGGCGCTGATTGGCCTTGCTGGTGAATATATTGGTGAATACCGCCACGTAATACACCACGTGACTGTCCGTATCGCGGATCACGCTGATGCTCAGCTGCTCGGGATAGGTACTGCCGTCGCGCCGCATGCTCTGCACTTCACCGAGCCAGTTATGGCCTGCCGCAATATTTTTCCAGATGGACGACGGTAGCGGCGTGCCATCGGGGAGCCTGCGAGTGTCTTCAAACGGCTTGCCAAACAGATCACGCGTGGTGAAGCCGGTGATACCGGTGTGCGCCGCATTGGTCGATACGATGCGTCGATCGGCATCGGCAATGATCACTCCCTCGACGATGCTGGCCAACGCCTCGGCAGCGACTCGGCGCTCCTGTTCCATCGCCACCCGCTCGGAGATGTCGCGGATGATCGCCTGCCGCACTGGGGTGCCACTCCAATCAACCAGGCTACTCTGCGTTTCGACAGGCCGCTTGCTGCCATCGGCGTTGAGCAACGCGTTGATAGCAGGGCTGCCCTCCTTGCGTGAAATCTGCTGCGTAAACAGATGAACAAACCTGTCGCCAATCAGCTGATCCCATGTGCGCCCGGTCCACACCGTTGCAGCATGATTGACGTCCAGTATCTTTCCGCTGGTTTCATCGATCATCACGATCGCATCAGCGGCACTATCGAACACCAACCGGTAACGTTCTTCGCTGCCCCGGATGCTGTCCAGAATGCGACGAGCCATGCGCACCCATAGCAGCGCAGCCAGCAAGAATGCGGTGAGTACTCCCCAGAAAAGTACCCTGCCCAGCCAGATCGCGCCGTTGACCACTTCGACCGAGAAAAGCTGGGTACGTGGCTCGATGAATGTATTGAGCGCATTGATACGCTCGCGCTGACGCTCGATTTCCTGAGCCGACATGCCTCCCGTGCCGTAAGCATGCTGCAGCTCATCAGCCACCACATTCAGCTCGGCAATTTTCTCGTCGGTTGAACGCCACGCATTCAACGCCTCGTTGATATGCGGCGCGCTGGAAAAATGCTCCAGCATGAAAATCATGCCTGGCCGTGCCGCTGGCATGATGCTGCCACGCCGGAACACGTCCTCGATAACCGCCGTGTCAAAGTGACCGGACGCAATCGCATCACGGCCGTATCGATCGGACTCCAGAACACCGTAGTTGTGCTTGAAACTGGCAAGCGACGCCGCGTCGCCCTTCACCGCATAGTTGCTGAGGTCGATGACCGCCTGCTTCTGCGCCTTGGACCAAAGACTCTCGCTGTTGAGAAAACCAGCGAGAGTTATCTGGACCTGCAAAACAATCCAGGTCAGCGCCATGATCAACACAATGACAACCGCAAGCGCATAGGCCAACGGCATCAACCGCTTTGTGAGAGGCCGCTTAAGACTCGCACCGATGAAACGCATCGATTGCCTATTGGGTTAGTTAAGTCTCAACGATACTGATTCTACTTTGCATTCTCCACATCGATCAGGCAGCGGCATCGTTCACCATACCGAGACTCCATTGACGCTGGATACAACGATCTCCCAGAAGAATCATGCTCACGTAACTGCGCTTGATGCACTCGGCCAGATGTGCAACATCATCAGCTGAAGGGTGCATGCCCATAATGGTACAGACAATCTCCAATGCCTCCCATGGATGGGTGTCATCGTAGTCGGCATGCAGATGTAGCCAACGCAAGCTGCCCACGCGGATCGATGGATCAAAACTCTCCTGGTACTTTGTACTCTTATAGACCATGGCTGACCACTCACCGGTGACGCCCTCGATCGCGTAGTTGGTGGCGATCATGCCGGCCGCCAACGTTCCACGCGAGCTCACTTCCTCGCACCAGCGCGGTAAACCATCGGTACCATGTGGCGCATCGGTATTGAGAAGCTCATCGCGCGATACGCCCGCACCTTCAGCCCAATTGATCCAGTACTCAGCGTGGTTTTGCTCGACGCGGATATTGCGAACCAGCCAGCGCCGGGCCATGTTGTCTCCGGTGCTGCGGCCATAGCGGGTCTTCAGCAAGTTCAGTGCCATGTAACTTGGAAAGCGTTCGATGAAAGGCCACAGGCCCTTCATGAAGTTGCGGGTGGACTCGTGATCGAGCTCGAGATTGATCATCATCTCCCAGATCTCGTGATCGAGAACACGTGCTTTGGTCTTTGCGCAGTCGGCGGCCATGTCCTGCGCCCACTGCGGGTAACTGGTCAATTCGGTCAGGGGGCCGGTGCGTTCGAAATGCATACTCATTGTGGATCTCCTTGGCGGTAGCAGTGATTTGGTTGATAACTGCTGAAATACGACGGGGGACGGTCCGCGTCGGTCTTGCTCCGGTGATCGAATAGAAATGATCCCGGAAACCTTGGGTCGCGCCAGGTTGCCAGCGCTTGGATGAAAGTGGTTTTAGTGCTCGACGATATCCTGCTCATACGCGCCATCGCGTACGTTCACAGTAAACGTGAGAGGGCATGCCGTCCCGGCATCTCAACAGGAAGTGGTCGCGGACAGCGCGGCGCAAGATGCGGCCGGTTTGTTGTCGACTCTTGCGACATCGGACAGCGGCGCCAGGTGCATCAACGCGACGCGCGCCAACGTTTGGCACCAGCGACCTGCGATGCACATGGCTTCGCGCCCACCTGCGCATAGCAATCCAGCCTCTGCAGATGAGGTGAAAACCAGAAACCGCGAGCGGCTCAATCCCACGCTGCCGCCCCTGAAGATAGGCGTTCAATGAGACAGCACCAATCTCAGGTGCTTGTGGCGCTCTCGACGATCCGAACCACTGGTTCCGCCATGACTGATTCCGTGGCGCTGATTACCGGATGGCCATCGATATGGTTCGATCCTCTCTCAGTCAGTGGCCGGATGCAATAAAGCCGAATACGAAAAGGCCGCTGACTCTTGCAAGTCAGCGGCCCGAGTACTTCGACAGATTAACGATCAGCGCAAACGGCTAAAGCCGTCCGCACTCCACGCTTCGCTGCCAACACCGTGGTGAACAAAGAACAGCCCGGCCGGATCAACCTTGTGTTTCACCATGGCCAGTCGCGGATAGTTTGCCCCCCAGAATGCCCGCTGCCATGCCGGTTCGAAGTAATTACTCTCCGACACATACGAGCCGGTATCCGGCGCAACCTTGCGTAACTCGCCCATCGCTTTAACGACGCCAGCCGATTCGCGGCGCGCGTCGGCAAGGTCGGGCCCTGGACCGGGCATCCCCGTATATGCGGGTGGACCATCAGCACCGCAGATCGCCAACGCAAACGCACTGATCACATCCGGGTTAGTGGCGGTGTCGCGTGCCGCATTCAGCACCTCGGCCGACGCGCCAGCCAGCCCCTTGTTGAAATGCAGCGCAAACTCCCACTGCCGGGTGGCCGCAAACAGGGCATCGACAAGTTGTGGTTGCGCGTCCTTTGATAACAAGCTGGCGGGCATCCACGCCGAGTCATAGCCATGGATAAACCAGCCGACCTGCCCTTGGTCGCCCGCCCATAGCACGTGGTCACGCGGAGCACCGGGCCGATCATCCGCTACCATGAATCCGGGCGCGTGCTGACGAAAAAATTCCGCGTCCCAGAAATGCCGCGCCGGCAAAGCCAGAACCTTCATTGGCTTGGCGAACGAGTATTCCTTGCGCGCATTCACCCAATCGGTGAATGGTGCCCAGATTTTCTCCGCTTCAGTCTGCTGCAAGCCCTGAAATACCATCGAGATGCGCAACGTGTTCTCCTTCTTGAACACCATCTGTTCGCCCCAGTGCGGATTGAACAGATTGCTCTCGTAGAAGCTGATCGCCTTGGCGATCAAAGCGCGATACGCATCGTCGGTGGATGCCTTGATCGCACCGAATACAGCGCCGAACGTGTCCGGTAAATCATGCGTACGCAAGGTCAGCCGGGTCACCACACCCAGGCTGCCGCCACCGCCGCCCTTGATACCCCAGAACAGATCGGCATTTTTATAGGCGTTGGCGATGAGCACCTTGCCATCGGCAGTGACGATCTCCGCCTCGATCAGCCCCGCCGCCGCGGTGCCGAAGTTTTTCGAGAAACTGCCGAAACCGCCGCTCTGCACCAGACCAGCCACGCCCACCGTCGTGCAACCACCGCCCTGCACATAGCGACCGCCACGCGTGGTCACCGCATCGTAGGCATCGATCCACATCGCGCCGGCTTCGACCGTCACTGCCGGCTGCGACGCCTGTCTGCCCGCCCCTCCTTGCGCGACAAAAGCATCGTGCAAGGTGACAGAACTCATGTGCCGCATCCATACCAACAACGAATCGGGCGCTTCGGAGGTGCCCTGATAACTATGGCCACCACCCTTCACCACCAGCCGCAGATGATGCTCACGGGCGAAATTGACTGCTGCCACGACATCGGCCGTATTCTCGGCAGCCACTGCATACGCGCTGGGCTGGGATATCCATGCATCGGCCCAGCCGCTGGTCTGGGTCAGCGCGGGCTGATCGCCGATGTAATACGGATTCTTGATCTCCTTCAGCGCTTCACTGCACGAGGCATCCGCTGGCGTGGACGCACAGCTGGCAAATGGCGACACCGGCTTCAGCAACCGACCGCCGGTCGCGCGCTTCAATTCATCCCATTGGGCCGCTGACGGCCAGCCCGGTTCACTCGGCCGTACGCGTGAGCGCAACTTCAAACCGGCCGTGCTGCCCACCCCGGCAAACGCCAAACCGCCAGAAAAAATGGCCGGCAGAAACGGCACCGCTATCGCCGCCCTCAATACGTCCCGTCTGTTCACAAAACTCTCCCGCGTACGCCAGCTGTTCTGACAGTGATAATTTCCTCACTGCCCTCCCTGGATACTAGCGAGAGGTGACGGATTGCACCGTCCAGGTGACCAACGGCAGCCAGGATGGGACGAACCGCGCCTCATGTCTGGACTGCGCAAGGGCATCGTTCGAACAGCCGTTCGCTGTGGCATGCTGATATTCGCGACATTGAAAGCCTCAGGGCTGCGAGACCTTGTCCGAAAACCCGGCCACTGCGTCTCGCAGCTATGGAGCGGGCTTTATCACCCTTGTCAGAACAACGCTTCGAGCACCTGCAGAAAGCCCCAGAACGCAACGATCCACACCGCTGTGCGCAGATACGGAATACCCGCTGCGTAGACCGGCCAGTAGACAACGCGCGCCCAGAAATAAATTTGTGCACCGAGCGCCGTGTGATCCGTGTTGCGATGGGCAAGCACGATGGCCAGCACGGCCGCGGCAAAGAACGGAAAGGTCTCCAGAAAATTCTTGCTGGCCCGGTCGGCACGTGCCGCCACGCCAGTCAACGGTTTCGCGTCACCCCCGCGGTTGCCGGCATTCCATTTCAGGCCACGCTGCTGTGTGGCCAGACAGGCGGCAATCAGCACATAGGCCAACCCAAGGACGATGGACCAGGCCAGCATCTTCACTTCGATGGTCATCATGCAACTCCGCGCTGCCGAAAGTTGGGCGAAGCCAGATGATGCTGGATTGAAAGCACCAGCGATACGGAAACAATCCACGTGACCGGCAACGCCGCTAGCTTCAATCGCTAATCGCTACTCTCAGCGAGGTCTTATCGACCATGGAATCAGCCGGCGACGGCATTCCACGCCTTGCCCTGCTGGTACTCAGCAGCGCTAACGCCAACAGCAGCCCCCTTTACCAACGCGTCGTAATGCTCACGCGTAGCTTCCACCAGCTTGCGGTTGTCGTGTTTCCAGGGGTGGTAGCCCGGCACAAACCACGAAAGCCACTGCCCGGTAATGCGGGTGATCGGGCCCGGCGAGATAAACAAAAAGCCCAGCAGCCGCAGCCAGCCGCGCCAATCCTTCCGTGTGCCTTCGGCCTTGGAAATACGCCACATGAACTGCCATACGCGAAAGGTAAACAACCCGGTGACAAACAGCATCGCGCGACTGCGGCGCAAATACTGTTTGAGCGGTGAGCCGCCCACGCGCTGAAACACGTCGAACGCTACACCCTTATGCTCGGTTTCCTCCAGCGCGTGCCAGCGCCAGATCGAGGCCATGCGCGGATCGGACTTCTGCATGGTTTCGGGATGGCGCAGTACCTGATCTGCCAGCATCGCAGTGAAATGCTCCAGGCAGATGGTCACGGCGAGTTGCCCAAGCGGGGGGAGTTTCTTCGCGCGGTTCTCCTGAAAATTCTTCACCACCTCGACCAACTCGTTTGCGCCGATACCTTGTTGCTCGAGACGCTCGTTGTACTCAAGATGCTCGCGGCTATGCATTGCCTCCTGCCCGATGAAGCCGCCAACCTCCTCATTGAGCACAGGATCGTCGGCGATGTCGGCGCGGAACGCACGTACGCTGTCGATGAAAAAGCGCTCGCCATCGGGAAACATCAGCGACATCGCATCAAAAAACCGCGTCTTGTGCGCATCCCCGTCTACCCAATAGCGCGGGATGTCAGCATCCATATCGAAATGCAGATCACGTCGGACGATGGGAGGTAACTGGGTCATGGCACTTTCCGGAGTTTTTGACTCCAGTCAAACCTAAGCGCATCGCCTCGAGGTTTCAAGGCATAGCGGCGTACGTCTTGGTTTCTGGAACTCCATGCCACGCATTCTGTTCAGGCGAGTGGCCAAACAGGCCCTGCCTACCGTTTAAAACGCCATGTCTGGATAGGTTGCTTTGCCGTTACTTCGAACAACCGGCTTGCCGAAAGACATATATCGCAAGCGTGGATGTCCCGCGTATAAACCTTTGGCGGTTTTGTTGCATCTCACGAACGTTGCCAACTGGGAGTAGACACGTGCGTAAACTTATTCTTGCCTTGCTGATTACTGCGCTGCCACTGGCAGCCTACGCGGACGAATGCAAATTCACTGCACCGCGCAATGCCGATCTCGATGCAGCCGGACTGAAAGACCTTGCGCTGAGACTCGGTTCGACCGATCTACATATTCAGAGCGCACCCGGCCTCACTAAAATCGAGGTACACGGCACCGCCTGCGCATCCGATCCGTCGAAGCTGAAGGATTTGCAGATCGACGCCCGCCGCAATGGTGACCATGCCACGGTGGATACCAGCAGCAACGGTGGCTATATCAATATCAGCCTGTTCGGCTCCAGCTACGCCTACATGAAACTGGAAGTGCGCGTACCGGCATCGCTGGCGGTTGGCGTCGACAGCGGCTCCGGTGACGTCTATGCCTCCGACCTCGCTTCACTGGATTTCGATTCCGGCTCGGGTGACCTTGTCGCCGATCACATTGCCGGTCCGTTGACCTTGAAGCTCGGCTCTGCCGACGTGAAAGCCCAGCATGTCGGCAGCGTGGATTTGAAAGGCACCGGTTCGGGCGACGTGCACGTCGACGGCGTGCAGGGTGATGTCCGCTCGGCTCACTCCGGCTCGGGTGACCTTGGCTTCGACAACGTCACGGGCAGCGTCACCATCGGCGGTACGGGCTCGGGTGATATCAAGCTCAACCACATTGGCCACGATGCCGACGTCGGCAGCACCGGTTCCGGCGATGTAACCGCCGATGACATCGGCGGCAACTTCAGCGTGCACTCCACCGGCAGCGGCGATATCAGGCACAGCAATGTCAAAGGCAAGGTCAGCGTGCCGAAGAGCGACGACGAGTAAGGCGCCAACGTCTAGGTATCAATCCGCCGCCATTGCGGCCAGCTTGGCAACGGTATTCATGTTGCGGGCTGTGCCGGTTTTGGCGGCGGGAATTTTCAATCGCGTATCGGCCATGCCATCGCCGTAGTGCACGTAGATCTCGCGCGTGCCCAAAACGATCCGCTCGCCTTTTCTGCCTGTGGCGTGATCGAGCGCATCGGATGCTGGCGCGCTATCCAGAAAGATCGCCGCCACGCGATTTGGCGGCTCATTGGCAAAGGGATTCGCGGCCAGCACCGCAGCCATTTCCGCACCTGTTCGCACCAGCACGCCAACCGGCTTACTGGCATACGTGGCCAGCCGCGACTCCAGCGCTGCAGCCACCTGCTTCGCGGTCTGCCTGCTTTCAAACACCACGTTGCCGCTGGCGATGAAGGTACGTACATTGCCAAATCCCGCATGCTCGCACATGGTCTTCAGTTCGGCCATCGGTAGTTTGCCCGTGCCACCGACATTCACGGCACGCAAGAGAGCAATGTATTTGGTCATGGCTGCCTCCGGGCAATCGATAGGGAAAAACATCGCATACGCGGGAAAGCCTCTGCCTTCGCGTTGTATCGGACACAGGCCGGCTTGAAGACTGGAGCTTCGGCCATGGCAGTGCGCAGTTTCTCACCGGCGGGCTTTAACTCATCGGCTTGACGATGATCAACCTCGACCTGGAATCTCCAAGCCCCGCTTCACCGCCGGTCGTGCCAGCGCGCGATCGAGCCACGCGGGAACATGGATCAGCGCGTCGTACTCGACAATATCGCGTGCTTCATAAAACGTGATGAGGTTGCGCACCCAGCCGATGGTGGCGATATCGGCAATGCTGTAGTCGTCGCCCATGATCCATTGACGGCCATCGAGGCGTGCGTCGAGCACAGCCAGCAGGCGTTTGGCTTCGGCGACATAACGCTCCAGCGGACGCTTGTCGGCGATCTCCTTGCCGGCGAATTTGTTGAAGTAGCCAAGCTGGCCGAACATCGGGCCGATCGCCGCCATCTGGAAGAACAGCCACTGGATGGTGTCCCATCGTTGCGCCGTGTCGGCCGAAATGAACTGCCCCGTCTTGTCCGCCAGATACAAAAGAATCGCACCCGATTCGAACAATCCAATCGGCTCGCCACCGGGGCCATCGGGATCGATGATCGCGGGAATCTTGCCATTGGGGTTGAGCGACAGAAACTCCGATGTATGGCTCTCGTTTTTCATGATGTCGACAAGATGCGGCTCATAGGCCAGCCCGGTCTCCTCCAGCATGATCGACACCTTGACGCCATTCGGCGTGTTGAGCGAATACAACTGGATGCGATCGGGATGCTGTGCCGGCCAGCGCGTGGCGATAGGGAAGTTGGAGAAGTTGCGCATATCGTGATCCTGGGTTGTGAGGCTCGCAGCAAGGTAGGTCGTTCTGGCCTCGCGTTCAATAGCGAAAAAGCTCGTCACAGCACAGGCCAGATCAACTCATCTCCCTTGACCATGCGCTTGCGCAATACGCGAGATTAGGACGATAGTCGCTGGCATGACTCAACCACTGATCATTCGACCCGTCGTGCAGGCAGACTTGCTGCCATGGACCCGGCTCTGGGACGGCTACAACGCGTTTTACGGCAGGAAAGACCAGACCGCACTGGCCGATGAAATTACCCAGACCACCTGGGCACGCTTCTTCGACCCACTTGAACCCGTGCATGCGCTAGTCGCCGAACAAAACGGTCAATTGCTCGGCCTCACGCACTATCTCTACCACCGCAGTACGACGCAGGTTGGCCTGAGTTGTTATCTGCAGGATCTCTACACGGCCGAGTCGGCTCGCGGGAAAGGCGTAGGTCGCGCGCTTATCGAAGCGGTCTATCGTAGCGCCAGGGA
>Ga0302316_10000742_pt1 | contig 27670 bp, 30 predicted proteins | sample III_Palsa_N3_2_FD_200456 | JGI IMG/M metagenome (GOLD analysis project Ga0302316, IMG submission 200456) | Peat permafrost microbial communities from Stordalen Mire near Abisko, Sweden - III_Palsa_N3_2 | ecosystem: Environmental > Terrestrial > Soil > Palsa > Peat permafrost | place: Sweden...
CATCCACCGGAAAATGCGCGGCGATCAGTGCCGGCAACTCGTCCGCCACGTAGCTGTGCATGCGAAACCGTGACGACCACGGCGCCTCGGTCGCATCGAGGTAAAAGCCGGCGCCTTCGCCGAACTCCCAGTCGCCGGTGGCGCCGTCGATGCCGGTGGCACGCGGGCTGGTATCGGGCATCACCAGCACCATGCCCAGCTCCGCAGCCAGCCTCTGCGCGCCGGCCTTGAGCGTGGCGGTTTCCTCGGTGCAGGTCAGCCCCGCCAGGAAGTACAGCACCGGGCAACGCTGCTGCGTGGCCTGCGGCGGCTGATAGACCGCAAAGCGCATCGGGCCGGCGCAGGCTTCCGAGTAATGCCGGTAAAAGCCCTGCACACCGCCATGCAGCCGCTGTTCGGAGATCGTTTCGAGCATGCCTGTCGCCATCCATGTATCCGCCCCGAAGCATAACCGCGCGCAGCCGCGGCATCGTGTTCAGCCAGCACGGCGGCGCGCAGGCGCGCGGACTGGTAGAATGCACGACTTGCGCGCCGCATTCCCGGTGCTGCTCTCTGTTCCCGAGGTTCCCATGTCATCCCCCGTTTCCGACAACGCCCCGGTCCCGTCCGGCTTTGGCGCACTCGCTCTGCACCCCGACGTTCTGCGCGTCCTGGCCGATGTCGGCTATGAATCGCCCTCGCCGATCCAGGCCGCCACGATCCCGCCACTGATGGAAGGCCGTGACGTGCTGGGCCAGGCGCAAACCGGCACCGGCAAGACCGCCGCGTTCGCGCTGCCGATCCTGTCGCGGATCAACCCACGCGCCGGCAAGCCGCAGGCGCTGGTGTTGGCGCCTACGCGCGAACTGGCGATCCAGGTCGCCGAAGCGTTCCAGCGCTACGCCGCACACATCCCCGGTTTCCAGGTACTGCCGATCTACGGCGGCCAGAGTTACGGCCCGCAGTTGCACTCGCTCAAGCGCGGCGTGCACGTCGTGGTCGGCACGCCCGGTCGCGTGATCGACCACATGGACAAGGGCACGCTGGATCTGTCCGAACTGAAGTACCTGGTGCTCGACGAAGCCGACGAGATGCTGCGCATGGGCTTCATCGACGACGTCGAGAAGGTGCTGCAGGCAACGCCACCCGAGCGTCAGGTCGCGCTGTTTTCCGCGACCATGCCCAGCGTCATCCGCAAGATCGCACAGCGCCACCTGAAGGATCCGGTCGAGGTCACGATCAAGTCCTCCACCACCACCGCGCCGAACATTCGCCAGCGCTACTGGTTTGTCAGCGGCATGCACAAGCTCGATGCATTGACGCGCATCCTGGAAGCCGAACCGTTCGACGCGATGATCATCTTCGCGCGCACCAAGCAGGCTACCGAGGAACTGGCCGGCAAACTGCAGGCACGCGGCCTGGCCGCTGCCGCGATCAACGGTGATATCGCCCAGCCACAGCGCGAGCGCGTGATCCAGCAGCTGAAGGATGGCAAGTTGGACATCCTGGTCGCCACCGACGTGGCCGCGCGTGGCCTCGACGTGGATCGCATCAGCCACGTGTTCAATTACGACATTCCCTACGACACCGAAAGCTACGTGCACCGCATTGGCCGTACCGGCCGCGCCGGCCGCGCCGGTGATGCGATCCTGTTCGTCAGCCCGCGCGAGCGCGGCATGCTGAACGCGATCGAGCGTGCCACCCGCCAGCCGATCGAGCAGATGCAGTTGCCGTCGGTCGAGGTAGTCAACGACGTGCGCATCGGCAAGTTCAAGCAGCGCATCAGCGACATGCTGGCGCAGGGCAACCTCGGCCAGTTCCAGCAGCTGATCGAACAGTACGAGCAGGAGCACAACGTGCCGGCGCTCGAGATTGCCGCCGCACTGGCGCGCATCGCGCAGGGCGATCAGCCGTTGCTGCTGGCACCGCCGCCGAAACGCGAGAAATACGAACCCGCCTCGCGCGAGCGCGTCGAGCGCGCGGCACCGCGCGAACGCACCAGCAGCGAGCGCCGTCCGTCGTTCGAGCGCGAGGGTGCGGCGAGCCGTCCCGCCCGCGAGGCCAGGCCGCATGAACATCGGCCACGCGAGCACGGCGCACAAGAGAATGCGCCGCCGCGCGACTTCGGCCATCGCCCGGCACGCGCGCATGCCACCGAAGAAGGCAAGCGCACCTACCGCATCGAGGTAGGTCACGAGCACGGCGTGAAGCCAGGCAACATCGTCGGCGCGATCGCCAACGAAGCCGGACTGGAAAGCAGCTTCATCGGCCGCCTCAGCATCCGCGACCACTACAGCCTGATCGACCTGCCCGATGGCATGCCGAAGGAAGTGTTCGAGCATCTGAAGAAGGTCTGGGTGGTGCAGCAGCAATTGCGTATCCATGAGTGGGACGGCAACGACACCGACGCCGGCAATGCCCCGCCAGCGCACAAGCCGGGCGGCTTCAAGAAGCCCGGCGGATTCAAACCCGGCGGCCCCAAGCCTGGGGGGTTCAAGCCGCGGCACGGTGGTGGGAAACCGCCGCACAAGTAATCCGCAAGCGTCCTGCCTGGATTGCCCGGTCGTTTCGATCGGGCAACAGCATGTTTCCAGCGCGCACTGCTGAAAAACTCATTGGCGCCCATACTTCATGGGTCACCTTCGTCAATGTGTAGCGCCATGACCACCCTGCCCAGTCTGTACATCTCGCACGGCTCGCCGATGACCGCGCTGCAACCCGGCCTCACCGGTGAGCGGCTGGCCGAGCTGGCCGCCGTGCTGCCGCGCCCGCGGGCGATCGTGATGGCCAGCGCGCACTGGCTGTCACGGCGGCCACTGGTTGGCAGTTCGGCCGCTCTCGAGACCATCCATGATTTCGGTGGCTTTCCCGCCGTGCTGTATCAGCTGCGCTATCCGGCCCCTGGCGCGCCCGCACTGGCCGAGAGCGTCATGCAGTTGCTGGATCACGCAGGCCTGACGCCGATCGCCGATCCCGAACGCGGACTGGATCATGGCGCCTGGGTGCCGCTGCGCTTGCTGTATCCGGCGGCAGATATTCCGGTGGTGCCGATTTCGATCCAGCCCGAGCTCGGCCCAGCGCATCAGTACGCGCTGGGGCAGGCGCTGGCGCCATTGCGCGACGAGGGTGTGCTGGTGATCGGCTCAGGTAGCATCACCCACAACCTGCACGACCTACGCGCTGGCTACAGCGACGAACGGCAGGCGCCGTATGTGAAGCCGTTCATCGACTGGATCGAGCAGAAGCTTGCCGTCGGCGACATCGCTGCGTTGCTCGATTACCGCCGACAGGCACCGTTCGCCGAACGTGCGCATCCCACCGACGAACATCTGCTGCCGCTGTTCGTGGCGTTGGGCGCGGCCGGTGCAAAAGCCCATGCGCAACGGATCGATGCAGGCATCGACATGGGCCTGCTGGCGATGGATATCTATCGGTTCGATTGAGCTGATATGACGCCGACAGGGGCGCTCAGGCGATCTGCGGCAGCGGCGTGTCGGTATCGAACGGCTCGAGCCAGTCCTGCGGCGTCAGCAGCGCCAACCCATGTGCAAGCCGTGCCTTGTCGCATTGCGGGCTGCTCGTGCCGAACTCCCACGATGGCTGCACTTCGCGGCATACCGACGGCCGCCGCGCATAGATGCCGCAATGCGCCGCCACACCGAGCGTGCCCTGCAGCGCCACGCAGCGTGGCTGCGCCTCATCGGTGCCGAGCATCACCAATCGGTGCGGATCCAGCTTCTCGGTGAGCTCCGGTGGCACGCATCCACCCAGCGATGCATCCGCCTCCGACCAGTGGAATGACACGCGGAAGAAGGCGCAACAGACACCGCAACGCAGACAGGGATGTTTCATCAAGCTGACCATGGCGCACCCCGAGGCACGCAGCCTGCGGAGTCTAGAGCGTAAAAGGCCGGCCATGTGGCAGGCCTTATCTTCACCAACGCCGAACTTTTCTACGGTTCGCCGGCAAACGTGTTGCACTGGTCCATGTCGCCGCTGCTGAAGCCGGTCTTGAACCACTTCACCCGCTGCGCCGAAGTGCCATGGGTGAACGTATCCGGCCGCACCCGTCCCTGCGCCTGCTGCTGCAAGGTGTCGTCACCGATATGGCTGGCCGCGTTGAGTGCCGACTCGATATCACCGGGCTGCAGCCAGTTCAGATCCTTCTGGCTGTGGTTCGCCCACACGCCGGCATAGCAGTCCGCCTGCAGCTCCTGCCGCACGGACAGGCCATCTGCGCCATCCATCGGCTGCCCCTGGCGCTGCAACTGTTGGACCTTGTCGAACACGCCGGTCAGTTTCTGCACGTGATGACCTACCTCATGCGCGATCACATAAGCGCGGGCGAAATCACCGGAAGAATGCAGCTCGTCCTGCAGTTGCTGGAAGAACGCCACGTCCAGATAAACCTTCTGATCACCCGGGCAGTAGAACGGTCCCACCGCGGTCGTGGCGCCACCACAGGCCGTGTTCACGCCACCGCTGAACAGGTGCAGCTTGGGATCGACATAGGTCATCCCCTTCGCCTGAAAGATCTCGCCCCAGGTCTGCTCGGTCGAATGCAGGATCGCGCTGACAAACGCTTTCTGCTGTGGATCGATCTGCACCGGCGCACTCTGCGCGGGCACGTTCGACTGGGTGCCACCCTGATTCAACAGTGCCAGCGGATTCTTGAAGAAGACCCAGCCCAGGATCGCCAGCACGATCAGCCCGCCCAGCCCCATGCGGCCGCCGCCGAAACCTCCACCTCCGCCACCACCGTTGCCACTGTCGACTTCGACGTTGTCGCTGCTGCCACCTTTCTGCCAATCCATACGCCCCTCGCAGATTGATGCACCTCGCCCCGGTGCCGCACCGCGACGATAGCGCCTCGACCGGGATCACGCCAACCGTGCGCTGCGGCTACAGTAGGCGATCTTTCCCGAGGATCCGCCATGACCCATCTGCCTGCCCTGGTTACCCTGCTCACCGTCTTGCTGCTGTTCGGCACCATGTGGGCCGTGGGCCACGCCCGCAGCAAGTACAACATCAAGGCACCAGCGATCAGTGGCGACCCGGCGTTCGAACGCGCCTACCGAGTGCAGATGAATACGCTGGAAAGCACCGTCATGTTCCTGCCCACGCTGTGGCTGGCCGCCAGTTACGGCTTCAGTGGCTGGGCGGGCATCGCGGGACTGGTCTGGATCGTCGGGCGCGTGTGGTATGCGCTGGCCTATCTGCAGGATGCGGGCAAGCGTGGCCCTGGCTTTGCAGTCAGCATGATCGGCTGGGTGGCAGCGCTCGTGATGGCCGGCATCGGCGTCTTTCGCGTACTGGTGCTCGGCTGACACGCTGCCACTTCGGGATCAGACAAGCAGGCCAGGCGCCACCGCACTCAGTACCCACACGCGATGCGGTACCGCCATCGGTTCCACTGCATGGCGGGTAGCCAGCATCTTGGCCAGCTCGCTGTCGAAGCGCTGCACCTTGGCCTTGTCCAGCACCGCGCCGATGCCGGCACAGGCGCGGATGCGGCCACGCCAGTCTGCGTGGCTGTAGGGCACATCGAGATCGAACGAATACGTGCGCAGGTCGGTGAAGCCGGCCTCGGCAACATCTTTCAGCCACGCCGGGTAGAGGCCACTGCCACTGTGCAGGGTCCAGCCGGGGTTGCAGGCAAGGATCAACCGCTCGGTGTCCTGCACCATGTTGCCGTTCAGCGGCAGCCAGTCGAAGTGTGCAATCACCAGTCGGCCGCCAGGTTTCAGCCAGCCGCGTGATAGCGCCGCCGTGCGCTGCCGCTCGAACCAGTGCCAGCATTGTCCGGCAGTGATCACGTCGAACGATGCCGGCGGGAAATCGGCATTCTCGACCCGCGCGCGTACCTGCTTCACCTGCACACCCGCCTTGCGATCGAGTTCGGCAGCCTCCGCCAGCAACGGGGCGGAATGATCCAGGGCGGTCACCTCGCAACCACGTATGGCCAATCCGCGGGCGACGGTACCTGTGCCGGTGCCCAGATCCAGCACGTGGTTGCCCTTCTGCAGCGTGCCGTCAACAAACAGGCGCTCGAAGAAAGCGTCCGGAAAACCTGCGCGATGGCGCGCGTAATCACTGGCAGTCCTGCCAAAATCGATTGTCATCGATGTCCCCTGATCAGATCAGTGTCCCGATGTTACCGGGATGATCCGCCGCTGCAAGCCGCCGCCGGCAACGATGATTATCGTGACAACCGTGCCGATCAGCCGATTGCGTCAGCAGTCAGCACCCAGCTAGCTTGGCTACGATGAACGTCGCGTGTGTCTTCTGGTCAAAGGAACTTCGCGCTCGCCCAGGATCAGCTTCACCATGGATGCCATGTATACCGACACTTCTCTGCTGCCACCTGCGATACCGCCGGCACCCCTCGTGTCGGCCGCCACCACGCGTGCGCCCAACCTGTGGACTGCGCTGGGATTGATCGCGCTGTATTTCGTCCTGCAGGCCGTCGGCAGCACCCTGCTCGCGCTGATCCTCGCTGTGACCCTGGGCTTCGTTCACCTGAACCAGGGTATGACCCAGGTCGGCAATGGCATCAACACCATGCTGGAACAACCTGGCATGCAGGCGTTGCTGGTAATGCTCACGCTGGGTCTGGCCGCGTCATCGATCCTGCTGCTGGCCCAGCGTCGCTGGTCACATCTTTGGTCGCTGGCACAGCCACCGGGATTCGGTTTCGTGAGGCCGTCACGGCTGCTGTATATCGCGCTGGCCATCGTGGTCGGTGTGGCCGCACCGCTGCTTGGGGCACAACTGACTCAGTTGTTCGCAAACGGACAGACAGTGAGCCAGGACATCCAGCAACTTGGCGCCAACACCCCGCTGGCATGGCGGATTCCTCTGGTGTTGATCGTGGTGAGCCTGGGGCCCATGGTGGAGGAATTGCTGTTCCGCGGCGTGCTGCTGTCGACCCTGCTGCAACGCTGGGGGGCGGGCTGGGCGGTGGCGATCAGTTCGCTGATGTTTGCGCTGGTGCACCTGCCGGGCCTGCAATGGCAATGGTTCGGGCTACCGGACCTGCTGTTGCTGGCGTTGCTGCTGGCGTGGCTGCGGCTGCGCTCGAGATCGATCTGGCCAGGCGTGTTGGCCCACGGCATAAACAACCTGCTGGCGGTGGTGGCGTGGTTTGTGGTGGCGCACCTGTCCGGCTGAAGCTCACGCCGCCGGTGCGTTGAAATCACGCAGCAGTCGCGCAGTCTCGAATACCGGCAAGCCCATTACGCCGGAATAGCTGCCCTGCAGATGCTCGACCAACGCCGCACCGCGCCCCTGGATCGCATATGCACCGGCCTTGCCGAACGGCTCGCCAGTGGCTACATAAGTGGCGACGGTCGACTCGTCCAACGGCGCGAAACGTACCTGCGATATGCACACCGCACACTCCTCGCGTGCGGCGCCGACCAGCCATACCACCGAGATCACCTCGTGCGTGCGACCGGACAGGCGGCGCAGCATCGCGGCAGCATCGTCCGCATCCTGCGGCTTGCCGAACACTTCGTCGTCCAGCACCACTTCGGTATCGGCGCCGAGCACGACGGCATCGCTGGCCTGATTCTGATTGGCCTGATCCTGATTGGCATGATCCAGACTGGCCAGTCCTGCACGTGCCTTGTCGCGCGCTACCCGGCTCACATAGTCGTGCGGCGACTCACCGCGCATGCGTTGCTCGAGCACGTCGACATCGAGCACGCTGAAATCCACCCCGATCTGCTCCAGCAACTGGCGACGACGCGGCGACTGCGAGGCGAGATAAAGCATTCGGGATACCGGATCAGCAAGCAGTCACAAGCATAGCGGCGATCAAAGCGTGAGGCCGTACTCGCAGAACTGCCGGTCGCGTTGCCAGCCGAGCGATTCGTACAAGGCCTGCGCCGGTGCGTTGTCCAGCGCGGTCGACAGCGAGAGGCTGGCTGCACCCAACGCCCGCGCATGTTCCGCCGCCGCCGTGAGCAGCGCCGCGGCTACCCCCTGCCGACGTGCCGATGACACCACAAATAGGTCGTTGAGCAGCCACGTGCGTACAGTGCGCACTGAGGAAAACAGTGGATAGAGCTGGGTGAAGCCGAGTCCGCCGCCGTGTTCGTCGCGCGCCAGCAGGATCAGCGACTCGTGATGCCGGAAGCGTTCCGCCAGAAAGTCGTGCGCCCGCGCCAGATCAGCCGGCTGGCCATAGAACTGGCGATAGCCGTCGAACAGCGGTGCCAGCGTGTCGAGGTCGAGAATCGTGGCTTGCCGGATCTGGAAGGACATGACGAGTGAGTTCCTTGGGCAGGTCAGTGATCAGGCCCGATGATAAGGATGTCCGGCCATGATCGTGGTGGCACGATACAACTGCTCGGCCAGTACCAGCCGCACCAGCATGTGCGGCAGGGTCAGCGGGCCGAGTGACCAGCGCTGGTCGGCACGCGCCAGCACGTCGGCTGCGTGGCCGTCCGGACCACCGATCAGGAACGCCAGATCACGTCCAGCCATGCGCCAGCGCGCCAGCTGCTCGGCCAGCTCCTCGCTGGACCAGGTCTTGCCGCGACCATCGAGCGCAACCACATGGATGTCGTGTGGCAAAGCGGCGAGGATCGCCGCGCCTTCGTCCTGGATCGCCCGCGCATCGTCGCGACCCTTGCCGCGGATACCAGGTTTCAGTTCGATCAATTCCAGCGGCAGCTCGTGCGAGAGCCGCTTGCGGTATTCGGCAAAGCCCTCGGCGACCCAGCCAGGCATGCGTTCGCCGACGGCTATCAGGCGTGCGCGCATGCCGAAGGTTCAGCTCAGCCGGCTTGCATGGTATCGACTTCGTGCCCGTGGTCGCCCACCGTCCACAACCGTTCCAGGCCATAGAACTCGCGGATGCGCGGCAGCATCACGTGGACGATCACGTCGCCCAGATCCACCAGTACCCATTCGCCTTCCAGCTCGCCTTCCACGCCCAGCGGCATCACGCCCGCCTTCTTGGCGAACTTGCTGACTTCGTCGGCGATGGATTTGACGTGGCGTGCTGAGGTGCCGGAGGCGATGACCAGCAGATCGGCGATGGAGGTCTTGCCGCGAACGTCGATCTCGCGAACGTCCTTGGCTTTCAATTCTTCCAGCGCGTCGATGACGGACTTGCGCAGGGTGGCCGTGGTGACGGACTTGTTCGTACGGGCAGTACTCAAGAGGAGGAGCCTCAATGCGTGATCGCAGCGCAAAATGGCGCGGGCGCAGTATAACCGCCTGCCGTCAAGGGTGCTTCGGGCGCTCCTCAGGGCACCGGCATCCGTCTGGCCAGCCGGTACTCGTGCATCAGGCGCGCCACCAGCTCGGCCGCCGGCTGAGGGCGTACCAAGCCAGCGGCCTGCCCGCACCATTCGGACAGCAGGTCGCCCCGCCCGGCGGCGGCGGCAGCCCGGCGCAATGGTGCGGTGAGCGCGTTCAGCACTGGATACGGCAGTCCCTGCGCGGCTTCCGGCATGGCCTGGACAAAACGGTTGCGCAGGCCCCGGGCGGCGCGCCCGGAGAAACCCCGGATGGTGGTGACCTGGTGTTCCTCGACCCGAGGCAGATCCTGCTTCCACGCCTCGGCCGCCGAAGATTCCGGGCAGGCAAGGAAAGCGGTACCCAGCTGGCTGGCCGCCGCACCGAGGATTTCCGCTGCAAGCATGCCGCGGCCATCCATGATGCCGCCGGCGGCAATCACCGGAACATCCCCCAGCGCGCGCACGGTAAGCGGCAGCAGGGCGAACAGGCCGATCATGGCGTCCTCGGCCTCGTGCAGGAAGGTGCCGCGATGGCCACCAGCCTCGGCGCCCTGCACGCAGACGGCATCCGCGCCGCCTTCGGCCCAGGCGCGCGCTTCGGCCACCGTGGTGGCGGTGCCGATCACGTAAATGTCGCGCTGGCGCAGCTCGCGCAACTGCGCCGGACTGATCACGCCGAATGCAAAACTCGCCACCGCCGGGCGTGCCTCGCACAGGGCGGCGAACTGATCGGAAAAACGCGGCGCCCAGCGTGTCGGCAGGTTGGTGCGGACATCGAGACCTTCCTGCGCCATCAGCGCATCGAGTTGCTCGCGCGCCTTCGCCACGGCCGCCATGTCGGCCTCGAATTCATCCGGCAGCACGAACAGGCCGATCGCGTAAGGCTGGTCGCCCAGTGCGCGTATCTGCGCCGCCTGATCGAGGATCGCCTGCGGCTCGAGATAACCGGCACCCAGCGAACCCAGTCCGCCCGCATTCGATACGGACGCTACCAGGGCTGGTGGCGTCGAGCCGGACATCGGCGCCTGGATCAGCGGATGCTCGATGCCGATGCGACTGGCGAAGGGCGAGTTCATGCGTGATGGCCTGCAACGGATGGATGCCAAGTATCCGCTGTCGCCGGGTCTGGAAGAAGTGAAGCAGTGCCGCCGGCGGAGCGCCGCCATAGCGACACCTTCGCCAGCGGCCATGGGACTTCTCAGCCGCCGGAGCTCATCGCACTGTCGTCCTTCTTCATCGAGTCTTTTTTCATCGCATCGGACTTCATGGCGGCGGGCTTCATGGCGTCCGTGTGCATCATGTTCGACTTCGATGCGTCCATCTTCATCGAGCCGGACTTCATCGAATCAGATTTCATGGGCGCCTTCTGCATGGCGTCGTGCGACATCGTCGTGCTGGCACTGGCGGGCATCGCGTCCTGGGCAAACACGACCGTGGTGGCCAGGCCGCAGGTCATGGCAGTAGCGAGAAGAAAGGCAGCGGGTGCGTTCATCGGAGTGGCCCTTGAAAGAGAAGGAAAGAGGACGCTGATACCGTCCCGCCGATTCATTCGCCGCCCGTTTGCCGACGGTTACATCGTGCCGGCCTAGCCACCGCCCAGCCCGGCCACGATATTCACCGTGATCGCGATGATGAACACGTTGAAGAAGAACGCGATCACGCTGTGCAGCAACGCAACGCGACGCAGGTAACGGCTGGTGATCTGCACGTCGGAAACCTGGAACGTCATGCCGATCACGATCGCGAAATAGGCGAAATCCCAGTAATCCGGTTCTGCAGTGTCGGGGAAATCCAGTCCGGAGTGCTTGTCGCCGAAATCGCCATAGAAGCCATGCGCGTAGTGCATCGCGAACATGGTGTTGAGGAACAGCCAACTCAGCACCACGCTGAGCGCGCCGACCCCGATCGCCAGCGCACCGCCTGCCTTGGCCGCATGCAACTCATTGCTCAACGCCACCAGCACCACAGTCGACAGCACCACGCCACTCCACAGGACGCCCCAGCGCCCGGTGTCCTGCTCCCGCGCCTGGCTGCGCATACTCGTCGGCGAGGCCTGATTGAACATCCGCGCCAGAATGCCGAGAAACACCAGGGCACCCAAGTCGAACCCCAGCAATATCGCGATGGTTGGCCGCAATCCGCCTGCCACCAGCAACGCACTGGTGATGATGAAGATCGTCAATGACACGATCATTCGCGGCCGGACTTTGATGAAATGAAATGGCCGCCAACGGCGTTTCCTGGGCCGGGACTGTGCGGCTACGTTTGCATCATCGGATGGGGATGCGTTGCTCATGCACACCACCACGCGGACGCCGCGAACGGCAACACCGTCATGGTGGCCATAGATGGATCATCACATTGAAGCACGCAACCTCCGAAATGTCCGGCTCGACGACTGGCAACAGGGCGATGATAGCGGGAGTTTCACCGGCACAAATCCTGATACTCCGGATGCCGCGTGATCCATACCGAGGCATACGAACAGGCCGGCACCACCTTCCAGCCTTCGGCACGCGCCGTATCCATGGCTGCCTGCACCAGCGCCGAGGCGATGCCGCGTCCGCCCACTTCACTCGGCACCCCGGTGTGGGTGATCGTCAGCACGCCACCCACCAGGGTGTAGTCGAGTTCGCAATGCACGCCGTCCACCTGCGTTTCGAAGCGATGCGCAGCGCGATCGTGATGAATGGCAAACGACATGCGATCTCCGACACGGACATGACAAGCGCCAAGCATACGGCCTGCTGGCGGTAATCGGAGGTGAAGCCGACTCGCCGATCCCTTCGCGCGGCCTGCATGAGCCAACCACCACACTGCCCGCTGGTCCACTACCGTCTCGCAGGAGAATCCCATGAAGAAATCCGCATCCGCCCACTGGTCCGGCGGCATCAAGGACGGCCAAGGCAGCATCTCGACCGAAACCGGCGTGTTGCGCGAGGCGCCGTATGGCTTCAAGTCCCGCTTCGAGGACGGCCCCGGCACCAACCCGGAAGAATTGATTGCTGCCGCGCATGCCGGCTGCTATTCGATGGCACTCTCGCTCGGGCTCGGCAACGCCGGACTCACCGCCGACAGCATCGATACCAAGGCGGTGGTGACGCTGGACAAGGATGGCGACGGCTTCTCGATCACGGCCGTGCAGCTCACCTGCAAGGCCAAGGTGCCCGGCACGGATGCGGCCACGTTTGCAAAGATCGCACAGGCGACCAAAGAAGGCTGTCCCGTCTCCAAGGTGCTCAAGGCCGCCATCACGCTGGATGCGACGCTGGATACGTGAAACACCTTATCGGCGGCATGGGCGTGGCGCCACGTTAGACTTGGCGCATGCCCTCGCCGCCGAATTTCTTCACCCGTATCGCCCGCGAACCGATCCGCCCGTTGCGCGCCGCGATCCGGCATTGGGTGCTCAGCGCCTTCCCGCGCGCCCAAACCGGCAGCATCGATTACGACCATCCGCACGGCGATCCGGGCCTGTTCGGGCCGGACAGCGCGACCTGGCGCGTGCACTCGGATTTCCCCGGCATGCTGGCCGGGGGCCTGGCCGCACTGACCTTGCAGACCCTGCATCCGCTGGCGTTGGCCGGCGTGTGGGATCACTCCAATTTCCGCGGCGACCTGCTCGGACGCTTGCGTCGCACCACCGCGTTTGTCGGCGGCACCACCTACGCACCGCGCGCGCAGACCGAGGCGCTGATCGAACATGTGCGGCAGATCCACACGCACATCACCGGCCATGCTGAAGATGGACGTCCATATGCCGCGGACGATCCCGAGCTGCTGACCTGGGTACATGTCACCGAGGCGTACAGCTTCCTGCAGGGTTATCGCCGCTACAGCCATGCCACCCTTCCGGCGGATGCGGCCGATCGCTATTACGACGAGGTGCGGCGGATTGCCGAAGCGCTGGGCGCCCGCGCGGTACCCGCCTCGGAACAGGCCGTCAACGACTACTTCCAGCGCATCCAGCCCGAACTGGCCTATACCGAACGCTCGCGCGTGGTACTCGAACTGCTGGCGCAGGTACGTCTGCCGGTACCGGCGGCGGGACTGTCGCGCGATCTGTTCCTGCACGCCGGCGCTGCCCTGCTGCCGGAATGGGCGACAGAACTGCTCGGCCGCACACCATGGCAGCAGCGCCAGGCACGACTGGCGGCCCACGCGTTGTGGACCGTCGCGCCCGTCTTTCGCGCCGCACTGAAGGACGGCATCGCCAGCCGCGCCTGCCGGCGCATGGACGTGCCAGTGGAGCAGTTGCAGCACTGGGCGTAGATCCGTTCCCGGACATGCCTCCAGCATGTCCGGGAACCGCTGCATTGCGCCCGGCATTGACAGCTCCGCCCTATCGGCTAACGTCGACTAGATACGTCAGCCAGGGGCGCCTGTGGCAACACTCATTCCGACCCGCAACAGTTGCCTGCCACGCATGACCGGTGGCGAGAAACGCTTTTCCGAACGACTGGAACAGAAACTCGAGGACGATTACCTGCTGTGGTACGACGTGCCGATCGGGTTGAAGCAACAGCGCCCGGATTTCGTGGTGTTCCATCCGCGCCGCGGCATGCTGGTGCTGGAGGTGAAGGACTGGAAGGCGGACACCATCCGTCACGCCGACAGCACCCAGTTCACCCTGGTCACCGAGCGCGGCCTGGTCAAGGAAAACAACCCGCTACTGCAGGCCCGTGCGTATGCACTGGAAATCGGCGTGGTGCTGGAGCGCGATCCTGCACTGCGTCATCCGCCGTCCAGCCGTCATGCCGGCAAGCTGGTGATGCCGTGGGCATACGGCGTGGTGCTGGCCAACATCAGCCGCCAGCAGTTCGTCGATGGCGACCTCGAAGTGGTGATTCCCGGGCACCTGGCGATCTGCCGCGACGAGATTTATGAAACGGTCGATTCCGAAGCCTTCCAGGAAAAGCTGTGGGCGATGTTCCCGCAGGTATTCCCCACTGCCCTGACCCTGCCGCAGATCGACCGGGTGCGCTGGCACCTGTTTCCGGAAATCCGCGTGGCGCCGGGCGAGGGCCAGTTCGGTCTGTTCGACAGCAGCGCGACCGGCGTGACCAAGTCGCTGGAAATCCCCGACCTGGTCAAGGTAATGGACGCGCAGCAGGAGCAGCTGGCGCGTTCGCTCGGTGACGAGCACCGGATCATCCACGGCGTTGCCGGCTCCGGCAAGACGATGATCCTCGGTTTCCGCGCGATGCAGCTGGCGCGCGAGCTGTCCAAACCGATCCTGGTGCTCTGCTACAACAAGACACTGGCGGCGCGGCTAGATCAGCTGATCGGCGAGCGCGGCCTCAGCGAGAAAGTGCAGGTCTACAACTTCCACAAGTGGTGCCGGAAGATGCTCACCGCCTACCATGTCGAACTGCCGGAGCAAGGCAGCAAGGACTTCTTCGAACAGATGGTGCAGCGGGTGATCGATGGCGTCGAGCGCGGCCAGATCCCGCGTTTCCAGTACGGTGCGGTGCTGGTCGACGAGGGTCACGATTTCGAGCCGGACTGGTACAAACTGATCGTGCAGATGATCGACCCCAGCACCAACTCGCTGCTGGTGCTGTATGACGACGCGCAGAACATCAACGGCAGCACCAACCGGCGCAAGTTCACCTGGAAAAGCCTCGGTGTGCAGGCACAGGGTCGCACCACCATCCTCAAGCTCAACTATCGCAACACGCTGGAGATCCTTTCGGTCGCCCGTGCATTCGCCAGCGAACTGCTCGATGCGCAGGCCGGTGAGGACGATGGCGTGCCGCTGATCGCACCGGAAAGTGCAGGGCGGCGCGGTGCAGTACCTGAGCTGATCCGCGCTGACAGTGCCGGCGCGGAACTCGCCACCCTGGTCAGCCAGATCCGTGACGAACTGGCGCATGGCCGTCACCTTGATGACATTGCGGTGATCTACCGTTTCAACTGGCAGGGCGAGAAGCTGCGCGCCGCGCTGGAACAGGCCGATTTCGCCTGCCGTCTCGCCGACGACAAGGGTGGCAAGGGCTCACTATTCCTGGTCAAGGACAGCGTAAAGCTGATCAGCATGCACTCCAGCAAGGGTCTGGAATTCCCGCTGGTGATCATTCCCCACCTCGGCCAGATGCCCAAGGCCGGCGAAGACGAGGCGCATGAAGCGCGCCTGCTGTACGTGGCGATGACCCGCGCCACCGAACGGCTGGTGCTGATCCATCACGAGGATTCGGTCTTCAGCAAACGTATCCGCGATTCGATCAATGAGGTGCAGGAGCAACTGGCGAGCGGTGTGTGATCGGGCACAGCACCGGAAGGGGATTCAGGGAGCGCGAAGACTTCCTCCTACTCGCGACTCAACGACGGTATGGCGCCAACAATCCCGGATCGTCGAACAGCCCCGCCGGCAGCAGATAACGCGGATCGCGCCCCTCAACGAGCAGTTCGCGGATACGGGTGGCAGAGATTTCCAGCGGGGTGACTGCCAGCTCGATCAGCTTGCCGGCGGCGGTATGGCGCAACGCGGCGGCCTTCTGCACACGCCGGTTCGCGACCACCTGCTGCAGCTCACCCGGAAGCTCAGCCTCCACGCCCGGCCGGCTCAGTACGCCGATATGCGCCACCTCGAACAGCTCGCGCCAGCGATGCCAGCCCGGCAGTCCGGCGAACGCATCGGCACCGATCAGCAGCACCAGCGAACGCTCGCCCTGTTCCGCGCGCAGCTCGATCAGGGTATCGATCGTGTAGGACGGCCCGCTGCGTTCCAGCTCACGGGTATCCAGCGTCAGACGTGATTGTCCCTGCAGCGTAGCGCGCAGCATCGCCACACGCTGCACAGCCGAGGCCATCGGCGGCGCTCGATGCGGCGGCACGCTGGCCGGCATCAGCCGCACTTCCGCGTCGAGCAGCTCGGACGCCTCCCACGCCACACTGAGGTGGCCCAGATGCACCGGGTCGAAGGTGCCACCGAAGATGGCGAGCGGTTTGATTGTTGTCTGTGGCAAGAGCCTTACCCCTCCCCGACCCTCCCCTGCTGGCAGGGAAAGGAGATTGTCATGCCAGCGCCTTGGCCGCGCGCGGTTCGGCGATCGCGGCGATCAACCGCTCGGCCTCTTGCCATGGGTTGCCGGTCTCACGACCCTTGACCATGCGGTCGATGCGTGAAGCACGAGCGAGGCATTGCAGCCAGTGATCCCGCGGCGCACGACGCAACGCCTGGCGGAACAAAGTCTCGCGCGCCTGCCATAGATGTTCGGCGCGGAACTGGGCCGCAAGGTCATGCGCGTTGGCGAGGCGCAGTGCCAGTTGCAGTTGATTGACCAGCCAGCCCATCAACGCGAGCAATTCGTCGCCTTCGGAACGCAGCCCGGCGAGGATGCGCAACGCGCGCGCGCCGTCGCCGACGAAGGCGGCATCAGTGAGCTTGAACACATCGTAGCGGGCACTATCGGCGACCAGGTTTTCCATCTCGGTCGCATCGATGCGACCCTGCCGGTGCAAGATGGCGAGCTTGTCGATTTCCTGCGCGGCAGCCAGCAGGTTGCCTTCGACGCGCTCGGCGAGCAAAGCGATCGCATCGGGCGTGGCGGACAGCCCGCGCGAGGCTAGCCGTGCACCGATCCACGCACCCCACTCGTTCGGCCGCGGCGCATTGAACACAACCATCGTGCCGCTGGCGTCAAGCTTCTTGCTCCACGCACCATCGTGCTTGCTGCTCCACTCCATCGCGGTGACCAACAGAGTGACATCCGGCGGCGGATCGGCGCAGAACGCGTTGATCGCCTTGGCGCCATCGATGCCAGGGCGGCCGGTAGGGAGGCGCAGGTCGATCAGCCGGCGGGTGGCGAACAGCGACATGCCGGCTGCGGAACGCGCCAGATCATCCCAGTCGAAATGCTGGGTGACGTCAATCACCTCGCGTTCGCTGTAGCCAAGTTTCTTCGCCTGCGCGCGCAGTGCGTCGGCGGCCTCCAGTACCAGCAGCTCCTCGCCGGCGAGAAGGTATACCGGCGCCAGGCGGTCAGCCGCCAGCGCCTTCTCCCACTGGCCGGAACTGAGCGGCATCAGTGCGAGCTGGCGGCGCCCGCCGGTACGGCCAGCCCGTGTTTGCCGGCAGCCTGCAAGCGGAACAGGATCGCCTGCACCATGTCGTCGTTGAGGCTGTGCTGTATCTGCTGGATTTGCGAGGCATTGCCGATGGTGTCGGTAGCGTCGTAACTGAATTCGCGCGACATGTTGATGTTCTGCTGCGGTATCAGCACTTGACCATCGGCTCCGGCCACGTTGAACTGCACCTGGTAGTGCACTGAATACTCAGTGATGCGCACATACCCACTGTTGGTCAGCGAGTCGGTACCAAACGCCGCCACCGGTACGTTCAGCTCCGCAATACCCGGACCACCCTTGTCCTCGACGGTGACGCCGGAAACCTCCAGCGCGCGCGAAAGCATGCGCGGGAACTCGCCACCACCGGTGACGGTGAGATGGATCTTCTGCATCGATGGCGGTAACGCCACGCTCCCGCGCAAATGGAAACCGCACGCGGCCAGCGCGAGCGCCGATATCAACAGCAGCGAAGCTTGGAACAGGCGGCTCGCTTTCATGAAGCTCATGGATTTCATCCTGCGACGATGTTGACGATCTTGCCGGGAACCACGATGACCTTGCGCACGCTCATGCCTTCCAGGAAATGCAGGACCTGCGGCTGCGCTCGCGCCACAGCCTCGGCCTCCTCCTTCGAGGCATTCGCAGCCAGCTCGATGGTAGCGCGCAACTTGCCGTTGATCTGTACTGCCATGGTGACACTGTCGCGCACCAGCGCGGCCGGGTCTGCCCTGGGCCACGGCTGATCCTCCAGCACCGTCTCGGCGTGACCAAGCGTCTGCCACAGTGCATGACTGATATGCGGCACCACCGGATTGAGCAGCAGCACTATCGCTTCCAGCGCCTCATGACGCACCGCACGGCCCTGCTCGCTCTGGTCACTGAACTTGTTCAGCGCGTTGAGCAGTTCCATCAGCGCGGCAATCGCGGTGTTGAACGCATGGCGCCGACCGAAATCGTCGCCGACCTTCTGGATCGTCTCGTGCAACTGGCGGCGCAGCGTCTTCTGGCCCGCATCCAGCGCCGACGGATCGGTGACCGGATGATCGGGGTTCGCCACATGCGTGGTCACCTCGCGCCACAGCCGTTTCAGGAAACGCGCCATGCCTTCGACGCCGGCCTCGCTCCATTCCAGCGACTGCTCCGGTGGTGCGGCGAACATCGAGAACAGCCGCACGGTATCGGCACCGTACTTGCCGACCATGGTCTGCGGGTCGATGCCGTTGTTTTTCGACTTGGACATCTTTTCGGTGCCGCCGATCTGCACCGGCTGACCATCCGCGCGCAGTACCGCACCCGTGACGCGACCGCGCTCGTCACGTTGCACGTCGACCTCGGCCGGGTTGATCCAGTCCTTCGAGCCATCGGCGTTGTCACGATAGAACGTCTCGGCGATCACCATGCCCTGGCACAGCAGGTTCTGCGCCGGCTCGTCCGAATGCACCATGCCCGCGTCGCGCAGCAGCTTGTGATAGAAGCGGAAGTACAGCAGATGCATGATCGCGTGTTCGATGCCGCCCACGTACTGGTCGACCGGCAGCCAGTAGTTCGCGCGCTCGTCGATCTGCGCATTCGCACCGGGGCTGGTGTAGCGCGCGTAGTACCAGCTCGATTCCATGAAGGTATCGAACGTGTCGGTCTCGCGCTCGGCCGGACCACCGCACTGCGGGCACACGCACTTGCGCCACTCCGGGTCGGCCTTGATCGGCGACTGCACACCGGAGAACGCCACGTCCTCGGGCAGCACCACCGGCAACTGGTCTTCCGGCACCGGCACCGCTTCGCACTTCGGGCAATAGATCACCGGGATCGGGCAGCCCCAGTAACGCTGGCGGCTGACACCCCAGTCGCGCAGGCGCCAGTTGACCCTGCGTGAACCGGTACCGTTGCGCTCGAAGCGTCTGGCCAGCGCATCCAGCGCCTGAGCGAAATCCATGCCGTCATATTCACCGGAATTCACCAGCACGCCGCGCGGCGTCCATGCGGCATCTTCGAGAATGCGTCGCTCGAATTCCTCGACCACGCGCAACGGCGCGGAAATATCCTGCATGTTGCTTTCGCGGCCACGCAAGGCAGCGCGCATCGGATCGATGCCAACGCCTTGCGACAGGTCATGCTCGATCTCATTCAGTGCATCGATCACCGATGGATCGACGATCACCATCCGGATCGGCAAACTGTACTTCTGTGCAAATTCCCAGTCGCGCTGATCGTGCGCCGGCACTGCCATCACGGCACCAGTGCCGTAGCCCATCAACACGAAGTTGGCGACCCACACCGGGATCGGTTCACCGCTGATGGGATGGATCGCGCGCAACCCGGTATCCATGCCGCGCTTGTCCTGGGTCTCCAGCTCGGCTTCGGATACGCCGCCATGCTTGAGCTCGTCGAGGAAGGCAGCCAGTTTTTCGTTGCCCTGCGCCGCTTTCAGCGCCAGCGGATGTTCCCCGGCAATCGAAACGAAGGTCACGCCCATCAGCGTGTCGGGGCGGGTGGTGAACACGCTCAGCGGTTCGGACTCACCCTGCACTGCGAAGTGGATTTCCAGACCCTCGCTGCGACCCAGCCAGTTGCGCTGCATGGTCTTGACCGCATCCGGCCAGCCCGGCAGCGTGTCCAGGCCATCCAGCAGCTCCGGTGCGTAGTCGGTGATCTTCAGGAACCACTGCGGGATCTCGCGTTTCTCCACCACGGCGCCGGAGCGCCAGCCGCGACCATCGACCACCTGTTCGTTGGCCAGCACGGTCTGGTCGACCGGATCCCAGTTCACCACCGCGTTCTTGCGGTACGCCATGCCTTTCTTCAGCAGGCGGCTAAACATCAACTGTTCCCAGCGGTAATAGTCCGGCTTGCAGGTGGCGAACTCGCGCGTCCAGTCAATCGCATAGCCCAGCGACTTCAGCTGGCTGCGCATATGGTCGATGTTGGCGTAGGTCCACTTCGCCGGCGCGGTGTTGTTCTTGATCGCGGCGTTCTCGGCCGGCAGGCCGAACGCGTCCCAGCCCATCGGCTGCAGCACGTTCTTGCCCTGCATGCGCTGGTAGCGGCTGATCACGTCGCCGATGGTGTAGTTGCGCACGTGGCCCATGTGCAGTGCGCCGGACGGGTACGGCAGCATCGACAAGCAGAAGAACTTCGGCCGGGAGGAATCCTCCTTCACCTCGTACGCATGCTGCGCATTCCAGTACTGCTGCGCGGCAGCTTCCACCGACTGTGGCCGGTAGCCATCAGTAGCGGCGCCTTGTTCCGGAGTGTTCGGGTCTTGGATATCCTGCATGATTCCTGGCGCCATGATGCGATTTGCGCAGCCCGGCTGCGCCGGCCGCGGTGAACTGGTCAGATTAGCCCAGCGCGGACCCAGCGCCAAGCCTGAAGCGATTTATCCAGCCGGGCACGCCGCCACCTGCCCGTTCCCAAGCGCACGCGCCGCACTGGCGATCTGCGCTGCCAGCTGGCCGATCGCGCGCTGGTGCCCCTCCACCAGCGCAGCGTAGCCCGGCCCGACGGCGACGCTGACCCGGCTGGTACAGGCCAGCATGCCGGCCTGGGCGCCATGTAGCTGGCGCACGCTCCAGGTTCCCTCGATCAAGGCATAGCTGCCGGGTTGCGAGTCGAAACGACGCAGATCCAGCTTGATCCGCAACACCGGTTTATCGTTGCCGGGGAGGCCGCTGATATCCTGGCTATGCAATTCACGCGCTAGATCGGCCGACAAGGCGCCGCGCACCTCGTCGCCTAGCGGCGCGATCCAGCGCTCGCCATTGAGCAAGGCGACGCCCTGCCCGCCTTCGCGCACCACCAGTTGCGGCTGGTCAACCTGCGCCGGAATGCTGACCGGCAACAGTTCGAATGGCGGCGACGGCTCAGCCTGGCTTGCCGAGATGACCCCATTGGCCGACTCTCCAGCCGGTGCAATCAGTGTGTAGTAATGCAGTGGCGCCGAAGCGCAGGCCGCCAGAACCAGCATCGTGACCACACCCAGCAGACATCTTCCCGTACGAATCATGGCTTGCTCCCAGGCTGCGGTTCGGTAGCCGCCGGCGTTGTGGTGTCGGGGGTGGGTTTGGCGTCCGGGCGACGGCCGCGGATCAACGCCTCCGGGTGGCCATCCAGATAGTCGGTGAACACGCGCAGCGAACGCGCCATGCGCTGCAATTCCTGCAGCGTGCTGCCCAGGTTCTGCTGCAGCGGCGAATCGCTGGACAGCGCATCGCTGGCCGAGCCCATGGTCTTCTGCACGCCTTGCAGAGTTGTCTTGAACTCCGGCAGGGTCTGGCCGTTGACCTGCTTCAACGTGGCATTGAGCCCGGCCAGGGTCTGGTCCAGGTTCTTGCCGATACTTTCGAACGGAATCTTGTCGACCTTGTCGACGATCTCGGCCAGCTGCTCCTGCAGCTTGTCGAAGCTGCCGGCCACCGTGGGGATGATCAGCGGCTTGGCGTTCGGATCGAACGCCACCGGCAGCGCGTGCGGCACGAAATCTAATTCCACATACAGCTGACCGGTCAGCAGGTTGCCGCTGCGCGCCTGCGCACGCAGGCCGTGCTCGACCAGGCGTCCCATCAACTGCGACAGGTCCGGATTCTCGCCGCGTGCCTTGGCCAACGCTTCCAGCTTGTCATAGGCATTGCCCAGGCGCTGCGGATAGACCACCGCCCCCACGACGACCGGGAAGCGTTGCGTCTTTTCGTCGTAATCCAGCTTGATCGAGACTACCTTGCCGATGTTGATGCCGAGGAACTCCACCGGTGCGTCCACCGCCAGCCCGCGCACGGATTGCTCGAAGCGCAGGCGGATGTAATGCGGCTCACCGTCCGGCGGTGCCATCGCGCTGGCCTGGTCGCCGAACAGCGTGTACTCGGTTCCTTCCGGCGCCGGCGTGCTGTCATGCGGGCCTGCAGGATCCTGGAACGCCAGGCCACCGGCCAGCACGGACGCCAGCGACTGCGTGTTGACCTTCAGCCCGCTCGCCCCAACCGACACGTCGATGCCGCTTGCGTTCCAGAAGCGCGTGGCGGTGGTGACAAACTTGTCATTGGGGCCGTCCACGAAGATCTGCAGCGAGACGCCCTTGCCATCGCTGTCCAGCTGATAGGACACCACGCGCCCGACCTGGATGCGCCGGTAGTACACCGGCGAGCCGATATCCAGTGAGCCGAGGTCGTCACTATGCAGCATGAAACTGCGGCCGGGCGCGCCATGATTCACCGCCGGTGGCGTCTCCAGCCCCTTGAACTCGTCCGCGGGCGCGTTCGAATCACCCACGTCGACGCCGATGAATGCGCCCGACAGCAAGGTATCGATGCCCGACACACCGCCCAATCCGATCCGCGGCCGCACCACCCAGTAGCGGGCGCCCAGGGTGGCAAAACTTTCGGCGCTTTTCTCCAGTCCCACCTTGACCAGCACATGGCTGTGATCAGCGCTGAGATGGATCTTGTTGACCCTGCCGATCACCACATTCTTGTATTTCACCGGCGTCTTGCCGGCTTCCAGTCCTTCGGCGCTCTGGAAGCTGATGGTGATGGTCGGGCCAGCCTGCAGCCAGCTATTGACCACCAGCGAAAGGCCGACCAGTGCCGCCAGCGCCGGCACCAGCCAGATCAGCGAGGCATTGAAACGACGATGCTTCACCACCGGTCGCGGCAATTCGCCGCCGTGCCGGCCACCCTGTTCAATCTGGCTATCGTCAGTCATCACTATCCCTGCCATCCCAGATCAACCGGGGGTCAAAACTCATCGAGGCCAGCATGGTCAGCACCACGGTCAGGCCGAAAAAGATCACGCCGGGCAATGGTTCCACTCGACTCAGCAAATTGAAGCGCACCAATGCCGTCAGCAACGACACCACGAAGACATCCAGCATCGACCAGTAGCCGATGAATTCGATCAGTCGATAGAGCTTTGCACGCTGCGGCCGTGCCCAGTCGCTGCCGCGCTGGCAGCTCACCAGCAACGTGCCCAGTGAAAGGAACTTCAGCATCGGCACCACGATACTGGCGGTGAACACGATGACCGCCAGATCGGGCGAACCCTTGACCCACAGCTCGACCACGCCGCTGATGATAGTGTTGTCGTCGATGTCGTTGAGGCTGGCGGTACGCATGATCGGCAGCACGTTGGCCGGAATGTACAGCAGGAACGCAGCGATCAGCAGCGCCCACGCGCGCACGTAGCTGGAGGGTTTGCGTCGGTGCAGCGCCGAGCCGCAGCGCGGGCACGCCATCTCATTGGACGGATCATCGCCATCGAGTGCGTCCGCACAGACCAGCTTGCAGACATGGCAACTGATCAGGCCAAGCTCGGCAGCACGCGGGAACGTGCTCATGCGGGATCCTCCGGCGTGAGCTCCCACAGCTGGCGCAGGTCGACGCCGGCAAAGACGGTGATCAGCAAGGTCAGCGCGGCGTAGGCATAGATACCCGGATCCGCCACCACGTCGAAGTAAAGGTGCGCCTTGACGATTGCCACCAGCGCCCCCAGCACGAACACCTCGCTCATCGTCCACGGCTGCAGATAATGCAGCACCACCATCATCGGAGCGAAACCCGGAGCGCGCCGACCAAGGCGCGCAAACCAGAGCAGCCAGCCGAGCAGCAACATCTTGGTCAGCGGAAAAAAAAACAGGGTCGCGGCGGCCAGTACCGAAATCACCTGAGCCTGCTGCTGCCACATCGCGATGATCGTGCCCCACAGCGTGGCACCACTGAACTGGCCGTTCAAGCCGAGCGTGACGATCGGCCACATGTTTGCCTGCACGAACACGATCATGGCTGTCAGTACCAGCGCCAGCAGGGCGGTCAGGCTCAGGCCGTGATGACGTTCCAGCTCTGCATGGCAGCATGCGCAGCGGGCCACCTCCCCACGCGCCAACGTGCGACGGCGGTAGACCGTGTCGCAGTGCTCGCAGATTAGCAACGCTTCGGGTGGAGTCGTGCCCATGTACTCGGTGCCTTGCTCCGGCGTGACGATCCGCGGATTCTCGCAAATCTATCGTGAATGCGGTGCCAGAGCATCCCTGCCGCTTGATATGCTGGGTATTGCCCTGATCTGAACCGACATCCGCCGAACTGGAGTTTCCCGTGACTGATGCTGCCCCCGCCCATGTCTTCGACGTGGAACAGCAAAGCTTCGAAGCCGATGTGCTGCAGGCGTCCCTGACCACACCCGTCCTGGTGGATTTCTGGGCCACCTGGTGCGAGCCGTGCAAGACGCTGGGACCGATGCTGGAAAAGCTCGCCGCCGAGTACAACGGCGGGTTCCGGCTGGGAAAGGTCGATGTCGACAAGCAGCAGGAACTGGCCGGCATGTTCGGCATCAAGAGCATCCCGACCGTGGTACTGGTGAAGGATGGCCAGGTACTCGATGGTTTCGCCGGGGCACTGCCCGAAGGCCAGTTGCGCGAATTCCTGTCACGCCATGTGCAGCCGCTGGAAGCACTTGCCGAGGCCATCGAGGAAGAGGTCGTACAGGAAACTCCCGAACAGGCGATCGACCGCCTGCAACAGGCGATCGCCGCCGAACCGGGCAAGCCTGATCTGAAACTCGACCTGGCCCTGGCACTGATGCGCGCTGGCCAGGTGGATGCCGCTGCCACGGAGCTGGCTGCGTTACCAGCCAACCTCGCCATCGACGCACGCGCCGTGCGCCTGCGCAGCGAGCTGGAACTGGCCCATGCGCTGCTGGACGCGCCCGAGAAAGCAAAATTGCAGCAGCTCGTTCAGGCCGATGGCAACGACTGGGCTGCACGTGATCAGCTCGGCGTGCGACTGCTGCATGAAGGCGACGCTGAGGCCGGGCTCGAGCAGTTCCTGACGATCCTGCAGAAAGCCCGTGACTGGAACGATGGCCAGGCGAAGAAACGCCTGCTCGCCGCGTTCGCCACGCTCGATGATGCCGATCTGGTCAGCCGCTACCGTCGCAAGATGGCTTCGTTGCTGTTTTGATGACGGCGAACTGATGAAAGCCTCCACCTTCCGCCACCTGCTCAACCTGTGGCCACCTTTCCTGTGCAATTCCATCCGCCTGCAATCGCTCAACGATGACTACACCGAAGCGAAGGTAGTGCTGCGCTTGCGTCCATGGAATCGCAACTACGTGCGCAGCCAGTTCGGTGGCAACCTGTTCGCGATGGTCGATCCGTTCTGGATGCTGCTGGCGATGCACCAGCTCGGCAACAACTACTACGTGTGGGACAAGGCCGGCACGATCGACTTCGTCGCGCCGGGGCGCGAGGACGTCTATGCTCATTTCAAGCTGGAAAGCAGCGTCGTTGACGAATTGCGTGCAGCAGCGGCTGGCGGCGAGAAAGTGCTGCGCTGGTTCGAGACCGAGGTGAAAACCGCTTCCGGCGAAGTGATCGCCCGCGTGCGCAAGCAGATATATGTACGTTTGAAACCGAAGGCGCGCTGAGTTCCGTTTCGCACCAGCGTGGCTTCCCGCTACTCCTGCTCGAAACGGGCGATGTCTTCAGCAGCTGCCTGTGCGCGTCGAATGCTGCCACCGGTTGTGCTGTCGTCCAATGCGCGTGCCAGTCTGGCGCGCTCCGGTCGATGCGCCCAGCGATGGAACCACCACGTGGCAAGCAGGCCCGCCGCGCCGATCGCCAACTGGATCCAGATCACCAACGGTGCCTTGTCCATGATCGCACCGCGAGTGAGCACCACCAGCAGCGGCGCGGTCAGAAACCACCACGGCAAGCCCACGACCAGAGCGCCGCCGATGGCATAGATTTTCCTGAGCTTCAACAGCTGGTGCTGGATCACCAACACTGGCGCCGCGTAATCGATACGCGCGATTTGTGCCTCGACCACGGCACCGACGATGATCAGACCCAGACAATAGAGATGCATCACCAGCCCGGCCAACAGCACCGCTGGCTGATGCAGGTGGGCGATCCAGATCGGCGCGAACAGCAGCGCTCCAGCAATGCCGATGATGATCTGGATGGCCTGTCCCCACACGAGGGGTCGCAATCCCCGCCGCGCCTTGTCCAGCCGGCCATCCCGAAAAATCTGCAGGTTCAGCGTGTGCTGCTGCTCCAATCGACGGTCAAGTGCCTGCCAGGCGAATTTCATCTCATCGAGTTCCATCGTCATGCTCCAGTGGTTTCTACCGCAGTCATCTGCCCGCGCAACTTCTGCTTGATGCGATTGATCTTGGTGGCTACGTTGGTTTCGCTGATGCCGAGAATTTCGGCGATGTCGCCATAGCTGCGTTCTTCGAGGTACAGCAGGATCAGCGCGCGATTGAGCGGATCGAGCTGGCCGATGAACGCGTACAGCGCCTGCAGCCGTTCGTCCTGTTCGGCAATCGGCTCGCCACCGCCGACGGTTTCCAGATGGTGCGTTTCCAGCGGCTCGAAACGGTCGGCTTCGGACCAATGCTCACGCCGCACCTGCGAGATCGCCACATTCAGCGCAATGCGGTACATCCAGGTGGAGAACTTCGCGCGCGTCTCGTCGTAGCCGCTGAACGAGCGCCACAACTGCGCGCTGATCTCCTGCACCAGGTCGTCGCGATCGGCGGTAGTGCGGCTGTACAGGCCAGCCACCTTGAACACGATCCGGCGATGTTCCTGCAGCAACGTTTCGAAACGCTGCTGGAGCTGTCTGGCGGTCATGGACGTATGCATTCCCTTCGATTCACCCCATGATTCGCACAGGCGCGAAAAAAATCACAGTGGCGCAATGGCGCGGCCAACAGCGCCGACCTGTCCAGATCGCAGCGGCAACATGACAGGCCATCGCCGTCCCCTACAATGAAGGCACCCCTAGCCGACCGAATCCGCCCATGCGACCGCTGCGCCTCAAACGCTTTCTGCTGACCGGCCTGCTTACCTTCATCCCATTGTGGGTGACCTGGCTGGTGTTCAAGTTCGTGCTGGGCATGCTGGCAGGCATCGGCACCCCACTGGTGAGTGCGCTGCTCAATGCGCTGGCGCTGGTCGCACCGCGTGTGGCCGACACGCTCAACACGCAATGGTTGCTCTTCATCATCGCGCTGTTGATCACCCTGGTAGCGCTGTACCTGCTCGGCTGGCTGGCCAACCGGGTAATCGGCCAGCGTTTGATCAATGCGTTCGACGGCCTGCTGGCGCGCATCCCAGTGGTGCAGACGATCTACGGCGGCACCAAGAAACTGATGGCCGTGCTGCAGAACAAGCCGTCCGGCGTGCAACGGGTGGTGCTGGTGGAGTTTCCACGCCGCGGCATGAAGGTGGTCGGCTTCGTCACCCGGGTGATGATCGAAGAAGGTAGCGGCCGCGAGATGGCGGCGGTGTTCATCCCGACCACGCCGAACCCCACTGGCGGCTATCTCGAAGTAGTACCACTGGACGAACTGACCCCCACCGACTGGACGATGGACCAGGC